>WBZY01001326.1_pt1 | contig 13237 bp, 7 predicted proteins | sample 5204191 | NCBI WGS metagenome assembly WBZY01 (sample SAMN12344363, study PRJNA552823) | activated sludge metagenome | biome: Activated sludge suspended growth; feature: Anammox Sidestream; material: Wastewater; isolation source: activated sludge from anammox sidestream of wastewater treatment...
TGCTCGCCGATCACGGGGACCCGGAGCGCGGGCTGGATGCGGGCCCGGTCGCTCGCGCCGATGTCGCGGAGGAACGCGAGGTATTCCGTGCAGCAGCGCATGAACACGTGCTGGCCGTTGTCGAGCCACAGGCCCTCCTTCTCGACGGAGAACGTCGCGCCTCCGAGCCAGCCGCGCTCCTCGAGTTCCTTGACCTTGCGGCGCACGGTTTCCCGCGGAATGCCTGTGGCCTCGCTGATCGACAACGCGTTGCAGGGTGCGATCCGCTGCGCCTGCAGACTGCGCATCGGCAGTTGCCAGCGCGGGGAGTCGGGCGCCTCTCGCAGGCTCAGCGCCTGCAATGCGCGCGACATGTTGTAGTGCGCGATCTCGCCGAACACGAGGAAGAGCGTCAGGTCACCATCGAACAGGCGATACGCGCGACGCAGGGTGCCGATCGTGAATCGGCTGACGAACGTGCTCAGCATCGTCTGATAGGTCATCGGGACGCTGACACGGGCGGCGAGGTCGCCGAGGCTGGGCGATGTCACGGGTCTTTGGGCGCGGCGGTCAGGCACGGGGATCAAAGTACCCAGAACGGGTATTTTGCGCAATGGCCGGTGCGGCCCGGCGCTAACATCGCGGCACGATGGAAGCATTCATCTTCGATCACGTGCGCACGCCGCGCGCCAGGGGCAAGGCCGACGGCAGCCTGCACGAAGTCACGTCGGTGTGGCTCGCGAGCCGCCCCCTCGTGGCGCTCGCCGAGCGCAACCACTTCGACACGAACGCGGTGGAAGAGGTTGTCATGGGATGTGTCAACCCGGTGGGCGAGCAGGGCGGCAACATCGCGCGCATGGCCGCGCTGGCCGCCGACTGGGGCGAGGCCGTGCCGGGCATTTCGGTCGACCGCGCCTGTGGTTCGGGGCTCGAGGCCGTCGCGATCGCGGCGGGCAAGATCAAGTCCGGGCAGGCGGACCTCGCGGTTGGCGCGGGCGTCGAGAGCATGTCGCGCGTGCCGATGGGCAGCTCGGGCGGTGCGTGGGCGCAGGATCCGACGATGTCGGCGAAGACGCACTTCGTCATGCAGGGCATCTCGGCCGACCTGCTCGCGAGCCTGCACGGCCAGACGCGCCGCGACCTCGATGCGTATGCGGCCGAGAGCCACTGCCGCGCGGCGCGCGCCTGGGGCGAGGGGCGCTTCGCGCGCTCGGTCGTGCCGGTCAAGGATTTCGTCGGCCTCACGCTGATCGAGCGCGACGAAACCGTTCGCCCCGACACCACGGTCGAGTCTCTGGCCGCGCTCAAGCCCGCCTTCACCGAGATGGGCCAGAAGTACGGCTACGACAGCGTGGCGCTGCAGCGCTACCCGCAGTTGCAGCGCATCGAACACCTGCACCATGCCGGCAATTCGAGCGGCATCGTCGACGGCGCCGGGGCCGTGCTGCTCGGCAGCGCCACCGCGGCCGCCCGGCACGGTCTCAAGCCGCGGGCCCGGGTGCGTTCATTCGCGGCGGTCGGTTCGGAACCGACACTCATGCTCGATGGCCCGGCGGCGGCGGCGCGCCGCGCGCTCGAGCGCGCCGGCATGCAGCCGTCCGACATCGACCTGTGGGAGCTGAACGAGGCGTTCTCGACGGTCGTGCTCACGTTTATGTCGGTCATGAAGGTGCCGCACGAGCGCATCAACGTGAACGGCGGTGCGATTGCGATGGGGCATCCGCTCGGGGCCACGGGCGCGATGATCGTGGGCACGGTGCTCGACGAACTCGAGCGCACGGGCAAGGGCACGGCCCTCGTGAGCCTGTGCGTGGCGGCAGGCATGGGTACGGCGATGGTGATCGAGCGTGTCTGAGGCAGCGACGATGAACACGACGGCAGTGGTTCGCTGCGAGGTCGATGCCGACGGCATCGCGCTGCTGACCATCGACTATCCCGGCAAGACCATGAACGTCATCGACCAGGCGTTCATGGACAGCCTGCAGCAGTGCATCGACCGTGTCCGCGATGACGCGGCGATCCGGGGTGCGATCGTCACGTCGGGCAAGGACGCGTTCGTGGCCGGCGCCGACCTGCTGGCGATGGAGCAGAATCTCGACAGCACGGCGGACGATCCGCTGCCCGTGCTGTTCGAGAAGTATGGTTCGCTGTCGCGCGTGCTGCGCAATCTCGAAACCTGTGGCAAGCCTTTCGTCGCCGCGATCAACGGCACGGCGATGGGCGGCGGTTTCGAGCTCGCACTCGCCTGCCATCATCGCGTGCTCGCGGACTCGCCGGCCGCGGTCGTCGGCTTGCCCGAGGTACAGCTCGGACTCCTGCCCGGTGCGGGCGGCACGCAACGCCTGCCGCGGCTGATCGGCATCCAGGCCGCGATGCCATTCCTGCTGGAAGGCAAGCACGTGGCCCCGGCGCAGGCGCTCGCAGCCGGACTCGTGCACGAGCTCGCGCCGCCGGCCGACGTCGTCGCGTGCGCGAAGCGCTGGCTGCTCGGCTCGCCCCGGGCGGTGCAGCCCTGGGACGAGAAGGGGTTTCGCATCCCGGGTGGCAACGCGCTCGACCCGCGCGTGGCCCCGGCATTCGTCGTCGGCAACACGATGCTGCAGGCGAACACGCAGCAGAACCTGCCGGCGCCGCAGGCGATCCAGAGCTGCCTCTACGAGGGCTCGCTCCTGCCGATCGACAAGGCGCTGCGCGTCGAGACCAAGTACCTGATGACGCTGGCGCGCGGTGCGGTGGCGCGCGGCATGATCCGCACGCTGTTCGTCAGCAAGACGAGGGCCGAGAAGGGCCTGCACCGGCCCGCCGGGTATGCGCCGTTCACCTGCCGCAAGCTCGGCATGATCGGCGCGGGCATGATGGGCGCAGGTATCGCGCTCGTCGCGGCACAGCGGGGCATCGAGGTCGTGCTGATCGACCGCGATCAGGCGGCGGCGGAGCGCGGCAAGACGTATGCCGAGAAGGCGCTCGGCAAACAGGTCGAACGCGGGCGAATGACGGCGGAGAAGCGCGATGCGATCCTCGCGCGCATCGTGCCGGCCACCGACTATGACCTGCTGCGCGGTGCCGACATGGTGGTCGAAGCGGTATTCGAGGACCGCGCGGTCAAGGCCGAGGTCACGCGCCGGCTCGATGCCGTGCTGCCGGACGACTGCGTGCTCGCATCGAACACCTCGGCGCTGCCGATCACGCTGCTCGCGCAGGCGAGCGTGCGGCCGGGGCGTTTCATCGGCCTGCACTTTTTCTCGCCGGCGGACAAGATGCCGCTGGTCGAGGTGATCCGCGGCAAGGCGACCGACGATGCCACGCTCGCCCGCGCGCTCGACTTCGTCGGCCAGTTGCGCAAGACACCGATCGTCGTGAACGATGCGCGCGGCTTTTTCACGAGCCGCTTCATCGGCGCGTTCGTCGATGACGCGATCGGCATGGTGGCCGAGGGCATCGCGCCGGCGCTGATCGAGAACTGCGCGCGCCAGGCGGGCATGCCGGTCGGCCCGCTTGCGATCACCGACGAACTGTCGATCGATCTCGCGGTGCACGCAGGCGAGGCGCAGGCCAGGGAGTTTCCGGACAGCTACCGGCCGGGCCGCTCGGTGCCGGTGCTGCGGAAGCTGTTCGAACTCGGCCGCCTCGGACGCAAGGTCGGCAAGGGCTTCTACGACTACGAGGAATCGGCGAAGGCGTTGTGGCCCGGTCTCGCGGAGCTTTATCCGCTGAAGCCCGTGCAGCCGGACCCGCGTGACCTGAAGCAGCGCATCCTCTATGTGCAGGCGGTGGAGGCCGCGCGCGCGATGGAGCAGGGCGTGCTGCTGTCGCCGGCCGATGGCGACATCGGCTCGATCCTCGGAGTCGGCTACCCGGCCTACACGGGCGGGCCGTTCTGCTTCATTGACGGTGTCGGGGTCGCAGCGTTCGTCGCCGAGGCCGATCGCCTCGCCGACCTCTTCGGCGATCAACTGCGCCCGCCGCAGCTGCTGCGCGACATGGCCGCTCACGGCGAGACGTTCTACGGTGCCACGGCGGTCGCAATCCGCCAGGATGCCCGCGCATGAATTTCGACTTCTCGGACGAGCAGAACCTGCTGCGCGGCGAGGTGCGCAAGTACCTCGCGCAGCAGTCACCGCTTTCGGTCGCGCGTACGGTGCTCGAGGGCAGTGGCACGCCTTACGCCGCGGCCGTATGGCAAGGCCTGGTCGAGCTCGGCGCGACGTCATTGATGCTGCCCGACGATTGCGGCGGTTCCGGACTCGGTGCACTCGAGTCGTGCGTTGTCGCGGAGGAAGTGGGACGGCAACTGGCCGCTGTCCCGCTCGCCTCGACGCTGTACCTCGCCGTGCAGGCGATTCTGCTCGGCGCTGCGCCGGAACAGCGGCGCCGCTGGCTCGCACCTGTTGCCGGTGGCGCCATCGGCGCGTTCGCAGCACCGCTCGACGGCGTGGTGGACGATTCCGCGCTGCCGCGGTTCGCAGACGGCCGTCTGACCGGATCGGTCGATCTCGTCGCGGACGGCATGGCGGCGCAATGGGCTGTAGTGCTGGCGAGCGGTGCCGACGATCATCCGGTCTGGGTCGCGAGCGACCTTTCCGCCGGGCTCGCGCGGCGCCCGCTCGCGACGCTCGACATGTCGAAGCCGGTTGCCGCGTGGACGTTCGAGGGCACACCGGCCGAGGCTCTCGGCACTGCCCTCGACGCGCGCGTCCTGCTGGCCCGGGTGAGAAACCGTGCCGCCGTGCTGCTCGCGTTCGAGCAACTGGGTTCGGCAGAGGCCGCACTCGAGATGGCCGCTGCGTACGCGCGCACCCGCCACGCGTTCGGGCGCACGATCGGCTCCTACCAGGGCGTCAAGCACAAGCTCGTCGACCTGTACAACGCGAACCAGCTCGCGCGCGTGCACTGTTACTACGGCGCCTGGGCCCTGTCTGCCGATGTGGCGGCGCCTGCAGGCGCGCCCGAACTCGCGGCGGCCGCCGCGGCGGCGCGCGTGGCGGCGAGCCATGCCGCCACGCAGGCCGCGCACGAGGGGCTGCACGTCCACGGCGGCATCGGCTACACCTGGGACATGGACTGTCATCTCTTCATGCGTCGTGCGCGCCAGCAGGCGGTACTGCTCGGCCACGAACACGCCTGGCGTGAGCAGCTCGCCGCCGAACTCGAAGCGCGCGTGACGAAGCCGTCGCAGGAGACGCCGCAGCGCCCACCCCGGGTCGCCGGCGCGATGGACTTCGACGATTCTCCCGAGGAGGCCACCTTCCGCGCCGAGTGCCGCGCATGGTTGAGCGCGAATGCGCAGCCCCGATCGAGCGGTGCGACGGCGCAGCGAGCGGACGCGAGTGCCGAGCAGCGCATCGCCGCTGCGCGCGCGTGGCAGGCCCGCAAGGCCGCTGCCGGTTTCGGGGCCATCACCTGGCCGAAGGCAGTCGGCGGGCGCGGCGGCACGCCGATCCAGGAACTCATCTGGCGCCAGGAGGAAGGCCGCTACGACGTACCGACCGGCGTGTTCAACGTGAGCCTCGGCATGGTGATCCCCGCGGTGATGGCACACGCGTCGAACGCAGTGCGGGCGACGCACATCGGCCCGGCGCTGACGGGTCAGGACCTGTGGTGCCAGCTGCTGAGCGAGCCCGGCGCGGGTTCGGACCTCGGCATGGTGCGCACCCGCGCCGAGCGCTGCAACGACGGTCGCGACGGCTGGATCCTGAACGGCCAGAAGGTCTGGACCTCGCTCGCGCAGTTTGCGCAGTATGGTCTCGTGCTCGCGCGCACCGACCCGACGCTGCCGAAGTTCGACGGCCTGACGAGCTTCTTCATCGACATGCGCAGTCCCGGCGTCAGTGTGCGCCCGATCCGCCAGGCAGGCGGCGAGGCGGATTTCAACGAAGTGTTCCTGACGGACGTCTTCGTTCCGGACAATCAGCGGGTCGGTGCCGTGGGCGCCGGCTGGAAGGTCACGCTCACGGGCCTCATGAGCGAGCGCCTCGCGATCGGCGGCGTGCTGCCGCCCGACCTTTGGGCGACGCTCGCGGCGAGGCTGCGCGCGGCGCCGTTCCTCGGGGCGGCGGCGTTGCGCGACGGGCGCTTCCGCGAGCGCCTCGCCGACCTGTACCTCGCCGCACACGCACTGTGGCTGTTGCAGTGCCGGGCGCTCACCGCGCTCGGCAAGGGCCGCGAACCCGGGCCCGAGATGAGCGGTGCGAAGAATCTCGCGGCGCAGGCCATCCAGGCCTACGCGCGCCTCGCGATCGACCTGCAGGGGCCGGGCGGCGTGCTCGCCGCCGCCGGGCGCGGCGAAGAGTTCGCGATGATCGAGCGCCTGTGGTTCGGTGCGGCCGGCATGCGCATCGCGGGCGGCACCGACGAAATCGTCAAGAACAGCATCGGTGAGCGCGTGCTCGGACTCGCGCCCGAGCCACGCACGGACAAGGGCGTGCCCTTCAACCAGCTGGTCGGCTGAGGTGCCCGTGGCGCGCTTTCAGGTCTGCCAACGAACATGATCACGCTGCTCGATGACTACGCGATCCACCAGTCGCCCGAGCCGGTGAGCCGTCCGGCGACGAGCGACCGCAACTTCTACGACCGCTGGTATTTTTCCGGATTCGCGGCCGACGGGCGGTTCTTCTTCGCGGCGGCGCTCGGCCTGTATCCGCAGCGGCGCGTCTTGGACGCGCATTTCACCGTGCTCGTCGACGGCGTGCAGCATTGCTTCCACGGCTCGCGCCGCGCGCCGCTCGAGTGCACCGAGATGCAGGTCGGCCCGTTCGTGCTCGATGTCGAGCAGCCGATGCGCGTGCACCGGCTGCGCCTCGACGATGCCGCCAGCGGCCTCGCGTGCGACCTGCGCTTCACGGCCCGCAGCGCGCCCAGCGAGGAGCCTCCTAGCCGGCTGTACGATGAGGACCGGTTGTTGATGCACACCACGCGCTTCGTCCAGTTCGGGTGCTGGGACGGCGAGCTGTGCGTCGACGGCCGGCACGTCGCGGTCTCGGCGGCGATGGGCGTGCGCGACCGGTCGTGGGGCATTCGTCCTTGCGGCGAGCCTGAAGGCGGTGCACCGGGACTGCTGCAACGGGCGCCGGTCGTCTACTGGGCGTGGGTGCCGCTCAATTTCGATGACTGCTGCACGCAGTTCAACACCTTCGAAGATCCGCAGGGCCGGCCGACGCAGCTCGCGGCCGTCGTGCAACCGGCCTACGCGGACCCCGGGTCGATACCCGCGGGCCGCGATCCGGGCCAGCGCGAGATGCGCGATGCGGTGTTGCGCGTGCATTGGAAGCTGGGCACGCGTCACCCGTCGGGCGGCACGATCACGATGCGCGACGACGTCGGAGCGCACTGGCGCATCGAACTGCGCCCGCTCGCCACGCTCCTGACGAAGGGCATCGGCTACCAGCATGCCGAATGGGGCCACGGTCTGTGGAAGGGCGAGCTGGCGCTCGGGCACGAGCGCCTGCGCCTCGATGAACTCGACCCGCTGCGTGCGGACCACGTACACGTCCATCAACTGGTGCGGGCCCACCTGCGCGCCCCGGACGGCGAACGCACGGGCGTCGGCATCCTCGAGACGATGTGCTTCGGCCCGCATGCGCCATCGGGCTTTAAATCATTCCTCGACGGCGCGACCGCGGAGGGCACTGCATGATCGACGACATGGATCGCATCGCGACGCAACTCGGGCAGTGGTTCGCGCAGCGCTACCCGGACCGTGCACCCGTGGCCGTCACCGACCTCGCGCGTTCCGACAGCGGCTATTCCAATGTCACGGTGCTCGGGCGCCTCGAGTGGACGCGGAACGCGCGACGCGAAGCCCTCGACATCGTCCTGCGCGTGCAGCCGCAGTCGAGTTCGGTCTTTCCCGATTGCGACATCCAGCGTCAGTACCGCGTCATGCACGCGCTCGCGGGCAGCGACGTGCCGGTGCCGGAGCTGCTCGGGCTCGAAACCGATGCGGCGCTGCTCGGTGCCCCGTTCTTCGTGATGCGGCGCATTGCGGGACGCGTGCCGAACGAGAACCCGCTCTACCATCTCGAGGGATGGTTCCATGACCTCGCGACGCCGGACCTGCGCCGACACTGGTTCAACGCCATCGACACGGTCGCAGCGATTGCGCGCGTGGACTGGCGCGCGCGCGGGCTCGAATTCCTTGAGCCGCCGGCGGGGCGCACCGCGCTCGCGCAGCAGCTCGACTATTACCGCGACGCGGTCGACTGGGCGGAACGCCTGCACCGGCCGTACCCGCATCTGCACCGCGCGTACCGCTGGCTCGTCGCGAATCAGCCGGCCGATGAGCCGCTCGTCCTGTCCTGGGCCGACGCCAAGCTCGGCAACTGTGTCTTCGGCGACCACGGCCGCCTCGCCGGCGCGCTGGACTGGGAGCAGGCCACGCTCGCGAGCCCCGTCGACGATCTCGCCTGGTGGCTGATGCTCGACGAGTCACTGTGCACGGGCTACGGGGTGCCGCGGCTCGCCGGCCTGCCGTCGCGCGAGGAGACGGTGACGCACTGGGAACGCGCGAGCGGCCACTCCGCGCGCCACCTGCCGTACTACGACGTATTCGCCGCCTGGCGCATGGCCTACGTGATGGCGCGCATCGGCACGGTGTTCATGGAGCGCGGCTGGGTGCCGCGCGAGAGCGACATGGATATCAGGAATGGCGGTGCGACGCTGCTCGCGATGCACGCCGCGCGGCTCGGCTTCTAGGGGGAAGGTCGGACATGGCCGGCAGCATCGGACCGCTCGTCGCCGCCGACGAGTTCTTCAACCACCAGATCGTCGAGACGCACGCGAGCGTCCTGCACAGCGACCATTCGTGGACCGAGAAGGTCTGCGGGATGGCTTGCGCGCGCGACGGCTCGCTGTCGGTGAACTTCGGCTTCGGCAAGTATGTCAACCGCAACGTCGTCGACGGCTATGGCGGCGCGAGCCGCGGCGTCGAGCAATGGACGGTGCGCGCAAGCCGCGCGCTCGATGCCCAGCCCGACAGTATCGATGTCGGTCCGCTGCGCTATGAAGTGGTCGAGCCGCTGCGCACGGTGCGCGTCGTGCTCGAGCGAAACGACGTGCAGCCGCTCGCCTACGATCTGCTGCTCGAGGGCAGCGTGCCCTGCGTGGTCGAGGAGCGCGAGGATCGGCGGACACTCACCGGCTACCGTCGCAGCGCCGACCAGATCCGCTATCACCAGACCGGCGTCGTGAAGAGCGGCTGGATCGAACTCGAAGGTCAGCGGTTCGATGTCGCGCCCGGTGAGTGGATCATGACGCGCGACCACTCCTGGGGTCTGCGCCCGTCGGTCGGCGTGCCGCCGACGGATCTGCAGCCCGATCCGATGGATGCGAGCCCGCCGCGCGTGCTCGCAGTCTGGAACCCGCTGCTGTTCACGCGACCGGACGGCAGCCATTACGCCTTCCACCAGTACTACCTGCTGTATGCCGGCGTGGGGTGGCGGCACGAGCACGTACAGGGCGGTTTCGAATTTGCCGACGGCCGCCGCGAACCCGTGCGAACCATCGAGCCGAGGCTGCGCTTCGACCCGCGCAACAAGCGCCTGCTCGGCGGCGAGTTCGCGCTCGTCATGGGCGACGGCCGGTCGCGCGTGCTGCGCGCACGAGCGCTCGGCGGGACGGGATTTCACCTGGGCGCGGGGCTCTATCATGGCTACGATGGCAAGTACCATGGCCAGTGGCGCGGACCATTGCACGTCGAGGGCGAGCACTTCGCCGATTGCTCGACGCCGGAGGCCGCAGCGCGGCTCAACCAGTTCCGTGATTGCCTGATCGCGGTGGATGACGATGAAACCGGCGCGGCCGGCATCGGCAACTGTCAGACCTGGGCACAGGGCCGCTGGCCCGACCTCGGGCTGCCCGACGGCTAGCGTCGTGGAAACGCCGTCACGGACATGATAATCCCGGTATCGGGTGCGGAGATCGTCAGGATGAGCAGACCACGAAGCTACAATCTGGCCGACCTGTTCGAGATCGTCGCCGGCTGCGTGCCCGACCGCATCGCGTTCCGCTGCGGCAGCCACTCGTTGACGTACCGTCAGCTCGACGAACGCGCCAACCGCTTCGGGTCCGCACTTCGCGCCCGCTCGATCGGGCGCGGCGACCATGTCGGCATCCAGCTCTACAACTCGGTCGAGTACCTCGAGTCGTTCCTCGGCTGCTGCAAGATCGGCGCGGTGCCGGTCAACGTGAACTACCGCTATGTCAGCGAGGAGCTTCGCTTCCTCTACACGACACTCGATTTCAAGGCGCTGGTCTATGGCGCCGATTTCGCCGACGAGGTGGCCGCGACGGTGCCCCACGTGCCGACGCTGAAGACGCTGCTGCGCGTGGGCGGCACCCATCCGCCGGCAGGCGTGGAAGACTATGCGACGGTACTCGCGGCAGCCTCGCCGGATCTTGCGGATCCGGGCCGTTCGGACGACGACATCTACATGCTCTGCACCGGCGGGACGACCGGCATGCCGAAGGGCGTGATGTGGCCGCACAAGTCGATCTTCATGGCGGCGCTCGGTGGCGGCGGCATCTTCTTCCGCCGACCGCCCGTCCAGCGCCCCGAGGAGCTGGCTGAATTCGTGCCGCATGGCCCGCCGATGGTGTTCTTTCCGGTTGCGCCGATGATGCACGGGGCGGCCATGTGGGCGACATTGATCAGTCTTTTCTCCGGGCACACGGTCGTCGTCAACGACCAGTCGCACTTCGATGCCGGGCATGTCTGGGATGTCGTCGTGCGCGAAGGCGTCAACATCCTGTCCGTCGTCGGGGACGCAATGGCGCTGCCGATGATCCGGGCGCTGGAACAACACCCGGGGCGCTGGGATCTCTCGCGCCTGCGAATTTTCGGCAGCGGCGGTGCCATCTTCACCGAACACGCACAGGCACGCCTGAAGGCCGCCGTGCCGCACATCGCCTTCGCCAACGGCATGGGCTCCTCGGAGTCGGGCATGCTGGGCGGCCGCGCGGAAGGAGACCGGGCGGGCGGCTGCATTGTTCTGGATCCGCGGCCCGATCTCGCGCTGATCGATGACGAGGGACGCACGGTGACGGTGCCGGGCGTCGAAGGCACGCTGGCGCGCACGGGCTACCTGCCGGTCGGCTACTACGGCGATGAGGCGAAGACGGCCGCCACGTTCATCCGGATCGACGGGCGGGTCTGGGTCCTGACAGGCGATCGGGCGCGACTGGACACCGCGGGCAGCATCGTCGTGCTCGGCCGCGGGTCACAGTGCATCAATACCGGCGGCGAGAAGGTCTTTCCCGAGGAAGTGGAGGCAGCGGCGCTGCGCTACGAGGCGGTGCAGGACGTGCTGGTCGTGGGCGCGCCGGACGAACGCTGGGGCCAGAAGGTCGTGGCCGTGATTGCGGTACTGCCCGAGCGGCAGTTCGATCGGGCCGCATTCGAGCAGGTGTGTCGTGAACGCATTGCAGGCTACAAGCTGCCGCGCGACATCGTCTTCGTCGACGCGATCAGGCGCAGCCCGGCCGGCAAGGCCGACTACGCATGGGCCAGGCGCGTGGCGACGGAGTCCGCCACGGCGTGATCCGCCGGTCGATCGCGTGACCTGCCGGGGCAACGAAAAGGGGCGCCGACCGGAAGTCGGCGCCCCTGGCTGTGGACCCTGGCGCGAGGCGTCAGGTGTGACTCACCACTTGTAGCCGGCCGTCAGCAGCCAGGTCCGCGGTTCCTGCCAGTTGGCGGAGCGGAACATGCTGAAGTCGATGCCGTTGTTCATCTTGTCCTCGTCGGTCACGTTGCGCACGAACAGCGAAACGTCGAGCGAGCCGGGCCCGGCGGGAATATCCGAGAGCAGCAGGCGCGCATTCAACTGGCTGCTCGACGGCACGGCGTCGAGCGCCGCGACGTAGGCGCCGCCGGCATTCGGTGCCGTGAGGCTCTTGTTGACCGCGTACAGGTAGTACTTATCGCTGTACGTGTAATCGAGGATCATGCGCAGATCGCCGAACTGCGATGCGAACAGTCGCCCGTCGAGATTCGCACCGATCGTGTTCTTCGGTGCGTAGCCCGGCAGGCGGTTGCTGCCCGTATCGATCACCGGGCGTCCCGGCGCAAACGAGTTGTCGAGGTACTTGTTGTACTTCGCCTCGAGGTAGCCGTAGTTGAGCGCGACGGTCCAGCCGTCGGTCAGCCGCAAGCGGGTCTCGAGTTCGACGCCCTTGCGCTCGCCCTCGCCGGCGTTCTGCACGTATGACGAGGTGGTGCCGGGAACCAGTACGCTGCCCTGCTGATCGGTGAGGTCCGTGTAGAACACCGTCAGGTTGACGTTGGCGCGGCCGTCCCACAGCGTCGACTTGGCGCCGAGTTCGTAGGCCGTCGAGAACTCCGGCTGATAGGGCGTGGTCACGAGCGGGTTGATCAGCTCGGAGCTGAATCCGCCGCTCTTGAAGCCGCGCGCCACGCGTGCATAGAAATTCAGGTCTTCGTTGAACCGGAACGCGAGGGCCGCCATCGGAGTCGTGCCCGTGAAATCCTTGCTGTAGGTGGTCAGCGGCAGGCAGGCCACCCGTACGGCGCCGCAGGCGGCCGGATTGTCGGTGACGAAGGGGCCACCGTATCCGTTCGTCTGCCACTGGTGGGTGAAGCCGTCACGCGTTTCCTTCGTGTAGCGGATGCCCGCCGTCAAGGTCCAGCGATCGGCGAAGTCCCAGTCGACCTGGGTGTAAGCCGCCTTGGCTTCCGTGTTGGCCGCCAGGTTCACGGTGAACGCAGAGCCCTGGCCGAACATGCCGAAGCGCTGCGGGTCGATTGTTTCGCCTTCGTCCTCGAAATAGTAGAGGCCGACGACGTAGCGCAGTCTGCCGTGATCGCCGAGCCATTGCAGTTCGTGCGACCGCTGTTCGTAGTCCGTGATCCGGTGGTAGAGGGCCGTCATCGAGTACGGGAACGCGAAGGGCGTGCCGGGCAGGACCGTGATCGTGTCGAGCGGCGTGCCGTTGATCGACTGGCGATCTTCGTAGTCCGCTTTGCGGTCGGCGAAGATGTACTTGAAGTTCTCCGTATCGGTGGCCTGCCAGTCCATCACCAGCGTATGGGAGCGATTCTTCATCTTCTCCCACAGGTCCTGGCCGGCGGGTGTGCTGACTTTGTCCGGCCGCGAGGTCGTCACATACGGAGTCATCGCGGTTTGAATCGCTGTGCCGAGGGTTGCACCGAAGATGCTCGGAAAGGTACCCGCCCAGCCGCGCAGTGACATCAGGCTCGTCACGATCGGCGTGTTGTCGGCCTTCGAGTAATCATAGGAATAGG
>WBZY01001329.1_pt1 | contig 13223 bp, 13 predicted proteins | sample 5204191 | NCBI WGS metagenome assembly WBZY01 (sample SAMN12344363, study PRJNA552823) | activated sludge metagenome | biome: Activated sludge suspended growth; feature: Anammox Sidestream; material: Wastewater; isolation source: activated sludge from anammox sidestream of wastewater treatment...
TACAGGTCCTTAACGGTGTCCGTTGTCATGGAGCTCCTCAGGTGCGACATAAGCGCATCCCTTCGCAGGGCGACAGGGATCACGTCGCGGCCGATTGTAACCCGGCCCTATGGGCTGGTAAATCGAGGTGGACCGCCAGCCATAGGGCTCATCTATGGGTCTGTCAGGCCAGGGCCACCTCACGCCCATCGCGCGCGCTCCGGTAGCAGGCATCGACCACGCGGTGGGCGGCGAGCGCCGTTCGGAAGCCGGGGAAGGCGGCCTGGCCTGTCTGCACACACTGCAGGAACCGGTAGTCCTCCAGCATTCCGCGCGTCGCCAGCTGGAGTTCCACGTCATCGAGCCCCGCTATCTCCCGGTACCTGTCAATCACCTCGTCCGCGGAGATCTCCACCTCCGGGCCGGAGCGCAGCTGGTAACGGATGGGGCCGATGAAATCGTGCTCCGTGGCGAACCAGCCGCCTTCATAGAAGATTTCGAGCCTGCGGGTCGATGGCCTCTCGTCGATGGCGTGCCAGATTGAGCTGAGGGTGGTCTGCACTCCGCCCGCATGCTGGAAGGTCACGAGCGCCACATCCTCCACCCCCTCGTGCCCCGAGGTGAAGCGTGTATGGCAACGGACCCTTTCGATGTCACCGAAGAGCCAGCGAAAGAGGTCCACGTCGTGGATCGAGTGCTCGATCAGCGTCCCGCCCCCGGCCTTGCTCACGTCGCCGCGCCACCCGCTGGCGTAGTGTCCCCGTATTGGGAAGAACTGGTCGTCGCGCAGGTGCGCGGTCAGCAGCGGCCCGAGCTCGTCGGCCCGCATCAACTCCTTCAATACCGTGAACACCGGCGAGTAGCGCAGGACCAGCCCCACCTGGTTCACAACGCCGGCCGCCTCCACCACCCGCACCATCTCTTCCACTTCGCCGAGCGTCCTGGCCAGGGGCTTTTCGCAGAACACCGCCAGTCCGAGCCCTGCGGCGCGCCGCACGAGCTCCGGGTGCTCGGAGGTCTCCGTGCAGATGTAGACGGCGTTCACGCCGGGGGCAGTGAGCACATGCTCCGCCGCATCCGTGACGACCTCGGCGCCCGTTATCGCCGCGAACTCCTGCGCGCGCCCTGCGTCGCGATCGCACACCGCAACGTAGCGCGCCGGGACCCTCTCCGTGCGGATGACCCCGCGGAGATTGCGCGAATGAAAGCGGCCAATGAAACCGCATCCGATGAGTCCGACGACGGGGTCTGGCAAGAGATACTCGCAGAGCAGGATTTTGCGGGCATTTTACGGTGACGTTGCCGCTGGTTGGCGAATCGTCTGCCCGAGGGGCCCATAGTGGCGCGAGGGCACGGATAACTTCATCCCGCCACCCCGAATGGGACGTGCCCTGGCCGCTAACGGAAGAAATTCACCGGGGGCGCTAGTGTCATCTTCCGTTAGCGGCCACTCCCCTTCCTGGCTCCCCTCGTGCCTCGCTGCTCCTTTGTCCGGTCTCTGAGCCCGTGCTATAGTCGCCACGTCCTTTAGGGACAGATTTCACAATCGCGGCGGGCGCGTGCTCTACGAATACGGCCACATCGGCATCCTGGTAATCATCGCGCTCATCTTTCCCCTGGGAGCGCTGGTCACTTCGTGGGCGCTCCAGTTCGTCAACGTCCGGCCCGCAAGCAAGCCCGACGTTGTCCGCGACGACACCTACGAATGCGGGCTGCGCACCGAAGGCCCCAGCCTCGTCCAGTTCAACTTCCGCTTCTACTACATCGCCCTTCTCTTCGTCATCTTCGATGTCGAAGTCGTCTTCCTCTTCCCCTGGGCGCTCGTCTTCGAGAAGATCGGCTGGGTTGGCTACTTCGAAGGCCTCGGCTTCATCGGCATCCTCTGCCTCGGAATCCTCTACGCCTGGCGCAAGCGCGCCCTGGAGTGGCGCTGATGACCCGCCAGTGGACCGGGCCTGAGGTAGCCGCCGTCGCGGAGAGACTGGTTCCGGGAGCCGTGGACCGCTCCACCCCCGCTGCCTGCTACCTCAAGGCCGAGAAGCTCGTCGAGACCATGTCTGCCCTCCACGCCGCGGGCGAGACGGACTTCGTTCACCTCACCAACCTCTGTGGCGTCGACTTCTGGGACCACTTCGAAGTCGTCTACCATGTGCAGTCGTTCGTGAACAATGCCATCGCCTGCATCAAGGTCGATGTGCTCGACCGCGACCGGCCGGCCGTGCCCAGCGTCTGCTCCGTGTGGCGCGGCGCCTGGATGCAAGAGTGCGAGACCTACGACCTGTTCGGCATCCGCTTCGAAGGCCATCCCAACCTCCACCGCATTCTCCTCTGGGACGGCTACCCGGGCTGGCCCCTGCGCAAGGACTTCCTCTCCATGCCCGGCGGACTTCAGCCCGGCCTCGATGAGTTCTCGGGCACAAAGCGCCGCGAGCCCCCTCCTGTGAGTGTGGTCGAATGAGCGGCATCATCAAGTCCGAGCCGTTCACCCTCAACATCGGGCCCCAGCACCCTTCGACGCACGGCGTCTTCCGAATCAAGGTGAAGGTCGACGGCGAACGCATCGTCGATGCCGAAATGGTGATGGGCTACCTCCATCGCGCCATGGAGAAGCTCGCCGAAGAGCGTACCTACACGCAGAACATCCCCTTCACCGACCGCACCGATTACCTGGCGAGCATGTCGAACAACCTCGGCTACGTGCTCGCCGTGGAGAAACTCGCCGGCATCGGCGTCCCCGACCGTGGGAATGCAATCCGCGTCATCATGGCCGAATTGCAGCGCATCGCCAGCCACTGCATGGCCGTCGGCGCCTTCACCAACGACACCGGCGCCTGGCAAACCCCCGTGATGTGGTGCTTCCGAGAGCGCGAGCGCGTCCTTGACCTCTTCGAAATGACCAGCGGCGCGCGCCTCACCTGCAACTACATGCGCATCGGCGGCGTCGCCTTCGACCTGCCCCGCGAGTTCGAGCCCGCCACCCGCAAGCTCCTCGCCGATCTCCCCGGCTTCATCGATGAGATCGAAGGTCTGCTCGTCGGCAATGAGATCTTCCTCGCCCGAACGCGCGGCGTGGGCATGCTCAGCGCCGAAACGGCCACCAACTTCAGCCTCAGCGGCCCCATGCTGCGCGGCAGCGGCATCGCCTGGGACATCCGCAAGGCCGACCCCTACTGCGGCTACGAGAAGTACGACTTCCAGATTCCCATCGGCTACCAGGGCGACGCCTTTGACCGCTTCATCGTGCGGCTCGAAGAGATGCGCCAGAGCGTCAAGATCGTCCAGCAGGCGCTCGATGCGTTGCCCGGCGGCCCCCACAGCACGCACGTCCCGCTCGCTCTTCGGCCCCCGGCCGGCGAGGCCTACGCCCGCGTCGAAGGCCCCCGTGGCGAGCTCGGCTACTACGTTGTCAGCGACGAGGGCCCCTCGCCCTACCGCTTCCACATCCGTCCGCCTTCGTTCATCAACCTCAGCGCACTGAAGGAAATGACCGTGGGCGGGACCGTGGCCGACGCCATCGTCGTGCTCGGCTCCATCGACATCGTGGTGGGAGAGATAGACCGCTGATGCCCGCCTTCCTCATCACCAACAACTGGTACGACTTCCGCGACCTGGGGAACCTCTCCGGCAAGCTCCTCGACCTCCTCGACGATGCGCTCCCCTTCGGCGTCGTCTACGTGATTGCCGCCCTCCTCGGCTTCGTAGCAAGCTTCGTCATCTTCGTGTTGCCCTCGCAGCTGTTCGTCGGCGTCTATGGCGAAAGGAAGCTCATCGGCCGCATCCAGTCGCGCTATGGCCCGAACCGCGTCGGCCCCTTCGGGCTGCTACAGCCCATCGCCGACGCCATCAAGCTCATGCAGAAGGAAGCGCTCACGCCCACTTCGGCCGACCGCGCCCTCATGTACCTCGCCCCCATCGTCTTCGTCGCGCCCTGCGTTCTGCTCTTCGCCGTCATACCTTTCGGGCCGAACATGGTGTTCGCAGACATCCCGGTGGCCATCGTCTACTTCCTCGCCGTCTCCTCTATCCCGGTGCTCACGACCTTCATGGCAGGCTGGAGCCATAACAACAAGTACAGCCTCTTCGGCGCCATGCGCGTGGTGGCCATGACAATCAGCTACGAGCTCCCTCTGGTGCTCGGAATGCTCGGGGTGGTGCTCTTTACCGCCACCCTCGGCCTGCAAAGCACCGTCCTCTGGCAGAAGGAAATGGATATCTGGCTCGTCTTCCTCCAGCCACTTGCCTTTGCCATCTTCTTCCTTGGCGCCAGTGCCGAGCTCAACCGCACCCCCACCGACATCGCCGAGGCTGAATCCGAGATCGTCGCCGGCTACCTCACCGAATACTCCGGGATGAAATGGGGCCTCTTCTACGGCATGGACATTGGCTACGCCATTGCCGCGGCGGCCTTCGGGGTGACCGTCTTCCTCGGCGGCTGGACCTTCTTTGGCCTTGAGAAGTGGGTACCCCCCTGGCTGATCTTCATCGGCAAGACGTACCTCTTCTACTTCCTCTTCATCTGGACGCGCGGCACCCTCCCCCGTCTTCGGATCGATCAGCTCATGACCTTCGCCTGGAAGTTCATGCTTCCCATCGCCCTCCTGAACCTTGTCATCGTGGCCACCGAGCGCATGTTCTGGGTCGAGGAGAAGGCGGACGACTCCATCGTCTACGCCTTCGCGCTCATCAACATCATCGCCGCCGCCGCCGCGATCTATGGCTGGTCGCGGGCTCTCGGCTACCGGCCGGAGAACACCCCCCAGAAGGCCCGGCTTGTGAGCGAGGCGGGCGGCTTCGTCCCCGTGGATGCCCACGGAGAGGGTACGAAATAGCATGGATGGTTTTGGTGTCACCTTCGCCTTCTGGGTCCTCACCGGCGTAACCCTCGTCGCCGCGCTGGGCGTGCTGCTCTCGCGAAACCTGCTCCACGCCGTCCTCTTCCTCATCCTCACCTTCGTTGGCATGGCCGGTTACTTCGTGCTGCTCTCGGCCGACTTCCTCGGCATGGCCCAGGTCCTCATCTACGTGGGCGCCATTGCCGTGCTCGTGCTTTTCGCCGTACTGCTCACCCCACGGGCCGGGCGCGACAACGGCGAGACGCGGATGTTCCTGCCTGCCCTCCTCCTCTGCGGCACGCTCCTCGCGGTCATTCTCTTCGTCATCACCGATACGAACTGGGCCGTCTCCGAAGAGCCCGCCACCGTTTCTGCCGCCGGCCTCGGCGAGGCCCTGCTTTCGCGCTGGGTCCTCCCCTTCGAGCTCGCTTCGGTGCTCCTCACCGTCGCCCTGGTGGGCTCCATCATGCTCGTCCGCTCGCGAGAGGAAGAAGCGGAGGACCCGCGCTGATGACTCCCGGGCTCGAACACTTCCTCACCGTCGGCGCCATCCTCTTCTGCCTCGGGCTCACCATTGCCCTCAGCAAGCGGAACGCCATCGGGGTGCTCATGGGCATCGAGATCATGCTCAATGCCGTCAACCTCACGCTCCTCTCCTTCGCGCGTTTCGGCGTAGGCCACGGCCCCGTTGCCGGCCAGGCCTTCGTCGTTTTCATCATCACCGTGGCAGCCGCTGAAGCCGCCGTCGCCCTCGCCCTCGCCGTCTCCGTGTATCGCAACCGCGACACCATCGACGTCGACAAGTTGAACCTGCTGAGGTCGTAGCTGCATGTGGGTCGAGCTGTTGAAGGTGAGGAATGCCTACGTGGCCGAAACCTGGCGCGAACTCTTCGCGGCCGAGGGTCTCGCCGTTCGCATCATCCCGCCTATCGGGCGCGGCGAGACGGCCTCGATGCTCGATGAGCGCACCCTTTACGTGCCCACGGGCAAGTCCCACGTCGCCCGCGAAATCATGAGGAAGATCTAGCCGATGCCGTTCCTCGAAGCCGCTGCAACGCAATCGCCCACCATCGACGAGTGGCTGTTGTGGGCGATCCTCGTCAGCCCGTTGACCGCCTGGGCCCTGATCGTCCTCTACTTCCGCAAGATCCCCGCGGTGGCAGGCTACCTCGCCATTGCAGGCATCGGCATCTCCTGCCTCATCAGCTTCGTCACGCTCTTCAACGTCATCGATGCCGATGGCGCAATTGCCCAGCACACCCACGAGTGGTTCACCGCCGGTGACGTCGTCGTCAATCTCGGTGTCAGGGTCGATGGGCTCACCGCCGTGATGCTCGTGGTGGTTACGAGCGTTTCCCTTCTCGTTCAGATCTACTCCACCGGCTACATGGCAGGCGACTCCGGCTACGGCCGCTACTTCGCCCACATGTGCCTCTTTACCACCGCCATGCTCGGCCTCGTGCTCGCCGACAACCTCTTCATGCTCTTCATCTTCTGGGAGCTCGTCGGCCTGAGCAGCTACCTGCTAATCGGCTTCTGGTTCCACAAGCCGAGCGCCGCCGCCGCCGCCAAGAAGGCGTTCATTGTTACCCGCATCGGCGACCTCGGGTTGCTCGCAGCCCTCCTGCTCATCTGGTCGCGCGCCGAAACCTTCGACATCGCCGGCATCCACCACTGGGCTGCCAGCGGCGAAGCCTCCGACAAGATTGTGACCCTGTTCGCCCTCGGCATCTTCGCGGGCGCCGCCGGCAAGAGCGCCCAGTTCCCCCTCCACGTCTGGCTTCCCGACGCCATGGAAGGCCCAACGCCGGTCTCCGCCCTCATCCATGCTGCCACCATGGTCGCCGCCGGCGTCTACCTCGTGGCGCGCTTCTTCCCGGTCTTCGAAGTCTCCACCGATGCCCGGGAGGTGGTCGCCTGGATTGGGGCCGCCACCGCCCTCATCGCCGCCACCATTGCCCTTGTGCAAACGGACCTCAAACGCGTCCTCGCCTACTCCACCGTCAGCCAGCTCGGCTACATGATGCTCGCCCTCGGCGCCCTGGGGTACGTCGCCGCCATCTTCCACCTCTTCACGCACGCCTTCTTCAAGGCGCTCCTCTTCCTTGGCAGCGGCTCCGTCAACCACGGGACGAACACCTTCGACATGCGCAAGATGGGTGGCCTCCGCGCGAAGATGCCCGTCACCTTCTGGACCTTCGTCATCGGTTCGCTCAGCCTCGCCGGCATCTTCCCGCTCGCCGGGTTCTGGTCGAAAGACGAGATCCTGCTCGATGCGTGGCGCTACGACCGCGCCCTCTGGTTCATGGCCGCCACCGTTGCCTTCATGACAGCCTTCTACATGTTCCGCGCCATCTTCCTCACCTTTTTCGGCGAGTACAAAGGCGGCGAACCGGTCGATCACCACGACCCGGACAACCACTTCCACGGCGACCCGGCCCACCCGCACGAATCGCCCTGGCCCATGCGCGCCCCGCTCCTCATCCTCGCCGTTCCCGCCGTGCTCGCCGGGCTCCTCAATGTCGACCACGACTTCGGCGACTTCATCAATCACGCCCTCCCGGAACTCCCGCACCATGAAGGAAGCACCTTCGAATGGGGCATCGCCCTCAGCTCGCTTGGCCTGGCGCTGGGTGGGATCGGGCTCGCCTGGGCCATCTACTACAAGCGCTGGGTTTCCTCAGCCTCGCTGCGCGAACTCTTCCTGCCGCTCGCAGGCCTTTTCGAACACAAGTACTTCCTCGACAACGTCTACGAGGACATCTTCGTACGTGGGATCTTCCATCGTGGCTGGAATCGCCTGCTCGAGCTGACCGACCGCTACGTCATCGACGGCGTGGCGAACGGCAGCGGAAGGCTTGTTCGTGGCGTCAGCAGCGGCCTGCGCCCCATCCAGAACGGTCTCCTCCAGACTTACGGCCTCGGCTTCGCCGCCGGCGTCATCATCTTCGTACTCGCCGTGTTCGCGGCGAACCCGCTGTAGGAGGCGGCTCTTGGAACTGACCGTTCTTGTCTTCCTCCCCGCGGTGGCCGCGATCGTGGTGCTCCTCCTGCCCGCCCGGCAGGAGCACCTGGCGAAGTACGTCGCGCTCGCCGGCTCGGTCGCCACGCTCGCTCTCTCGCTCTGGCTCTTCTTCACCTTCGATCTGAATGAGAGCGGCTACCAGTTCGTCGAGCGCCGTGAATGGGTGGACCTCGGCGCCTTCAATCTCCAGTACTTCCTTGGCGTCGACGGCCTTTCGATGCCACTTGTTGTTCTCACCGCGTTCCTCACCACCGCGTCGGTGCTCGTTTCGTTCAGCGTCACTCGCCGGCAGCGCCTCTACTACGCCCTCCTTCTTATCCTCTCCACATCGGTGCTTGGCGTTTTCACGGCCCTCGATTTCATGCTCTTCTTCCTCTTCTGGGAGCTTGAGCTGTTCCCCATGTACCTCCTCATCTCCATCTGGGGCTCCGGACGGAAGGAGTACTCGGCCACCAAGTTCGTCCTCTTCACCATCGCCGGCTCGGCCTTCATGCTCGTCGGTATCCTCGTGCTCGCCTTCAGCGCCAGCACCTTCGATATCCAGGTGCTCGGGCAGTCCTCATTCGATGACACCGTCCTCCCGCTGCGCTGGGTGTTCCTGTTCCTCTTCATCGGATTCGCCATCAAACTGCCCATCGTCCCCGTCCACACCTGGCTCCCCGACGCCCACAGCGATGCCCCCACCGCTGTCTCGGTCATGCTCGCGGGCGTCCTCCTCAAGATGGGCGGCTACGGCCTCATCCGCATGTGCGTCACAATCCTCCCCGGCCAGGCCGACGACCTGAGCGCCTGGATGGCCGGCGCCGGGGCGGTTAGCGTCCTCTACGGCGCCTTTGTGACCCTCCGGCAGACCGACGTGAAGCGCCTCATCGCCTACTCCTCGGTGAGCCATATGGGGCTCGTGCTCCTCGGAGTCGGCGCGCTGGGCACCACCGGCATGGTGGGCGCCACCTACCAGATGGTCGCGCACGGCGTCATCACCGGGCTCCTCTTCGTGATGATTGGCCTGATTTACGAACGCACCCACACGCGCGAGATCGCCCGCCTCGGCGGACTCGCACGCCAGGTGCCCCTGCTTGCCACCGGCTTCGTTTTCGCCGGGTTCGGCAGCCTCGGACTCCCCGCGCTCGCCGGCTTCATCGCCGAAGTCATGGTCTTCCTGGGCGCGTTCGAGCAGTACGAATGGGCCGCCCTGATGGCGATCTTCGGTGTGGTGCTCTCCGCCGGCTATATCCTCTGGATGCTCCAGCGTGTCGTCTTCGGACCGGTCAGACCCGAGTGGAACAGCCTTACGGACCAGCGCCACTGGTGGGAACACTCCGTGGTCCTCATGCTCGCCGCGCTCATCATCCTGCTCGGTGTCTACCCGGCAATCCTCACCGACATGATTAACCCGGCCATCGATACCATTGTCCTGAGGGTGGGCGCGTGAACGGCATTGACCTCGTTGGCCCGCAGTTCGCCGTCCTCATCGCCGCAGGCATGGCCCTCCTTGTCGATGCTCTCCTTCCGAGGCAAAGACGCTTCATCCCGCTGGTGGCGCTCGCCGGGCTGGCGCTCTCGGTCGCATGGACCATCTCCTGGGTTTCCCGCGATGACTACCAGTCCGCCTTTGGCGGGACCCTGGCCCTCGACAAGTACGCGGTCTTCTTCTACTTCGTCTTCGCCGGCATCGCCGCTGCGGTGGTCCTCGCCTCCATCGACTGGGTGAAGCGCGAAGGCCGCGGAGAGGCCGAGTACTACGCCCTCCTCCTCGTGAGCACCGCCGGCTACATGTTCCTGGCCGCCTCTCGCGACCTCATAACCATCTTCATCGCGCTGGAGCTCTCTTCCATCCCGCAGTACATCCTCGCGGGCTGGGGCAAGGATGAGCGCTCAAGCGAAGCGGGGCTCAAGTACCTGCTCCTGGGCGCGATCGCTTCCGCCGTGCTCCTCTACGGCATGGCGCTCCTCTACGGCTTCACCCGGACCACGGACCTGGGCGGCATAGCCGATGCAATCGTCGCCGGCGGCTCGGAAAACCGGGCCCTGCTGACCCTTGCGGTCGCCCTCGTTATCGCCGGGTTCGGCTTCAAGATGGCCGTGGTGCCCTTCCAGATGTGGGTACCCGATGTCTACCAGGGCGCTCCCACCCCCGTCGCCGCCTATCTCTCCGTCGGCTCCAAGGGCGCGGCCTTCGCGGTTGTCACACGCCTCTTCTTCGAAGGGCTCGGCCCGGATGTGGCCAGCGACGACTGGTCAATGATCTTCGCGGTCGTGGCCGCCGTCTCCATGACCTTCGGCAACGTGATGGCGATTGTGCAAACCGATATCAAGCGCCTTCTCGGGTACTCGTCCATCGCCCAGGCGGGGAACATCATGGTCGGCCTCGCTGCCGTCTCCGTGGCCGGCGAAGAATTCGTCCTCGGCGCCAGCGGCGTCATCTTCTTCGTTGCCGCCTACGCCTTCACCAACCTCGGCGCTTTCATCGCCGTCATCGCCATCTCGCAGCGAATCGGCAGCGACCGCATCGGCGACTACGCCGGCATGTGGAAGCGCTCGCCCGTGCTCGCCGGCGCCCTCGCGCTCTGCCTGGTCTCCCTCACCGGTATCCCCCCGACCGCCGGCTTCTGGGCCAAGCTCTACGTCTTCAACTCGGCCATTCGCGCCGACCTGGCCTGGCTGGTCATCGTTGGCGTGCTCAACAGTCTCGTGTCCGCCTATTACTACCTCGGAGTGGCCAGGACCATGTTCGTGGCAGAATCAGGTGAGGAAGCCACCTTCCGGCCGCCGCTTGGGCTCAGCATCTCGCTCGGCCTCGCCACCGCCGGGGTGCTCATCCTTGGCCTCGTACCGGGGCCGCTCCTCGATGCCGCCCACGACGCCGCCGAGACCCTGGCGCTGGTCTCCTAGGCCGGCATGGGCCCCTACGACATCTCCATCGAAGTTGTCCTCGAAGCAGGTGCTGTGGACATCAGGGACCTGCGCCTGCTCTCGGAACGCGTGATGGCCGGCGAAGACGTTGCCGCCGGCACGGCCCTCGCCGTCATCCTCACCGGCGACGACGACCTGCGCCGCATGAACCGCGACTTCCTGGGAATCGACGAGCCCACAGACGTCCTCTCCTTTCCCGACGAAGCGGACGACTTCATCCAGGGCGTCGCCAGCGAACCCCTGCTGGGTGACATCGCCATCGCCCTGCCAACGGCCGAAAGGCAGGCGCAGGCCGCGGGACACCCGCTTGCCGCCGAGCTGGCACACCTGCTCGTGCACGGGATCCTGCACCTCTGTGGCTACGACCATGTCAACAGCGCAGAGGAAGAGGCGAAGATGCGTGCCCGTGAGGAGCACTACCTTGGCAATCTCGGCTCGATGCACGGCCACTGAGGCCGGCAACCGGCTGTTCGTGGCCGCTGCACATCTGTTCTATACTCTAGCTACTTCACGCGACTGAGGATCCGGTGCTCTACGGCAAATGGCGCCCGCGCGGCTTCGATGAGGTGGTCGGGCAGGAACACATAGTGACCACCCTCCGGAATGCGCTGGCGACAGGCCAGGTGGCGCACGCCTACCTCTTCAGCGGCCCGCGCGGCACCGGCAAGACCACGACCGCCCGCATTGTCGCCCGGGCACTCAACTGCATCGACCTTCACCAGGGCGAACCCTGCAACCGCTGCGGCCCCTGCCAGGCCATCCTCAAGGGCGCCGCCCTCGACCTCATCGAAATGGACGCCGCCAGCAACCGCGGCATCGACGACATCCGTGAGCTTCGCGAGAAGATCGCCTTCGCCCCGAGCGACCTTCAGCGCAAGGTCTACCTCCTCGATGAAGTCCACATGCTCACCGACGGCGCCTTCAATGCTCTGCTCAAGACACTCGAAGAACCGCCACCGCACGCCTTCTTCATCCTCGCCACCACCGAGCTTCACAAAGTCCCCGCAACCATCATCTCTCGTTGCCAGAGGTATGACTTCCACCGTGTCCCCAACTCGGCCATGGTCGAGCGGTTGCGCTTCATCTCCGAACAGGAGGGCTTCTCCGTCCCCGGCGAGGGCCTCATGGCCATCGCCATCCAGGCCCGCGGAGGCATGCGCGACGCCATCACGCTCCTCGAGCAGGTGGTCGCCCGCTATGGCGCAGCTCCCTCGACGGAGGACGTCCTCGCCGCCCTCGGAATGGTTCACGACGACCGCAGCGAAGCGCTGGCGCTCGCGCTCGTCCAGGAGGACCTCGCTTCGGCGCTCGCCCTCGCCCGGCAGGTTGCCGAAGACGGCGTCGATATCGCCCGCTTCACCCGCGAGACCATCGATATCCTCCGTGACACCCTGCTCCAGGTGCTGGGAGCCGACCGGCCAGAGAGCCCACGGCATGACGCCGCCGCACGCGTGGCGCCTGCCGCTCGCGAGCACGGCATCAACCCTGCCCGCCTTGCCGCGGGCATCTCCGAGCTCGCCAGGGCAGACTTCCGTCTCGATCCCACCAACCCCGTCCCGCTTGAGATCGCCTGCGCCTCCATGGTCCTGGGAACCGGGGTGTTGGCGGCGTCAGCACCAGTCCCTGCGGCGCCTGCTGCCGCCGGTGCCGCCCGCCCTGCCGGGCGAAGCCGCCAGCCCGGCCAGGCCCCCGAGGGGACGGATGCCGCGCCCTCCCAGGAGGAGGGCTTCATGCGCGAGCTCTACGAACGCTGCCGCACGGTCAACACCGTCCTCGGCGCCTGGCTCAACGGCTCCTGCGAGGTGCTCTCCATCGGCGAAGAGGAGCTCGAGCTCGGCTTCTACCACCCCCTGCACATGCAGAAGGTCGACAAGGATTGCCGCACGCTCGTCGAACAGCAGGCCGAACTGATGCTCGGCAGAGCGATGCGGCTTAAGGTACGGCAGGTAGAGCGTGGGTCTCCCGCCTCCCGGCGAGTGCCCAAGGGGGGACATCTTGTAGAGGCGGCCCGCGCCCTCGGGGCGACTCCCGTAACCAAGGACGGCGATTGATGGCTAAGAGCAGCGGCCGGAACAGGTATCTCAGGCGCGGGGGAGGCTCAGGCCTGCCCGGTATGGGCGGTGGGGGCGCCAATCCACTGGCTGCCGCCCAGGAGATGCTGGCGAAAGCCCAGCAAGAGCTCGCTACAGCGGCTGTTGAAGGCTCCTCCGGTGGCGGCGCCGTGAAGGTCAGCATGTCGGGCGAACAGAAGATCACCGGCATCACCATAGAGCCCGACGTGGTCGACCCCGGCGACGTCGAGATGCTGCAGGACCTCATCATGGCCGCCGTGAACGACGCCCAGCGCAAGGTCGACCAGGCGCTGCAGGCCGGACTGGCGGAAGGGCAGGCCGAAGCGCGCCACGGGCGCCGCGAACGAGGCGTCGGCCGTGCAGTAGCGCAGGTCGCAGCGCAGCGCGAGGACGAGTCCGGCG
>WBZY01001330.1_pt1 | contig 13219 bp, 12 predicted proteins | sample 5204191 | NCBI WGS metagenome assembly WBZY01 (sample SAMN12344363, study PRJNA552823) | activated sludge metagenome | biome: Activated sludge suspended growth; feature: Anammox Sidestream; material: Wastewater; isolation source: activated sludge from anammox sidestream of wastewater treatment...
CCGAGCCGGCGGGGCGAGAGCGCGCGCGGCACGCGCGTGATCGCAAGCCCTCGCGCCGCCGCCGGCAGCGCGCCGGCCCCGCTGCCGTAGACGAGCAGCTCGACCTCGGCGCCGGCAGCCTGCAGCGCGCGGGCCTGCTCCGCGCAGTAGACCTGCGAGCCCTGGGGCAGCGGGAAGGGGAACGCGCCGACGATCGCGATCCGCACGGCGCGGCAGCCTAGAACCCGTCGCATGAACCCGCTCCCGTCGCCCGGCCACGCGGCCGGCCGGCGAAGGGTGACCGAGGGAGAGTTTTCCCCCACCCGCGGCCTGGTCTGGGATAGGATGGCCGCCCGCGGGCGCCCCGGCGTCCTCGCTGCCGGAGGTACCCATGCGCGCGCGCGTGCTCGCCGTCCTGTTCGCCCTCGCCGCCGCCGCGCCGGCGGCGGCCGACCTGCGCCGCCCCCTGTCCGGCTGCGGCGGCTACCCGCAGCGCCTCGCCGTGCTCGCCGACCTCGAGGCCGTGCCCGCGCCCGGCTCCCGCAACTTCCGCCGCGACTACCTGCGCGCCTTCCAGCGCCGGGTGCTGGCGCGCAAGCTCGAGCCCCTGCACGACTGCCTCCGCCTCGACGAGATCCAGGTGATCGGCTCGCACAACAGCTATCACCGGCGCCCGCACGAGCCGCTCTTCTCGACGCTCGCGAGCTTCATTCCCCTGATCGGGACCGCGTGGGACTACGAGCACCCGCCGCTCGACCTGCAGTTCGGCGTCGAGGGCGTGCGGCAGATCGAGCTCGACGTCTTCGCGGACCCCGAGGGCGGCCGCTACGCGAGCCGGCTCGGCCCGGCGGCCGTGGGCCTGCCGACCGCATCCGGTGTTCCCGCGCTCGACCAGCCCGGGATGAAGGTGCTGCACGTGCAGGATCTCGACTTCGAGACCACCTGCTACACGCTGCGCGCGTGCCTGGAAACCGTCGTGGCGTGGTCGGACGCGAACCCGCGCCACCTGCCGATCCTGATCCTGCTCGAGCTCAAGGACGAGCGCGTCGAGCCCGACTTCGGGTGGGTCGTCCCGATCCCCTTCGGCCCCGAGGAGATGGACGACCTCGACGCCGAGATCCGCGCCGTGGTCCCCCGCCACAAGCTGGTGACGCCGGACGACGTGCGCGGCCGGCGCGCCACCCTCGACGAGGCGATCCGCCGCGACGGCTGGCCCGCGCTCGGCCGCCTGCGCGGCACGCTGCTCTTCGCGATGGACAACGGGGGAAGCAAGCGCGCGATCTACACCGACGGGCGCCCCTCGGCCGAGGGCCGCGTGCTGTTCCCGAACGCCGTCGAGGGCGCGCCCGACGCCGCCTTCATCAAGCTCAACGACCCGATCGGCGACTTCGCCCGCATCCAGGCCGCCGTCGCCGCCGGCTACCTGGTGCGCACCCGCGCCGACGCCGACACCGTCGAGGCCCGGCTCGGCGACACCGGCCCGCGCGACGCCGCGCTCGCCAGCGGCGCCCAGTTCGTGAGCACCGACTACCCGGAGCCGGATCCCCGCTTCGGCACCGGCTACGAGGTCTCGTTCCCGGGCGAAACGGTCGCACGCTGCAATCCGGTGAGCGCGCCGCGCGGCTGCGCGGCGGTCTGGCTCGAGTAGCGCAGCGCGTCCGCCGGGCCGCTTGCGGCGTGCCCGAGACCCCGGCCGCCGGGCCCGGCCGCCGGCCGCCGCAGCTCCCCGTGGAGGGCGGCCAGCTCGAGGAGCGCGCGCAGGATCACGCGTGGCGTCGCGCCCTTCGCCCGTCCGGCGCGGCGCGGGTGGTGCGACACCGGCACCTCGACGATCCGGAAGCCCGCGCGCGTCGCGCGCACCAGCAGCTCGGTGCTCACGAACGCGCCGAGCGACGCGAACGGGAGGGCGTCCAGCACCGGGCGGTGGAGGACCTTGAAGGCGCAGTCGATGTCGCGAACGCGCAGGCCGAAGAGCGCGCGCACGAGCAGGCCCCAGGCGCGTGCGATCGCGCGGCGGTGCCAGGGGTCCTGGCGGGGGGCGCGGTAGCCGATCACGAGATCGGCGCGGCTCGTGTGCGCGAGCAGGCGGCCGAGCTCGGCGAGGTCGAACTGGAGGTCCGCGTCGGTGAAGAACACCCACTCGCCGCGCGCCGCCCGCAGGCCCGAGCGCAGGGCGGCGCCGTAGCCGGCGTTGGCCGGGTGGCGGAGCAGGCGGACGCGCGGATCCCGGCGGCGCCACGCCTCGACGACGGCCGCCGAGCGGTCGCGCGAGCCGTCGTCGACCACGATCACCTCGAAGGGCGTGGCGAGGCGCGGCGCCAGCGCGAGCGCGCTCGCGAGCAGCGGGCCCAGGTTGCGCTCCTCGTCGAAGACGGGGAACACGAGCGACAGGCGCGGTGCTCCGGGCGCGCTCACTCGAGGTAGCCGAGCGCGCGCAGGCGGGCGGCGACGAGGCCTTCCTGGGCAGCGTCGTAGGGCGCCGGTGCGGGCGCGGCGTGGTCGGAGCCGGCGGCCGCGAGGCCGAGCAGGGGGGCGAGCGCCGGCGCCACCCCCGCGATCGACGCGGGCGCCGCGGGCCGCGCAGCCCCGAGCGCGAGCCAGATCCCGTCGGGACGGTGCGTGCCGTTCAGGCCGCAGCCCCGCCCGCCGCCCAGCTCGCCGCCCGTGAGCGTGCGCACGGCGGGCCCGCCGCCCTCGTGCCACGGCGTCGGCACCAGCGAGTGCGCGTAGCCGTCCTCGAGCGCCAGCTCGACGACGACGTCGGGCGCGCGCGGGACGAAGGGGCCCTCGTACACCTCCTCGCGTCGCCGCGCACGGGCGATGACCGGGGCGCCGCCCTCGAGCTTCCAGTCGAGCAGCGCGTCGATCACGTCCTGGCGCACGCGTTCGTAGTCGGCGGGGGCGACGGCGCCGCCGGCCTCGCGGCCACGCAGGGCGATCCAGACGCCGGGCTGGGTGTTGGCCTCCTCGGAGACCGCGACGGTGCGGCGCCAGTCGACGCCGCCGAAGCGCGCCGCACTCTCGAGCCGGGCGGCGGAGGTGCGCGCGCGCCGGAAGACGGCCTGGGCGGCGCGCGGCGGCAGCCAGCGGAGCGCCGTGTCGCGGGCGAGCCGCGCGCCGCGGCCGGCGGCGCTGCGCGGGGCGCGCGCGAGCAGGCCGCAGTCGGCGAGGCGGCGGTTCAGGTGCAGCACGCGCCGCGAGGCGCCCCCCTGGCCGTGGTCCGAGAGCAGGACGCAGGTCGCGTCGTCGCCGAAGGCGGCGCGCAGGGCGCCCGCCGCCGCATCGAGCCGCTCGTAGACGGCGGCGAGCGCCCCGCGGCGCGCGAGGGTCGCGGCCGGGTCGTGGCGCGGCGAGCCCGGATCGTGGTCCCGCCAGAAATGGTGGGCAGCGGTGTCGCTCTCGGAGAAGACGACCACCATCAGGTCCGGCTCGCGGCCCTCCTCGCGGAGCTGGCGAAGGGCCTCGAGCGCGAAGCCGGTCTTGCGGTCGATGCGCCCGAGCAACACCTCGCTGGCGCGCGCGTACCAGGCGCCGGCCGCACGGCTCCGCCAAGCCGTGCGCGCCCGCTCGTCGAGGTCGGGCACCATCCAGGGGCCCGCGCGGCGCGCGATGCGCGCGTAGCGAGCCGGGTCGCTGGCGGCGCGGGCGTCGGAGCCCGTCGAGACGGGCGCGTCGAAGCCGGGCACCAGCAGGCCGTGACGGTCCGGGAGCGGCTCGGCCGGGAACGTGGCGGGGACGCCCAGGCACAGGAAGGCGCCGCCGGCCGCCGCCAGGCGTCCCCACAGCGAGGCCCCGCGGCGATCCGTCGCGTTCACGAAGCGCAGGCGCCAGGCGCCGTCGAGCTTCTGCGTGAAGTCGAAGACCCCGTGGTGGCCCGGCGCGAGGCCCGTCGCGAACGAGCTCCAGGCGGGGAAGCTCATCGGCGGCGTCGTGCTCGGCAGCCGGGCGCCCGGTGGAGCCGCGCCCCCCGCAGCGCCCGCCTCGCGCAGCCACCCCGCCAGGTGCGGCATGCGGCCGGCTGCGACGAGCGGCCGCAGCACGTCCCAGTCCGCGCCGTCGAAGCCGACGACGAGCGCCCGGCCGTGCCCGCGACCTCCGGGCCGGCTCACCCGAGCCGCTCGATCACCGCGTCGGTGAACCCGTCGAGGTTGCAGCGCCCGCCGAGGTCGTGCGTGCGCGTGGCGGGATCGGCGAGGCAGGCGTGCACGGCGGCTTCGATGCGCGCCGCGGCCTCGCCCTCGCCGGCGTGGCGCAGCAGCTCCACGGCCGAGAGCGTCAGCGCGGTCGGGTTCGCGAGCCGCCTGCCGGCGATGTCGGGCGCGCTGCCGTGCACCGCCTCGAAGACCGCGCAGTCGTCGCCGACGTTGGCGCCCGGCACCACCCCGAGCCCGCCGACCAGCCCCGCGCACAGGTCCGACACGATGTCGCCGTAGAGGTTCTCGAGCAGCAGCACGTCGAAGCGCGAGGGATCGCGCACGAGCTGCATCGCGCAGTTGTCGATGATGATCTCGTCGTACCCGATGGCCGGGTGCTCGCGGGCCGCCTTGCGGGCGCACTCGAGGAACAGGCCGTCGCTCATCTTCATGATGTTGGCCTTGTGCACCGCGGTCACCCGGCGCCGGCCCTGGCGCGCGGCGAGCCCGAACGCGAAGCGGGAGATGCGCAGGCAGGCGCGCTCGGTCGCCACCTTGAGGCTCGTCACGACCCCCGGCGCCACGCGGTGCTCGAGGCCCGAGTAGAGACCCTCGGTGTTCTCGCGCACGACGATCAGGTCGACGGCCTCGAAGCGGGCCGGCAGGCCCGGGATCGTCTTCACCGGCCGCACCGACGCATAGAGGTCGAGCGCCTGGCGCAGGGTCACGTTGGCGCTGCGGAAGCCTTCACCCACGGGGGTGGTGATGGGACCCTTCAGGGCGAGGCCGAGCCGCCGGATCGACTGGAGGGCCGCCTCCGGGACGGGTGTGCCGTACTTCACCACCACCTCGCCGCCGGCCTCGACCTGCTCCCAGGCGATCGCGACGCCGGCGGCGTCGAGGATCCGGAGGGCGGCCCCGGTGACCTCGGGGCCGATCCCGTCGCCGGGGATCAGGGTGGCGCGGATCTTCGGCGGGTCGCTGGGGCGGGTCGACACGATGGGACGCTTCTCCTACTTTCCGCCGCCCCTCAGAGCCTGGGAGACCCCTTCGTGGCGCTCGAGCTGCTGTGCCGCAAGATCGGCATGACCCGGATCTACGACGAGACGGGCCAGATGATCCCGGTGACGGTCCTCGAGGCCGGCCCGAACCCCGTCGTCCAGAAGAAGACCGCCGCGAAGGACGGGTACGATGCGCTCCAGCTCGGCTTCGGCGAGCGCAAGCGGGTGCGCACGACGAAGGCGCTGCTCGGCCACTTCGACAAGGCCCAGGTCGCTCCCAAGCGCCACCTGCGCGAGTCGCGGGTGACGGGGGAGGATGCCACGAAGTGGGAAGTCGGCCAGGAAGTGAAGGTCGACGTGTTCGCGAAGGGCCAGCGCATCGACGTCGTCGGCACCAGCAAGGGCCGGGGCATGGCCGGCGTCGTGAAGCGCCACCACTTCGCGGTCAAGAAGGAATCGCACGGGACCCACGAGGGCTTCCGGCTGCCGGGCTCGATCGGCCCCGGCACCTATCCCGGCCACGTGATCAAGGGCCTGCGCATGCCGGGCCACATGGGCAACGAGCAGGTCACGACGCGCAACCTCGTCGTGGCCCGCGTGGACGCCGACCGCAACCTGCTCCTCGTGCGCGGCGCCGTGCCCGGCCCGAACGACGGGCTGGTCCGCGTGCGGGCAGCGGTGGCTCCGCGCAGGTAGGGCCTGCCTGCAGGGCGCGTGGAGCGCCTGGCCCTCCGGGTCGTCATGTACGAGCGCAAGGACCCCTTCTACCGGCGTGCCAAGCGGGAAGGGTTCCGTTCGCGCGCGGCCTACAAGCTCGAGGAGCTCCAGCGCGCCCATCGGGTGCTGCGCCCGGGCCAGCGCGTCGCCGACCTCGGCGCGTGGCCGGGGGGCTGGATGCAGGTGGCCGCGGCGGCGGTCGGGCCCGGCGGCCGCGTCGCCGGCATCGATCAGGCCGGGATCGAGCCGTTTCCGGATCTCGCGAACGCGATCGCAATCCATGGAGATCTCTCGGAAGCCGGCGTCGAAGCAAGGATTCTCGACGCGCTCGGGGGCCTGGCGGACGTCGTGCTCTCGGACGCTGCGCCCAAGCTCACGGGGGTGCGTGCGACCGACCGCGCCCGCGAGGAGGCGCTCCTCGAGGCGGTCGAGGCGCTCGTCCCGAAGCTCCTGCGCCCGGGCGGAGCGCTCGTCCTGAAGCTGCTCGAGAGCCCGGAGGCGCAGGCGATCGCCGGCCGCCTCGGCCGCCGCTTCGCGGCCTGCAAGACGACGAAGCTCCAGGCGACCCGGCAGGGGAGCGCGGAGAAGTACCTGGTCGCCCGCGACTTCAGGGGGCTGCCGGCGAGGGATGCTGCCCGGGCCGGCTCCCCCGCGCCGGTTCCGGCCGATCCGGTCCGCCGGGACGCCTCCGACGAGTAGCCACGCATCCGGGCGCCTTCAGGCCGGCTCCGCACAGGGCTCCGCGACCAGGTCCGGAGCGCGCACCCCGCTGATCCGCGCGCGTACGAAGCTCCCGGTCCCGGCCCCGCCGCGCAGCAGGACCTCGCCGTCGATCTCGGGCGCCTGGGAGGCGAGCCGGCCCCGGGCGCGGTCGCGGCCGCCGGCGTCGACGAGAACGTCGGCCTCGCGGCCGACGAGCGCGCCGAGCTGCTCGCGCTGGAGCTCGCGCAGGAGCGCCAGCAGCGCGCGGTGGCGCTCGCGGGCGACCCGCTTCGGCACCTTGGCGGGCAGCTCGAAGCCGGCGGTGCCCTCCTCGTCGGAGTAGCGGAACGCGCCGACCCGATCGAAACGTACTTCGCGAACGAAATCGCAGAGCGTCTCGAAGTCCGCGTCCGTCTCGCCCGGGAAGCCGACGACGAAGGTCGTGCGGAGGGTGAGGTCCGGGATCCCGGCGCGCAGGCGCTCGACGAGCCTGCGCTGGCGATCGGCCGTGGTCCCCCGGCGCATCGCCTCCAGCATCGCGTCGCTCGCGTGCTGGAGCGGCACGTCGACGTAGGGCAGCACCCGCCGGCGGGCCGCGAGCGCCTCGATGAGGGGCTCCGTCACCGCGCTCGGGTAGACGTAGAGGAGGCGGACCCACGCCACGCCGTCGAGCCCCGGATCGGCGTCGAGGGCGACGAGCAGGTCGGCGAGCCGGCGGCGGCCGGCGCCCTCCGCAGAGGGCCCCAGGTCCTTCCCCCACGAGGTCGAGTCCTGCGCGACGAGGTTGATCTCGCGCACCCCGGCGGCGGCGAGCTGGCGCGCCTCGGCGAGCACCGAGTCGAGCGTGCGGCTCTGGAAGCGGCCGCGGATGCCCGGGATCGCGCAGAACGCGCACACGCGGTCGCAGCCCTCGGCGATCTTCAGGTAGGCCGTGTGGGTCGGCCCGATCAGGAGGCGCGGCGCGTGCTCGTCGTAGAGGTGCGTGCGCCCGGCCTCGACGTAGACGCCCCGGGTGCGGCCCTCCCGGCGCGTGCCCTCCGGATCCTCGAGGAGGCCGTCGAGGATCCCGGCGATGCGCGGGAACTCCCCGGTGCCGATGAAGGCGTCGACCTCCGGAAGCTCCGTGGCGAGGTCGGCGCCGTAGCGCTGGGGCAGGCAGCCGGTCACGAGGAGCCCCCGCAGCCGCCCGCCGCCGCGCCGCTCGGCCACCTCGAGGATCGCGTCGATCGACTCCGCGCGGGCGCTCTCGATGAACGAGCAGGTGTTGACCACCGCGACGTCGGCGTCCTCGATCCGCTCGGCGAGCGCGTAGCCGGCACTCGCGAGGGTGCCGAGCATCACCTCGCCGTCGAGGCGGTTCTTCGGGCAGCCGAGCGTGCGGAAGTGGACGGCGGCCTTGGGGGGGTTGGGCACGGCGAGGCAGGCTAGCAGGAGGCTGGTAGCCTACGGCTCCTGCCCGAGGAGCCCGCGATGTCGCCCCGCCCCTTCCACGTGCTCGGAGTCCAGCAGATCGCCGTCGGGGCTCGGGACAAGGCGGCGCTGCGCAGGCTCTGGGTGGATCTGCTCGGGCTCGAGCCGAAGGGCAGCTTCCGCAGCGAGCGCGAGAACGTCGACGAGGACATCACGGCGGCCGGCCGCGGGCCGTTCGCGGTCGAGGTGGACCTCATGCAGCCGATCGACCCCGCGGGCAGGCCGCGCGTCGACGAGCCTCCCCTGAACCACGTGGGACTCTGGGTCGACGACCTCCCGGCGGCGGTGGAGTGGCTCGGCGAACAGGGGGTCCGCTTCGCACCGGGCGGGATCCGCAAGGGCGCGGCCGGCTTCGACGTGTGCTTCATCCACCCCAAGGGGAACGAGGCTGCGCCGATCGGCGGCGCGGGCGTCCTGATCGAGCTCGTGCAGGCCCCGCCCGAGGTGATCGCCGCCCACCGTGCGCTCGCGCGCTCCTGACGCGACTGCTGGTCAGCGAATCCACCGCCCGAGCCCGTGCGTCTGCTCTTCACGGGGCGCGAGCGGATTCGCGCTGACTTCCCGGGTCGATGAGGTAGGATGGGCGCCCCGATCCATCCGCGGATCAACGAAGGAGATCGACGCGATGACGCGTTGGCGCCCGAGCTGGCTCCTGGCCGCTCTCACCCTGACCGCCCTGGTCCTCCCGCCCGCCGCACGCGCGCAGGACGACGCGGGCGTCGCCGGTCCGAGCTTCAAGGAAGGCGACGTCATCACGCTGGACCAGGTCGACAAGCTGAAGCCCTTCCTGCCCCCCGAGTTCTGGGCCAACCGGGACTTCTTCTTCTACGAGGGCATGAAGCTCGAGATCGGTCCTTCCTTCCGGGACTACTCGCCGCCGCCGGAGTACCAGGCCGCCACCGACAAGTTCAAGGGGCAGCCCAAGATCGGTCCCGGCAACAGCCTCGTGAACTACGTCGCCGGCGCCCCCTTCCCCGGTGAGATCGACTGCAAGGGCGATCCAGAGGCCGGCGTGAAGCACATGTGGAACTTCGACTACGCCTGGGACGGCGACGGCTCCGATACCCACTTCTTCTATTCGTACTGGGACCGCGGCGAGGAGCTGCCCCTCTACTACGAGGGCACCTCGAAGACGATCCGCCTCTCGCATCGGATCGAGCCGGAGCTCCTCGAGACCCAGAACGGCGACCTGTTCCGCGGCGAGAAGCGCAAGCTCGCCTTCGGCATCGAGGTGGACGCGCCCTTCGACGCGCGCGGCATCCTCGTCATGACCTACCGCTACAAGGACTCCGACAAGCAGACCTCGGAGACCAAGAACGACGACACCTGGGTCTACGTGCCGACGCTGCGCCGCGTGCGCCGCATCTCGACCGCGCAGCGCACCGACGCCGTGTCGGGCACCGACTTCACCTTCGACGACCTGCGCTCCTTCGCCGGCATCGTCCCCCAGTACCAGTGGACCTGCCTCGGCGAGATGGACATCATCGCGCCGGTGAACTCGAAGGTGCGCGCGTACCCGTACACGAAGGACCACAACTTCGGCCCCTACGGCCTGTCCTACGCGAGCGACAACTGGGAGCTCCGCAAGGCGGTCAAGGTGCGCATGGTCCCGAACGCCAAGGACCATCCGTACCACCACAAGGACATCTACATCGACAAGCAGACCTACAACGCCCTCTACTCCTTCGCTTACGACCAGAAGGAGGAGCTGTGGAAGATCATCTGGCACAACACGCGCTGGAGCGAGGATGACTTCCCGGAGTACAAGGGCTGGGAGGGGATCCCGAAGCCGCTGGACCTGCGCATCGTGTCCGACACGATCGTGAACGTCCAGACCGGCACCGGCAACCGCATCGAGTTCTGGGACAACAGCGGTACGCCCTACTCGAGCAAGGGCAAGATCCGCCGCTACATCGACATCGGGCGCCTCACCAAGGGGCGCTGAGCCGCGTACCGCAGGAATCGGGGGCCGGGACGGGAGACCGTCCCGGCCCCTTCACTTTGGGGTATCGTCGCCGCGCGCCTGCGCCGGAGGCCACGCCATGAGCGACGCGATCGAGCCGTTCCACATCGAGGTGTCCGACGAGGTGCTCGCCGACCTCCGCGAGCGGCTCGCACGCACCCGTTTCCCGGACGAGCTCGAGGGCGCGGGCTGGAGCTACGGCACGGAGCTCGCGTACCTGCGCGAGCTCGTCGCCTACTGGCGCGACCACTACGACTGGCGCCGCCACGAGGCGCGGCTCGCCTCCTTCCCGCACTTCTCGACGGTGATCGACGACCACCGCGTGCGCTTCCTCCACGTGCGCTCCCCGCACGCAGGCGCCTTCCCGCTCGTCGTGACCCACGGCTGGCCCGGCTCGATCTTCGAGTTCCACAAGATCCTGGGCCCCCTGAGCGAGCCCGAGAAGCACGGCGGGCGCGCCGAGGACGCCTTCCACGTGGTCTGCCCGTCGATCCCGGGCTACGGCTTCTCGGAGGCGCCGCGCACGAAGGGGTGGGACGTGCGGCGCATGGCCGAGGGGAACGCCAAGCTGATGGCCCGGCTCGGCTATGCGCGCTACGGCGCGCAGGGCGGCGACTGGGGCGCCATCATCTCGACCCAGAACGCGCTGGTGGACCGCGCGCACTGCGTCGGCATCCACCTCAACATGGTGGTCGCGTTCCCGCCGGCCGACGGGAGCGATCCGATGGCGGGCCTCGACGACGTCGAGAAGGCCGGGCTCGGGGACCTCGCCCACTTCCAGAAGGAGGAGACCGGCTACCAGCAGATCCAGGGCACCAAGCCCCAGACCCTGGGCTATGGCCTCAACGACTCCCCCGCCGGCCTGGCGGCCTGGATCGTCGAGAAGTTCCGCACCTGGAGCGACTGCGACGGCGACGTCGAGCGGCGCTTCACGAAGGACGAGCTGCTCACGAACGTGATGATCTACTGGATCACGCAGTCGATCACCTCGTCGACGCGGCTCTACTACGAGACCATGCACTCGGGCCGCTTCGGCCCGGCCGGCGAGCGCGTCGAGACGCCGACCGGCTGCGCGATCTTCCCGAAGGAGCTCTACCGCGCGCCGCGCGCGTGGGCCGAGCGCGCCTTCGAGGTGCAGCAGTGGACGCGCATGCCGCGCGGCGGCCACTTCGCGGCGCTCGAGGAGCCGGAGCTGCTCGTCGAGGACGTGCGGTCGTTCTTCCGCAAGGTGCGCGGATGAGTGCGGCGCCGGCGCCGGTCGCCCTCGTCACCGGGGCGAGCCGCGGCATCGGCCGCCGGCTCGCCGCAGACCTGGCTGCCGCCGGCTGGGACGTCGTGTGCGCCGCGCGCTCGACCTCCGAGCGGCCCGGCAGCCTCCCCGGCACGCTCGAGGAGACGGTGGCGCTCGTCGAGCGGGCCGGCCGCCGCGCCTGGGCCGTACCGCTCGACGTGCGCGACGAGGGCGCGGTCTCCGGGCTCGTCGAGCGGCTCTACGCGGAATGGGGCCGCTGCGACCTGCTCGTCAACAACGCGGCCGTGGCGCCCGCGAAGCCCGCCCTCGCCGACACGCCGAAGCGCTGGCGCCTCGCGGTCGACGTGAACCTGAACGGCCCCTTCTACGCGATCTGGCACCTGGCGCCGCGCATGGCCGCGGCCGGCGGCGGCCGCGTCGTCAACGTCTCCTCCGGTGCGGCGCGGACCCCGCAGTTCGGCCGCCCCGGCTACACGGTGACCAAGGCGGCGCTCGAGTCGCTCACCGAGTGCCTCGGCCACGAGCTGCGCGCGCGCGCGGTCGCCGTGAACTGCCTGCGCCTCGAGGTCCCGGTCTGGACGGAGGGCTTCGCCGCCACGCTCGGCGACGCGGACGCCTTCCCCTTCGAGGACCCCGTCATCATGTCCGACGCCGTCCTGTGGATGGCGCGCCAGCCGCTCGCCTGGACGGGCCAGATCGTGACGATCGGAGAGCTGCGCGCGCGCGGAGCGGTGCGCCCCGAGACTCAGGCGACCGCGAAGCCCTCGTAGCCCCGCGCCGCCACCTCGTTGCAGCGGGCGACGTAGGGCGGGACGCCCAGGTCGGGCATGAAGACGCGCGGCTTGCCGGGCACGGGCCGATCGTACCGTCCCCCCGCTTCGCCGTGCTGCCGCTATCGTCTGGCCGCGCGCAGGGACCCGGGAGGACACCATGAAGCAGAGCGACGTCGTCGTGCCGAGGGGCATGGAGATCGCCTACGACCAGTTCCACTTCGCACCGGCCGTCCGCGCCGGCGGCTTGCTGCGCTGCGCGGGCCAGCTCGGCACCGACGAGCACTTCGTCCTGGCCTCGACGGAGCCCGAGGCGCAGTTCGTGCAGGCCTTCGAGAACGTGAAGCGCGTCCTGGCGGCGGCGAAGCTCGACTTCTCGGACGTGGTCGAGATGACCACCTTCCACGTGGGCCTGCGCGAGCACATCGCCACCTTCCTCGCCGTGAAGGACCGCTACTTCCGGGCGCCCTGGCCGGCCTGGACCGCGATCGGCATCGTCGAGCTGGCGGCGCCCGGGGCGCTGGTCGAGATCCGCGTGACCGCGCGGCTGCGCGCGCCGCGCGCGGCGAAGCGCCGGAGCGCCGCGAAGGCCCGGCCGACCAAGCGGCCCCGCAAGGCCAAGGCGGCGCGCGGGCGGCGCTGAGCCGGCGTCCCCGGCGCTTGCCGCCAGGAATGAAACGTGTTCTAATCCTGCGCCATGGCCCGCCCCCGCCAGGCCGACCCCGCCGCTGGTGCCGGCTCCCGTGCCGCGCGCGCGCCGCTGCCTGGAACGCCCGTGCCGACCGGTGCCCGGCTCGCGGCCAACCAGATCAAGCGCATGCGCCGGATCGTGGACGCCGCGGTCGCGCTGGCCGAAGGGGGTGGCTTCGAGGCGGTGCGCCTGCGCGACGTGGCCGAGCGCTCCGACGTCGCGCTCGGGACGCTCTACAAGTACTTCCGCTCGAAGGAGGACATCCTCCTCTTCGCGCTCGACGAGGAGGTGGGCCGGCTCGAGCAGGGCCTGCTCGCGCGCCCGCCCGCGGGCGCGAGCCCCTTCGAGCGCGCCGCGGACTTCTTCGGCCGCACGAGCCGGGCACTGATCGGCCGCCCCGCCCTGACCCGCGCCATGATCCGTGCCCTCACCGGCACCGAGGAGCTGGCGTTCAAGGTCGCGGCCTTCCAGCTCCGCATCGCGCGGCTCGTGGCGGCGGCGCTGCGCGGCGCGCCGGCCGATCCCGCCGCGCCGCTCGACG
>WBZY01001331.1_pt1 | contig 13208 bp, 12 predicted proteins | sample 5204191 | NCBI WGS metagenome assembly WBZY01 (sample SAMN12344363, study PRJNA552823) | activated sludge metagenome | biome: Activated sludge suspended growth; feature: Anammox Sidestream; material: Wastewater; isolation source: activated sludge from anammox sidestream of wastewater treatment...
CAAGTTCGTAGCGGAGCTTGCCGTTAAAGATCTCGCACTTTCGGTTCTGCCACGGCTTGCCCGGAGCGATATAGACCGTTTTTTAAGTACTTCCTTGCTCGCGTCGATCTCAAGATCGCGCTCCGCCTGCAGCCTCTTCAGACGCGCATTCTCCTGGATCAGCGTCCGATACTCCCGGACCTCCTCAACATCCATCGTGCCGTACCGCTTCCGCCACGCGTAATACGTCGTCTCGTGCACCCGTTTCTCCCGGCAATACTCGCTCACCGCCTTTCCGCTCGCCTCAGCTCCCCGCAAGATCCCAACGATCTGCTCTTCCGTGTATCTCTTCTTCATTGCAAGAATCTCCTCCTATCCTACTTGATTCTTGCTTCCCTCCTGGCGTAATTTTACGGGAGCAGGTCACCAGATGAGCGTTCTGCTGGAAACCGGGCTCGACATCTCGCCGGTGGTCACACATCGGTATTCCTAAAAAGATCTTGAGAAGGGATTTGAGGCTATCAGATCAAGCAATTGTGGAAAGGTGATCCTTGATTTCGAAGGACTATGACCAGGAGAAAACTATGAAAGGACGAAAGAACCCCGCAGTCGGCGTTGTTGCATTTTTGATCTTGTTGGCGATCGGATTAGCGTGCGGTGGCGGAAAGCCGGTTCCGCAGGCATATCAAGGTAACTGGACCGGCAGCGACGGTTCGACGATTTACATGCACGCTGACGGCAAGGCAGGCTTTAAGCAGGGCGGCAAAGAAGTGACCGGCGGGGGAGCCGAGATAGACGAATCAGCTAAGACCCTGACCATCTCGCTTTTCGGCATCAGCAACACCTGGAAGATCGACCAACCCCCTTCAGGCGACACAATGATCCTCAGCGGAACACGTTATACAAGAAACTAGGGGCGTGACTCCAGGGCCATAGCTCGCATCGAAGGCCGTTTTGGAGGGCGCGCTGGGTCTATCTTGCGGCGCTCAGCGACAAGATCCTGAAATACGGGAGACGTAGTTATCTTTATGTACGGTAAATTCAAAGAACATCTCGAAAGCACGGTCAAGGAAATCAGGGACTCGGGCTTATATAAGTCCGAGCGCGTGATTGACGGGCCGCAGGATGCGCGGATCGATGTGGGCGGCAGGGAAGTTTTGAATATGTGCGCCAACAACTATCTGGGGCTGAGCGATCATCCGGCGATAGTTGAGGCGGCAAGGAGATCGTTGGATGAATGGGGTTACGGGCTTTCGTCCGTGAGGTTCATTTGCGGAACGCAGGCGATTCATAAGAAACTTGAGCGGAAGATCAGCGAATTCCTAGGCACCGAGGACACGATGCTTTACACAAGCTGCTTTGACGCGAACGGCGGGCTGTTCGAGACGCTGTTGGGCGAAGAAGACGCTGTCATTTCCGATGAGTTAAACCACGCCAGCATCATCGATGGCGTGCGCCTGTGCAAGGCACAGCGTTTTCGATACAAGAACAGCGACATGGCCAATCTTGAGGCGAAGCTTGAGGAAGCGAAATCCGCCAGGTTCAGAATGATCGCAACGGACGGCGTGTTTTCGATGGATGGCTACATAGCAAAGCTGCCCGAGATATGCGATCTTGCCGAGAAACACGATGCGCTTGTGATGGTGGACGATTCGCACGCGGTCGGCTTTATGGGCAAAACCGGACGCGGCACGCACGAGCACCATAACGTAATGGATCGTGTCGATGTGATCACCGGCACGCTCGGCAAGGCTCTTGGCGGCGCCAGCGGCGGATATACAAGCGGCAAGAAGGAAATGATCGAGCTGCTCCGCCAACGGTCACGGCCGTATCTATTTTCAAATTCGGTTGCGCCACCGATCGTCGCCGCGTCCATAGCAGCGCTCGATCTGCTCATAGAATCGACCGAGCTCCGCGACAAGCTGATGGAAAACACCAAATACTTCCGCGAAAAGATCGCGGAAATCGGGCTCGAAGTCCTGCCCGGCGAACATCCGATAGTGCCAGTGATGTTCGGCGACGCTCAGCCTGCCGTAAAGATGGCCGAGGCTTTACTTGCGAAGGGCATCTATGTGATTCCGTTCTCGTTCCCCGTCGTGCCAAAGGGTAAGGCGAGGATCAGAACACAGGTGTCCGCGGCACATTCGAGAGAAGAACTGGATTTCGCAATAGAGAAGTTTGCCGAGGCTAAAACCGAGTTGGGTATTGGGAAGAGTGTTTCAGCGTGAGCTATTGATCTTGGCTTTTTCGCCTTTCAATGATTAGAAAGGCCAGTTGAACAACAAAGCATACCAGAGTTATACCGAGAACGGCCTTTACGCCAAACGCTCCGCGAGGTTCGCAATTCGGCAAAGGTAAAGCGTTTGCGTCCGGTGACCAGCCGGGGCTTACTGCCAAAGAGGCCGCAGCGAAGAGCAGGATCACTAAACCCCTAAACCTTCGTAGCAAGAACAAACCAAGGACACCAATACCTAGTGTCACCGCCGGCCAGTGGTATAAACGGAGCGTGGCGACGGCCTCGGCGCGGACCCTATCGGCCGAACCTTCGACAAGAGTACAAGAAAGCACCGCCTCGCTGAATATTATCAACAGCGAGGCGATAGCGATGCCCTTAAATAACCTCTCGAAGGTCATTTCTTCATTAAGCTGAAGCTTGCTTAGTTAGTGCGTCCTTCGCCTGTCCCACAACCGCCGCGAAAGCCTCAGGCTGTTTCACGGCCATATCGGCCAGCACCTTACGGTCGAGTTCGATCTCGGCGAGGTTCAGTCCGTGAATGAACTGGGAATACCTGATGTCATTCAGACGGCAAGCCGCGTTGATGCGGACGATCCACAGTTTGCGAAAATCACGTTTTTTAAGCTTGCGGCCGGTGTACGCAAAATTCAGCGCGCGCTCGACCGATTCTTTTGCCGAACGGTACAGCTTCGATTTGGTCCCGCGATAACCTTTCGCAAGGGACAATATTTTTTTGCGTTTCTCTAAACGCTTGTTACCACGTTTTGCTCTAGGCATTTTTCACTCCTTCGTCGCGAAATTGAGAATGGAAAGTGGACAATGGAAAATGTCCTGAAATTCTCAATTTTCAATTCTCCATTTTCAATTAATCTCGACCGTATGGCAGCATTTTCTCTACGCGTTTCTGGTCGCCTTCGCTGACCAATACGTCGATATCCAAATTGCGTTTCCGTTTCGCCGTCTTCTTGGTCAAAATGTGTCGCGCGTGCGAATGTCCGCGCTTGAATTTACCGCTCGCCGTTGAGCGAAAACGCTTTGCCGCGCCCTTATGTGTCTTTAATTTTGGCATTCTCTTCTCCTACTATGTCTTTCCGGCTCTCCAGGTTCTGGAGGCCAGAATATCTTGTCTAAAAGATCTCATCGTCGCCCTTAACGACCTCTTTTTCTTTCGGCTGTCGCTGCTCGCGTTTCTCCTTTTCGACACGCTCTTTCGGGGCCGCAGGAGCCACCTTTTTAGCTTCGGTCTTTTTCGGATGGAAGATCGTGAACATCTGATAACCTTCCATCTTCGGTGCGACCTCGACCTCAGAGATGTCTGCGAGGTCTTCCGTCAGCTTTTTAAGGATCTTCGCACCGAGCTCACGGTGCGTCATCTCGCGTCCACGGAATGCGATGGCAGCTCTCACCTTATCGCCTTCACCCAGCCATTCACGGGCCCTTTCCATTCGATAGCCGTAATCGTGATCGTCCGTTGCCGGCCGAAACTTGATCTCTTTGACCTGTACGTTTACCTGTTTCTTCTTGGCCTCGTGCTGGCGTTTTTTCTGCTCGTACAGGAACTTGCCGTAGTCGATGATCTTGCAAACCGGCGGCTTCGCCTGAGGCGAGATCTCGACAAGATCGAGGCCCATTTCCCGGGCCCTGGCGATCGCGTCACGCGTGTCCATCACGCCAAATGTCTCACCGTCCTCGGTTACAACACGTACTGACGGAACCCTTATCCTTTCATTCGTCCTATGAAGCGGTTCGCGCTGCCGTGGCCGAAAGTTCCTTCCACCAAATCTTCTAGCGATAGTTGCCTCCTATGGTTTTCCCCGGGCTGAAACGCACCCCGCACTGTTCGCGTCTCTGCCATGCCTAAAGCGATCTCGACAGCCGTTGCTGCCGGATCCTTTCCTTAAAATCTTCCAAAGACATCGACCCGATGTCGCCTTCCTTTCGCTCGCGGACCGCAACAGTGTTCTCATCAAGCTCTTTGTCGCCGAGAACGAGCATGTAAGGAACCTTTTGTAACTGGGCGTCGCGGATCTTCGCCCCGATCTTATCGGATCGCAGATTGGCTTCGACCCGAAAACCCGCATCCTTCAATTCCTTTACCACCGATTCGGCGTAGTCATTTATCCGGTCCGTGATCGGCAGGACAGCTACCTGAACCGGAGCAAGCCAGAGCGGGAACGCACCGGCGTAGTGCTCGATCAGTACACCGAAAAATCGCTCAATTGAACCGAACAGGGCCCTGTGGATCATATATGGGCGATGCTTCTGGTTATCGTCGCCGGTATATTCGAGTTCGAACCGCTCCGGCAGGTTGAAATCCAACTGGATCGTGCCAAGCTGCCACACGCGGCCGATCGCATCCTCGATCTTGATATCGATCTTCGGGCCATAGAATGCAGCTTCGCCCTCGATCCGCTCGTAGGCGATACTCCGCTCGTTCAGGGCCCGCGCAAGCTGAGCCTCGGCAGATGCCCAGTCCTCGTCCGCGCCCAGGTAGCCTTTGTTCTCTGCCTCGCCCCGAACGGAAAGCTCGAACTTGACTTTGTCGAAGCCATAGATCTCAAGCACCTTGATCGCAAAGTCGAGGCAATCGGAGACCTCTTCCTGCACTTGATCGGGGCGTACAAAAAGATGGGCGTCATCAACGGTGAATCCTCGAACACGCATCAGGCCGTGGAGCGTACCCGAAAGTTCGGCTCGATAAACCGTACCCATTTCGGAATATCGCTGCGGAAGATCGCGATAAGACCTTGGTGATGACCGGTATATCCCAATGTGGAACGGACAGTTCATCGGCTTAAGGCGATACTCCTCGTCTTCAATGCTCGTGGCCGCGTACATCGAGTCAGCATAGTTGCCTTCGTGTCCGCTTGTGAACCAAAGCTGGCGTTTCGCAATGTGCGGCGTGTAAACGAAGCTATAGTTCCTTCGCTCGAGTTCTTCACGCAACAGGCGCTCCATTTCGTTGCGAACGATCCCGCCTTTCGGATGCCAAAGTATCAGCCCCTGGCCGTAATCGTCGTCGATCGAGAACAGATCAAGCTGACGTCCCAGCTTTCGATGGTCGCGTTTTTCGGCCTCTTCGCGCTGCTTTACCCAGGCGTCCAGATCTTCCTGTTTCGCGAACGCCGTTCCGTAGATGCGCTGCATTTGCGGGTTGTTCGCGTCGCCTTTCCAGTATGCTCCTGACAATGCGAGCAGTTTGAAGGCCTTCAGCTTGCCCGTATGAGGTACGTGCGGCCCGAGGCAGAAATCAATGAACGGAGAATTGTCGATGTAATAAACGCTTGCCGAACCTTCAACCTTCTCGTCGATCAATTCGCATTTCAGCGGTTCGTCACGCTCCTTGAAAAGTTCGAGTATCTTTGCCTTTTCGATGTCCTCGCGGCGATAAGGAAGATTCTGCTTCGCCATTGCCTTCATCTTCTTTTCGATCACCGGCAGATCATCTTCCGTTAAATTTCGCGGAGCAATAATGTCGTAGAAAAAACCGTAGCGCGGGTCATCCATTAAAGCAGGCCCAACGCCAAGCTTTGTCCCCGGGAACAGATCGAGCACCGCTGCGGCAAGCAGATGAGCCGTTGAATGGCGGATCACTTCAAGGCCGTCGCGCGTCTCGGCATTGATCGGTTCGATGGCGTACACATCGCCATTTCCGTTCAATTGCCTGTTGAGATCGACCTCTTCGCCGTTGACCTTGGCCGCAAGCGCACTTTTAAGCGCATCACGGTCAAAAGCCTTGATGGCCTCCGCAACCGTCGCAGGTGCTGATATGGAGCGCTGGTCGGCGCCAAATTTTACGTTCAGTTCGCTCATGATCAGTAAATAGGGAAATCCAGATCGTGGATCCGTTGCCTGTCCGATCGATCAGATCAGAAAGTCAACAGGCTGTCCGCCTGCCGCTCTCATCTTTTCCTCTAATTACGATTCACCCTCTTTACGAGTGTTTCCTACTACTTAACCAGATCGGATCCGATAAGAGCGACTTTGCCTAGCGGAGACTTTCGAAACCGCGATCGCCCCGCCACTAGCGGCGGGTCGTAGTAGTTGTAAATTCAGCAAAGTTCTTCGATAGCATCTTATCGAAAGTTTCGTATGCGGCCTTCAGGTTGAAGCCGCCGCATTTCCAACGAAACTGGAATGATAGCGTGAATTGTCCAAAATATCAAATATTGCGCGCGGGTGTTCTCACTTGATCCGATGCGAAGGGAACTGGGAGGGGAAACTGGATCTTAACGATCATTTCGGGCGACGTTCACGCTCCGCCCCCTTTTTCCGCCAGCAGGGCCTGGCGTGCACCGACCCACTCCCAAGCAGCGTCTTCTTCGTCAAGTTCGAATACCCTGGTCTTTGCCCAGAATACTGGCGAGAGCAATTCTACAAGGTTCCGCAGCCAGGGACTGGCTCCTACCACCGCATACTTCTCAATCTTTGAGATCGCCCGATATTTCGTCCTTGCCAGGTCGTCATCAAGCACGGCCGTCAGGTCAAACCCATTGAACCCCTTCAATCGTGCAAGAATGCTGAACTTCTCGTCGCGTTCGAGATAAGGCTTCAACTCGGCCACGGCCGCTTTGATGTCCTTTTCTCGAAGCCTTCCATTCACTTCATACGCGACGACGTTCGGGTTCGTCGTTTGCAGGAAATGTAAAGACGCTTTAGGTTCTTCAGGTTTTGGCAAGGGTTCCGGCTCCTCTGAGGCCCAGGCAAACGCCTTCTCACGATTGGCTGGTTCGAACACCTTTATATCGATCGATGAAAAAACCAATCCCTCGATCCTTGCCATCGCCCCGATCCAGCCTTTGTTCGTTAGAACAGCGGCACGATAGTATTTTGACAAATTCCCGATCTGGCTGATGCCGTTGACCAGGTCCTTGACCAGCCCTTCGAGCGTAAGGTTTGCCGAATCGTCGATCTCTGCGAAGAACGAAATGCGTTCATTTTTCTTAAGTGCGTCGTTCGTCGCCTCATACGCTTTCGTTATATCTTCCGCCGTCAAACTGCCAGACAATTTCATCGCAACCAGATGTTTTGCTGACTCGAGTATTTCTAACATGTCACACCTCTCCTATAGTCCTGGGTTCCTTAATATCAAACTACGATGAACCCGCCCAACAAGTTCGATCGGGGACGACTTTTGTGCGCGGTTCGGGCTGGGCCCAGGTATTCCTCCCGAGCGAACTCCACCGGAACGTGCACGAGCATTTTACATTGTATCGAAGCAAGAAAGGCGGAACGAAGGGGTGGCAAGAGACAAAAATGGTAGGCACTAGCAGAGTTGAACTGCTGACCCCTACCGTGTCAAGGTAGTGCTCTACCACTGAGCTAAGTGCCTACGAACTTATGTTTTGAAGGATTCAGAAAAGGGAAAAATAGCCGCCGGCTGTCAGCTATGGCCGCCGACTATTTTTCCAAGACCGCTTTGGATACGGAACATTTCAAAAACCTCATCAGTTTGCCGTTCGCTTGATCGGCCCGGAAAACCGGGTGGTTGACCAGATACCGAGTTCAAGACGGACTTCAAGAATGCCAAACCCGCTCCAAACTGTCAAGGTTGTTCGTTCATAGGCAACGAACCGCCGCTTTTGCTAATGTTTACAACGAACATTGCAGAAATACGGCATATTGCGGCCGCTTCACGCTACAAGATCGTCCATTCTTTTGGTGAACATTAGATGTCCGTCGGAAGTACCGAAGTCAAATTATGTCGAAGTTTCAGCTGTACCTCCCAGAATAGCTGTGGGCCAAGGATCGACACGCAGCCAACACGGCCTCGGAGTTAGGGAAAACGGACAAAATCTCGAACGCAACGACTGAACGAACATATGACACGTATGTGTCTGCTGTTGGACCTTTTGGTGTCTGACTATTCTAATGGACCAATTTATTGACAAGGGCTGCAAGGGTTCCTGCCGCATCTACGGTCAGCCCAGTGTGGACAGGTGAGAACTGCAGGACCGTACTTCGCGGTGCTGTCAACCATCTGAATCGTTCGCCAATCGGAAGCAGGCCGATAGGGCCGGCCGCCTCGCCGCCCGTAGCGATCGCTTCGATCGCCAGCAAATGCTCTCTGATCGCTTCCGGCCGAACGTCTGCTGCAAAGGCCTTGATCCGGGCTTCGTTCAAAGCGCTACTCGATCGCAGGAAGTTCTGCGATTGACAGTAAAGCAGAACGCCAACGTTAATGAACTCTTCACGATCAACACGCGGAAGCACGCGGATGACCGAATACTCATACAACGCCTTCTCTCGCACGGATCGCCTCCTCGACAAAGATATTCGACGCCTCGAGGCGCTTCGTAAGGAATTCGACATAAACCGCCCGATTTGCGTCTGAGGCCTCGCAGGTTTGGTCCAGCCATTCATCCGGGATGTGCACCGCAAGGTCCTCGAACGCCTCACGGCTAAGCATGGAGCGCAATTTTTCATCCGCACCGTGGAGCTCGGATGCGAGCGGCAACAATACGTGATCCTTGATCGGCACGAACGCGCGACCGCTGTGTTCCTCCCAATCGTGCCATGAATGCTGAAAATACAAGGATGCTCCATGGTCGATGAGCCACAGATCCTTGTGCCACATCAACATATTCGGGTTTCGAGCCGTTCGGTCGATATTAGTGATAAACGCATCGAACCATACGATCTCGGACGCAGTCACAGGATCCACCAGCTCGACGACAGGATCGAACGATATAGAGCCGGGAAGGTAGTCAAGGCCAAGGTTCAGCCCCGCGCTCGAACTCAGCAGGTCCTGGATCTCGGGATCAGGTTCGGTCCTGCTCAACTCGCAATCGAGTTCCGCAAACACGATCTCGGGCACACGGAGCCCGACCAGCCTTGCCAATTCTCCTGCGATCAATTCGGCGATCAATGCTTTTGGGCCTTGGCCCGCACCGCGGAATTTGAGCACATACATCCCGTCGTCGTCCGCCTCGACGATCGCAGGCAGCGACCCGCCTTCACGGAGCGGCGTGACGTACCGCGTGACACTGACCGTTCTTATTTTTCCGGATGGAATGGACATCACTGGATGCCTGAACAGAAGCGGTGCATACCGATCGCAACCAACCTTGCTGTGCGGCCGTCGACGTCGAAATTCGGATTTACCTCAGAGAACTCGACCAGACGCGTATTGGCAAGGGAGGCGGCGTACTTTACAAGCTGGATGAACTCGCCCGCGCGAAGCCCGAGCGGCGATGGGGCTGATGTACCCGGTGCGTCCGCGGCCCGAACAGCATCCATATCAAAACCAAAGAACGTATTCAGCGAGCTGCTGTGGTGCACGAACTTGAGCTTGATGCTTTCTTTGAGCTCAACGTCGGCCTCAGAACGGGAACGAAGCAGTTCAAGGCTTATTCGGTTCACGCCGAGGCTTCGAATGTATTCATAGTAAACAGGCGAGCAGAAATGAGATTGGTAACCCACCTCGTAAAAATATGATGGTCTTAGAAGCCGTTCTTCGAGTAATTGTCGATAAGGTGTCCCGCTGTTGCGAACCTCTGCCAACGCGACGTCAAGATGGGCGTCAATATTGATCGCGATCCAGTTTTCGCTTCCGAACGTCTCCGCCATGGCCCGGCCATTCGGATATGAGATGTCGTTGCCTCCGCCGAGAACGATCAATCGCTTACCCGCCGCAAGGACGGCGCTTACGACCGCCGCATGCGTTTCGTGCGTTTCTTCAAGATCTCGTCCTATCTGCACATCACCGAGATCGAAGATACGCTTGCCGATGTTGAAGGTCGTGAGACGATAAAATCGATCACGAATGGCTTTTGGGGCAAGCTCCGCCCCTGCTCGGCCCTTGTTTCGTCTCACACCCTCGTCCTGCGGGCAACCGAGAATTACGATGTCCGCGGAGTCGAAATCTGCTTCCTTTCGGCCAACGATCTCGCCGAGCCGCGGGTCGTTTCGGTCGTTTCGCGAAAAGAACAACGCCGGATCAGGACGCGAAGTGAGCTGGAATATATCGATCATCGGAATTCTTGTGTTCGAGAGAAGTATCGCTCAATAATAGCTCACGGTTGACGAATGCCGAAGTTCGCAACTTTGGCAAACCTGTGAGATAAGGCAGCTTCCGCTCGGCCGTGAGGATCAAGCTTTCATCGGTATCTGTACGCCGTGATCTTGGGCAAACTCGAGCGCCTTATCGTATCCGGCGTCTGCATGACGGATAATTCCCATTCCAGGGTCGGTCGTAAGGACACGCTCGATGCGTTTCGCAGCCTCCTGTGTGCCGTCCGCGACGATCACCTGGCCCGCGTGAAGGCTATAGCCGATACCAACGCCGCCGCCGTGATGGAGCGAAACCCATGTGGCGCCGCCCGCAACATTTATCATTGCATTCAGATAGACCCAGTCGGCGATGGCATCTGATCCGTCCATCATCGCTTCGGTCTCGCGGTTTGGCGAGGCAACGCTGCCGCAATCGAGGTGATCGCGGCCGATCACGATCGGTGCCTTCAGTTCGCCGCTCGCGACCATATCGTTGATCTTGATCCCGGCTTTTGCCCGTTCGCCGTAACCGAGCCAACAAATACGGGCTGGCAAGCCTTGGAACTCGACCTGCTCCTGGGCCATGGTCAACCACTTGGAAAGATGATCGTTTTCCGGGAAAAGGCCCATTATTGCCTCGTCAGTTCGGTAGATGTCTTCCTTTTCACCGGAGAGGGCTACCCAGCGAAACGGCCCTTTTCCTTCACAGAATAGCGGCCGAATATACGCCGGCACGAATCCCGGATAATCGAAGGCATTTGCGACACCATGGTCGAGTGCTCGCTGGCGCAGATTGTTGCCGTAGTCGAACACAATAGCTCCGCGCTCCTGGAATTTGAGCATAGCTTCTACGTGCCGGGCCATACTGTCCATCGCACGCCGCTCGTACTCAATAGGGTCAGATCCGCGGAGTTCGGCCGCTTGCTCGACACTGAGGCCCACAGGAATATACCCGTAGAGCGGATCATGGGCTGAGGTTTGGTCGGTGACAACGTCCGGAAAGATCTCACGCTTCAGCAATTCCCAATGGACCTCAGCGGCGTTTCCACAAAGCGCTATCGAAAGGGGCTGACGTTTTTCGATCGCGTCTTTCGCCTTGTCAAGAGCGGCATCGACGTTCTCGGCGGCCACATCGATCTGTTTCAGTTGAAGCCGACGCTCGATCCGCCACGGATCCACCTCGACCAGGATGCCGACGCCGCCGTTGAACGTGATCGCCTGTGCCTGAGCTCCTCCCATTTCGCCAAGGCCTGCGGTGAGCACAAGCCGTCCAGTCAGGTCGCCCCATCCGTGCTGACGAGCGAGAGAGCCGAATGTTTCATACGTGCCTTGTAAGATCCCTTGTGTGCCGATGTAGATCCACGAGCCGGCGGTCATCTGGCCGTACATCATCAGGCCTTCGGCCTCATATTTGTCGAACTGTTCCTGCGTTGCCCAATGCGGCACAATATTTGAATTAGCCAGCAATACACGCGGCGCATCAGTGTGGCTCTTGAAGATCCCGACTGGTTTTCCGGACTGAACAAGTAGAGTTTCGTCCTCGTTCAACTCTCGAAGCGATCGCAGTATCGCATCGAAGGATTCCCAGTTTCGGGCAGCCTTCCCGCGTCCGCCATAAACGATCAAATTATTGGGGTCGAACGCGACATCAGGGTCCAGGTTGTTCTGGATCATTCGATAGGCCGCTTCGATAAGCCAGTTCTTACACGTAAGTTCGGTTCCGGTCGGAGCTTTGATGGTTCGGGACATAATCTAAAGAATCGTTACAGTGCGAATAGAATCTAAGCTACAATCAGGTTCGTGATTTAGCAAATCAGGCGCCAGGAGCACTGTAGCCCACTCACTTGGTTGAGTGGTTGGGAATGGAGGATCCGTGAAAAGAGACTTGATGATCGCTTTGGCGATAGGCTTGTTGGCCTCGGGCGTTCTTTCGATTCGGGCCCAAAGGCCTGAGCAATCGGCCAATCCAAACTTTGATCCCGAGCTTTCGAAAAAGGTCGGGGCTGACGATTATGGAATGCGAAACTACATCCTCGTAGTGTTAAAAACCGGTTTGAAACGTGTGCCCGACGGTAAAGAGAGGGATGAAATGTTCGCAGGACATTTTGCAAATATGAAAAGGCTGGCTGCCGAAGGGAAACTCGTCCTAGCAGGGCCATTTGACGGAGTTGACGGCTGGCGTGGTTTATTCGTGTTTGCGGTTGCAGATATCGAAGAGGCTAGAAAGTTGGTCGCAACCGATCCCGTGATCATAAAGGGCGAAATGGTGGCAGAATATCATAAATGGTGTGGCTCCGCGGCTGTTGTTCTTGTAAACGAGACCCATCGGAAGGTTGGCAAGGCCAACTTCTAGCTAGGAGACGATCCGATGGCGAATAACGAAGAGGCCCCGATCGCGCCCTTCCGAGCATGAACGGAGCCTCTTTCTCAATTCCGGTGATGTTCCGGAGTAGGACCGGAGCGGTCGAATTTGGTGGTGGTACGATTCGCTCCAGCGCTTTTGGTATTCGTATTAAAGCCTGGAAGCGATCATTATTCGTGAGTGATAATACTCATCGATCGTGGGTGGAATTCCTTAAACCGGAATAGTGAACACAAATCGCGAGCCGGTCCCGTCTGCTATCGGGCTCTCGACCGCGATCTCAGCCCCGATCTGTTCCGCAAGGCTTCTTGAGAGGAATAGCCCAAGTCCCATTCCGCCAACATCGGGCAGCGCGGCACGCTCAGCCGGATCCTCGGCACCTACAAAACCGTTCCGTACCGGATGGCCGCGATAGAATTTGTCGAACACATACGGCAGGTCTTCGGTTGCAATTCCACAGCCGTTGTCGGCCACCGCTATTTTCACGCTTGAGGCATCCGCCGACGCGGAGACCTGGATCTCCCCGCCGGCAGCGGTGTATTTCATAGCATTTTCGATAAGGCTCGAGAGTATCCGCCTGAGAATATCGTAATCCGTCATCACAACCGGGAGTCCCTCGGCCGGGAGGCTCAAGATGAG
>WBZY01000141.1_pt1 | contig 13193 bp, 12 predicted proteins | sample 5204191 | NCBI WGS metagenome assembly WBZY01 (sample SAMN12344363, study PRJNA552823) | activated sludge metagenome | biome: Activated sludge suspended growth; feature: Anammox Sidestream; material: Wastewater; isolation source: activated sludge from anammox sidestream of wastewater treatment...
ATACGAGACCGGGCTCTTGCGGTCGGCGAACACGGCGTTCATCACCGAGCCGCGGGCCTGAAGTGTCCGTGCTTCCTGTATCGAGACCCCCGAGATCATCCCGAAATCGATCGGGATATCGGCGTTCGAGCCGACGGTCACAAAAAGGCCGCCGCTTTCAATGAACCGCTGAAGATTGGCAACGCCCTGAATGCCCATCCCTCCGCGAATATCATCTGTTTGGTCCGGGGAGAGTCCGAAATTCGGAGTTATGTCAGATTTCTTCCACGGTATCGGAGCTTCGCCATCGCCGTACTTTGGGATGCCGCGAACTATCGATTGGGCGCTCCCGAATACAGGCCCCCAAATGATCACGTCATACTTCTCGCGCAAATTCGGTGTACGCCCTACGTCCTGGTCCGAAATGTAGTCATATGGGATCCCGAGCCGGTCAAACTCAATTCGATACCAGCCTTCGTTCTGCGTGTTAACCCAAGTATGAACAAGGGCCACGCGTGCGGGGCTAACCGCGTGCGATGCCACATCCGGGAGTTTCTCGACCGCGGTTGCGGTAAGGCCAAGGGCCGCAACTTCTCCTCCGAGCCTTGAGGAAAGGTCGGCCGGATTTCCTTCGGCCTTTATGATGTACGATCCGGCGTTGAAATTCTTGGTCCCGATCTTGAATGAGGTTTCGGCGGACGAGAATTTGACGTCCCTTAACCGATACCTGAGTTGAGCGATCGCGCTCTCACCGGTGTGGTTGACGACGAAGCCGGCCGCCCCCGTGCCATCGATCTTACCGGTAACCTTTGCCGGCCCGGCAATGATCGTCATCGGTGCATCAAGTATCTTGACGTCCTTTACACGCACCGTCTTTACGTTGTGGAGCGGTCCCAGCGTCCAGCCGGTATCGTCATAAGGCCGGGGATCGTTAACATTGTAGTATTGTGTGTCGAGCAGCATATCGGCCATCCGCGAGTACGGCTGGTCCATCCGGACGACATAGCTGCCCGCTGGAAATTTTCCTTCCTTCGTTTCAACCGCGCCATTGAGCTTATGGACCTCGCAGCCCTGCGATTTGATCGTATTGATCAGGTCGGCCGCAGCGGCAGGCCGCGGGTCGTCCGCAGGCAGCACATAGGCAGCCGGCCCTTCCGTCCGAGCTTTCGCGACCGAACGCTTGCTCTTGAGATAGAAGTTGTTCAAGAACTTATCCTTATTGTTAGCAACGTAATTCATGGCCAGCAGAAGCGCGCTCTGCTGCATATTGATATTGTTGCGTATCGACCATTTCACACGCGGAAGCGGCGGATTCGGCCGAAACCAATCGCGGCCCGACTGCTGCCCAACAGTGCGATCCTGTGTATCGGCTCCGCCATTTCCGAAGGTCTCGTAGAATCGGCCTATGGAATTGTGCCCGTTGGCAACATAGAACATATAGTTCGGGGCCCAACCATCGTAAAAGCCGTGGGTCCACACGCCCGGAACGCCTCGCTGCGTCATCTCCTGGATCTCGTAATAGGCAAGTTCCTGCCATTCATTAACAACTATCGGATCGAGCCACGCATTGTAAGGCCCTGTTCCGGTCGATGTGTATAGAAACGGAACCGATTCGTGAAGGTCGTGCAGTACCGTTGGGTGATAATCAAGAAAGTGAGCCATTTGGTTCCGAGAGAGCACCAACCCCATTCCCATCGAATCGCGGTTGTTGTCGTGGGCGACGTACTTTCCCCAATAGATCAGCCCTGGAACGCGCTTTCCCTCATTCGCCTTCCGGTAGTTGTAGAGATCGACCATTGTGTCGCGGCCGTCAACCTCAAGCGTCGGCGTTATCATCACGATCACATTCTTCCTGATCGCCTGGATGAGCGGTGAATCCTCCACAGCAAGCCGATACGCCATTTCCATCAGCATCTCAGGGCTGCCGGTCTCGGGCGAGTGTATCGAACCAGACGCCCAGTAGATCGCTTTCCCTTCAGCGATCAGTTGCTTTGCAACCTCATCGTTTATCGTTCGCGGATCGGCAAGCTTGGAAGTGATCTCCTTATACCGGGCCAGCTTCGCGATGTTCGCATCGTCGGAAACAACAACAAGCATCTGTTCACGTCCCTGTTCGGACCTCTCTGGGGCCGTGAAAACCTTCACCCGCGGACTCGCCTTTTCGAGCTCACGGTAATAGCGGTATTGATCCTTTGTATAGGTGAGCTTGTTGGGCGTCCCGATCGGATAACCGAGCACCTTCTCCGGTGTCGGCACCGTGGCCGAGGCTGGCAGGTGATCGACGATCTCGGTCAGGAACATCTTGTCGGTCGTGTTCTTGATTATCGATTCAGTGTACGACTCGTCCAGCGGCTGAGCCGATCTTGAACCCTTCGAGGGTGGGGCGGCCGACGGCTTCTCAATGGATGCCGGAACGCCCTTTTCCACCAGGTTCGACTGCCCCTTTACCGCCGTCTGGGCAAATACGGGCACAACAAACGCAAAAACCAACACCGCTGCAGCAACGCGTTTCATAGGTCTCTTCTCCGAGGTTCAGTTATTTGGAAAAAATCGAGAATTGATGGGAACGATTGTACCAGCTTTTGCTAACGTTGTAACGCCCAAGCTCACCCGGCCGATGCCCGAAGCCTCTCGGTGCTTGATCATTGCGCGTTGTGCGGCCAAATAGCGCTTTGTTGCTTCCGGCTGCCTTGCAGCTGATCTAAAATCAAAGAATGTTCCGAAGAGTTTATCTCGACAATAGCGCGACGACGCCGGTCGATCCCGACGTGCTTGCCGCGATGATGCCGTATCTGAGTGAAAAGTTTGGGAACGCGTCCAGTATCCATTTCTTTGGGCAGGAAACGCGGGCGGCCGTCGACAAAGCAAGGCACCAGGTCGCGGCGTTGATCAACGCGCGTCCCAATGAGATCGTGTTCACGTCGGGCGGAACCGAATCGAACAATCTGGCGATACGAGGGCTCGCGGTGGCCCGCAGGTCGCGACTCGCCGATACGGAAAGGCCGCACATCATCACGTCTTCGATCGAGCACCCGGCGGTCAAGAATGTGTGCGAGAACCTTGAAGGCAGCGGATTCGACGTAACCTACCTTCCTGTCTATGATGACGGTGTCATCCGCGTCGAGGACATTCGGGCGGCAGTTCGCGATGAAACGTTCCTTGTCTCGATCATGCTGGCAAATAACGAGATCGGTACGATCCAGCCCGTCGTCGAGATCGGCAGCCTCGTGCGGGAATTAAGAAAAGGCGGGAAGAAGATCTGGTTTCATACCGATGCGGTTCAGGCCGTCGGCAAATTGGCGGTAGACACCGAGGAATTAGGCTGCGACCTGCTGTCGCTTTCGGGCCATAAGATAAATGCACCCAAAGGTATCGGAGCCCTTTACGTTCGGCGCGGCGTGCGGCTGCAGCCGCAGAATCTTGGCGGCCGCCAGGAACGAGGTTTGCGCGGAGGGACCGAACCTGTTCCACTGGTCGTAGCGTTAGGTGCGGCCTGCGAACTCGCGAGTTCAAGGCTCAAGGAAGACTCGATCCGCCTTGCAGGACTGCGCGACCATTTGGAAAATGCGATCCTTGAGAATATTCCGGAGACCTTCGTTAACGGTGATCGCGCCCGCCGATTGCCGAATATTTCGAGCATCTCGTTCGGCTCAGTAGAGGGAGAAGGCCTGCTTATCAATCTCGATATGCAGGGTATCGCGGTCTCGACGGGTTCCGCATGCTCGTCCGGCTCGCTCGAACCGTCGCCTGTTATTCGTGCACTTGGCCGCAACGACGAACTCGCCCGCGGTGCCATTCGTTTCAGCCTCGGAAGAACGAACACAACCGATGACATCGCCCGCGTCCTTGAAGTACTTCCGGCTTCGGTCGAGAACCTCCGCCGCCTGGCTCCTAGACGGAATGCTGAAACCAAAAGTTAGCTCCGGCCCCACATTCAGGGCACCGATCAGCCCGATGCAATAACACAAAAAAGGCCCGCCGATCGCTCGACGGGCTTGAGGTCCAAGGACGACATCTACCCAAGTTTGGTTCGTTGCGAAAGCTGCTCCGGAGAACTTAGTCACTGATCAAGAACCCGTCTCGGCACGTTCCGCTCGGCGTTTCGGCTGCGTTGCCAACTATGATCCCGCCCGCGAAGTTTCCTACGATGATGCCCGTGAGTACCGTTGCCACGTTGCCAACGATGATCCCGTCACGGTTGCCTACGATGATGCCGTCTCGGCTCGTGCAAGGGTTCGTGTCTGCGGCATTACCGACGATGATCCCGTCACGGTTGCCTACGATGATGCCGTCACCGGCGAATACTGTGCTAACGCTGAGTGTTGCGACCAAAAGGAATGCTGCGACGATGTTCTTCATGTTTTTCATTTTTCTTCTCCAGATTCTAGTTTTTATCTTGAAGCCTTCGCTCCGTCCTGCCCTTCCTATTACAAGCCCCGTGCCACAACCTTTGGGCAGCCTTTTCGGCGACCGTAATCCCTTATGCACCAGTAGTTTATAGGTGCCAATAGCGTTTCCAAACTGGCCATGTCATGCTGTGGTAAAAGTGTATATCTGCTTTACATCTGTGGCGTGGGTTCGGTATAAGTCGTTTGTTTGTGGAAGTTAGAGAACTGTATAGGAAATATGCGCTTCTGATCTGGCTACTTTGTATGCAGTTTTCGTTCTGAACCTCAATTTTTTGCTGGTGTTTACGGCCGAATTGGTGTTAAACTTTGTTTTGCGAATTGACTCCCGCCCTCACTCGCAAAAAGCATTCATCCGCGATCAATGTCGACCGAAGTAATCGACCGAAATCGGGTTCCGGGCAAGGAACGATATCACGCTGCTTTCAAGGGGTTGGTGATCGGCCTTGGCGTGGTGGGATTTGTCTACGCGGTTACCAATGTTCCGGCAGCTGCGGTCACGGTCGGTTCGCTTTCCTTGCTCTTCTTCTCAACACTGGTTGCTCCGCGCATAACGCTGCGGATGCCGCGCTCGAATTTTGCGATCAGCTTCGCCGACTCTCTCACCCTTCTCGCCTTCCTGCTCTATGGCGGTGAGGCCGCGATCATCCTTGCCGCGCTCGAGATGTTTTTCGGCTGCATTTATCTCCGACGGGAAGGATTCAGGCTGGATAAGTTGATGATGGCCTGGAATGTCGCGGTCAATGTGATCTCCACGGCGTTCACTTATCTGGTGCTGATCTTGTTGTATTCGATCGCGGGTTCGGGATTTGAACCTACCCGCAGCCAGCATTTGATAACTCTTCTCGGGGTCCTCGCCTTATCTCAGTTCCTTGTTTCTTCTTTCTTTGCCGCGGTCTATCGTTCGCTGAACAACGGGAATGGCCTGCTGCGAACGTGGTTGGACGATTGCTTTACAAGTTCGATGACCTACATCGTTGGTGCGGGCATCGCTGGTGTCATCTTCAAGGTGATCAACTATGGCGATATTGTTTCGGCAACGGTCGCCCTGCTTGCAATAGGCGCTGCCTTTGTAACCTATCGCCGATCGATCGGCGACATCAATACCGCATTCGAGCAAGTTGAGGAAGCTGAACGGGCCAAGGCTGAGACTGAACGTGAGCGTCGACTTGAAGCTGAGAGCTTAGCTACCCAGCTGCGGACGGCGCTTTCCAAAGAGGAGCAGGCGAACGTGGCGCTTCGGAAAAGTGAGCGCGACTTCGCGCACGCGGCCCTTCACGACCCTCTGACCGGCCTTGCCAACCGAAAGAACTTTGGCGATGTTCTCCGCCGCCTGATCGCTGAGTGCAAAACGGATCGCTCGGTCGGTTTTCAGGTACTGTTCCTGGATATTCGCGGGTTCAAGCTCATCAACGATTCCCTCGGGCACACGATCGGCGATAAGGTCCTTGTCGTTGTCGCAAAACGTTTCGTTCGAATGCTCAATGCGGGCGATGTTGTGGCGAGGATCGGCGGCGACGAATTCGCAATAATCCTCCGCGGGCTTTCAAACACGGACAAGGCGCAAAAAGTGGCCCGGAGGATCTATAAGAGCGTCACTCAGCCGTTCTCACTGGGCGGGCATACCATCACGATCGATGTAAACATCGGCATCGCGCCGGCGGATCCGGAATACGACACCCCGGAAGAGATCCTTCGTGATGCTGATATTGCGATGCATTTCGCGAAGGAAAAGAACGATGGCCCGGCAGTTTTTTCGCGTGAGATGCGTGATCGTTTTCTGGAACGTGTTCAGCTTGAAATGGACCTTCGACACGCCGTCGAAAGGAACGAGCTGGCGATGCATTATCAGCCCATCGTCTCGCTTGCCGAAGGCCATCTTATCGGTTTTGAAGCGTTGCTTCGCTGGCACCACCCAAAGCTGGGCCTGATACCGCCGTTCCGATTCGTGCCGATCGCCGAGGATTCAGGGCTCATTCTGCCAATAACAGTTTGGATCCTGCACGAGACGTGTCGCCAGTTGGCACATTGGCAGCAGATCGGGCCGGAATATAACGAATTGATGGTCAGCGTGAATATCTCGGGCAAACACCTCGCGAAAGACCGCTTGATAGGCGACGTTGAGAGCGCCCTCGAATCGTCGCAGATCGCGCCGCGATCGCTCAAACTGGAGATCACCGAGAGCACGGCGATGGAGAATGCCGATCATACCATCAACATTCTCAACCAGCTCAAGGCGATCGGTGTCCAGTTGAGCATCGACGACTTCGGCACTGGCTACTCAAGCCTCAGCGTCCTTCACAAACTGCCGTTCGACACCCTCAAGATCGACCGGTCATTCGTGAATCGTGTCGGCGAGCATGGTGAGGATTCCGAGGTCCTGCAGACAGTGATCTCGTTGGCGAAGAATCTTAAGATGCGCGTCATTGCCGAGGGGATCGAGACCGCCCCGCAGCTTGCCGTGTTAAAGAACCTCGGCTGCGACTACGGCCAGGGTTACCTTCTCGCAAAGCCCAAGGGCCGAGAGGAAACCGAAGACCTCTTATACAAACGCCCGCAGTGGCTCCCGGCCGAACCCGATGTTGAGGCCGCCGGCCAGGAGAATGATGATCCCGGCGTACACGAGCATCTGGCCGTTCAGTAGCAGCACGCCATCTCCATTGCAAATGCCAGATCGCTAACCTCCGCAGCAGCGGATCGTACCGTTTCTACACACAATTCCATATCCTTGGACCGTTATCACGTTTACAGGATGATTTCGGCCGAGACTATTGTATGATGTTCCGAGACATCTACTCAATAGAGGTGTTTCGGATGGATCGGCTGCAAACATCCGGAACCATGTGACATCTAACGACAGGTTATGGAAAATTTCACAACATCATTCGGTGCATCGGCCGCAGAAGCCGCCCCATCACAGCGGGCACAATTCATCCGCAGGACCTATCTGCTCCTGGCGGCGGCGATACTTGCTTTTGTTGGGCTCGAAGTTGCGATCTTCGCCTCAGGCTACGCCGATGACATTGCGGCAACGATGCTCGGCGGGCGATTTTCGTGGCTGATCGTTCTCGGGGCATTCATGGGAATTTCGTATCTCGCCAACTGGTGGGCAAATTCCCAGACCTCGTCAACCATGCAGTATTTGGGCCTTGGGCTCTACGTTGTGGCCGAAGCGGTGATATTTGTTCCGCTTATCTTTCTTGCGGCGGTGTATTCTGATGCCAGTGTAATTCCAAAGGCCGGGATCGTAACACTTGGCTTGTTTCTAGGCATCACCGCTACCGTGTTCCTGACGCGGACCGACTTTAGCTTTCTTGGGCCCATTCTGGCGATCGGTGGTTTCGCCGCGTTGGGCTTTATCGCCGCAAGCCTGATCTTCGGCTTTTCGCTCGGAAGCGTGTTTGCCTTCGTAATGGTGGCATTTGCGGGCACGGCGATACTCTACGGCACCTCGAACGTAATGCATCGGTACAACACGAACCAGCACGTGGCCGCGTCGCTAACTTTGTTCGCAAGCGTCGCCCTTCTGTTCTGGTACATTCTGAGTATTTTCAGTTCGCGCGACTGACGAGATTCTGCTGATCTGGTAGCCGCCAACTCGGAGGGAAGTCGGTTGGCGGCATTGCAAGTCTCCCGGGAGATCTCTATGAGACGGTTTTTGATCGCGGCCGCACTTGCGGCATTGACAAGCGCTGCCGTGTTGGCCCAAGCGTCGGCACCGGCAGCATCCGTGAAACTAAAGGTCGGTGACATCGCGCCCGATTTCACATTGTCCGATACCAACGGCAAGAAGGTGACGTTGAGCGATTTTCGCGGCAAAAGCAATGTCGTGCTTGCCTTCTATGTTTTTGCGTTCACGGGCGGCTGAACGAAGGAGCTTCAGGCATACCAGGCTGGTATTGCCAAATTCGAGGCCGCAAATACTAAAGTGTTCGGGATCAGCATGGATTCGCGATTCTCGAACAAGGCGTTCGCCGAAAAGATCGGTGTAACATCTTTCGAACTCCTAAGTGATTGGGGCCGCACGGTGACCAAACAGTACGGCCTCTTCAATGAAGCAGGCGGTTACGGCAAGCGCGGGACATTTGTGGTGGATAAGGAAGGCGTGATCCGGCAGGTGGTCCTGGATAACCTCGCCATCGACCCGACAAGCACGCTCGAGGCGTGCAGCATTCTCGAAAAAAAGCTCGTCGTGGCCCCGCCAAAACCATAGCGGGGAGCTGACCTATTCATCGGCGGGCGAGAATGCTTCGAGGCTGATCGACCCGTCGGCCTCCTTTACGAGCACCTCGATGCGCCGCTCGGCATTGGTCAGCCGCTCACGACATTCGCGCGAAAGGCGAACGCCCGTCTCAAACAGCTTTAGGCTCTCTTCCAACGGCAGGTCGCCGTCCTCAAGTTGTTTCACAATACGTTCCAGTTCGTTCAGGGACGCTTCAAAAGTTTTTGCCATATCTATTTGAATATCTCTTCAGCCCGGCGAAGGAGATCGTTAATTCCCTTAACGCCCGACAGCGTTTCCTTTGAATCGTTACCATTCACAGCAATGGCCACGATCTCCTGCCCGATCCGCCGGGCGATCCGGGCGGCAAGATCATCGTCATGCAATGCAACGATCTTCCATTGCTTTGGGCCGGTTCGGATCATCCGAACCTCAAAGTTGTGCTCGGGCACCTTGCTCTTGACCTTCGCTGTGTCTCCCGCGACCGAAATATCAAGATACTTGTCAGCTCCGAGCACCATCGCGGCGAACGGCACGTCGTTAAAGGTCTCAGTCTTTCGCCTTATCGCACCGGGCAATTCCTCGCGTGCCCGGTCCTTCACGGCGGGCATCACGGGTTCTGCGATCCGGGCGATGCGGTCGATGGTCGCAGGCGGTAGATTTCGTCCGTAAAGCTCCACCGCCTTTTCAGTGATCTGCGGCAAAAAATCATCGACGACGGCATCAATATTCACGAGCTCCGCCACGGTCGCATCATCGTTCCGCTTCGCCGCATCGACGATCAGAGCAAGCGAATATTGCGGCGTACCCTCAAGATGCTTCCAGTAAAGGAAAGTCGCCGCACCGCCGATCAACGCGATCACCAGAACAGTTAGCGCAGCCGTAACGGCTACCGTTTTCAGCGTGCGGTTTCGCTTCTGGCCCATCGGTCCAGCATTCGCCGCAAACGTGTCCAGTTCCAGGCCCAGATCTTCCTTTCGTGTCACTTCAACCACGTGCTTGCCCAAATTCTCGACTCCTTCCGATCACGATCCGCGAGGCTCGGCCACCTCAGCTTCGATCTTCCCTTCCGCCAGAGTGATATCAATACGCTCGCCGACGCGGGTTTGATGCCGAGCGCGCACTATCTCGCCGCTTGTTTTTTGAGTTATCGAATACCCGCGGGTCAAAACGCTTAGGGGCGAAAGCACATCGAGCCGAGCCATCCTGCTTTCCAAAACCGATCGGCGGGATGCGGCCACGTCGGCCGCTGCCTTTTTGGCACGAAGCCCGAGCAGTGAAAGCCGCTCTGAATCGCCCGCGATCTTCGCCGCAAGCCGTGCCGGCGAAAGCCGGTTTGAGGCCGAATCAAATCTCGCTGCCGTCCCGCCGAACTTCGAAATGATAGCATCTTGCACGTTCCGGCCCGCCTGCTCAACACGGTACCGCAATTCTCTCAAGCGGCCGGGAAAGGTCGCAAAAACCGGATCCATCTCCAAGGTTTTCAGATCGGCTATGGCGGCCCGGATCATACGGTCCATTGTCTGTTTGAGATCATTTGCCGACCGGCCGACGCGGCGGAGCACCTCCTCCTCGCTTTCTGCAACTATCTCGGCGGCCGCCGATGGAGTGGCGGCCCTCAGGTCGGCGGCCATATCCGCGATCGTAAAGTCGATCTCGTGTCCGACGGCGGAAATGATCGGGATCTTTGACGCACGGATCGCGCGTGCGACCTGCTCTTCATTGAACGCCCAGAGGTCTTCCACCGAGCCGCCGCCGCGGCCAACTATCAAGGCATCGATCCGCTCGGCCTCGCGGCAACCGTCGCTATATCGGTTCGCGAGCCGGATCGCGTCAGCGATCTGTCGGCCGGCCGCTTCACCCTGAACCTGAGCGGGGATCAAAATTACACTGACCGATCGTGCCCGCCGGTCAAGGACCGTAAGGATGTCGTGGATCGCAGCGCCCATAGGCGAGGTAACGATGCCGATACACCGGGGAAAGGCTGGGATCGGCCGTTTCAGCTCATTCGCGAAGAGCCCTTCGCGCATCAGCTTCGCTTTTATCTGCTCGAAAGCTACCGTTAACGCGCCTTCACCGACGGGTTCGAGCGAATCGACAAGGAACTGATACTCGCCACGCTTTTCATAGGTGGTTATGCGGCCGCGGCATCGGACCTGGAGGCCGTCGAACGGCTTGAACCGGATCCGATAGTTGGTGTTCTTGAAGCAGGCGGCCTTGATGAACGAGTCGCCGTCCGTCAACGAAAAATACCAGTGGCCGGAGGCTGCATCGAGAAAGTTGACGATCTCGCCCTCTACCCACACGCCGGTGAACTGGCGCTCGAGAACCGACCTGATGTCCGCGTTCAGTTCTGAAACGGTCTGAGCTCGCGGTTCGTTCACCTCGAAGAGCGATGCAAGAAGTGGCTGGTCCATCCGAAAACGATTGTACAATAACGGCTCGCTTCGTGCCCTGTTGTCGGAAGTTGGTGATCCAGGCTTATGCCGCCCAGCTTGTTATCCAGGCCGCAAAAGCCAACCATGCAGAGGTCATGCCGATCATGATCCTGAGCGGATAAGAAATGATCAGGGCGAGCGAACCGAGCAGAAGCGGTTTGTTCAGTTTTCCGTTCGCACGCGTGTCAAAGATGAGGAATGCGATCAAGACCAGAACTGGTACGCCGAAGAAAAGGAGCGGGCCGGCGGATTGGAGTGCCGGAACGGGAATGCGAGCGATGGCGGGAGGAAGAAAATTGACGACTGTCAGCAGCATCAGCCTTTTGTGGACCGCCGGCCGTTTGCGAAAGTAGATCGCCGCGCCAAATAGTCCGGCAAACATCAAAAGATCGGTCAGCGGCACGGTAAAGAACGCGAGGGGCGGAATATCAGGCGGGCTCGATGGCGAACCGAATTTGGCCGCCGAGGCAGCGGTAAAGAACCCGACCAGGAGTACGATAATGGCCAAGGCGATCCCGATCATCCCGAAGCTCATGTGAGCCTTGTGATTCCGGGTCCGGATCAAAAAGACCTGCGTGATAAAAAACAGCACCCATATCGTCATCACGAGGCCGTGCACATGAACAAGAAGCGTCGGCAGCGGCGGCCGATCGAATGCAAACCGCAGATAGTAGGTCGGGCCGAAGCCGATCACCACCGCGAGTGGAAAGAGTACCGCGACAACCAAAAAAACGGTTCGGTCCCGCTTTCGCCAATCGATGTTTTCGCTCATTTTGGCCTCCGACTCCTGTACCTGAGAGCATTTCACGCTGCGTTTTCGCCGCGAGTATATCAGACGCAAATGCGAAAGCAAATCCACTTTTGACCGGAGTTTTTGAGTCTGTTTGAATTCTGAACCGCTGCTGGCAGCGCTGACCGGAGCTTTTCAGAACTCACCACTAAAAAGGAAGCAAAAAGGCTGTCCCTTTCGGACAGCCTCGGAACTAAGCGCATCTACCGGCCAGCTTATCTTCCCGCAAGCTGGATCCTTGCATTCGCAAGGTCGAGTTGATCACGCAAAGATTCAGTTTCGTCGATCGGCCGACCTGCATTGGCGGCAAGCGTTTTCTCGGCCTCCGCTCGTTCGGAACGGGCGGCATCGACATCGATCTCCGCCGGGCCTTCAGCCACGTCCGTCAACACCGAAACCGTATCCGAGCTCACCTCGACAAATCCACCGGCTATCGCGAACCGCTCGGTGGTTCCTTTATTCGTAAAGCTGAGAATTCCCGGTTTGAGGGCAGAGATCAGCGGAGCATGACTTGGCAAAAAACCAGCCTCGCCTGAAAGCGTCGGCACATTCACCGAATCGACCGTTTGATCGACGACGCGTTTCTCGGGAGTTACGATCTCAAGTTTCAACATAGTTCGGAACGCGGGCATACTTGCCCGCACAAGTACAAAGGTTTACACGTTGCGAATGCCAAAGCAAACGGTGTGGGCAAGAGTGCCCACACTCCTTTTTAGGCCCCGGCAGCCATCTTCTTGGCCTTTTCTTTTGCCTGCTCGAGCGTGCCGACCATATAGAAAGCCTGCTCCGGCATATCGTCGCAATTGCCCTCGAGAATTTCCCTAAAGCCCTTGATCGTATCTTCGACCTTCACGTATTCGCCCTTCAAACCCGTGAACTGCTCGCCGACGGTGAACGGCTGCGAGAAGAATCGCTGGATCTTACGGGCACGTGCGACCGTGAGCTTGTCGTCCTCAGAAAGTTCATCGAGGCCAAGGATGGCGATGATATCCTGCAGGTCCTTGTAACGCTGGAGGATCCTTTTGACCGCCTGGGCCGTCTCGTAATGCTCTTCACCGACGATCTGCGGGTCAAGGATACGTGAGTTCGATGCGAGCGGGTCGACCGCCGGGTAGATCCCGAGCTCAACGATCTGGCGTGAAAGAGCCGTGACGGCGTCGAGGTGTGCGAAGGTGGTCGCCGGCGCAGGATCGGTGTAGTCGTCGGCCGGCACATAAACCGCCTGGATCGATGTGATAGCACCGGTCTTGGTCGAAGTGATCCGCTCCTGCATCTCGCCCATCTCGGTCGCAAGCGTCGGCTGATAACCCACGGCCGATGGCATACGGCCAAGAAGCGCAGAAACCTCGGAGCCGGCC
>WBZY01001332.1_pt1 | contig 13193 bp, 10 predicted proteins | sample 5204191 | NCBI WGS metagenome assembly WBZY01 (sample SAMN12344363, study PRJNA552823) | activated sludge metagenome | biome: Activated sludge suspended growth; feature: Anammox Sidestream; material: Wastewater; isolation source: activated sludge from anammox sidestream of wastewater treatment...
TCTGAGGCAACACATCAGGGCGTTGAAGGAAAACCGTTCGACGATTGGTTTGGTGCCGACCATGGGCGCCCTGCATGAAGGGCACCTGAGCCTCGTCAGAGAGGCAAAGAAAGAAAACGACACGGTAGTGGTGAGTGTCTTTGTAAATCCTTTGCAATTTGGGAAAAATGAGGATTTTGCGCGATACCCCAGGACGCTTGACAATGACTGCAATCTTCTTTCCCAGGAGGGAGTAAGCATCGTATTCAGTCCGGGCGCAGCGGAGATGTACCCGGCGGGGTTTTGCACCGCGGTAGTTCCTGAATCTCTGGAAGACAAGCTCTGCGGGAAATCGCGTCCAGGGCATTTTCGGGGCGTCGCCGTCGTTGTGCTGAAACTCTTTAATCTCATACAACCGGACGTTGCCTATTTCGGGCAAAAAGACTTCCAGCAAACCGTGGTGATCAAGCGAATTGTTTCCGATCTCAGCGTGGGTGTTGCGATAAAAGTACTGCCGACGATCCGGGATCAGAATGGGCTGGCCTTGAGTTCCAGAAATGCCTATCTTAGTGAAACAGAAAGAAACGATGCCTTTTGTTTGTACACGGCGCTGACAAAGGCAAAGGCTATGGTAAATACCGGAATGACCGACACAGAAAAAATTCTCCGGGAAATGGAGGAAATTATTACCCGTTGCAAGTCAGCAACGATTGATTATATCGCCATAGTGAATCCTGAAACCCTTGGAGCAGTGCCAAAGGCACGGAACGGCGATGTTGTTGCCTTGGCGGTCAGAATTGGCAAGACGCGACTTATTGATAATGTCATACTCATCCTTATGATTGCGCTCTGTTGTCTGGGGTTGTAGGAGGGGATGTTTTTTTCTCGTGTATTATCACAGTTTCTTTTTTTGATCTTTTCCTCCCTGGCAAAAACTGCAACCCATGGTGATTATTTCAAAAATTCTTATTCGCATCCCGCTGTTTTCCATCTGGTGCTTTCCCTTAGCGACGGTAAATGCCCAGGAAGGTGAAACAGGGATGAAGTTGGTGAATCAAATGCCTGATTATGGTCTGCCTGATCAGAAACGCGTCGATGAATTTCTTCTCGATTTCAAAAAGCCCACCGGTCATATTTCCCGGGAGCAACGCGCTAAAAAACTCGACGATCGTATTCGCAATGCCAGGCTGACCCTGGCCGACAAGATCGAAGCCTTTAAAAGGGTGGCGCCACGGGCAGATGCAACTAGCCAACGGAAGGAGTTGCGTATGGAACGACTGCTCATTTCGGTTGCACCGGAGGACCTGCCCCTGTTTAAGTTCGTCCTGGAATATGACGGGGACTACAAGGATATGGTGGAGTACGTATTTAGCGATATTGATGACAAGGAGTGCCAGGGACGGATTCTCAATTATCTCCGAACCGTGAAACAGCAGGCTGGCATAAAAGTTCTTACCGATGTTGACGACACGATGTACGCTAATCTTATTGATGACCGTTATCCAGGGGAAACCCGGTATCCGGGCGTCCTGGAGTTCTACGATTCTCTGAAACAGGAGCCATTTGATCTGCAGGTAATACCGGTAACAACCTTGTCGGCGCGCCCCAATCCGATTGCCGGCATCATGGAGGAGGACAGCCTTAAGAAGCTGGGGAATTTCAGCGATAGTACGGGCAGGCGGCTGTGTCCGAGTGCATTGTCGGGAGACCTTGGCAGTTCAGTCATTGGCACTGTGGAGACCCTTTTACGGGAAAAGCTTCATCCGCTCCACGACAAGATTCCCCATGGCCAGGAGAACAAGATTGGCGAGGTGAAATTTATGAATTTCGAGAAGTTTTCAAAGGTCTACCCAGAATATCGCTATGTTTTTGTTGGTGATTCAGGACAGGCAGACGCACTTACGGCACAAAAGATGATCACCAGCGAGCCTGCGGGAGAGGCGGCAAGGGTTATCACCACCTTTATTCATGACCTCAGGGAATCCGATGCCGATGTGAAATCAGTGAGTCCGGCATTCAGAAGTCTGAAACCCGATATCGTAATCAGGAAAACATCCCCTCAGGGCCGGGGAGTTATCGTATTCAGGAACTACATCGATGCGGCGGTGACTGCCTGTCTGCATTCGGCGACCCTTGAGAATCTGATTACTGCGGAGGAACTTGCCGAAATCACCTGGGCGGCACTTCGTCAGTTTCAGATAATTGATTTCAAGGGCAAAGAGGCTTCAAAAATGCGGCTTCGGGCACAGTACCGGGAGGACGCCGAAGAGTCCTTGAAACTTCTGACAAAAAAGCCTTCCGTGCCACAGGAAGTTCTCAGGAAAATCCGCAGCATCCTCGATGAAAAGTTTCAGCAATAAAAATGAAGCGGTTTTTCCGAATTCCTTATTTCTAGCCTGAAAACTACAATCAATACTACCATCTCTCAATGTCCTGCTTTTTGCGTGTCTTTTGTGCCGCAGTTTCCGTAAGCGCTTTCATATCAAGGGCTGAAGCAATCAATCGCGAACAAGAGAACTCCCGGCCCTTCTCCATCAAAACAGAGCGGTTAGGCAGTTTTCACCGTGATCGCCTCCAATGGGCAACACTTTTCAAATCCGGGCTTGATGTCCCAGTCGGCAGCTTTACCGGCAATAATCTTTGCCTTATCATCGACCACGTCAATTACCCCATTCGCGTTTGCAACGCAGATTCCGCAGCCTACACATCGTCCCTGATCTATGTTCACGGTAATATTCTCACCATCTTTTTTGAAATGCGCCTCATCAAGATACTTGATCGGTTCCTGATCAGAAATGGCGTCTGCATGTGCCGGTAAATGTTTTTTTAACAGCTGGCGGCCTGCCCGGTCATAATGAAATATTGACCGTCCGCAGCGTTCGCAGGTATGTAACTCCTGCAACTTTTCCAGGTAGTCCATCACCGTTTGCACTACGGTGGCGTGGCTCCATGTCAGGGGAGAAACCGAGAGCGGTTCTCCGGTATACGGGTTGATCTGCTCTGCCAGCACGCCGGAGGGCAGGGCGCGCGACACAGTCCACCTGAGATAATTCACCACCCGTTCGAGATCTTCGACAGACTTTGCTATTGACACGTAGTATTGTGCCAGCCACATGGTACAGACGATCCACGGGTTTCCCGGAATAGCGCCGTCGTTTCCGATGCGCTGGTACCCGTCATTCTCGTACCGGGCAATTCCGCCGATCCTGGTCCTGACCCATAAGGCAGATTCGATTGCCTTCATCGTATTTTGTATCTTGATGTCAAAGGGATCATACACGCCAAAGGCGAACATGCCATACAGGCTGGCATCAATGGTGGCGTCTTGTTCATAGTTTTCGTCTTTGATTATGAGGGGGCCGCCTTCCTTTGGATAGATCATGCGCAGGAATCTCTGGTGTTTCTCGCTGTACAGATATTGATCAATTGCCTCTTTAATCTTTGCTGCAGTTTCACGATATAGTGAGGCCTTTTCCGTGTGGTAAAAGATATCAGAGAGGTTTGCTGCTGCTATGAGTCCGCCATAGACGGTGGCGGCGGTAAAGGAGAGGATACCGCGCCTTTCTTCCCACAGGTCATAGGAAGGAAGCGGCAAGCCGGTCTCTTCATCCCGGTAGCTCACCAGAAAGTCCGCCGCTTTTTCCACAAAGGAATGATAGAGAGGGCGTATCTCGTCCATTCTTCGGTACAGATCGTAGTAACGCCATATTGCCCACAGGATCAGGGCGGTTTCATCTTCCTGAATGGGCACATGTATCTCGTCCCCCTTTACCCAGGGGTGCCAGGAACTACCGAAAGAACCGTCGGGGTTATACTTGTGCAATAAAAATCCATCTTCCACCATAACGCTTGCACAGAAATTGTATGGCGTAATGGTATTTGCACAAAAGTTAAAAAAATTCCCGCAGGTCGTCGTGTAACCGGCCTTCATGAGGGCATAGGAGACCATTGCTCCGTCCCGTGGCCACATATAACTATAGGTGTCTTTAGCGAATTGCTTAATATCAGAATCGTTTGCTGCAATGATAGCGCCGCCACTGTCTATCTGGGTCATAAGAACTAACAGGCTTCTTTTAAAAAGGCCAACAACGTCCGCCGGCAGATTCCCGAAGTTAAACTCCTCCTTATTTACCCAATGTCGCCAGTAACTCGCTGTTCTGTCGATTATCTTTTGTGGCTTATCATGCACAAGGATGTCATTCAGGGCATCTACCTCACCGTAATTCCTGCCGGCAGCGATCCAATAATAGACAACGGCCTCGCCATGGGGTGGAATTTCCAGGGGAATGCCAATGGTCGAGTCAACCGAACCCTGTGCAATGGGATTTCCGCCCAGGATTCCATCTTCTGCGTCACGCCATGTTCCTTCTGCGCCGCGAAGTCTCTTAATCCCCGTCGCATATTCTCTCACCCCCCAGACATCTCCGGCAGAGCAATTGATCAAAAAATACCGCGGCCCTTTATAATGAACAAGGCAATTCTGCTTTGCATCGTAAAATACGGTATCGCCGATCTCATTTTCCATGACGCTTAGATCCTGATGGAAAAAAAGGCGGACTCCTCTCTCATATTTTCTGAGATTCCGGACAAGTACCTTACGGACGTAGATGTTCTTCTCAAAATCGACGGCATCGTTGCAGACAAGCTGAAGCCCCAGCCTTTCATGGGACGCCCGGACGTCCGTCACGAGGGTTTCGTTCAAATATCCCAGGGCGATCCTCCAGTCTCTTGCATTAACCCACGAAAAGCCTTCTTGTGTCCATACGCCGAATCGGCTGGGATAGCCGAGGGTTTGATTTTCCTTGCCAACACGCGGGTAATACAAATCCCTGATAGTGTAGTCTGCGTCAAATGCGATCAAAAATGAACCGTTTCCAACGGGGATATCTCTAGGCACAATCGTCTTCCTTCTGATAGTTTATGTGTTCCATGATATAATTTTCTCCGCGAGCCAGGGATGCCATAACTGCTGTTCGATGCAAGGTCATTCCTCCTCCCCGTCTTCTTTGCCGATGGGTGGCGCAAAGGCACACTCCAGAATATTCCTGCCTTCTACGTCCATTTTCCGCTTTGTCATTTGATGTAATGCCTGATTGTAAGGATTTCCTGGTATTATTAATTACCCGCCGATTTCAAGCCGATCCAACAAACTTTTTGAGATGCAGGCGGTACAGGCCGTAACGATAGTCACTTCATGTTATGCTTTTACGATAAAAAACGATTGAAATTAATAACAATCATTGTTTACTCAAAACGGAGAGTAACATAAGTTTTTTCCCAAACCCTTGTGTCGTTGCCTTTTCTCTCGTTATGCTATACCGACACTTTTTCAATCTCCTTGAGCGCTGGAAGAATTTTGTCTTTATTCTTTTTGACACAATTTAACACTTCTATACCTACAATATTGTCATTTTCATCATAGTCAACAATTACGTCTTTTTCTACCTCATCGCTCTCAATTGCCTTTTTCCTGCTAATTTCAATATACAGAGCATCAACATCCTTATCATATGTTATTTTCATCTTTATATCCTTTTTTAGTCGCTCCCCTGTCAAAATACAACGGTACTATTTTCTTTGAAATGGGATTCAACACAACTTTCAAACACTTCTTATCCCGTTCTTCAATTTTTTTGAAATAGTGAACTTCGACCTCTGAAATTTCAACCTTGTAGTCATATTTTTCTATTGTTTCTACAATCCATCTTTCGTGATAATTTTCTGTCTTTGAGTTTCAAATCACCTGCTTGGGAGCAAGATAAAATTTTGGAAAGTAATTGTAGCATTCCAAAGCTCAATGATTGTAGCCCTTTCCACCACATATAGCACATATAGGATAAGTAAGTACATGTTTATCGCATTTTTCCCCCGGCAGGCCACGCCCACATTTTGGGCACTCTCTCCAGATTTTATGCGATTCTTCTCGAATAGTTGTGTTGCTGCGGCAAATACCAGTTCCTTCGCAATGTACACACTCGACTACTTTGAAACCGTTTATGTCTATTATTTTCAACGGAGTCTTCGTAATAATTCACCTCCATCATTTTGAATACCGGTAAAAATGCATTATAAAAAAATTTTACCAGCTTCATAAAAAGCTTCTATGCTATAGTCTTGTATATACAACACAATTTCTGTTTGAAAAACGTAACAATAACCTTGTAATTTGTGTTTTGATTTTTTTCATTTTACAGCCCACCTTGTCTGGGTTACTTATCCCTTAATGACGCACAACGGCTTGAGCTGAACGACTTTTTTGCTGATACCGGCGCGGTCTACCACATCCACAACCTCTGTTACGTCTTTATATGCCTCCGGCATCTCCTCAACGAGTGTGGCCCTGCTGTCTGCACGGACAAGGATTCCCCTTTCCCTGAGTTCCACGGCGATATTTCTTCCTTTGGCCGATCGTGTCGCCTGGTTTCTGCTCATGACGCGTCCTGCGCCATGGCAGGTGCTGCCAAAGGTGTGAGTATAGGCCTTCTCTGTGCCTACGAGCACATAAGAACAGCGACCCATGTCGCCCGGTATTAATACCGGTTGTCCCACGGATTTATAGACATCCGGCGTATTCGGGTGATGGGGGGGGAATGCACGGGTTGCCCCTTTGCGATGAACGCACAGGCGCCTTTTCTTACCCTCCACGATATGTTCCTCAAATTTGGCGATGTTATGACCCACGTCATAGATCGTGGCTATTTTGGACTCCTTCGGGCTTATGTTCAGCGCCCTTTCAAAGGATTCCCGGACCCAGTGGGTGATCATCTGGCGATTGGCAAATGCATAATTGGCAGCGCAGGCCATGGCGGCAAGATATTCACGCCCTTCCGGAGAGTTAATCGGGGCGCAGCAAAGTTGCCGGTCAGGGAGTTCTATGTTATATTTTCGTGACGCATTAATCATGAGCCGGAGGAAGTCGTCGCACACCTGATAACCCAATCCCCTGGAACCCGTATGCACCACGATCGTAATTCCGCCCTCTTCGAGTCCCAGCACCCGGGCAACGCTCTCATCATACACCTCCGAGACATAGCCAACCTCAACAAAATGATTTCCGGAGCCTAGGGTGCCTAATTGTGCCAGGCCACGTTCAATAGCCCGATCTGAAATCAGCTCCGGGTCTGCTCCGGCAATGCAACCCTGTTCTTCGATGTGCTCCAGGTCTTCTTTTGTTCCATACCCCTGTGAGACTGCCCATCGCGCCCCGTTTTTGAGCACGCTTTTTTCGTCCTGCTGCGAAAGCTTTAAATCCTTGCGATGCGACCCGACCCCCGATGGGATATTGCTAAAGAGGGTGTTAACCAGGGATTCCAGGGCGCTGGCAATTTCTTTCTGGTAAAGTCCCGTCCTCAGCAATCGCACCCCGCAGTTGATGTCGTACCCCACGCCACCCGGCGACACCACGCCCTCGTCAACGTCAAATGCAGCTACGCCGCCAATAGGAAAGCCGTATCCCCAATGAATATCAGGCATTCCCAGCGAGTGCCCGATGATCCCCGGCAGATGCGCGACATTAATCACCTGCTGCAGACTTTCGTCTTTTTGGATTTCTTTCATCATCTGTTCGTTAGCATACACGATTCCATCCACGCGCATCTTGCCTTCTCTTGGGATACGCCAGCGATAATCATCGATCTTCTGAATTTTATATTTGTCATCTGCCATACAACAAAACTCCTTTTCCCTGCAAACAGGTGTTCGATCGTTATCGGTTGGCTTTGGCTCAACAGATAAACGGTGATAGGGGCGAACGTCCGTTCGCCCCTACAAGTCGTAACAATTTAGTTTTTTGAAAAATCCCGAAGGGATGACATGATTATAGAAAAAGCGCGCTGAATAGATACGAGAATTTTTCAAAAAGCTACATTGTTACTACAAATCAAATATGACCCGCGCCTTCCAACGATCGCCTTCCTGGACAATGGATAAGCAATGGTAAGTAACCGCCTTGATCTCCGTTTTTATCACGTGTTTATCATCGCGAATCACATCGCCCCGTACGGTTGCATTGAGCTGGTGGTCCGTCATGTCCACAATGCAAAAATCCCTGAAGAGGAGATTTTTTACGTCATGGAGGTACAATAACTCATGTAACCAGTTCACCAGCAATTGTTCTTTGTCTATCCCGGAAATGCTTACGGTACAGGTGATCTTGCCTTCCACGTTGGACAGATCGGTAATGATATCAAATAAGGCAAATGCTGCATTGGTAAATAATTCCTGCAATGAGTTGCCAAAGACGTCAATTCCGATATCGGCAGTGTGGTCTATGAGGATATAGTTCTTCATGCATACATGAGACAGATTTGAGCAGCAAATTCCTTACTTCTCTATAAAGACGGCCAGGAGGGGCCAATGCGTTTCATCGCTGGTTCAATCGTCCTCGATTGAACCGGAACAATTAGCGTAATTCCATCTCACCGGGCTAGTTTAAGACTTAAAGCACCGTTCAAAGATATGGTTCAGTCTGCAAGATTGAACCAGCCCTGAGCAGTGAGGACCAACTCGTTTTTCCATGCCATCCCGAGTGCTGCATAACTAAAATGCAATCCTGTACGGCCGGATTACCTCACGGCATGATAAAGTCATGCTCAGGATGTCTGATAGTAAGGACGGGACAGGGGGCCTTACGGACTACCTTTTCCGCCACACTGCCCATGATTGCATGCGATATGCCGGTCCTGCCGTGCGTGCCAATCACGATCATATCGGCCTTGTATTCCTTTGCGGCCCTGATGATCTCGGCAAACGGAACCCCCTGGATAATACGGGCTTCAACCGCTATCTTGCCTCTCGTATCGTCCGTTACGCATCTGAGCAGCCTCTCCCGCAGTTTTGCAATGGTCTCTTCGTCCACAATGTTGACGTCGTACAGGTCCGGATTATTGATGTCGTAAACACGGATATCCAGGACGTGAATCAGACAGAGCTTTGCCTGGTATTTTTCCGCAAATTCGATCGCATATTTCAGCGCCATCTCTGAATAAACCGAGTAGTCAATCGGGCAGAGTATATTTTTGATACAGATCATGTGTCTCTCCTCCCTTTATAGTATTACCGTATAAAATCTTTTTTATTTGTACTGATTTAGTTTGTTTGGTAACAATGCAGTTTTTTGAAAATTTCTCGTATCTATTTAGCGCACTTTTGCTCGCCATCACCACGAGTGGACAAGATAGTGATGCTGTAATCCCGAAGGGAGTCATGATTATAGCAGAACGCGGCACAGCCGCAACCAATTCTCCGTTGTAAAAGCGGGAGATTGCTTCGGACAAGACCCTCGCAATGACAACGTACCGTATGTCATCAAAGACATAGCCCGTGTCATTGCGAGGGGTCTTGTCCGAAGCAATCCTTCTCTTATAAACAAACGGCACCTTCTGATAAGGGGTAAATAGGGTTGCGAAAAAACTTGCAAAAAAGTAACACTTTAGTTTTTTGAAAAGGTAGGGGCGAAGCATTTGCCTGCTTGGGGTGTGAATACATTTATGCCAGTTTATGGCAAGTGCTTCTCCCCTACACCGTGTGGCAACATCGTTATTATTGTAATTTTTCAAAAAACTAAAGTGTTACCAGAAAAAGAAGTTTTTACACAGTAATATTTTATAGTGTTATGCAATTATGGTCAACCCCGCAGGGGGGCATCGTATTGCGATTTTCCCGATATTTTACCCTTGCGAGGCTGAATAGGGCGGCGCGGTTTTTCTCTAATCATGACATCCCTTCGGGATTTTTCAAAAAGCTAAAGTGTTACCATTCCTTTAATTCAGCCTTACCCGTTTGCTTTCTGCTGGGTCTTTTTTGCCATCTTTGCCGCATAGAGCGAACTGCTTGCCTGTTCAATCAAATCGGTAATGGTTTTGGTCGTTCTGGCAAGAGAACTTGACCCTGTCGTTATCCGGAAATGAACGCTTATATTTTTCTCATCGTCCGTAACGAAGCATTTTTCTACGGCGCTTACCAGGAGATCGGTAACCCGCTTCAATTCTTCGTCATCAATTTCCGGCAGGATAATGAAGAACTCGTCATCTCCAAACCGGGAAACCACGTCGGACGATCGAATCTGTTTTTGGAGGCATTTTGAAATTTCTGTAAGAATGCGATTTCCCATAAAATATCCGTACCGGCTATTAATAGCCTCAAGCTGGTCGATATCCATCAGAAGGCATGATAGCGCCTTGTTTTGATCTAACGCCCGGTTAAATTCGTTTTGCAGGATTACGAGGGAATATCGTCTGTTGTAAGCATTCGTCAGACTATCGCGCACCGCATGGTGATTGACTATATCGTTTAACTGATGCACCCGGGCATTGAGGGTTTCTAAATCCTTATCGGCTATTTTCTTTTCATCCGTATTCTGCAGAATGCCGTTGTAGTGGGTCACGTTACCCCATTCATTCCTGATAGGATTGAGATAATCGGAAACCCAGGTATACGACCCGTCTCTTTTTAACAGCCGGTATTCTATCCTCCCATCGCCTCCGCTCTGGAGTTTCCGGATGAGTTCCAACACCTTTTCCCGATCGTCCGGATGGATGAGCTGAAGCAGGGAGTTTCGCGTCTTGTACAGATCCTCTGGTTTATGCCCTGCCAGCTTTTCAATCCCGTCGCTGATATATTTTAGCGACCCGTCAAACAGGGAAATGTATACGGTCTCCGGGACGGTATTCATGACCCGGTAAAAGAGCCCCTCCAAAAAAGCATTCGGCTCCTTCTTGCCTGATTCACGATGACCCTCGTTATAAACGAGGAATTGCAGGGTACAGCAAAAAGCCAGCGCTATAAGGCCAAAGATGATCCCGTTCAGTTTAAAGATGCGCACCATGGCGCAATTCAGAGCAATCAACGTGCCGATAGTGCAGTACGGGTATCTAACGATTACGTTCTTTAAGGTCATTTTTTTCTCCTGGGTCCGGTGGAATTCAAGCGATCTCTAAAAAATTGATTCAGGAAGTCTTCATCACAGCCTCTTTTTTTCCATTGGACCGGTGAAGTTCCTCCAGGAGTTTTTTCAGATCTTCACCCTCGATAACCTCCTCCTCCATAAGGGTCTTTGCCATACCTTGCAAGATTTCCTTCTTTTCCTGCAACAATGCTTTTACCCGATGAAACGACTCGTCCATAATCCGCTTAATCTCCAGATCGATTTCCCGCGCCGTTTCCTCGCTGTATTCCTTGCTCGCTGCAAACCCGCCGCCCAGAAAGAGCGGCCGGTTGCCCTGCTCGAAGGTCACCAGGCCCATCTTTTCGCTCATGCCATATTCCTTGACCATCATTTTGGCAATTTCCGTTGCCTTTTCCAGATCATTCTGGGCGCCGGTTGATATTTCGTTAAATACAATATCCTCTGCAATCCGCCCTCCCAGCAATATTGCTATCCGGTCAAGAAGCTCCGCGCGGGTCATGAGATACCGGTCTTCCGTAGGTTTTTGCAGGGTGTATCCCAGCGCCCCGATACCACGGGGTATCATGGATATCTTGCGGACGGGGTCGGCATGCGGCACAGAGCATGCAACCAGTGCATGGCCTGATTCATGGTGGGCAACGATCTCCTTCTCCTTCTTGTTCATCAGGCGCTTCTTCTTTTCGAGACCGGCCATAATGCGGTCAATCGCCTCTTCAAACTCCGGCATGCTCACGGCCGTCTTGTTTCTTCGCGCCGCAAGCAGGGCTGCCTCGTTAACGAGATTTGCCAGGTCTGCGCCGACAAATCCCGGCGTCATCGCCGCAACCGAATGCAGATCAATCTCTTTTTCCAACTTCACGTCTTTTACGTGCACCTTCAGAATTGCCTCACGACCATGAAGATCGGGACGATCCACAACCACCTGCCGATCAAACCGTCCGGGCCTTAAAAGGGCGGAGTCCAGCATCTCCGGTCGGTTGGTGGCGCCCATAATAATTACCCCCTTATTGGAGTCAAAGCCGTCCATCTCCACCAGCAACTGGTTTAACGTCTGCTCGCGTTCATCGTGCCCGCCCATGGGATTTGCGCCACGCGCCTTGCCAAGGGCATCCAGTTCATCGATAAAGATGATGCAGGGCGCCTTCTGGTCTGCCTGGTTAAACAAATCCCTCACCCGTGCAGCGCCCACGCCGACAAACATTTCGACGAATTCCGACCCGCTCATATTGAAAAACGGCACCCCGGCCTCGCCCGCCACGGCCTTTGCCAGAAGCGTCTTTCCCGTTCCGGGAGCGCCCACGAGCAGAACGCCCTTGGGTATTTTGCCGCCCAGGGCGCGGAATTTTTCCGGCGTCTTCAGAAATTCAATAATCTCCTGCAGTTCTTCCTTGGCCTCATCGATGCCCGCCACGTCGTCAAAGGTTACATTCAGGTCTTCCTGGGCATAGAGGCGGCCTTTGCTCTTGCCAAACGTCATAATGCTGCTGGCGGGGCCAAATCGTTTAAATACAAAGCGCCAGATAAGAAACAGGATCAGCAGCGGCATGACCCAGGAGAAAAAGAACGTCCTTAGCCACGGGCTCTCATAGTGTCCTGCATATCTTACCCCCATGGATTCCAGGTCTTTCACCAGGTCAGGGTCCTCAACGCGCGCGGTGACAAAGATGGCATTTTTTGTGGTGCCGCGTTCCATCTCGCGCAGTTTGCCGCGAATTACCATATGGGAAATATGGCATTCGACGACGTTTCCCTCTTTCACCTGCTTTTTAAACTCACTGTACGTGATATCCCGTACTCCGGGGTTCATTAAATACATCTGGAGCAGGATAAAGAAACCAAAGGCGATAACAATATGCCAGACAGAAAACTTCTTTGGCATCTTAATCTGTATCTTTTTAAAATCTTTGAACATATACACTCCTTGGAATGAAGCCACACCGTGCAAATAGTCAGTATCTTATAGTATTACTGTATAAAAACTTCTTTTTTTTGTAAGTTTTTTCACAAATCCCTTTCAGAAGGTGCCGTTTTTTATGAGTGAAAGATTGCTTCGCTTCACTCGCAATGACAACGTGCCGTGTGCCGTCAAAGTGCATGGTCGCTGTCATTGCGAGGGCATTTTCCGAAGCACTCTCCCCGTTTTCATAAAGGAAATTTGGTTGCGGCTGTGCTGCGCTATGAAATAGTTATACCAGAATCTTTGTGTAATTCATAACCTATTTTAGCAGAAAGGGCTAAAACACTCAAAAAAACTTTGGCATGCCGGGAAATTTTTATCGATAACCACTTCTGCGCATCCCGTTAACAA
>WBZY01001333.1_pt1 | contig 13179 bp, 12 predicted proteins | sample 5204191 | NCBI WGS metagenome assembly WBZY01 (sample SAMN12344363, study PRJNA552823) | activated sludge metagenome | biome: Activated sludge suspended growth; feature: Anammox Sidestream; material: Wastewater; isolation source: activated sludge from anammox sidestream of wastewater treatment...
CGAAAACTTTGGAAAGATCACTCTGGCGTGTTGAGAGCGCGCAAGCACAACCTCGCGCCCTCACAACTGCCATCCCACTACTCACCGCTCACTGCTCACTGAACACTGATGACCCGCTTCTCCCGCGACTTTGAAATCTCCCTCGTCGTCATTGTCATGGCGATCCATCTCTACGCGGCTCTGTCCGAGGCGCACAACTTCGCCACATCCTGGTTCATCCGCGACGACGCGTATTACTATTTCAAAGTCGCGCAAAACATCAGCGAGGGACTCGGCTCGACCTTCGACGGCATCAATCCCACCAACGGCTACCATCCGCTGTGGATGCTGGTCTGCATCCCCATCTTCGCGCTCGCCCGCTTCGACCTCATCCTGCCTCTGCGCGTCCTCCTGCTCGTCTCCGCCGCCGTCAGCGCGTGGACGGGCGTCCTGCTCTTCCGCCTCGTCAAGCGGACTCTCGCCGCGTCCGCCGCCGTCCTCGCGGCCGCGTACTGGGTCTTCGACCGTTCCATCCATTACAACGTCACGCAGTTTGGATTGGAGACCGGCCTGACCGCGCTGACGCTTACCGCCTTCCTGCTGGCGATCTCGAACCTCAAACCCGACTCTCCTCTCTCGCCGCGTCAGTCCCTGACCCTCGGCCTGCTCGCGGTTGCGATGACCTTCTCCCGCCTCGACACGGTCTTCCTCGCCCTTCTGGCTGGCGCGTGGATTCTCCTGCGCGGGACTCCCCTCCGCGCGCGGCTGATGGGCGACGCCGCGGTCATCGTCTGCGCGGCGTTCGTCAGCGTGGCCGCGCGGACGGGGCTGCCCGCCTACTTCACCTACGCGCGTTCCGCCGTCGTCCTCGCCGCGCTGGGACTGGCGATTCAAATTCCCATCTTCTATTTCACAGGTCTCTACGCCTCCCGTCCTCCAACCTCCAATCTCCAATTACCAGTTACCAATCTCCAACTACGCTTCGTCGCCGCCTCCCTCCTCGGCTCCGCCCTCGCCGCGTTCCTGATGATCGGCTTGTTGTCCAGCGACGCGCTGTCGGGTCTGCCGCGAAGCGCATTGCCCGTCTACGCGGGGATCGTCCTCGTCGGCGCGGGACTCGTCCGCGCGCTGGCGCGGAGTCATCCAGAAAAAGTCGGGTTGGACTGGCGTCGGATTTTCCGCGAAGGGCTGGTCTATTACGGAATCCTCGGCGGCGCGCTGGCCGCGTATATGCTCTTCAACAAATGGATGTTCGGGACGTTCACGCCCGTGAGCGGACAGATCAAAGCCTGGTGGGGCTCGCTGCAAGGCTCGACGTACGGCAACCCGATCTCCACGTGGGCGGAGTTCCTCGGCCTCGGCCGCGAGGAGGGGACGAACGCCTGGGGGCCAGTGATGGTTTCCATCCACAATCTCAGCGACCGGCTGGGAGGGCGTCTCTGGCTCACGCTTGGCCTGCTGTCAATTGCGGTTTTGCTGATCTTCCTCCTGAACCGCAAACGCGCCGCCCGCGCCGCCGTCTCGCTGGGACTGCCGCTTCTGCTGACAGGCTCGCTGGCGCAGATGTTTTACTACAACGGACAGGGCTACGCTGGCTCGAAGGATTGGTACTGGGTCAGCCAGATGCTGATGTTCGCGCTCCTCGGCGCGCTGCTGTTCGACCTGCTCACGCGTCCGCTGCGCGGATCGAAGAAGCAGGAAAATTTCAACGCGAATAACACGAATGAGCAAATAGCGCGAATAGAAAAAAGCAAATTCGCGCCATTCGCCCATTCGCGAAATTCGCGATTAAAAATCTCCATGTCAGGCAAATCGCTCGCCTGGGCGCTCGCGTCCATCCTCGTTCTCGCCTGCCTCGTCCCGTTCGCGACGACCGTCATCAAGCGGATGCCCTGGGGCGCCGCGCGCGCGGGACAGCCCTACATGGACGTCCTGCCCTTTCTCGAATCCAACACCGAGGCGGGCGCGCTTATCGGCATGACCGGCGGCGGCAACACAGCCTACTTCATCGAAGGCCGCGCCATCGTCAACATGGACGGCCTCATCAACAGTTACGATTACCACCTCGCCCTGCGCGCGGGCCGCGGCGGAGACTACATGTCCGGCGTCGGCCTCGACTACATCTTCTCCAACCCCAACATCCTGCAAAACGCGCCTTATAATGGACAATTCGATAAGTGGTCGCTGAGAGTGTCTGAGTTTGGGAAGAAAGACCTATTAAAATACCAGCCATGAAACGTCCCGGCGCTGTAACCACTTTGCTGTTCATGGTGTTATGCCTTACAGCATGGAACGCCGTCCGCCTTTACGCCTCCATTGCGGATTGGGACACGCTGGCGGACTTCGCGCCGCGGCCCGGCCCGATATACATCGCCGTCACCGCCTCCGCCTGGACCCTGGGCGGACTCGTCCTCTTCGACCTTTTCCGCCGCCGGAGCGCCCGCGCCCGTCTCTTCGCCCTGGCCTACTTCCTCGGCTACGCGGCGTGGTGGTGGCTCGACCGGCTCCTCCTGCAACAACCGCAGCCCAACGGACCGTTCGCCCTCGCCGCGACGCTGACGCTCCTGGCAATTCTCTGCATGGCATTGCTCAACAAGAAAGCGCGAAAGTGGTTCGGCAATCCGTAGAGTAATTCGTCCCACAGCCTCCATGCGTAAGAGAACGCCGACTATGCAGATGGATTTCCAAACGCTTACGATCAACCACTTAAAATCCGCGCTCCGAAAAAATCAAACTCAAAGAGAGACCCATGACCAGACAGACCCAGATACAAGATCTGCGTAAACGCAAGACCCAGTCTCACCTCGGCGGCGGGACGGAACGCATCGAAGCCCAGCACAAAAAGGGACGTCTCACCGCGCGCGAACGCATTGACCTGCTGCTCGACAAAGGCTCCTTCCGCGAAGTGGACGCCTTCATCGTCCACCGCACCGACGACTTCGGCCTCGACCAGCAGGTCTTCCCCGGCGATTCGGTCGTGACGGGCTGGGGCACCATCGAGGGCCGCCTCGTCTACGTCTTCTCGCAGGATTTCACCGTCCTCGGCGGCAGCCTGGGCGAGGTCCACGCGGAGAAGATTTGCAAGATCATGGACATGGCGATGAAGAACGGCGCGCCCGTGATCGGGTTGAACGACTCAGGCGGGGCGCGCATCCAGGAGGGCGTCGTCTCTCTCGCGGGCTACGCGGACATCTTCCTTAAGAACACGCTGGCTTCGGGCGTCATCCCGCAGATTTCCGCCATCATGGGACCCTGCGCGGGCGGCGCGGTCTACTCCCCCGCGCTGACCGACTTCATCTTCATGGTGCGCGGCTCCTCGTACATGTTCGTGACCGGGCCCGACGTGGTCAAATCCGTCACGCACGAGGAAGTCTCCTTCGAAGACCTGGGCGGCGCGAGCGTCCACTCGGAAAAATCGGGCGTGTGCCACGTCGCGGCGGATTCCGAAGCGGATACGCTCTATCTCATCCGCAAACTGCTGGGCTACCTTCCGCAAAACAACATGGAAGACCCGCCCTTCATGGACCTCGGCGACAATCCCCTGCGCATGGACGACGCGCTCGACAACCTCATCCCCGAAGACCCGGGCAAACCCTACGACATCAAGGAAGTGATCCGCGCGGTGGTGGATGGCGGACAGTTCTTCGAGATCCACGAAAACTTCGCGCAGAACATCGTCGTCGGGTTCGCGCGCCTGGGCGGGCACTCGGTCGGGATCGTGGCGAACCAGCCCGCCGTCCTCGCGGGCGTGCTGGACATCGACGCGTCGGAGAAGGGGGCGCGCTTCGTCCGCGTCTGCGATTCGTTCAACATTCCGATCGTCACGTTCGAGGACGTCCCGGGCTTCCTCCCCGGCACGGTGCAGGAGCACGGCGGCATCATCCGCTCGGGCGCGAAACTGCTCTACGCCTACTGCGAAGCGACCGTCCCGAAGTTGACCGTGGTGACGCGCAAGGCGTACGGCGGCGCGTACTGCGTCATGTCGAGCAAACACATCCGCGGCGACGTGAACCTGGCCTGGCCGACCGCCGAACTGGCGGTGATGGGACCCGACGGCGCGGTGAGCATCATCTTCCGCAAGGAACTGGACAAAGCCAAAGACCCCGTGAAGCGCAAAGCGGAACTGGTGGCGGAGTATCGCGAGAAATTCGCCAACCCATACATCGCGGCGGAGCGAGGCTATCTCGACGACGTGATCGAACCGAAGGAGACCCGTCCACGCCTCATCAACGCGCTGGAAATGCTGAGCAACAAGCGCGACGGCAACCCGGCCAAGAAGCATGGGAATATCCCCCTTTAGGCGTCACGTATTCCACGGCGTCTGACACCTGATACCCGACCCACACGGAGCAACATGGTCAACAAAGTTTTAGTCGCAAACCGAGGCGAGATCGCCGTCCGCATCATCCGCGCCTGCCGCGAGCTGGGCGTGGACACAGTGGCCGTCTACTCCGAAGCGGACCGCCAGGCGCTGCACGTCCGTTACGCGGACGAGGCCTACCTGCTCGGTCCCGCGCCTTCGCGCGAGTCCTATCTGCGCCTCGATAAAATCATGGACATCGTCCGCAAGTCGGGCGCGGACGCGGTGCATCCCGGCTACGGATTCCTCGCGGAGCGCGAGGATTTCGCCCAGGCCTGCGCCGACGAGGGGATCGCCTTCATCGGCCCGAAACCGTCCGCGATCGCGGCCATGGGCGATAAGGGCGTGGCGCGCTCGACGGTCGTCAAAGCGGGGGTGCAGGTCGTCCCTGGGACGGAGGATGTCGGGAATCTCTCGAACGAAGACCTGCTGGCGCTCGCGCCGAAGATCGGCTTCCCGCTGCTGATCAAAGCCACGGCGGGCGGCGGCGGAAAAGGCATGCGGGAGGTACGCTCTCTCGAGGAGATGCCCGCCCTCCTGATGTCGGCGCGACGCGAGGCCGAGTCCGCGTTCGGGGACGGGAACGTCTACCTCGAGAAACTGGTCAAGGGCGCGCGGCACATCGAATTCCAGATCCTGGCCGACGGGCAGGGAAACGTCATCCACCTCGGCGAGCGTGATTGCTCGCTGCAACGGCGTCATCAAAAACTGGTGGAAGAAGCGCCCTCCCCCGTGATGGACGATGACTTGCGGGCGCGCATGGGCGCAGTTGCCGTGAAGGCCGCGCAGTCGGTGGACTATCTCAACGCGGGGACCATCGAATTTCTGCTCGACAAAGACGAGAATTTTTATTTCCTCGAAATGAACACGCGCCTGCAGGTGGAGCATCCCATCACTGAGATGGTGACGGGCATTGACATCGTGAAGGAGCAGATCCGCATCGCGCGCGGGCGCGCGCTGAGTTACAAGCAGGAAGACGTCAACATGTCGGGCGCATCCATCGAGTGCCGCATCAACGCCGAGGACCCGTACAACGGCTTCCTGCCATCCACGGGACGCGTCTCGCAGGTGATCCTGCCCACCGGCCCAGGCATCCGCGTGGACACGGGCGTCTTTCCCGGCTTCGAGATCACGCCCTATTACGACCCGATGATCGCGAAACTCGTCGTGTGGGGCGAGACGCGGGGACAGGCTATCCTGCGAATGCGCCGCGCGCTGGAGGAATATCGCATCGTCGGCGTGCGGACGAACATCCCCTTCCACCAGAGTTTGATGGACTCGACGCGCTTCCTGGCGGGGCAATACGACACCCGCTTTGTCGAGGAGCGTTTTTCAATGGACAGCCTGGCGGAGAACAAGGATTACTTCCCTGAGATCGCGGCCATTTTGGGGACGCTCGTGGCGCACCAGCAGGCGGAACGTTCCGCGCAGATCGTGCGCCGCGGGGCGCGCGACGCCAGCAACTGGAAATGGGTGGGACGCTGGGAAAGGATGAACCGATGAGGTCCCAGGCTTTAGGTGAACGATGAAATACATTACCACGCTGGACGGAAAAGAATACCTGATCGAGATCACGGACGAGCATCACGTCTCGGTGAACGGACGCCTGCTGGAAGTGGACTTCGTTTCCGTCAACGGGCAGCCGGTCTACTCGATGATCATTGACGGGAAGTCGTACGAGTCCTACGTCTACGAGACGGAGGAGGGCTGGCAGGTGTTGACGCGCGGACGGCAGTACAATCTCACCGTCGAGGACGAACGCGAGAAGCGCCTGCGCGCCGCGGCGGGAGGCCGAGTCGCCGAATCAGGCGAATACCATCTCAAAGCGCCGATGCCCGGGCTGATCGTCGCGATCCCCGTCAACGAGGGCGACCCGGTAAAAAAGGGACAGACGCTGGTCATCCTCGAGTCCATGAAGATGCAGAACGAATTGAAATCGCCCAAAGACGGGACGGTGGGGAGAATCCGCGTGAAGCAGGGCGAGACGGTGGAACAGAGACAGGCCCTGCTCAGCGTTCAGTGAGGGATCACGAGACAAAAATTTTTAACGCGAATGCGCGAATAGGTTCTTCTTAAGTACACGGATTTTTCTTTGGGTTTTTCCGTGAAATCCGCGTCCAAAAAAGGATTTAACAATTCGCCTCATTCACGTTATTCGCGACATTCGCGCTGAAGATCGTTTCAACAAATGTAACGGCTTTCCAATCGAAAAGGCAAATTAAAAGTTCGGCCTTCGCAAAACGCCCGGCGACTCCCCCGTCCAAACCAACCGCTCGACCTTCCCCGACTCCCCCAACAACTTCGGCAAAAGCGACTCGACCGCCGCCGCGTCGCCCGACGTGTAGAACTGGACGCGGCCGCGCCGCGCGGACGGGTTCCGCGTCCCGCCCGCCTCCAGCAGACGTTCGGCCTGCCGCGCTGCCGCCGGGGCCGGGTCAATCACCCGAACCGAATCTCCGCAAATCCGCTCGATGAGCGGGATCACGAACGGGTAGTGCGTACATCCCAGCACCACCGTGTCAATGTTATTCTCCAGCATCGGCCTCAGCGCCGCATCCAAAATGCGGCGCGTTGCCTCGCCGTCCAAATTTCCCTTCTCGATCTCCTGCACCAAGCCGGGACAGGTATCCTGCAGCAGCGTGACGCCGTTCGCGAATCTCTCCACCACCGAGGCGTACAGCGCGCCCTGAAATGTCGCGGGCGTGGCGAGGACGCCCACCCTGCCCGTGCGCGTCGTCTCCGCCGCGGGTTTGACGGCTGGCTCCATCCCCACGAATTTCACGTCAGGAAAGGTCTCTCGCAGATACTTCAGCGCCGCCGCGGACGCGGTGTTGCACGCCACCACGATCAACTTCGCGCCCTCGCCCAACAACCAGCGCGTGATGGCGACCGAGAAGGCGCGCACCTCCTCCAGCGGACGCGGCCCGTACGGCACGTGTCCCTGATCGCCGAAGAAGATCACGTCCTCGTTGGGCATCAACGCCCGCATCGCGCGCAGCACGGACAGTCCGCCCACGCCCGAGTCGAATACGCCGATGGGATTGGTGGATGACATGAAACCAATGATACTACGGTTGAAAATGAATCACTCCATTGGCATTCATTATCCTGGCTACGCGCAGAGCCGCAAGTTGGACTGTCAGCCCGAACTGCGTCTGATGCGTTTCATGGCGGCCATCCGCCCGTGTATAATTGTCCAAACAGGCTTCTTGCAAATGCGCGCTGAGGGACGCGCAACCCGCCTCGCGTAAGAGACGTTCTCTCGCGTCGAAATGATTGGACAATATCGGAAATAACGACGATGTCTCTTTTTCTGCCGCGAATGACGCGAATTTCGCGAAAAAATCATGGAAACTTCGCGCGCATTCGTGAAATTCGCGGCCAGGAATCTTATTTCCGAAGGAGTCTATTATGCAAGAGGTTAGATGAAAGACAGAAAGAAAATTTCGCGGAGGGATTTTCTCAGATTGCTCGAAGTCATATCGCTTCAAGTCGCCGCGCTTGAGGTACTGGGCTACACATACAGCACGGAAGTGGAAATGGATTGGATCGAAATCACGGACTTACCCGTAAAATTACCCCGTCTCGACCCCGCCTTCAAGGGATTCAGGCTGGCACAAGTCAGCGATTTCCATCTGGGACAGTGGATCAACAAAGAGCGGTTGGACCAGATCGTCGCATTGACGCTGGAACAGTCCCCAGACCTGATTGCCCTGACTGGCGATTATCTCGAATATCACCCATACGGACGCCCCAATGTATGGGAAACCTATGCGGAAAATCTGGACGTCATCCGTACTTCCTTCGCGTCCCTGCCGCCCGTCTGCCCGACTGTGGCGATCCTCGGCAACCACGATCACCGCGTCAACCCGGAATGGATAGGGCAGGCGCTGACCGACGCCAGCGTGACCGTCCTGCGGAACACGGTCTACACCGTCCAGCGCGGCGACGCCAGACTTTACATCGCGGCCGTGGACGACGTCCTCGAAAAAGCCGGCCGCTTCGACGAGGTTCTGAACGCCCTGCCGAGGGACGACGCGCCCGCCATCCTCCTGGCGCACGAACCCGACTTCGCCGACGTCAGCGCGGCGACCGGGCGTTTCGGCCTGCAAATTTCGGGTCACACGCACGGCGGGCAGGTTGACATCCCGCTCATCGGACCGCCGATCCTCCCCGAAATGGGAAAGAAATATCCCAGCGGGCTGTACAACGTCAACGGCATGTTACTCTACACCAACCGCGGCGTCGGCGTGACGACCGTCAACGCGCGCTTTAACTGTCGTCCCGAAATTACCATCTACATCCTCGAACCCGCATGAAAAAGAATTTCGCCTTCCTCTTCGACTTTGGCAACGTCCTCGTCAGGTGGGACATGCACAACATCTTCGACGCGCACTTCCCCTCCCCCGCGGCGGTGGACGCGTTTCTCAAGGAGATCCGTTTCTTCGAATGGAACGCGCTCATGGACGGCGGCCTCCCGTTCTCCGAAGGCGTGGCGCGCGCCTCCGCGCAATACCCGCAGTACGCGCATCTCTTCCGTCTCTGGGACGAGCGCTGGCTGGAGACCGTCCGCGAACCCATCGAGGGAAGCGTCGCCATCGCCCGCAGGTTGAAGCGGGCGGGACACCCGCTTTACATCTTAAGCAACGTCTCGCACGAAAAATTCCCGCAGGCTCAACAAGCCCATTCCTTCCTCGCCCTGTTCGACGAAATTTTCATGTCCAGCCGACTCGGGGTCAACAAGCCAGCCCCGCAAGCCTATCGGCTGGCGCTGCAACGCATGAAGCGCCCTGCCGACGAAGTCGTCTTCATAGACGACGCGCTGCCGAACGTCGAGGCCGCGCGCGGGCTGGGGATCGCGTCCGTCCACTTTCAGTCGCCGCGCCAACTGGAGGACGAACTGAAACAGATGGGCGTCCTCTAACAAACTTCCCCGCGCGGGCTTTTCATAATAAAATCACCCCAACCAATCCCATGCTCCCCAACCTCCTCTCCGCCATCGAGACCGAACTTCAAAGGCAGGTCGCCCGCCTCGACGAGCCGCGCACCCGTCCCTTCCACGAAATGCTCGCCTACCACATGGGCTGGACGGGCGAAGGCGCGGGCCCCGAAGCCACAGGCAAGCGCGTCCGCCCGCTGCTGGTCCTGCTCGCCGCCGCCTCCTGCGGCGCGGACTGGCGCCCGGCGCTTCCCGCCGCGGCCGCGGTGGAACTCGTCCATAACTTCTCCCTCCTCCACGACGACATCGAAGACAACAGCGACAAGCGCCGCGGGCGGACGACCGTCTGGAAGAAGTGGGGACTCGCCCAGGGGATCAACGCGGGCGACGGGATGTTCATCCTCGCGAACCTCGCTCTCGCCGACCTCGAAGCGGACTACCCCGCCCCGATCGTTATCCGCGCCGCGACCATTCTTCAACACGCCTGCCTCGACCTGACGCGCGGCCAGTTCCTCGACATCTCCTACGAAGACCGCGCCGATCTCGCCGTGGACGATTACTGGCCGATGGTCGGCGGGAAGACCGCCGCGCTGATCGCGGCCTGCTGTCAGCTCGGCGCGTTGCTCGGCGGCGCGGACGCGGCGCGCCAGGAAGCCTACCGCGCCTTCGGGCATTACCTCGGCCTCGCCTTTCAGGTCCAGGATGACATCCTCGGCATCTGGGGCGACGAGGCGCTGACGGGGAAATCCGCCGCGGGCGATCTGGTGGAAGGCAAGAAGTCCCTGCCCGTGCTGTTCGGGTTGGAGAAGAACGGCGAGTTCGCTCGGCGCTGGCAGCGCGGGCCGATCCGGGCGGAGGAGGTGCGGGCGGCGGCAGCGCTCCTCGAAGCGGAGTCCGCTCGAAGGTCCGCGCAGGAGGCGGCGCGGCAGATGACCGATCTCGCGTTGGAGAGTCTGCGAGTCGCAAATCCGCAGGGCGAAGCGGGCGAGGCGTTAAAGTCGCTGGCAGATAAACTGCTCCAGCGCGGCGCTTAAAAAAAACTGCCAGAAACCCGGTTTCTCTGCTATAATTTTGCCCACAAGCGGGTGTAGTTCAGTGGTAGAACGCTTGCTTCCCAAGCAAGATATCGTGGGTTCGAGTCCCATCACCCGCTCAAACGCCAGTAAATACAGCCATTTCATGCCGAATAATCGGCGGAAAGGCTGTATTTTATGTCTCGCCAAACCCTCACACAAACGGAATGGAACCTTGCCTCTTTTGCCTTGCGCGACGCGTATACCGACTTTGTGCTATCGCGTCAGGCCGTGCAATGCACGCCCGCGACGTTGACATTCTACAATTACACGGCGGGCAAGTTTTTACAATGGCTAGAGCAAAAGAGCGTTACTACTCCGCAAGAGGTGACGGCGCGTCACGTCCGCGAGTATCTGGCAGAGGTCGCGGCAAATGGCAAGAGCGATAAAACAGTTAACGCCAATGCCCGCGCTATCAGAACGCTGGTAAGGTTCTGGCATACAGAGGGATACATGCCAGAGTTAATTAAATTTGCCATGCCAAAGATAGCAAAAAAACGCTTGCCTGTTTTGACGGCGGATGAATTGACAAAGGTTATCGCGGCATGTGAAAATCCGAGAGATAAAGCCATTGTGCTATTTATGGCGGATAGCGGACTAAGACGCGCCGAAGTTATCGCGCTGAATTGGGGCGATGTGGACATGCAGAGCGGGCTTGTGAAAGTAGCAAAAGGCAAAGGCGGTAAGGCAAGGTCGGCGGTTATCGGAGCAAACACGCGTCGCGCCTTGCTTGCCTATCGGAGGACGGTACAGAGCGTCACGGATAACGCGCCGATGTTTCAGGCGCGGGGCGGTACGCGTCTCACTGGTACGGGCTTGCTACTGATATACCGCCGACTGTCACAGAGGACGGGCATACACTTTTCGCCTCATGCCATGCGGAGGACTTTCGTTATCCTGTCACTTCGCGCCGAAATGGACGTGCTACATTTACAGGCCATGTTAGGACACGCTTCGCTTGACATGGTTCAGCGCTACGCCCAAATGGTAGACGATGACTTGCTACAGTCTCACAGAAAATCGTCACCCATTGACAACCTATCACGGCTGAAATAATGCCGATGGTATCAGGCCGACTTGTCACAAAGTCGGCTTTTTTATTTTTGCAACAGCGGCTATAATTATTTTCATAAAACAAAAGGAGGTTGCTATGGATGATTTACTTCAACAAGGCATAACAGCATACAAGGCGGGGAAACGGGACGAAGCGCGAAAAATCTTTTTAGCCATTGTGAAGCAAAGTCCAGATAATGAACGGGCTTGGGGATGGATGTATAACGTTTCAAACAATGATAAAGAGCGCATTTATTGTTTAAAGCAAGTGTTACGGATAAACCCAAAGGAAGAAAAAGCAAAACAATTGCTGAATCAATTGATTACACCACCATTAACCACAAGTTCACTACCCTCCCCGTCGCTATCCCGAAAAGACAATTCAAATAAAACTTCAACAAAAAAGACTAACGTTACTATTTGGGCTTTTGTTGCGGCTACTGTGTTTCCTATTACTTGTTTGTGTTTATTTTTAATTCCGCAAATAAGAACGTTTCTTACAAAACCCTTTATTCTGTCAACGCCGACAACTTTACCTAGTTCAACCCCTACACTAAAGCCTACTGAAACCCCCATTCCGCTCTATTCTGGAAATCCAGAAAATTTCATTCCGTCAACATCGGAACTTCCAGAAGGTTTTGTGATTATGACGGATAAATCTGGCCCTCATGGTAGCAATGGGTATACCGCTATGTATACCAAGTTTGATTATGTTAAAAATCAATTTCAATTAGTTGGATTTTCTTCATACGTCCAAGAGGATATACCTACTGCACAACAGCAGTATAAGCAAATTGTTCAAAATGCTAACGACCTCCCGCAATCTGATGTAAACGTTAATGTACCCAACGTTGACGAATATACTGCAAAAAGAGAGGATACTGAGAACGATAATATAGTACTAGTAATATTTAGGAAATTGAATTTTGTAGGAACTGTGCTATTCAGCGGTACTGACAATAGTATCCTCGAATCAGAGAAACAAGCCGAACTTTATTTATCGCTCTATCTCACAAAAATCCAAAAACAATCACAGAATACAAGTTTCCTACAACCTACACCTCACCCCGATATTCCAACAGTTGTCTTAGCGAACACCCCCGAATCTACAAATGTGCCTTTGTTACCTACTACTTCCCTCGCGCCTATTATATTGACGGGAAGTGGTGATTCGATAACAGATTTTGAAAATCCTTTTGAATTTGCCATTGTCCATATCACAGGTAATACTTCCAGTCGTTTCTTTGCAGTAAAAAGTTATGGGAACGACGGCAGAATGAATGATTTACTTGTAAATACAACAGACCCCTATGACGGTATTAGACTTCTTGACTTTGGCAGAGGTGAACATTCAACCAGATTTGAAGTCAGCGCGGCAGATGGATGGAGTATTGAAATACTTCCACTCTCATCCGCCCGTTTATTAACAATACCTGGAATTATTGAAGGAAAAGGTGATGAAGTAATTCTTATTAAGGGAGCAATCCCCTATTTGGCTAAAATCAAAGGAAATGCGAATGGTAGATTTTTTGCAGTTAAGAGTTACGGAAAATATTCTGATTTATTAGTAAATACAACAGACCCCTATGAAGGCACAGTAAAAATCAGTAGCGATGTATTTGTTTTAGAAATCCTAGCAAGTGATTATTGGTCAATTGAAATTATCACTCAATAACCAATACCTTCGCCAAATTGAGGTGAAAAAATGGGGCTTTTCGGGTAAAGTAGGTTTGCAAACACAAACTGAAACCGAGAAGCCCATGACAGAGATTGTA
>WBZY01001334.1_pt1 | contig 13160 bp, 11 predicted proteins | sample 5204191 | NCBI WGS metagenome assembly WBZY01 (sample SAMN12344363, study PRJNA552823) | activated sludge metagenome | biome: Activated sludge suspended growth; feature: Anammox Sidestream; material: Wastewater; isolation source: activated sludge from anammox sidestream of wastewater treatment...
CATAGAATCTCCTTGTTTTTGTCGAAAGGGTTGCGAACTGGGCGGGATTATACGAGAGAATCGGGCAATTCGGAAATGTTCGTCTACGCTAATGGCCGGTTTTGGGCAACACGCCTCCCACCGGCCTCGCCGTGCGATCTTCAAAGCTTGCAGTAAGGGTTTCGAAATCGTTGAGCCACCTACGTCCAAGTGCTACCTAATGTTTAGTTCGAATGGCATCAGCAACATCGATTCGCCGCGTTTCATCCGGTCGAATAATGCCGCATACTTTAGCGCCCGCCGGGCATCCTCGGGAAGCGCGGTCGCGAGGGCCTTTTGTGCCTTTTGTTCAGCGGTCAGCTCAGCCGAACTGTCATCTTCAAAAAGCGTCTCGAAGAACGGCTTTGGCTCTGGGAAAACGACGCGGCGGACATCTTTATCGGCCGGAAGGTTCGCCAATTCCTTTGCGATCTGGATCGCCTTTTCGAGCCCTCCAAACTCGTCGATAAGGCCGTTCTCTTTTGCCTGCGTACCGGTCCAAACGCGTCCCTGGCCGAGCGTATTCACTTTTTCCGGCGACATTCCGCGGCCGGCCGCAACCTTTGGAACAAAGTTGTCGAAATAGATGCTGTTGGTCTGCGCTTCCATTTTGGCGCGTTCATCGGGCGTCCATTTTTCGGTCTCGCGGAAAATCCCCGAATTCTTTCCACGCATCACATATTCGTTCGTTACGCCAAGCCAATCATAAAGGCCTTTAACGACCGGCTTACCCATAAAGACGCCGATCGACCCAGTAATGGTGGCCGGTTCCGCAACGATCTTATTTGCATTGCACGCGATGTAGTAGCCGCCCGAGGCTGCAACGTCGCCCATCGAAACAACAACCGGCTTTTTCGCCTTGGCATTCTCAAGCGCGTACCACATCAGGTCGGAAGCCAGTGCCGAGCCTCCCGGCGAATCGACCCTAAGCACGATCGCTTTTACCGAACTGTCGTTCGCGGCATCATTCACGGCGGCGACGATCGTATCCGAGCCGACCATTGTGTCGCTGAACGGCCCGCTTGTTGACCGGCCGACGTTGATCGCACCCGAAGCAAAAATAACCGCGACCTTCTCGCCGGTATTCAGTCCGAGGGAGTCAGAAGGGATCTCTCTGTACGCACTCGTTCGCACTGTGCGAAGTTTTTCGCCCTGGGCGTAGCCAAGCTGGGTTTGAAGGGCCTGATACACCTGTTCGCGATAGAGAGCATCGTCGATCAACCCAAGTTCCTTTGCTTGCCGGGCATTGTAAGGGGCGTCATCGATCAGCTTTTTGACGTCGTCGGGCGATTTCTTGCGGGCATCGGCAATGGCATTGGTAAAGCGGCCATAATATTCGTCCAGGAGAGCGTTGATGACCTCGCGCTGGCCTTCTCCCATTTCCTTTTTTGTGTATTGGTCCGGAGCATTCTTGTATTTCGGCCCGATCTGGATGACATCTGCCTCGACACCGAGCTTGTCAAGCGATCCTTTATAGAACATCGCCTCGGCCGCGAAGCCATTGATGTAGATGTCGCCCGATGGCGGCAAGTAGATCTTGTCGGCTGCGGTCGCGATGTAATATTCCTTGTTCGAGCCGATCTCCATATAGGCATAAACGGGTTTGCCCGAAGTGCGGAATTCGGCTATTGCATCACGAAGCTCGTCCGCTCGGCCCCATCCCAGATCGGGAAAGTTGATGTCGAGGAGCACCGCGCTGATACGCTTGTCCACCTTTGCCTTCCGAAGCTGTGTGAGCAGACCTGTGAACGACTGCGGCTCGGCGAACCCGAGGGCCCGGGCGACCCTGTCGTCAGGCGTATAGTCGGGCAGCGAGCCGGAAACGTTAAGCAGAAGAACACTGTTTTGTGCAACGTCCGGCTGCTTGATCGAACTGACGATCAAGGCAATGCCGATCACTGCGACGAGAAAGAGGATCAGGGCAACCGCCCCGCCAATAATGAGTACTTTTGCTGTTTTGGATGTTGCCATTGTGAATCCCTTTGGGCCCAGAGTTCTACCGAAGCCATTATATCTTACGCTCAGAGCGTTGAAAGGTTCATTTCGGTCTAAGGTCCAGATCTTCGAGATAAATAGAACCTGCGAAGGATTTCAATTTTCACTTTCGCGCATCTTATACTAATAGCGTTCGACAGTTGAGATGATTTGGGCTTCAAAAAGAGCCCCATGTATATGGCAAAAAAGGGAACGGTCCTAATTTGTGACGATGAAGAGATCATGCGTGAGGTGCTTGAGACCATCCTCTCAGGCGCCGGCTATCGCGTTGACCTGGCCAAGACAGGTGAGGAAGCGATCGAGCTATATAGTCACAAGCCATACGACGCCGTCTTGATGGATGTATCGATGCCGGGGATGGGCGGTCTGACAGCGATCGAGGAGTTGATAAAACTCGATCCGGAAGCAGTTGTGCTGATGATAACGGCCTTTGCTACCTTCGATACCGCGATCTCGGCCTGGGAAAAAGGTGCCGCCGGCGTTATCCGCAAGCCGTTCCAAAATGAGCAGATACTAGCGTTTGTTGCGAAAGGTGTAAAAAAGCGACGCAAGGAAGAAGAGCGGCAGGCCCTTCGGCAGGTGATGACGCGGTCGGTGAAGCGCGATGCCATCGTGGGCCGGTCGGACAAGATGGAGGACATTTTTCGCCTTGTGGACCGGGTCGCTCCGGCGCGTTCGACGGTACTGATAACCGGCGAAAGCGGTACTGGCAAGGAACTTATCGCAAAGGCGATACACGAGGCAAGCCCGCGGGCTGATCATCCTTTTGTCGTCGTCAACTGCTCGAATATTCCTTCGGAATTGCTCGAATCTGAATTGTTCGGGCACACAAAGGGAGCCTTCACCGGTGCGGTTGCCGCAAAAAAGGGCTTGTTCGAGGTCGCCGATACCGGATCCATTTTTCTCGATGAGATCGGCGACTTGCGGCCTGAAATTCAAGTACGGCTGCTTCGGGTCATCCAGGAAAGGGAATTTACGCCGCTCGGCGATACGACGCCGCTAAAGGTGGATGTCCGCATAATTGCGGCGACCAATGTCGATCTGAAAGAGGCCGTCAAGAACGGTACCTTTCGCGAGGACCTTTACTATCGTTTATCGGTCGTGCCGGTCGAACTGCCCGCCCTCCGACAGCGGCCGGAAGACATTCTTCCCCTTGTTCAGCATTTCATCAGAAAATATAACGAAGAGAATCAGCGCGAGATCGCTGAGACCTTGTCGCCGCAGGTTCTTTCACTTCTTGAAAATTACTACTATCCCGGCAACGTTCGCGAACTCGAGAACATAATCGAACGCGCCGTTGTTATTACGACTACGAACGAGATCACTGTCGAATGCCTGCGACCCGAGGTCCGTGATCCCAACCTCGCTTTAGAGATCGTTAAGGATGCCGAAGGTACCGCAGGCGAGATCGACCTTGCCCGCGGCGTCAACTTCTACGACGAGGTCAAACGTTTCGAGATCGACCTTATTCGCCGCGCTCTGGACCAGACCGGCGGCCACCAGTCGCGTGCCGCAAGGCTTCTTGGCCTTAACGCTACAACGCTGAATTCAAAGATCAAGTCTTACAACATTCACACGCGTTCGTGACCGCTTCGCCCCGAACGCGAGGACCGAGGTGAGTTCGGCGAACTGGATGTCGCAATTTCTGACCGCTCCGATTTCGCACCGCGATAGCGCGAGTTTTACACTCTCAATGTCATGGCACTGGCGGAACACCTGATCCTGATCATTCTTTTTTTTCTGACAGCCGTCGTCGGAGTGGTCACGGGTAGCAACTCGCTGGTTACCGTCCCGGTAATGTTCCAGTTCGGGATCGATGAGAAGGTAGCGGTGGCAACCAATATGTTCGGTCTCACGTTCATGTCGATCGGGGCGACGATCCCGTTCGTTCGACAGGGCCGTATCAACTACGGAAAGGTGTGGCCGCTAATTCTTTTGGCCCTTGGCGGTTCGGCGGCCGGGGCCGCACTTGTCGGCATCATCTCGAATCAGGACCTCAAGCTGATCGTTTCGATCGCCATGATCGCTGTTTCGATATTCATCTTCTGGCAGCGTGATACGGTTGGCGACAAGGCCGCTGAACGAGCGCCCAGCGTGCTCCTTGTATACGCACTTTCGTTTGTCCTTGCGGTTTACGGCGGGTTGTACAGCGGCGCTTACGTTACGATCCTGACAGCCGTCCTGGTAGCGTTCTATGCAATGCCTTTCGGCGAAGCGGTGGCAGCAACAAAGCTAATAAATGTGTTCTCTTCGCTGATCGCAACGATCGTGTTCATCCGCCAGGGCCTGGTGGATTATTGGCTCGGGCTAATTTTATCCGTAACGATGTTCATCGGCGCATATATCGGCGCTCATTACGCGGCAAAGATGAACGAGACATTCTTGCGCCGCATCTTTCTCGCAACGGTGATGCTTTTGGCGTTCAAGACGCTTTACGATCTTGGAGCCGTCCTATTCCGGGGTTGAATCGGGCTTTCTCCCACGCCGTGGTGCCGGGCTTGGTTTTTGAACGGGCTTTACCGCCGTATTCGCCGCCGGTTCAGGCGGTTTCGCGGTGGTGTCCGGCGGAGATACGGTTTGGACATTGGCGTTGGCTGCCGCCTTTTTCGGCGTCGGCGATGGTTTTGTCGCAGGTTTTTCTGGGAACGTTGGACAGGGCACGATCTCGCCCGTTGTAACGTCCTTGCACACAAAGTCGGTCGGCAGGTTTGGCATGAACGGACTTCCGGAATTTGGGTCGCCTGAGATAGAACCGCCTCCCGGGACGTACGCCGGTGCACCAGGCGGCGGCGCGCCTGTTGCCCACGGATTATAATTATCACCGCCTGGCAGGGTCGCCGGGGGCTCCGAAACGATATCGGTATTGCTCATCGAACCGGGGATAGAGCCGGGCATAGATGCGAGCGTTTGTTCTTCGGCACCTGTCGCCGGGCTGAGCGGCTGCACCGGTTGACCATTCGCATCGGGCTGCAGCTGGGTGGCCGGGATAGTTTGTTTGCTCGAAGTGGCATAGATCAGAAGGCTTGCTAATATGCCGATCCCAACGATCGCCGCTGCTGCGGCTTTCCAAAATCGACTGTCCGATGCAGACGTTCCGATCGCTGCCTTGTCGAGGGCCTCGACAAATTCAGCGGGCGTTTGAAAGCGTTGGTCGGGGTCCTTAGCGAGGGCACGTTCGATCACGGATAGGAATTGTGCCGAAACGTCCTTGCGAAATTTGCCCATATCCGGCGGTCCATCCTCGGCGTGCTTGAGCATCACGTCGGTTGGTGTTTCGCCCTTGAATGGAACCTCACCGGCGAGCATCTGGTAGAGAACTATGCCGAGGCTGTAAATATCCGAGCGGGAATCGACGGGTCGGAGGCCAGAGAAATGCTCGGGAGCAAGATACGCGACGCTCGCCTTTGATCGATCGTCGGACCGATCAGCGTGATTGCTCACGGCCGGTTCGAAATCGAAAACCTTTACGGTTGCGCCCGCTGCGGTGTGCGCAACCAGAATACTATCTGGCGTAAGGTTGCCATGGATAAAGCCGTTGTCGTTAGCGGTGTTGAGAGCATCGGCGGTCTGGCGGGCGATGGTTGCGGCACGTTCGATCGAGAACTGTCCGCCCACGCCGATCGAATTAGTTAGCGGTTCGCCGTCAAAGCCTTCATATACAACATAATACGAACCATCATCATTCGAACCAAAATCGTTTGCAGCCAGAATGTGCGGGTTTGAAAGGGCAGTTGCGGACCGTGCTTCGGCGGTGAACAACTCACGGATCGTCTCATCGACGGCGAGCGATGGCGGAAGTACCTTTAATGTGACAGCCTTATCCATGAACAGATGCCGCCCGCGGTAAAAATCGCCCACCTCGCCGGCCCGCAGCAGCGAATCAAGCCTGTATTTTTCGGCGACAACGGTACCCGTTAGCTGTTTAGCCATGCGTATTTAGAACAATACAGATCCTCAAGGGTTGCAAAAAACTCTGACTCACGGCGGTTTCTTCAATCATTAACGAAAACGCGGACGAGGCCAGGATGACCATCGCCCGCGATCCGAAACAAGACTTCGATTAAAGCTTAACGAAGACGATGAGAAGGGCAAAGAGCACGAGCGATTCGATCAGAGCCAACGCGATGATCATCAACGTCTGGACCGTACCAGCGGCACCCGGGTTGCGGGCGGCACCCTCAGCGGCACGCGAACCAACCAGTCCCTGTCCGATACCCGCAAGGCCGGCCGCCAGGCCAAAGCCGATGCCGCCGCCGATCGCTTTGGCAGCACTGACCGACGATTCATTGTCGGCAGCACCCTGGGCGAGCGCCGGGATAGCCATAAGAGCTAACGCAAGTGTCGCATAAAACACATACTTCATTTTGTTCATTGATATTCTCCTGTTCTATTTTAACTTCGATCTTCCAGGAGGTACCGATCCGAAAAAGCTCGTGTGTTTGTATTATTCCGCCTCGCTTCCGGTATTCGCTTGATTTTATACTCCCAAAGAGTCAAGCGCGCCTGCGTGCTGGCATTCTAGGCCGAAACCCGACCGTAGGAAGGGTGCCCTTTGATTTTCAACACAAGATTCTTAAAGACCTATGTAACTCCCGAATCTTAACAAACTTTCCATTGCCCACCTGGGCATGGCGCGAAGCCCACGAGTTAGCAAGGGCGTGAGGCCCAAGTTTCTTGCTAACGAGCCGCTTCTTGCATTCTTACGCCGCGGCCGGTGCTGGCTCGCCCTGTGCTTCTTCGTGATGTGCTTCATCGTGGTGCTCATCATGCGGTGCGTGCGTCACCTCGCTGATGTAGATCATCGAAAGCAATGTGAACACGAGCGTTTGCACAAAAGCGACGAACACGCCGAGCGCGGTCAGCAGAAGCGGCAGCACGAATTGCGTTATCGGCGGATAAAGATTCGTGATCTCCATAAATATCTTCTCATCCGCAAACATGTTCGCGAAAAGCCGGACCCCAAGCGTAAAAGGCCGGATAGAGTTCGAGATGAGTTCGATACCGAAGATCAGCGGCGTGATGATAAGGGCAAGTCCCAGCGGTAATTTTGGCCCAGCAAAGTGGCGAAGGTGGCCCAACACACCGTTTTCCGCTACCCCGACATAATTGTAGTAAACAAATGACGACACGCCGAGGGCGAAGGTTACGTTCACCGACGCGGTAGGCGACATGAACATCGGGAACTGGCCCATCAGGTTCGAGACAAGGATCAGGACCGCGAATGTTGCGACGACCGGCAGGTGTCGATAACCGTGCTCACCAATGACGCTCACGATCAAATCCCTGATCGCCAAATAGCTGGCTTCAAGCGTCAACTGGCCTTTTGTCGGGTCATCCTCTGAAAGCTTGCCCTTGAAAAGATAAATGATCCCTACCGTCAGGAAACATGCGATCACGAACATGATCGTGTACCACGGAATTGCATTCTCAGGCGTGTATTCGCCAAAGAGGGCTTCGGCATTGGTGCCGATCTTTGCGAAGATCTGATCCCAAACCGGCTTTGTGTACTTGATTTGAAACTCGTACACTGGCTCGCCAAAGTAGTGATTAATGAATTCAACTATAAGCGGCACGTGGTGGCCGCCTTCCGCTAATAAATACATTGGTTGTTAATTCTCGCTCCCGCTGTCGGGGCGAACGAAGATCTTAATAATTCCTTCAAAAACTACCGCAAAACCAAAGGTTCCCATTCCCAAGATCAATCCGACGACCGAAACAGTATTAGTCACGTAGAAGATCGCAACGACCGCGGCAAGCACAACGTACCGGCCAATATACCGCAACCCCAACCATCGCGGCCTGTCGCCCATTTCAGCGGCAGCGGCGAAGACGTTCATCAGCGACCGCTTTAGCCAATAGTAATTGATAAAGGCGAGCAGCGTGCCAATGAACACTCCCGCCGCGAAAAAGGCCGATACAAAGATCCAGCCGATAACCGCGCCGGCAATTCCTACTATCGCCATGAGCCTTAATATCTGACCGTGCGACAGCGGCTTGACCGTTCCCTTGGCGGGCGCACCTCGTTCGACATTATCGCTCATTGCGAAACCTAAAGTTTACAAGGAAAGACCCGGAATCACAAAGCCATGAGGCGGTAAATGGCTGGCTACTTCTTCAATATTTGGGCAGAAAGCCGAAAGAGTTGGTAAAACCCGATCAGTGAACCGATGACGATACCGGCCACCATTCCCCAAGGTGACGAACCGAAAAGAAGGTCTGCGCCCCAGCCGAGGATAAGCAGAAAGACGACCGAGACCACAAAAACGACGCCCATTGACCATGCAAGCCCGGACCGCCGGACCGTTTCAGCCGCAGATTCATGTCGGCCGGCGGAGAGAAAAGTTGGTTCGTCCTCAGTTTCGATTACCTTATCGACTGAGTCGAACAAGCCGATCACCGTCGACCGGCCCCTGCGGGCGGGCTCGGTGTCCACCGCTTGGCCTTGTTCTTCGGTATCGTCGAGTAGATTCTTTATCATTCCGGTCGTGCCAAAGAGCCGAATTATTACTCATTCGCGATCTTTGTGTCCACATCTCCCTCCATGAGCGCGAACAGCTTGTCCTGTATATTCGGATTCGTCGCAAGCTTGTTGTGGTTCTCGCACTGGAACAGTTCTGAGACTACAGGGAGAACGTCCTTTTTCCCCGCAGCGATAAGGCTCTCATCGCCAAGCGACCGCTTTGTGACAACGCTGTCGCCAAGACCGAACAGCAGCGGCCTAAGTTGTTCGGCGGTCATTTTCTCGCCGGCGGAAGTGGTGAACGCGTCTGCCTTGAATCGGGTTTCCCATTTCGCTTTCTTTTCGTTCCTGATCAAAAGTATACCGTTCGACGTTTCTTTGCAGTTGGATCCGATCAGATAAAAAGCAACCGGGACGCTTTCACGCTTATTTGCATCAAGGGCCGCCTGAAACTGTTTTGCGCGAAGCAGAACGGCCTTGAAATACGCTTGCGCGTTCTTCTGTTCCTCGATCGTGAACCTTCGTGCAAAAGCCTCGTCACGCCAGATCGCCCAGTCGTACTTTTCCCAGATCTCAGGATCGTAAATGTCGAGCTTGAGCGGCCTTAGATTCTCATCGGCGGCCACGAGGGTGTCCTCGTGAGGGAGCAGTTGATATATGGACGGGATCGTGAAGGTATCAAAACGGGTCAGGTCCTGCAGGAATGGAATGTTGACGCCGCCGCCGACATACGAATAGCCGTTCAGAAGGGCGTTCAATGCTGAGGTGGAGCCCTCGTTCGGCGTACCCAGGAGGAATATCTTCTCGAAGTCGCGCCCGCCCGCCCACGTAGGTATTGGATCTCGTGTCGGGAGGTCGGCGCCGCCATACATTGCGGCGTAACGCGCGATGAGGCCACCCATCGAATGGGCAATGATATTGAACTTCAATCGCGGCTTCCCGAGACGGGATCTGACCTCATCGATCTTTCGAATTAGCAACTGTGCATTTTCGACATTGTCACGACGCCAGTCGTATGGGAAGACAAAGAAAGTGTCCTGATCATCGCGGCGGTTTGCGGTATCCCAACTGGCTTCGCGGTAGCCGCGTTCCTCGAGGGCGACGATCAGACGTTCATAGATCTCGGCCTCAGGCAGAAATTTCAGCAACTTGATGCTGCGGATGATATCTGTTGCTTTAAGATCATCCCTATTTTGCCGCAGGTCCGGTGAGATGGGCAGCCGAAGATCATCGTCTTTTGCTCGCCGAGCACGAAACCAAACCACCTCGCCGCTTTTCGAATTGACCAGTTCGGAACCGGTAAGCCCCGGGATAATAACGACCGGAGTTCTGCCTTTGGCCGGTGAAGAAGTTTGAGCACCTGCGGCAACATGGCCCGAAAGGAGCAGAAAAAGGAAAAGAAAAAGAAACCGGATGATGATGTATTCGATCTTCATACGCCTTTGATGCGCAGTCTCCGCGGTCCGATCCGGCGAAGGCCCGTTTCACGGACGATTCTACCACTTTCGCGAAATTTAATCGTCGGTGAGCCGCTGGACCTTAGTCTCAGAAGGCGAGAGCATTTTGTATTCGATACCGCGCCAGGTGATGGTCCTCGAAAAAAGGGCCGTGATGCAGTTGGCCAGAAAAACCGCGGGTGTCAGCATCCATAAGGTCAGTTGATAGATCAATTGTCGGGCAACGGCGTTGGATGAGAGCACGAGTCTTACCGCACGAAACCGCAGCCATGCCTTTGCCGCGCTCAGCGAGGCGATGAAAAACAATGCAGCCATCGATATGAGGGATCCGGTCGACACGATCGGATCGAGGACCAGGATCAGCAACGACCAGGCGGCAACAAGGTTGAACAATCCTGAGCCGACGAATGACTTCAGCCACAGATCGTCCGCGTACACCCGCGTGATCTTCATCTGCCGGTTCGTGAACTCAAATAGGCCGCGGAATGTGCATCGGCCGTTCGATTCGACTAAAGCGTTCGGTACGAACTTAATGGGCAGGCCGGCAGCAGCTAAAGTTCGCGTGAGTACGAAATCGTCCGAAACCGCTCCTTTCCATCGGTTGGCGACGCCGAGCCGCTCGAAAACCTCGCGTCGGATCGCCGTGGAACCGCCCCAGCAGAAATTGGATCGCATGTCCGGGCCAAGGGCTGAGGCGATCGATGCGTTCCATGCCGCCCGGACCTCGGTGGCAAAATTCGTTCTGTCCGACGCGAACCAGCGGTAACCCGTCGCGGCCCCGATCTTTTCATCCGCCAGGGGAGCGATCAACGACCGCAGCCAATCCTTTGCAGGCCGTATGTCGGAATCCACGAACGCGAAAACTTCCGATCGCTCATCCACCGCCAGGACGGCCGTGCGAAGATTCTCGACCTTTTGGCCCGAGTCGCGAGAGCGAGGGGCAATGATCAACCTAGCTCTGTTCGAAGGGTCGGTGTCGCAGATGTCGCGAATGATCTCAACGGCGGGATCGAGGCGGTCATCGACGACAAACAAAACCTCATATGCGGGATGATCCTGACAAAGCAGCGCACTCAGGTTGTCTCGAAGATGCTCGTCGAGGCCTTTGCACGGAGCAATGATGGTCGTAAAAGGCGTGTAGCCGGCGATCGGTCTCGCTAGTTCCTGTCTGAAGTAATTGAGATATTCGATCCCGGCTCGGAAGGACCTGAAGCTTAAAAGGACAAGCAGGGCCGCGAATGGAATGTAGAAGTAGATCATCGCGGCTGTATCAATTTGGCCAACTCCTCTATAGTTCGGGCGGTGGCGCCGCGATTCGCTTTCATTACGGCGGCAGCGTTCCGCCCGAGGTCCCGGCGTTCATCAGCGTTCTCAAGCAGATCTGAGATCGCAAGAAAAAGCTCGTCAACTATCTGTTCGCCTGTTTTGTCAGGCAGGCGAACTAACGCTCCGCTCCCGGCAAATGTACTTACGACGTCATCGAAATTGTGTGTGTAGTGTCCCGTAATGATTGCCTTACCGGCGGCCGCTGGTTCAAGGATGCTTTGGCCGCCGTGTGGGATAAGCGAACCGCCGACAAATACGATCCCAGCCAAGGGATATACTGCGCGGAGTTCACCAATGCTGTCGAGAATGATGATGTCGGCATTCGTATCAGAAAGTGAAGTCGATGAAGACCGCCGGGCGATCGAATATTTCGGCCATTCGCACGCCGGATCAGTGCGGAATTTCTCAACAAGTTCGGCGACCGCGTTGAACCGTTCGGGATGACGCGGCGCAATAAGAAGCCGGGGCCGCGGCCCTTTGACTCCCGCTGCCGCAGAGCAGAAGGCGTCAATCATCCAGCGTTCTTCGGGGTCGTGCGTGCTGGCGGCGACTATCACGGGTCGGCCGCTGGATAAATGAAATCTCTGATCGATATCCGCAGCGATTGCCTGATCCGCATCGTTCAATGCGAGATCGAATTTCAAATTGCCGGTCACGCAAATTCGCCGGTCATCCAGGCCGAGCGTGCCGATCCGCTGGGCGTCATTCTTGCCTTGCATCAGCGCTAGATCAATTTCGGCAAGGACCTTTCGGATGAACGGCCGAATCATGGAATAGCGTTTCGCCGACCGCGCGGACAGGCGGCCGTTGACGATCGCTATCTTTGCCCCGGAACTCTTTGCTTCGTGGATAAAACGCGGCCAGATCTCCGTTTCCATCAAAAGGACCACCGACGGTTTGAAAGTGTCGAGGGCCTTTTTGACGCTGAACTTCCAGTCAAATGGGAAGTAACATACAGCAGCGGCTTGATCGGCGTAGGCCTTTTGTGCAAGCTCCTGTCCGGTTTTGGTCGTAGTGGATACTACGAGGGAATACCCCGAAAACTTTTTCTCTAAAGCGTCGGCCAGCGGGCGTGCCGCATTTGTTTCTCCAACAGAGACGCAATGCAGCCAGATGACCGGCCGGCCGTCGTGCTTGAACTCGGGATACCTGCCAAGCCGTTGGCTGAACCCGGCGGCGTACTTCTCGCGCCGGACGAGGAACAGCGGCAGCATCAGCAAGAAGCCGATCGAAAGCAGCATTGAATAGAGAAAGTACATCGGGAAACCGAAACCACTAAATTACACGAAAAAACACGAAGGAACACTCTTGACCGCCTTGCGAATCCATGTTCCCTCGTGTTTTTTTGTTAATTTGTGGCTAAACGCTTTCGCCCGCCCGTCGCGAAGGTTACTTCACTCGCTCCATATACCGGGCCTCGGCTGGGTTAACGCGGATCTTTTCGCCTTCCTGGATGAACGGCGGGACGTAGAGCGTTACACCGTTCTCGAGCGTCGCCGGCTTATTCGAGTTCGAGGCGGTCGCGCCCTTTAGCTGAGGCTCGGTCGTGGTTACGGTAAGCTCCATCGACGGCGGAAGTGCGACCCCGATGGGCGTTCCATTATAGAATTCCACCTCTATCGTCAATCCCGGCATCAGCCATTGAGCGGCATCGCCAAGTTCATCTTCCGTCAGAGCGACCTGCTCATAGTTCTCCGAGTTCATAAAATGGTGGTGCGAACCGTCCGAATAGAGGTAATCCATTTTATGCTGTTCGAGTGTGATCTTTTCGAGTGAATCGTTCGATCGGAAGCGGTATTCGAACGAGTTGCCGGTCAGAAGGTTGCGTAACCGGGCCTGCACCATCGCACGCAGGTTGCCTGGTGTGTGGTGGTGGAATTCCATCACCTTAACGGGATTTCCCT
>WBZY01001336.1_pt1 | contig 13113 bp, 9 predicted proteins | sample 5204191 | NCBI WGS metagenome assembly WBZY01 (sample SAMN12344363, study PRJNA552823) | activated sludge metagenome | biome: Activated sludge suspended growth; feature: Anammox Sidestream; material: Wastewater; isolation source: activated sludge from anammox sidestream of wastewater treatment...
CTGCCTCCCGCCTCCCGCCTTCTGCCTCCCGCCTCCCGCCTTCTGCCTCCCGCCTCCCGCCTTCTGCTTTCTGCCTTCTGCCTTCTGACCCTCCTCCTCGCCTCCTGCGCGCCCTCCTCCCCTGCGCCGCAAGCCGCTCCCATCCATCCAACCGAAGCGCCGCCCGTCGTCTTCGAGAATCACGAAGCCTTCCTCCTCTCGATGGAAGAGAACGGCTACGCCCACTTCTTCCTTTACTCGCTCGACGGACGCCTCCTCCTCCGCCTCACCGACGGGAACTGGAGCGACGTCGCCCCCTCCCTCAGCCCCGACGGACAGCGAATCGCATTCGCCTCCAACCGTTCGGGGTATTGGGACATCTACACCCTCGTCCTCGCCAGCGGCGAAGTGACCCAGGTCACCAACACATCCGAATACGACTCCTCGCCCACCTGGTCGCCCGACGGGCAATGGCTGGCCTACGAAACCTACAACGGCGGCAACCTCGAGATCGCCGCCAGCCAATTGACCGCCCCCGAAAACCCGCCCGTCTTCCTCACCGGCGAACCCTCCGCCGACGTCTCTCCCGCCTGGGCGCCGCAGGGACGGCAGATCGCCTTCGTCTCTGACCGCAGCGGCAGCCCCGAAATCTGGCTCGCCGACCTCGACCGTCCCGACGAGGGCCGCTACGCCGATGTCAGCAACACGCCCGCCTCCGTCGAACGCAGACCGTCCTGGGCGGGCAGCCGCCTCCTCTGGGTGACGGAAGCCGAAGGCATGGACATGAGCGGCGCGTACGTCTGGGATGCCGGCCAGCCCGACCGCGTCGCGCGCTGGATCGCCGACGCCGACTGGGCTGCGTGGAGTCCCGCCGCCGACAAAATCGTGACCGTCGTCCGCGGCCCCAACGAAGACTACCTCTCCGCCTCCTCCCTCGACGGCGGCCTGATCCTGCCTCCCGTGCGTTTACCCGGCCTCGTGCGCGGCCTCCTCTGGCTGACGGTGGACCTCTCCAACCCGCCCGCCGCGTACCGCGCCGCGTCGGAGGTCACGCCCGCCGCGCTGTGGTCGCCCACGCTGTTCCCGCTCGCCGAAGGTCCCAGCGGACGCGGGCGCGTCGTCACGCTCCCCGAAGTGCAGGCGCCTTATCCGCAACTCCAGGACGCCGTAGACGAATCCTTCGCGGCGCTGCGCGAACGGGTCGTGGCCGCAGCCGGCTGGGACGCGCTCGCCAGCCTGCAAAACGCCTATGTGCCGCTCACTAGTCCGCTCGACCCGGGCCTGGGCAACGACTGGCTCTACACCGGCCGCGCCTTCGCGCTGAACTCGCTCCTCGTCAACGCCGGTTGGATGGTCACGGTACGCGAGGAAGTCGGACGGCAGACCTTCTGGCGGATCTACCTCCGCGCCCAAAATCAGGATGGATCGCAAGGCGCGCCGTTGAACGAATCTCCCTGGGACTTGAACGCCCGCTACAGTCTTGACCCGCAAGCCTACGACCGCGGCGGCGCCTACGCGCCCATCCCGCCCGGCTACTGGGTGGACTTCACCGCCCTCGCCCGCGCCTACGGCTGGGAACGCCTGCCGTCCCTGCCAAACTGGCGCGTCTACATCGGCGGGACGCGCTTCACCGAATTCGTCCTCACCGATGGCCTGGATTGGCCGACCGCCATGCTCGAACTGTATCCGCCGGAGATTCTGATCACGCCCACGCTGCGACTGCCTCCCACGCTCACGCCCACGCGCACGCCCGTCCCCACGTTTACGCGCGGCCCGTCGCCCACGCCGACCGACACGCTCACGCCCACTTCCACGCCGCAACCCACGTTCACTTTCACGCCCACGGTCACCGCCACGCCGGAGCCGTCCAACACGCCGTTGCCGTAGGTAGTCGGGTAGTCGCGTGGTCGGATAGTTGCTGACATAAACAAAAAGGATTCCGCAAGTTCTACTTGCGGCTTTCCCAAAGTAGAACTTCGGGATTCCAAATTTTCATCATTCGGAGGCGCTCCCCCGTTCATGGATACTTTGTTGCAATCATCGCTTTTCACTGTCATTGTGAGACGCCAAAGGCATCGGAGCGCCCTCTTTGCAGGCTGGGGATTGCTTCATTGCGACAGAACATCTCGTCGTCTCGTGGTCTTGTAGTCGCATTGTCAGGGAATGACATGTTTCAGGCACAGTATTCGTCTCTTCATTCAAGAAAACGCTCGGTCGCTGATCGCTGGCCGCTGATTGCCGTATCCTGCTCGTTGATCGCCTTCCTCCTCGCCTCCTGCGCGACGCCCGTCCCGACCGCGGAACCGACTCCGCTGGCCGCGCCGGCCTTCGAGACCGCGTCCCCGCCCGGGGTCCAGGCCGCGACCGCCGCCCCGCTCCGATTCGTCCTCCCCTCGCCCGACGCGGATCCCATCTCAGGTTGGCGTCCGCCCCTGTATCCCGTCCCCTGGGCGGTTTCCTCCTACGATCATTTTTATTTCACCCGTCCCAACCCCGCCAGCGAGGTCAACTGGCCTTTGCCCGATTACCGCTATGGCGGCGTGTTCTTCGCCAACGTCGTCCACACGGGAATTGACATCGAAGCCAAGGCTGGCTCGCCTGTAGTGGCGGCCGGCCCGGGGACGGTGGTTTGGGCGGGCGGCGGATTTTACACCGGCAACGTCAACGACGCGACCGACCCCTACGGGCTGGCGGTTTCCATCCGCCACGACTTCGGCTTTCAGGGCAGGCCGCTCTTCACCGTCTACGCGCACATGTCGCGCGTGGACGTGACTGTGGGACAGCACGTGGAGGCCGGCGAACAATTGGGACGCGTAGGCGACACCGGCAAGACGACCGGGCCGCATCTCCACTTTGAAGTGCGGCTGGAACACAACACGTACCACCACACGCTCAACCCCGAACTCTGGCTCGTCCCGCCGCAGGGATGGGGCGTGCTGGCGGGAAATATCATCCAGTTAAACGACCAGCCGCTCCAGGGCTTCACGGTGCGGGTGATCTCGGAGGATACCGGCCGCGTGCGCGAAGTGCGGACGTACATCAATGAGGCCATCCATCCCGACCCCTATTACCAGGAGAATATGGCGCTCAGCGACCTGCCGGCCGGGCTGTACCGCGTCAGTTTCATCTACGACGGCCGCGACCACCGATTCTGGGTGGAGATCCTGCCCGGGCAGGTGACGTACTTCACCTACAAAATGTACGGCTACCTCGAGACCGTCCCGCCGCCCACGCCCGCGCTGAACTTCGTCCCGATGACGCCGACGCCGACCGCGACCAGGAGACCTTGACTACCCGAACATCTGTGCTATACTCCCAATCACTCGACACAAACGTTGCTGGAATTTTAACCCTGGAGAAGGACCATGGCAAAACGATCCACCCCGAAAGAAAAAGTCCCCGCTGGCCCAGTAATGGACGAAGGCAAGAAGGCCGTGCTGGACAAAGCCGTCGGCGACATCATCAAACGCTACGGCGACGGTTCGATCATGCGCCTCGGCGAGGCCCACACCATGCAGACTGAAACCGTCCCGACCGGCTCGCTCTCGCTCGACATCGCCCTCGGCGTCGGCGGCGTGCCGCGCGGACGCATCACCGAAATCTACGGACCCGAGGCCTCGGGCAAGACCACCCTCTGTCAACACATCGTGGCCGAGGCCCAAAAGATGGGCGGAACCGCCGCGTACATAGACATGGAACACGCCCTCGACCCCACCTACGCGGCCAAATGCGGCGTGGACATCAACGACCTGCTCGTCTCCCAACCCGACACCGGCGAACAGGCCCTCGAAATCGTGGAAACCCTCGTCCGCTCTGGCGGCGTGGACCTGGTGGTGGTGGACTCCGTCGCTGCGCTCGTCCCCCGCTCCGAGATCGAAGGCGACATGGGCGACGCCACCATGGGCGTGCAAGCCAGACTCATGTCGCAGGCGCTGCGCAAACTCAGCGGCGCCATCAACCAGACCAAGACCACCGTCATCTTCACCAACCAACTGCGCCAGAAGATCGGCGTAATGTTCGGCAACCCCGAAACCACCACCGGCGGAAACGCCCTCAAATTCTACGCCTCCGTGCGCCTCGACGTGCGCCGCATCCAATCCATCAAAGTGGGCGACGAAGTCATCGGCAACCGCACCCGCGTGCGCGTCGTCAAAAACAAAGTCGCGCCGCCCTTCCGCACCGCCGAGTTCGACATCATGTTCAACGAAGGCATCTCCAAAGTCGGCGACCTGCTCGACCTCGCCACCCAGCTCGAGATCGTCCAAAAACGCGGCGCCTTCTTCTCCTACGGCGACGTCCGCATCGGGCAGGGACGCGAAAACGCCAAAGACTACCTGCGCGCCAACCCCGACCTCGCCGCAGAAATCGAAAACGTCATCCGCGCCAAAGCCCTCGGCGGCGAACTCTCCCTGCCCATTGATATGGGCGGCGACGATTCCGACGGCGGCCTGGGCGACGAAGAAGCATAAACTCGGAAACAGGAATCCTGAAGTTCTACTTCAGGACGCAAAACTTCCGAATTCTCAAGCAAAAATGAACGCGGACCGACTCCTCCCCCGAATCGCCTCCGCGTTCGTTTTGATTCTCTTGTGGACTTCCTCCTCCTGCGCGCCGACCGTCTCCCCGACCCTCTTCCGCCCTCCCAGCGGACTCGCCTCCCCGACCCCGCCTCCTCCCACCCTCCAGGCGGACACGGCCACCCCGGTCCCTCTCCCCACCCTCTCCCCCACGCCGACGCTTGAACCATCCCCCATCCCTCCCTGCGCGGACGGGTTGACCTGGCTCTCCGATCCAACCTACGAAGATGACACGGCCGTCTCGCCCGGTCAATCCATAGACAAGCAATGGCTGGTGAAAAACAGCGGCGGCTGCGATTGGGACGCGCGCTACAAACTCCGCAACATCAACGGCGAGACGCTCGGCGCGCCCGCGGAGATTCCGCTTTACCCCGCGCGGGCGGGCGCGCAGGTCACGTTGAGAATCGTCTTCATCGCGCCCTCCGCCGAGGGGACGTACAAAAGCGAATGGCAGGCGGTGAATCCAGAGGGAGAATTATTCGGCGACACAGTCTACATCCAAATCGTCGTCAGTCCGTGACATGGACGCCGTCGCGAATAAAAAAGACTTCCAAAGTCTCGCGGCTTTGGAAGTCTTCGCGTTAACTGCGGGCGCGATCCAGCGCGCGCAGCCTGTGGAGAAAAAATATCGCCAGCCAGAATAACGTCACCGCGCCCGCCTGATGGATGGAGGCGATGGGGACGTTGACGTTGGTCAGCACGATGAGGACGCCAAGCGTGATCTGCGTCGTAACCGCGACGATCAGCCAGACCAATCCGCGCTGAATTTCGGGAGGATAGTTGCGCTTCTTCGCCTGCCAGTACGCCAGCGGCACGAGGATCAGTCCCAGGAAGGCGAACCAGCGGTGGATGTAGACCACCGTCTGCGGGACTTCGAAGAGATTCGGCCAGTTGAATCCGTCCGCGCCGAAGATGCCCTTGGGAATCCACTGTCCCAGCATGAGCGGCCAGGTGTTCGAGACGTGTCCCGCCTTCAGTCCCGCGACGAGACCGCCGTAGGAGATTTGAATCAGCAGAACGACGAAGGAGGCCAGGGCCAGTTTCGAGAGCGGAGACCACTTCGCCGGCGCGGCGGAAGCGGGGAATCCGTAGCGGTGGCCGAAGGCCGTCCACAACGCGAGTCCGAGCAGGGTCAAGGCAAAGAGCAGGTGAATCGTCAGGCGGAAATGGTCCACGGCGGGACGGTCCACGAGTCCGCTGGCGACCATGTACCATCCCATGAAAGCCTGTCCGATGAAGAGCGCCCCCATCAGGAAATAGACGCCAAACTCCCGCCACGGGATGGCTTTGCTGAAGAGGAAATAAAAGACGGGGATGGCGTAGGTCAGCCCGGCCAGCCGGGCGACGAAGCGGTGAATCCATTCGAGCCAGAAAATGAAGCGGTAATCGTCGAGAGTCATCCACGAGTTGATGTGCTGGTATTCGGGCGTCTGCTGATATTTGGCGAACTCCTCGGCCCAGGCCTTCTCGCCGATGGGAGGGACGACCCCGCTGACGGGATTCCATTCCACGATGGAGAGACCTGAGCGGGTGAGGCGGACGATCCCTCCGAAGACGACCAGGAAGGCGACGACGAATGCAAAGAAGAATAACCAGTTCATCACAGCGCGGTTTTGAGTGTGGGGCATGTTTTCTCCAGGACAGATACTTTCCCTCGTCCCAACCCTTCCCCCCTTTGGGGAAGAGAGTCCCCTCTCCCTTCGGGAGGGGGTTAGGATGAGGGCGCGTGGGCAATTATATTGCGATTCGCTGCTGGCTTTGAGGAGTGACTTCCGCGCCGAGAGACCGTCCGCGAATATTTCACGAATGCACGAATTGCGCGCCGTCCATTCGCGAATTCGCGGCTTCATTCGCGGACGGCCTCCTCCAGCCCAAAAACAAGACTTCCGAAGTCTCAGCAACCTCGGAAGTCTTTTCCCATTTCGTATTGAAATTTATGCGGCGACCGTTTCAAATGCGACATTCAACCGCGTGGATGCAGGCAGGATGTAATTCAGTTTTTCGAAGCCAATTACATTCCCATTCTTGTCTTTCATCAGGATGACCTCGTCTCCAGTCTCTTCGGCGACAAATTCATCCTGGGGGTTGCCAAACCAGACGGTAAGCGTATTGCCTTGCTGATCGTAGTAAACCTTTACCTGCGCCATATTCGCTCTCCTTCTTTCACTGCGTCGGTTGGATACGCGGTGATCAAAAATCCTTCGCCGTCGAGCCGTTTTGTCACCGCGCAAACCCACCTGCCGATGCGTTCGGGTTTATAGAAAAGATAAACGCCTGGGTCCCGTTTGCTCAAACGAATTTCGTCAGGATTTCGCAAATCATCTTGAACGTCTGCTTCGCGTCCGCGCATGACGGGATGCTTGATGGCGACAATCACATTCCAATACTCAACCGTCACGCGGACGCGAAACCCAAGCGGCGTTTCAACTTCAAAAAGGATTTCGTTATTGTCTGCCATTGGTTGCTTTATATCACAAAATTCTGCCACGCGGACGATCTCCCCGTCTTGAAGAGACTTTTGCGCCGAGAGATCGTCTACGAACATTTCACGGAAGCACGATCGCACGGATTTTCTCTTTGGGTTTTTCCGTGAATTCCGCGCCATCCGTGTCCGAAATGGGATTTTAAAACGCTCTCCGAGGGCGAACTTCGGGAGAGAGTCGGGATGAGGGCGCGTGGGCAATTATATTGCGATTCTCTGTTGGTTTTGAGCAAAGGGCGGACGATTCTCCCGGCGGCTGGCTCGCGAAACGGAAGGGGAAAATTCGCGGCTGGACTTTGCAACTACTCCTCGCCAGAATTCCATTTCCGCGATTATCCCTGACATTTGTGTAATTTTAATATGACATTTGACACATTATTTTTCGCATTGCAATTATTACAATAATCGTAATCGTTAACTTTTAAAGTAATGGTAAAGGCATCTCGCCAGCGCGATCCGCAAGAGAGCGAAAGACAACCATGCTCCAGATCAACCGTCAAACCGATTATGCCGCACGAGTTATTTTGGCGCTCGCCAAACGTCCGCCCGGCACGCGTCTGGCTTCGGGACACATCCAGCGCGAGATGTTGATCCCCAAAGCGTTGATGCCGCGCATCGTGGCGCAGTTGGCCGCCAACGGCCTGGCGCGGACTTTCGCCGGGCGCGGCGGCGGACTCGAGCTCCCCCGCCCCGCGGCGGAAATCACCTTGAAGGACGTTGTCGAGGCGTTCGAAGGGCCGATCCTGCTCTCGGAATGTTTGCAGCCGAAGGGAGAGACCGACTGCCCGTTCCGAGCCGAGTGCCCGGTGCGGTCGAAGTGGGGACGCGTCCAGGCGGCGATGCTGCGCGAGATGGAGTCCGTCACGTTCGAAAGTCTCGCTCAGGAGGCGGCCGGCGCGCCGCCGACAATTTCCGTTCCGTCATAAATCCACGCGTCTCCGGCGCGTTATTTTTTCAACAAGGAGAATCCATGGATCCGACAATCCTTTCCCGATGGCAGTTTGCGCTGACCACCATCTACCACTGGCTCTTCGTCCCGCTCACGCTGGGACTGGGCTGGTTCGTGGCATATTTCCAAACCCGCTACTATCAGACGCGGGACGAGTCCTGGCGAAAGATGACGAAGTTTTGGGGCAAACTATTCCTGATCAATTTCGCCATCGGCGTTGTGACCGGCATCGTGCAGGAATTCCAGTTCGGCATGAACTGGTCGGAGTATTCCCGCTTCGTAGGCGACATCTTCGGCGCGCCGCTGGCGATCGAAGCCCTGCTGGCCTTCTTCATGGAATCCACCTTCCTGGGAATCTGGATCTTCGGCGAGGGACGCGTCCCCGAAAAAGTGCATCTCGCCTCGATCTGGCTGGTCGCCATCGGTTCGAACCTGTCCGCCATCTGGATCCTGCTTGCGAACGGATTCATGCAGGCCCCGCCAGCGGAGGCCTTCGTCTACAACAGCGCCAACGGGCGCCTTGAGATGGTGAACTTCCTGGCTTTGGTCGTCAACCCCAAGGCGTGGATCTTCATCTGGCACACCCTCGCGGACGGCCTGGCGATGGCCGCCTTCCTGATCCTGGCAGTGAGCGCCTGGCGTCTCGTCCGCAAGCAGAACGTCGAGTTCTTCAAACGCTCCTTCCATATCGGCGCGCTGGTCGGCTTGATCGCCAGCACAATGGTTTTCCTCGGCGGTCACACCATGGGACAGTACATGAAGGAAGTCCAGCCGATGAAACTGGCCGCGCTCGAAGCCATTTGGGAGACCGAGCAGCCCGCCTCCTTCTCCCTGCTCACCATCGGCGACTTGAGCGGCAAACAGGAAGTCTGGTCGCTCCGCATCCCGTACCTGATGAGTTTTCTGGCCTGCAACGACTTCTCCTGCGAAGTCAAGGGCGTGGACGAATTGCAGGCGCAATACGAACAGCAATACGGCCCCGGCGACTACATCCCGCTGATGGTCGTCACCTACTGGACGTTCCGCATCATGATGACCTTCGGCCTCATTATGATGGGCGCTTCGGCCTGGTTCCTCTGGGCGACCCGCAAAAAGGATTATGAGAACGCCAAATGGCTGAAACTCGTCCCGTTCGGCGCGCTGGCCCTTCCGTATCTCGCCAACGCCAGCGGCTGGATCCTGACCGAGATGGGACGCCAACCCTGGATCGTCTACGGCCTGCTCAAAGTGGAAGACGCCGTCTCCCCGAACCTGACCGTCCTCGACCTGTGGATTTCGCTCATCGGCTACACCGCCGTCTACAGCGCGCTGGCCGTCGCCATGGTCAAACTCATGTTCAAATACGCCGCGGCGGACCCCGACGCCGCCATGCACGAATCTGTTGACGTTGCCCCCGCCCTCGTCGGCGCGGAAGACTAACCGGAGGCCCAACATGTCCTACGAATTTCTCCAAACCCTGTGGTTCATCCTGATCGCCATCCTGTGGATCGGCTTCTTCTTCCTCGAAGGCTTCGACTTCGGCGTGGGCATGCTCCTGCCCTTCCTCGGCAAAAAGGACGAGGAACGCCGCGCCGTCATCAACGCCATCGGCCCCACCTGGGACGGCAACGAGGTCTGGCTGCTCACCGCCGGCGGCGCGACCTTCGCCGCGTTCCCGCACTGGTACGCCACCATGTTCAGCGGCTTCTACCTGGCGCTGTTCCTCCTGCTGGTCGGGCTGATCCTGCGCGGCATCTCCTTCGAGTACCGCTCCAAAGACGCCAACCCCGCCTGGCGCAGCCGCTTCGACTGGATGATCGCGGTCGGTTCGTTCATCGCCTCGCTCCTGCTCGGCGCGGCGTTCGCGAACCTGGCGCGCGGCGTCCCGATTGACGAAAACATGATGTACACGGGCAACCTCTTCACCCTGCTGAATCCCTACGGCTTGCTCGGCGGATTGACCACCGTCGTCGTCTTCCTCCTGCACGGCGCCAACTTCCTCGGCTTGAAACTGGAAGGCGAACTGCGCGAACGCGCCATCGCGTTTTCCAAAAAACTGTATATCGCCGCCGTGGTCGTCGCCACGCTCCTGCTGATCGCCACCTACTTCTACACCGACATCCGCTCCAAACTCGGCATAGACCCGGGCATCACGCCCATCGCCTCGTTCGTCGCGCTGCTGGTCGCCATCTACTTCATCAACCGCAAAATGGAAGGCTGGGCCTTCGTGATGACCGCGCTCCACATCGTGTTGACGCAGGTCACGTTCTTCACGCTCATGTTCCCGCGCGTCATGGTCTCCAGCCTCAACCCCGACTGGTCGCTGACCATCTACAACGCCTCCTCCTCGCAATACACGCTGACGGTCATGTCCGTCGTCGCCCTGATCTTCGTCCCCATCGTGCTGGCCTACCAGGGCTGGACCTACTACATGTTCCGCAAGCGCGTCAGCGCCGACAAAAAATCGCTGGTTTACTAACCGTCGAATTGCTCGAAAACTGGAAGGTTGCATGTCGCGCAGCCTTCCAGTTTTTCAATCCCATCCCCTCAACCACACGCCTACAAGACCACGCGACTACATGACTACGCGACCACCCGCCTACCCCCTGCTCCTCCCCATCATCTCCTCCGTGATCTCGTCCAATTTCAAACTGATCACCTGACTGGCCGAATCGCGTCCCATCGTCACGCCGTAAATAACATCCGCGGCTTGCACCGTATTACGGTTATGCGTGATGACCACGAACTGCGTATCGCGGCTCAACTCGCGCAGCAGGTCGCGGAAGCGTCCCACGTTGGCCTCGTCGAGCATGGCGTCCACCTCGTCCATCACGCAGACCGGCGTCGGCGAGACCTTCAACAGCGCGAACACCAGCGCGATCGCCGTCAGGCTTCGCTCGCCGCCGGATAAAAGCCCCAGTCCCTGCTCGCGGCGGCCGGGTAACTTCGCCTCGATCTCAATGCCCGTCTCGACCAGGTTATCCGGGTCGGTCAGCGTCAACCGCGCCGAACCGCCGCCGAACAACTTGACAAAAATATTGCGGAACTCGCTCGCCACTTCCTCGAACGTCTTGTGGAACGCCCTCTGGGTCAGGTCGTCCAGCTCGGCGATCACCTGGCGGATGTCCGCCTCCGCGTTGCGCAAATCCTCCACCTGCGCCTTCATAAACCCGTAACGCTGCGACTCCGCCTCGTACTCCTGCGCGGCCTCGGGATTCACCGCGCCCATCCGCCGCAACTGCTGGCGCGCCCGCGTCATCTGCTCCTCCAACTCCAGCGGCAGCGACGTGACCACGGGCAGCTGCTCCACCATCCCCTCCAGCGGAAGCGGCACCGGCCCCGACACATTCTCGCGGTAATCGAACTGCACCAGCCCAAAGTCATCCTCGACGCGCTGCCTCAGCGAAACCAGCGCCTCCTGCCGCCGCGTCAACTCCAACTGCACCTGCCCCAGCGACCGCTCGGCGTTCGTCATCGCCCGCTGCGCCTCGCCCTCCTGCAATTGATACGCCTTCTCCTGCTGCTCGGCGCTTTCCAAATCCTTCTCCGCGGGATTGACCTGCGCGTTCAACGCCTCGATCTGGACCGCCAACTCGGATTCCCGCGCCCGCAGCGACTCCTTCTCCGCATCCAACCCGACGACGGCGCGCGCGGCCTCCTCCAGCCGATTCGCCACCTCCGACTTCTGCCCGCCCAGACGCTCCGCCGCGCCCGTCCGCTCGCTGCGACGGTTCAACGCCTCCGCCAGCGCGCCCTTTGAGACGGCGACCCGCGCCGTCCAATACGTGACCTGCTCCTGGACTTCATCCAGCGACAGCGCGGCCAACTCGGACGCGAACTCGCGAACCGACTCCTGCGCCGCGGCCGCGTTCGCCTCCATCTCCGACCTCGAACCGGCCGCGCGTTCCCGATCCGATTCCGCCGCCGCGATCTCCTCCGTCAACCCCGCCACCTGACCCTGCGCGAACTCGAACTGCCTCCGCGCCGACTCCGCCTCGAGCGCGGACTTTTGCTCGGCCGCGCGCGCCGCCTCCAGCCGCGTCCGCGCCGCGCGGACCTCCGCCTCGGCCTGCGCCTGCTCCCCGCGCGCCGACTCGACCTGCGCGCTCAGTCGCGCCAGCGCGGCCTCCAGCGCGGACAACGTCTCCGCGACGGAGGCGAGGGAGGTCTGAGTCTCGCGGCGTTGGCGCGGCCGGCTGAGGGTCCCGGAGCGAGGCGTCTTGCCAGCCAGGATGAGTCCGTCGGCGCGGAAGACCTCGCCCGAGAGCGTCACCGCGCGCGCGTGCGCGGGGAGTCCCGCGGCCAGCCGCCGCGCGGCGGAACGGTTTTTCACCACGAGCGTGTTCCCCAACAGCAGCTGCGCGGCGATCCGCAGGTCGTCGGGGACGCGCAGCAGCGACGCGGCCACGCCGAGGCAATCGGGGTCGTTCGTTGTCGAGAGCGCGGGATTCTCGGCGAGACCCGGTCTCCCGTCGTCGAGCGGGAAGAGCGCCGCGCGGCCCTCGCCCCGCTCCAGCAGCTCGAGCGCGTCTTCGACGGACGCGCCGGAGACGAGGATGGCGTCGAGCGAATCGCCCAGCGCGGCGGTGATGGCAGTTTCGAGTTCCGCGGGGACGTCCAGCGCCGCGCTCAACGCGCCGCGCGTCGAGAGGCGGGATTGGCGCGCCGCGTCGAGGAGCAGGCGCGTCCCTTCGGCGTAACCGGTGAGCGAGGCTTCGGCCTGCTCGAGGACTTCGAGCTGCGCCTGTAGTTTGGCGTGTTCAGCGGCGCGGGCGTCGCGCTTCTGCGTCTGCTGGCGCAATTCAGCGGCGGCGTTCTCCGCCTTTCGTTTTCCGCTTTCCGCCTTCTGCTCCGCCTCGGTCAACTCCGCTTCGGCGCGCTCGCGCGCCAGACGCGACTCGCGCAGCTGCGCTTCCGCGTTTTTGAGCGCGGACTCTGTGGATTGGATCGTGCCGCGCGCCGCTTCCAATTTTTGATTCTGCGCTTCGATGCGCGCCTTCAATTCGTCGAGACGCGCCTGCGTTTCGGCGCGCTGGGATTGCAGCGCCGCGATCTGCGCCCGCGCTTCGTTCAGTCTCCGCTCGGCGGCGGCGCGTTCCTCCTGGCGGTTTTGCAGCGCGGACTGGGCCGCGCTCAATTGCAGTTTG
>WBZY01000567.1_pt2 | contig 13109 bp, 10 predicted proteins | sample 5204191 | NCBI WGS metagenome assembly WBZY01 (sample SAMN12344363, study PRJNA552823) | activated sludge metagenome | biome: Activated sludge suspended growth; feature: Anammox Sidestream; material: Wastewater; isolation source: activated sludge from anammox sidestream of wastewater treatment...
AACAAAGTTACAGGCAGCTTTTGAGCCTTATCTTTGAGGGCGAAGGCCACTCGATACGGACGGCCTCGAATGGCCGCGAGGCTGTCGACCTTCTAAAAGCTGAACCTGCCGAACTGGTCATCTCAGACGTCCGAATGCCGGACATGGACGGTATCGAGATGCTGCGGACCGTACGTACTGAACTGCCCGATATGGGTGTCGTTTTTATGACCGCTCATGCATCGGTCGAATCCGCACGCGAAGCGTTTAAGCTTGGGGCGGATGATTTTGTCACCAAGCCGTTCGACGTTGACGAGCTGAAGCTGATCGTAAAGAAAACGCTCGAAAAACAGGCCTTGATCGACGAGAACCGGGCATTCAAACGCGCACAGCGCGAACGCGGAAGCGTAAAGAACATTGTCGGAAACTCGGCGAAGATGCACGCGATCTTCCAGATGATCGAAACGGTCGCGGAGGTCCAATCGACCGTCCTTATCACTGGCGAGAGCGGCACGGGAAAAGAACTTGTCGCGCGGGCGATCCACGACCTGAGCCCTCGAGCCGAGAAACCATTCATTTCGATCAACTGTGGCGCATTTACCGAGACACTCCTCGAATCCGAACTTTTTGGATATGTAAAAGGCTCGTTCACAGGCGCAAATACAAATCGAAAGGGCCTATTCGAGGCTGCGAACAAAGGAACGATCTTTCTGGATGAGATCGGTGAAATGTCGCCCGCAATGCAGGTAAAACTGCTTCGCGTGCTACAGGAACGACGTGTTCGACCGGTCGGGGCCCACGAGGAAGTGTCGGTCGATGCCCGCGTCATCGCCGCGACCAACCGCGACCTGAAACAGATGTCGGTCGAGGGCACCTTCCGGGAGGACCTATTTTACCGGATCTCGGTCATCCCTATCCACCTTCCGCCGCTTCGGGACCGCCGGGAGGACATTCCCGAGCTGATCCATCATTTTGTCGGGAAGTTTTGCGAACAGAGCGGCCGTGAGCTTGGCGTTTCACCGAACGCGATGCACCTGCTTGAGAATTATATGTGGGGCGGAAACGTTCGCGAACTCGAGCACACCATCGAGCGGGCCGTGGCTCTCGAACGCACCGACCAGATCCAACCGGAACGCCTTCCGGAACACATCACGAACTACAATCCGGACCGTATCCGGGCAGAATTTGAACTGCCAACGGACGGATTGAACCTTTCGGCGCACCTTGAGAACCTTGAGCGAACCTACGTGATCGAGGCTTTACGAATGACTGCCGGCAACCAAACAAAAGCGGCCGATCTGCTGCAAATGCAGGTCCGCTCACTTCGCCACTTGCTCGACAAACACAGCATCCGCAGCCTCTCAGCGCAAATGCGGAACGGCGATTAGTCCCGTCACATCATACGAACTCCAAACCAAATTTGACTTCGCCCCATAACCGCTTAAACTCACCCTCGTATGATTGAAGCCGAGGGACGGATCAATCCAGTTTGTTTGGTCATTTTCGCGGTACTCTTGTGGAGTACAGGCGGCCTGCTGATCAAGCTGACGTCGATCGATGCGTTTCAATTGACGTTCTTTCGCTCGCTTCTTGCGGCCCTTACAGTACTGATCTTGACGCGAAAACAGGGCCTTTGGATAAACGGGTTCGGCATCCTCACCTCGATCATTTACGCCCTGCTGTTATTCCTGTTCGTCTGGGCGACGAAGAAAACGACCGCGGCGAATGCGATCTTTCTTCAATACACCGCTCCGATCTACATCCTCGTCCTTGCGCCATTCATCATCGGCGAAAAGTTCCATTGGCGCGACCTCGTTACAGTTGCCGTTGTACTCGCCGGAATGAGCCTTTTCTTTGTTGGCCAACTCAGGCTCGAGGACTACGAAGGAAACATCGCTGCATTGTTTTCCGGGATCTTCCTTGGCCTGTACATAATGTTCCTCCGACATCCGAGAACGGAGGGCCTAAATCCGGCTGTCGCGGTCATTTACGGCAACTTTCTGCTTGCGGTGATAAATGCACCCGCAGGCATCCCGGCAATACCGTCAATGGGGTTTCTCGACTGGTTTGCAGTCACCTTTCTCGGCGTGGTGCAGATTGGGCTTTCCTACATCCTGTTCATCAAGGGTGTTCGGGCCGGTACCAGGCCCTTGGACGCAAGCCTTATTGGATTCATCGAACCGCTTCTGAATCCGGTGTGGGTGTTCATTTTCGTCGGCGAACGCCCTTCCGGATGGGCCCTGCTTGGCGGCGGCATCATTATTGCCGCAATAGCCACTCACACGATCAGACAATACGCTCGGAGGCCTCTTTCGCAGCCTGCGGGGTAGCCGTGCCGATCGCGGGCCCACGGGCAATGCCTTCTCTTTGGCACGAGTGACGATTGCCCGGTCCCTTACGTTCACCATTTGCTCCCGTTCTGTGATAGCATTCTCATATATATTCCATAAATCGGCTGCTTCCCTGGGCCGAGGCATTGAGCGAGACCCGCAACGGATGGTCCCGCCAGCCCAACAAAACTATGGCCAAGTACACAATTCCCGAGAACATTAAAAACGAAGAACTCAAGCGCTGGGTCACCGACATGGCTGAATTGTGCGAACCGAACGCGGTCCATCTGTGCGACGGTTCGGACGCGGAGTACGATCGCCTTTGTCAGGAGATGGTTGACGCCGGCACGTTTATCAAGCTTGATCCGGCAAAACGCCCGAACAGCTTCCTGGCCCGCTCACATCCTTCGGACGTGGCTCGCGTCGAGGACCGGACCTACATCTGTTCCCTTTCAAAGGGCGACGCCGGGCCGACGAACAATTGGATGGCCCCGCGGGAGATGAAGGCCGTTCTGACACCGAAGTTTCGCGGATCAATGAACGGCAGAACAATGTATGTTATCCCATTCTGCATGGGCCCGCTTGGATCGCCGATATCCCAATTTGGCGTCCAGATCACTGATTCACCCTACGTTGTCGTCAATATGAAGATAATGACGCGGATGGGCCAGAAAGCTCTTGACGCATTGGGCGACGGCGAATTCGTCCACTGCCTGCACTCGGTCGGGATGCCTCTTGCCGAAGGACAAGCGGATGTTCCCTGGCCATGTTCGCCGGATCCGAAGGACAAGTACATTGTCCATTTTCCCGAAGAGAGATCGATCATTTCATACGGTTCTGGGTATGGCGGAAATGCCTTGCTTGGAAAGAAATGCCTCGCCTTGCGTATCGCCTCGACACTTGGCCGCGAACAGGGCTGGCTGGCCGAGCATATGCTGATCGTCGGCGTTAAATCGCCTGACGGCCACAAAGATTACGTGTGTGCGGCATTCCCGTCCGCTTGCGGAAAGACGAATTTTGCGATGCTCATCCCGCCGAAGCCGTTCCAGGAAGAAGGTTGGGAGATCACGACCGTCGGCGACGACATCGCATGGATCAAGCCGGACGAGAACGGCACGCTCCACGCGATCAACCCCGAAGCCGGCTTCTTCGGCGTCGCTCCGGGTACAAATTACGGCTCGAATCCGAATGCAATGGAATCGATCAAGGCAAATACCATCTTCACGAATGTCGCTCTTACCGACGACCTCGACGTTTGGTGGGAAGGAATGGACGGCGACAAGCCGGCACACGCCATTGATTGGCAGGGCAACGATTGGACGCCGGAGAGTGAAAAACCGGCGGCCCATCCCAATGCTCGCTTTACTGCGCCGATCACGCAATGCCCTGTGGTCGATCCCGAATTTGACAATCCAAAGGGCGTGCCGGTTTCGGCCTTCATTTTCGGCGGCCGGAGAAATTCGGTCGTGCCGCTGATCCAGCAATCGTTCAATTGGGCGTTCGGCGTTTACATGGCGGCGACGATGGGCTCGGAAATGACGGCCGCTGCTTTCGGAAAGATCGGCGAGGTCCGTCGCGACCCGTTCGCGATGCTGCCCTTCTGTGGCTATCACATGGGCGATTACTTCGCCCACTGGCTTAATTTCGGCCGGCAAACGCCGGAACCGCCGCGCATCTTCTCGGTGAACTGGTTCCGAAAGGGCGAGGACGGCAAATTCCTCTGGCCCGGATTTGGCGACAATATGCGTATCCTGAAATGGGTCGTCGAACGGGCCCACGGCAAATCAGTGGGCATCGAAACACCGCTCGGATGGATGCCTCGCTACGAGGACATCGATTGGAACGGCCTGGACTTCACCAAAGAACAGTGGGACCAGGTCATGAACCTCGACCGCGACATCTGGCTTAAAGAGATCGCCATGCACGACGATCTTTTCTTCAAGCTCTATGACCGCCTGCCGAAGGAAATGACCTTCATTCGCGAACTGCTTGTTTCGAATCTGTGGCGTTCCCCCGAACTCGGCCTCGCAACTCCAAGGCCTGAGCCCGGTGAAGGCGCCAAGGCTATCGGCAAAGGCGAGTAGCACGCAAGCTGCCTAAGCCCACACGCAGTAAGGGCGACCTACGCCACTGCCCAAGCCCGCACGCAGTAAGGGCGATATCAGCAACCTGCAAAAGCCCGCACCTAGAAAGGGCGAGATGACCGCGAGGAGCATTTCGCCCTTACTGCGTGCGGGCTTCTGCACCATAGCTACCCCACGGCCCATTCGTGCGAACCGCTCCGTTTTCGGCTAAACTTCTCACTAAATGAAGCGTGTATTTTTGATCGACTCGATGTCCCACATCTTTCGGGCTTATTTTGCCCCGATGGGCGCAAGGCAGGATCCGCTTAGAAATAGTCAGGGACAGGTGACGCAAGCTGTTTTCGTGTTCACGAACATGCTGCGCAAGCTCTTGAAAGATGAGAACCCCGAATACGTCGCCGCCGTTTTCGATACCGATGCTCCCACCTTTCGCGACGAATTGTTCGCCGACTACAAGGCGAACCGCGAGGCGATGCCCGATGATCTGGCAACGCAGATACCCTACATCGTCCGCGTGTGCGAGGTATTCAAGATCCCGATCATTAAGTACGACGGGTACGAGGCCGACGACGTTATCGGCACGCTTGCCGTGAAGGTCGCCGAACAGAAGATGCAGGCTGTGATCGTGTCGAACGACAAGGACCTGTGCCAACTGGTGAAAGACCCGTACATCGTCGGAATGCGGCAGAACTCGGCCAACGTCAAACGCAAGGTTCCGGTGCCGCCCATCGAATGGATGGACGAGGCCTGGGTGATGAAAAAGTTCGGCGTGCCTCCTTCAAAGATCATCGACCTGCTGGGCTTGATGGGCGACTCAGTCGATAACATTCCGGGTGCTCCGGGCATCGGCGAGAAAGGCGCCGTCAAGCTGGTTACCGAATGGGGTTCGGCCCTCGGAGCGATGGAAAATGCCGAGAAGATCACACACAAAACCTATCGCGAAAGCCTGCAAAACAACCAGGAGATCATCAAACAATCGTTGGAACTGGCTACTGTGCATTGCGAGGTGCCGGTCGATCTCGATCTTGAACAGCTCAGGGTCAAAGAACCGAACCGTACCGACGCCTTTAAGTTATTCAGTGAATTGGAGTTCACCGCCCTGACCAAAGAGTTCTCCGATTCCGCACCGCTGTTCGATTCGCTCCCCGATCCTGCCGCCGTCCAGCAAGACTATTCCATCATTCGCACGGGTGCCCACCTGGACAGATTGATCCGCACGATCTGGGAAAAAGAATCCTTCGCGTTTGCGGTTGACGATTCGAACGAAGGCGAATGGCATTCTTCGTTCGACAAGGTGCCGCCGCTCGGTATCGCCATTTCGCACACGACCGCCCAATCGGCCTTCATCGACCTCGAAAATTTCGAGGGTGGGCGCGAATCGGCGGTCAGGCCGATCGCGGACCTGTTCGCAAACCCGTATCTTGAAAAAAGTACGCACGATTACAAAAGCAAGCTCGCGGTACTAAGGAAACTGTCCGAAACACTTTCTCCGGCCGGGGACAAGAAACGTGACGAAAGTTCGCCGAACGTGCCCGCCGAGTCAGGAGGCAATATCATACGCGGCCTGACCGACGATCTGATGCTCGCTTCTTACGTTCTCGATTCGAGCCGCCCGCATCACGAGCTTGAGATCCTGGCTCAGCAGAATCTGAACGCTTATCCGAACGATCCAGCCGACGGTTGGGCCGAATCCGCCTGGAAGTGCGCGATACGTGCCGATTGGACACGGCAATTGACCCCGTTGCTGCGAAAACGGATCGTTGCCGACGGCCTATTGAAGGTCTATTCGGAGATCGAAATTCCTGTCTCGCCGATACTTGCTGACATCGAGACGGCCGGGATGAAGGTCGATGCGGAGGCACTAAAAGAGTTTTCCTCCTACATCTCAGATGAACTCGACAAGCTGCGAGAAAAGATCTACGAGATCGCCGGACGCGAATTCAATATCGGTTCGCCAAAACAGGTCGGCGAGGTGTTCGAAGAACTTAACATCGCCACCGGCAAGAAGACCGCAACCGGCCAGATCTCGACGAGCCGCGACGTGCTGGACGCACTGGCCGTCGACTACGAGATCGCTCAGCTCATCATCGATTATCGCGAGATGGACAAGCTTAAGGCGACCTACACCGATGCTCTTCCCAAGATGATAAACACGGACGGCCGCATCCACGGCGTGCTCAGCCAGGCAGTAGCCGTCACCGGGCGTTTAAGCTCGACCGAACCGAATCTGCAGAACATACCGATCCGTACCGAGCTTGGCCGACGGATCCGCAGTGCTTTCATTCCGGAAGAAGGAAATGTCCTGATCTCGGCCGACTATTCGCAGCTTGAGCTTCGGATACTTGCCCATATAACTAAAGATCCTGTAATGCTTGAGGCCTATCAGAAGAACGAGGACATCCACGCCAAGACCGCTCGGCTGGTATTCGGAGCGACCGACGAAAAGGACCTGAAGGAAAAGCGCCGGTTGGCAAAGATCGTCAATTTCGGCATCGCCTATGCGGTCGAGGCGTTTGGCCTTAGTTCGCGTGTCGGGATATCAAAGGCAGAAGCCCGAAAGGTCATAGACGATTACTTTGAAACCTATAAGGGCATTCGAGCCTATATGGACCGCACACCCGAAGAGGCCCGCGAAAAAGGTTACATCACCTCACTCTTTGGCCGACGCCGCTATTTTCCGGGCATCCGCGACCGCAACTATACGGTCCGTTCGCGTGCCGAACGCGAGGCGATAAATATGCCGATCCAGGGTACCGCCAGCGATATCGTGAAAATTGCGATGATCAGGGTCTTCAATGCCCTGAAGCAGGCAGGCCTGAAAGCTCAGATGATAATGCAGGTCCACGACGAACTTCTTTTTGAGGCCCCGAAACCGGAAGCTGCGGCCGTTTCCGAGATCGTAAAACGTGAAATGGAGGCCGCGGCAAGTCTTGACGTCCCGCTCGTGGCGGAGATCGGCATCGGCTCCGATTGGATGAGCACAAAGTAGATAATTTTTCAGGTCTCGCAAAATATTTTTAGGGGGTCGATTTTCAGCTTTCCACAGGCCTTGCATCAGCGGATGGAAATGCTGTGGTTGGCTAAGTGCTCAACCCAAACACCTTGCCGAGTTTTCCACATTTTTATCCACAGGCGGCTTCGTTAGATTTCCACAACGGGAACCGTAACTTGTTGAAAAATAAGGCAAAAGTTAAAGTAGTTTCTGCTTGACAAAGAAAATTGGTGGTGTAATATGGCTACACAGTCGAGATTGCTTACGGGCAGCTTGACCGGCACCAGGAGGTGGGATCGAGGCGGTGACGCCTGATCCGCGGACAGCAGGAGCGGAAAGCCGCTGTTCAGAACGCCGGGAGCCGAAGCCGAAAGGCTTGCCAGGGTTTCGCCCGAAAGGGAGTACAAGAGACCTGGGTTGCTGGAATAAAAACCAGCAACGCCTTCAGGAAATGATCAGCCTGAATGGTGCCACGCCGCTCATGTTCTCTTCGGAGAAAGCGTTGAGCCTCGTTGCCGGGGACGTAACCGGCGGTGGAGGAAAAGCCACCAGAACAAAAACCTAACGGCACCGAGCGTGAGAAACGCAGCATTTGGATGAAACGCTTTCGAGCGATGAAACAAAATGGGTGCTGACCGGAGAAAGACTCCCCGCAGAGCATCTTCGGAATACAAATCGGCAACGTGTAGCGTGTACATGCGAAAGTTGCCAAACCCTTTCCGGGAACGCTTCGGCGATCTTGGATGAGGAAAAAACAAGAGCGTTGCAGCGAGCGATCGCAGCGACGCTTTTGTTTTTTTGCCGATATCTCGCACTACGCCGATCATTCGCGGACAGCAATCGCGGTTCGATCGGCAATTGATGAACACCGGATCGAGTTTACGCCCCAGTCGGCGCGCACCTTTGCCAATCCCAAACTCAAAATCTAAAATCAAAGCGTGTTCATTGACCGCGTAAAAATAAAGGTCAAAGCGGGCGACGGCGGGAACGGCGTAACCGCGTTTCGGCGTGAAAAATTTGTACCTCGCGGCGGTCCGAGCGGGGGCGACGGCGGCGTCGGCGGAAACGTCTGGATCGAATCGGATGAAGGCCTGAATACGCTGCTTCATCTGCGTTACAACCCGGAACACAAAGCGGAACGCGGCCGTCATGGTGAAGGATCGAATCGGTCGGGCAAGGACGGTTACGATGTGACGGTCAAGGTGCCGGTCGGAACGCAGGTGCTGAACGCCGAGACCGATGAACTCGAATTTGACTTTACTTTGCCCGGCCAGCGGTTCCTGGTCGCAAAGGGCGGAAAAGGCGGTTGGGGCAATGCCCATTTCGCAACGCCGACCCGTCGCGCCCCGAAATTCCATTATCAGGGCCGCCCCGGTGAGGAAAAGGAACTCCAGCTTGAGTTGAAACTGATCGCCGATGTGGGCCTTGTTGGGTTCCCGAACGCGGGCAAATCGACGCTTATTTCCGTGATCTCTGCCGCCCGCCCAAAGATCGCCGATTATCCTTTCACAACGCTTGAACCGAATCTTGGCGTTGTCGATATGGGCGACTTCCGGACATTCGTCGTCGCCGACATTCCGGGACTGATCGAACGTGCCTCGGAAGGTGCCGGCCTCGGCGACCGCTTTCTCCGGCATATCGAGCGAACGAAGCTCATACTGCATCTTGTTGATGTCTCGTCGGCCTCGGGGCGCGACCCGGTGGAGGATTACGAGGTCATAAATCGAGAACTGGCGAACTATTCAGAGGAGCTTGCGGTCAGACCGCAGATAGTTGTGGCGACCAAGATCGATGCACTCGATGATCCGGAGCGTCTATCGCGGCTTTCCGATCGAGCGCGAAGGGATCGAAAGCGATTTTTCGCTATCTCATCCGCCGCCGGGACCGGCGTAAAAGAACTTACGTTCGGCGTGGCGCGCGAATTGGACTCGATGACCGCGGAACCTGATGACACCATCGAAACCAGCATCTCGCACGCGTGATACCATGCATCGAATCGCATATTTTGGGGGCACGTTCGACCCCGTCCACAACGGACATCTTTCGGTCGGCCGCGTCCTGACCGAGTTGTTCGAACTGGACCGCTTTTACTTCCTTCCCGCCTTCCACGCCCCGCATAAGCCCGACCGTCCGCCGACGTCCGGCTATCATCGGTTTGCAATGCTGACGCTAGCCACTCAGAATGAACGAAAGCTAGCCGTCTCAACCCTGGAACTCGAAAAGCGTGAGAAGCGCTATACGATCGACACGCTTCCCGAACTGTCCTCGGCCCATCCGGATTCTCGAGTTTTCTTTGTGATGGGTGCCGATTCGTGGGCCGATATTCGAACCTGGCGGGAATGGGAGCGAGTTTTACTCCTCACCGACCATATAGTTGTGACCCGTCCGGGATATGATATTTCGTTCGATCATTTGACCGACGCTGTACGGAAGCGGATCGTCGATCTGAGGAACGGCTCGGCCGATCAGATCAGCGACGATCAGGGCCGCCGGATCTATATCACCGATGCGGTCCGCTACGAAACTTCGGCCACTGAGCTTCGGGCCGATCTGAGTGATGGCGAACTGGCCCGAAGAGAGGACATTCCTATCGAGGTTGCAAATTATATTGAAAAGTACGAACTTTATACCTAATGGAAGAATTGCAGGAAAAAACCTTTCATCGCGAGACGCCGCGGAAGGAGATGCCGGATTCGGCAACTCCGTTCGAGGAGATCGACCCTGAGGTCCAATTAGCTGTCAGGTCGGCTTCTGAGAAGAAGGCTTTCGACATCAAAGTACTTGATCTGAGGCAGGTTGCCTCATTCACGGAATTCTTTGTTATTGCCGGCGGTGCTAACCAGCGTCAGGTCCAGGCGATCGCGGATGAGATCACGGAGCAGCTCAAGAAGCAATTCGGGGCCAGGGCCGCACGGGTCGAAGGCTATGCGGCCGCTGAATGGGTGCTGCTGGATTTTGGCGATTTTATAGTCCACGTCTTCGAAAAGGACGCCCGCGAATTCTACGATCTAGAACGCCTCTGGCGTGATGCCGGAAAAGTAGAATTACCGAACGACCTTTGATCGGCCGCGGTGAGTTTATCGATGAAATTCAAATTTGTCTGGATAGGCAAGACCAAAGACAAGAGTTACAAGGCGCTTCAGGAGGAATACCTGAGGCGTCTTTCGCATTTTGTTCGCTGCGAGGTCGCAGAGGTCCGTGATTCGGATTCCCGCGATAATAAGGAAATTGAAGGCAAACGTATTCTTAATGCATTGAATCCAAAGGGGTTTGTCTGCCTGCTGGACGTCTCAGGCAAGCAGCTTAGCTCGGATGCGGTCGCACAGGAGATCGAGCGATGGCAGGCCATGGCTATTAAGGAAGTCAGTTTCGTGATCGGCGGGGCCGACGGTGTGTCGCGTGAAATTAGCGATTTTGCTGATTTTAGGTTATCCTTATCGTTTATGACTTTTACGCATGAAATGGCTAGAGTCATACTTTTGGAACAACTGTACAGGGCGTTCACGATTATTAAGGGGTTTCCATACCAAAAATGAAAAGAGCTTTGAAAGACGTCAAACAGCGGTTACTGGACGAGAGGTCGCAGCTTATTGGAAAGCTGAAGGACAATGATCTTTCGGTCGATGATTCTGAAACGCCCGATCCGGTAGATCTGGCTGTGCGCAATTATTCAAAGAACGTAATGCTCGCCGTCTCCGAGAATGAGAGCCGCCAACTCGCCCTGATAGACGAGGCTCTGATGCGTGTCGAGGACGACGAGTATGGCCTCTGCCAGAACTGTGCGAAAGAGATCACCGCGAAGAGACTTGCCGCGATCCCGTGGGCACGATATTGTCTGAGCTGCCAGGAGTTGGTCGAACGCGGCTTGCTCGACGACGAAGAATGATCCTTGGTCCAGGGTATTGGACCTTGCTCGTTCCCACAATGGCAAATATTGCCGGCCGATCGGTACGCACCGATGCTTCGCTTCCTGATCGATCCTCTCGCTTCCCTGTTTTACCCGCAATTCTGCGGCTCATGCGGCCGCCTTGTTGAAAGTATTTCTTTGGGTGGCGCCTGCAAGTCATGCTGGCAGGCAGTAGAAATATTCGACAACTCGGCCGTTCTATGTCCAAAGTGCGGCCTCCCGCTCGTGAGCATCGCCTCTCGTTCGCTTTCCTCGTGCAAACAATGCGTCGGCCATTACTACGATAAGGCATTGAGCGTTGGCCCCTATGAAAAGGCTCTCAAAGCGTCTGTGCTTCGGCTCAAAAGCGTCCCTGATGTGCCTGTCACGGCTCGCAAGGCATTATCTACGGCGTTTGACCGAATGGGAGTACCGTCGAGTGCGGTCGTGGTCCCGGTGCCGCTTTCGAAACAGCGGATCCTCGAACGCGGCTTCAACCAGGCCGCTTTGCTTGCCAGTTTGGTAGCACGGAATGGAAAACTGCAGCTTGACGAATTCAGCCTGGTTCGAACACAGGATACTCCGCTCCATCGGGCCGCAATGGACAAAAAAGCTCGCGATGCTTCGGTCAGGAATGCGTTCAAGGTGGTTCGGCCAAGCCTTATCCGTGATCGTGAGATCCTCCTTGTCGATGACCTAATGACGTCCGGTTCGACCGCGTCATACTGTGCAAAAGCCTTAAAGGACAGCGGCGCGGGAAAGGTCAGCGTATTGACCCTTGCCCGCGCCGTCTTGCATTGATCGCTCCTCTAACTCACGGATTGTCAAGGCTCGGAACCGGAATATCGCCGTCGATTCCCCATCCACCGACTTGGATCATGCCTGCCGTACTCCCGATAACAAACCATGTTCCGGACGAGGGCCGATAAACTGCGATGTCGTCCCGGCCGTCATTGTCATAATCGCCGACCACAGGTACATCTCCGCTTACTCCCCAGGATCCGCTGACAAAGGCATCGTCATTGCTTCGGCGCTGGAACCATGTGCCGGTCGAAGGCCGAAATACCGAGAGATCATTTCGCCCGTCGCCATCAAAATCACCGGTTCCCGGAATGTCGCCCTGAACACCGTACTGGGTCGTTCTGAATTCGCTGTTGGTACTGTTTATCGAGTACCACGTACCGTTTGAAGGACGCCAAACCGCAATATCGTAACGCCCGTCGCCATCGTAGTCGCCAGGTACGGGAATGTCGGATGCGACACCCCAATTGAAGACCTGGTAGTTCGTACCCGATGACGGCTGAACGAACCATTGTCCGGTCGAAGGGCGAAAAACGACGAAATCCGCACGCGCGTCACCGTCATAATCACCGGCCGCCGGAATATCATCCGATTCGCCAAAACTGACCACGTTAAATGTGGCATTCGAGCTGAGGAAGTAATACCATCGCCCGTTGGAAGGACGATATACCGCAACGTCTGCTACCCGATCACCGTCATAATCCTCCGACGCCGGAATGTCTCCCGTTACGCCGAACTGCTGCGACCTGAAAGCCCCAGTAACACCATTGCGGATGTACCACGTTCCGGTGCTGGGACGAAATACGGTCAGGTCGGTTCGCAGGTCACCGTCAAAATCCGCCGACGCCTTCGCGGGTACGAGTTTTTGGATGATCCCCTGGTTGATCTGCACGACGTACAGTTCGCCATCATCATCCTCGCCGAACGATACGAGATTAAAGTCCGGGATCTCATGCAATGGGATCTGCTGACCGCCGTACCAAACCAACGTTTCTCCGGTACAATAATCGCCGTAAATATAAGCGCCGTCAGGAAGT
>WBZY01001337.1_pt1 | contig 13104 bp, 7 predicted proteins | sample 5204191 | NCBI WGS metagenome assembly WBZY01 (sample SAMN12344363, study PRJNA552823) | activated sludge metagenome | biome: Activated sludge suspended growth; feature: Anammox Sidestream; material: Wastewater; isolation source: activated sludge from anammox sidestream of wastewater treatment...
CGGCGCGACATCCCCTCGCGGCGCAGCGGCACGGAAACCGCCATGCCCTCCGGGAAGTTCTGCAAGCCGATGCCGATTGCCAGCGCGATCGCGCCCGCCAGCGTCGCTTCAGGAATCCCGCTGGCGACCGCGCCGAACGCGACACCGACCGCTAAGCCTTCCGGGATGTTGTGCATGGTGATGGCGACCACCATCAGGATCGACTTGTGCCAGCTCGTCTTGATACCCTCGGCCTGATCGGCGCGGCCCCACAGGTGCACATGCGGCACGATCAGGTCGATGACGCGCAAGAACACGCCGCCAAGCAAAAAGCCGACCACGGCAGGAAACCATGACGGCACGCCGTTGGCCTCGGACATCTCGATCGCGGGCGCCAGCAGTGACCAGAAGCTGGCCGCGATCATCACGCCGGCGGTGAAACCGAGCATGCCGTCCAACATGCGCCGGCTGACTTCGCGCGTGGTAAACACCCAAGCCGCACCGAGCGCGGTCACGCCCCACGTGAACAACGTCGCTAGCAGCGCCTGAACGATCGGGGAGTCGAGCATACGGGTTTTTCCATTCACGGCGAGATTTTAGGCAAGTCTAAACCAGAGCAGCGTGAGTCTTCAAGCCCGCACCATGACGCGCAGCAGCAATGTGACGTTCTACACATGCCGAATGTGACATTGCGCGCCGGCGGTCGTGACGCCTCGTGTTCTGCGGCGGGATTTGTCCACGGCCGTCTGGCGCCGCTAAGCGCGAAGTTGAAAGTGTTGAGTGATGAGTGATGAGAGAACGCCGCGCCGTATAGCTCGACTAACGCTGCAAGATGGGAGACCGAATCTCTCGACTTACGAACACCGGCTTAGACTACGTTTCAACCGTTCATCCGGATCGGCGCCGTTTCACCCCGCTGAATCTCGTAGGGCAGATTGCGATCGTGCTGTGTGCGCTCGACCGCGACAGTCTCACGCCGCTGTTCGCCATGTCGCGCATCGTCGGATAGCACACCCACGTCACTGAACAGATGCAGAACAACACGCTGATCCGCCCTGACCTGAACGATGCCGGGCCAGTGGGCCTGCCGTGGACTCCGGTCGATCAGCGCGGGTATCACGCACGGCGGCGCGAACAGTGAGGATCGCAAAGGTCACAGAGTACCGCAAAGGGCGAGCCGGTCGTGGCTCGCCCTTCGCACTAGTGTTGGCCTTACGGGGAGACGGTCGGTAGGTTGGCGCAGTTCCCGCTGCGGCTCACCGTCTGACCGATGGCGTGGGCGGGCAGCCAACTGCTGGCGTAATTCAGCCGGTACCAGTTCCCGTCCGCGGTACGGCCATTGGGGATCAGCTCGCCGCTTTGCACCTGATCGTAGAGGAAGTCCACCTGTTCGACCGTCGTGGTGTACACGAACGTCGGCGCGGTCAGCGTGAACAGACACGGGCCGCTTGGTGTCGGCGGAACGGGAACCGGCGTGTTGGTCGGCAGCGGTGTCGGCGTCGGTGGCAGGATCGGCGCGGGCGGCTGAACGGTCGGCAGGCTTGAACAGTCGCCATTCACCGTGACCACCGCCGAAGCGACCCAACCCGAGACCGCGTTGAACTCGATGTTGAACCACGCATTGTCCGGCGAGATGCCCATCACGTTGGCGTCTTGGCCGGTGGGCAGCGCCCCGGCGATAATCGAGTTGGTGGTGGCGGACTGGCGGATGTTCACGCCGCCGCTGCTGGCCGGCGTCACCGTGCAGGCGGCTGGCGCCGGCTCGCTCGTCACGATGGTGATGACGACCGGCGGCGACGCGACGTTCGTACAGTTCGCCGCGCTCACCGGAACCCAACAGACGTTGAACGGCGTATCGGACTCGATTCCGGCGCTGCCGACCTGCATCTGATAGACCGCATCGCCCGGCGCGAACTGGAAACGCGCGCCCAGTATGGCCGTCGAACTCCCCGCGGCGGGGATCAGGGTAGCCATGTCGACAATCTGTACGGCCACGCCCCGGTCGGGCAGCAGCGTATCGACAACCAGATAGCCGCTTTCAGGCATCTGCGTGAACTCGAACATGGCGACTGACGCGTCGCGGGTCAGCGTGCCTGCCACAGCGACACCCGGCGTCAGCGGCGTGACCGGAAGCGGCGTCTGACTCTGCACCGACAGAATGACCAGCCCGCTGGAGTTGTTCGCGCCGGCGACCTCGACGATATAGCTGCCACTGCCTAAGACGGTGTCCAACTCAATCGTGAAGGCGCCCTCCGTGTTCGGCTGTGCCGCGACCTCGACGCCGCGCTGCTGCACGCTGAGGGTGGGTTGGGCCGTTCCGCTGATGGCTTGCAGCACGACGCGACTGGCCTGTTCCAAGGTGTAGTCGAACCGGAAAATATCACCCGACACCATCTGCATGCTGGCGGGCTGCGCTGGCGTGAGGGCGCCGTTGGTGTCCTGCGCGCCGACGCCTATCGAAAGGAGCACGGCGGCGATGATAGTAACGAAGATTCGGGGGCGGATCAGCATTCAAGCATCCTCAGCGTATGCAATCGACAGCCTTCATTGTAATCGGACTTCGATTCTCCGCGCGCTCTGTGCGATCCGTGGGACGAGCATCACTGTCGTGATTGTGAGCGACAGCGCGCCGTCGCAGCTCAGGTCACACACATGCCGAACCACCCTGCGGGGGGGGTTATCGGATGGTCGCGCATCTCTCCCAACAACGCAAGACAGCCGTCAATAGCCTGAACGCGCCCCGGTTCACGGGCCACCGTCCACGACGCGACATCCTTATGCTACAATGGCCCACCGTCATTCAACCGTACACTGTTCCGAGGATATCGTTGTCATGGATGTGACCCCTCCAACCGTGCGCCAGATCGCCCCGCACGGCGGCACGCTGATCGACCGGCTCGTGACCGGCGCCGACGCCGCACCCTACCTTGACCGCGCCAATGCCGCGCCCCGCGTCACACTGAACGAGGTCTCCCTGAGCGACCTTGAGCTGATCGCCATCGGCGTCGCCAGCCCGCTGACCGGCTTCATGGACAGCGCGACGTACAACTCCGTCGTCAAGGATATGCACCTGCCCAATGGGCTGCCGTGGACGATCCCCATTACGCTGCCAGTCAGCGCCGAGCAAGCCGCCAGCCTGCGCGTCGGTGACGACGTCGCGCTGGTCAACGAGCGCGGCGAGATCGTCGGCCTGCTCGAACTGAGCGAGAAGTTCACCTACGACAAGCAGGTCGAGGCCGCCAACGTCTACCGCACGACCGAGGAAGCGCATCCCGGCGTCGCGCGCATGTACGCGTGGGGCGACACCTACCTCGCCGGCGATGTGTGGATGCTGACCGAGCCAACGCCCAGCTTCCCGCACATCTACAAGACCCCACGTGAGACGCGCGCCCTGTTCGCCGCGAACGGGTGGCGTCGCATCGTCGCCTTCCAGACTCGCAACCCGGTTCATCGCGCCCACGAGTACCTGATGAAGTGCGCGCTGGAAATCTGCGACGGCCTGATGCTGCACCCGCTGGTCGGCCAAACCAAGAGCGACGACATCCCTGCGCCGGTGCGAGTGAAGGCCTACGAAGTGCTGCTGGCGAACTATTTCCCCAAGCAGCGCACGATCCTCAACAGCTTCCCGGCGGCCATGCGCTACGCCGGCCCGCGCGAGGCGGTCTTCCACGCGCTCTGCCGCAAGAACTACGGCTGCACCAACTTCGTCGTCGGCCGTGACCACGCCGGTGTCGGCAAGTACTACGGCACCTACGACTCGCAGCTCATCTTCGACGAATTCGACCCCGCGCTGATCGGCATCACCCCGCTGATGTTCGAACACGCCTTCTACAGCAAGGCGCAGGGGCATATCGTCACGGCCAAGACCGCGCTCTACAACAGCGACGATTGGCTCACGCTCAGCGGCACGCAGGTGCGCACGATGCTGCGCGCGGGTCAACCGCTGCCGGAAGAATTCACGCGGCCGGAGGTCAGCGCCGTGTTGATCGAGGGCCTGCGCGAGCTGTAATCCCGCACGGCACACAAAACGCAGGGGTGTGATGCATCGCGCCCCTGCGTTCCCTCCCCCCTATTCTCTCACGCTGCTCCTGCCCCCCTAACAACTGCCCCCCTGACTACTGACTACTGTCCCCTAACAACTGCCCCCTGACTACTGACTACTGTCCCCTAACAACTGCCCCCTGACTACTGACTACTGACTACTGATTACTGTCCCCTAACAACTATCCCTCGGTCATCGTCGCCAGCGACTGAATGTTCTCCGCCGGGATGTACTCCGCCACCCATCCCTTCACGCCGGTCTCCGTCTCGACCTCCCACCACCAGAAGCCCGCCGACAGCACCGGCCCGGATTGCAAGACGACTCGCGTCCCGTCATCCACCAGCGTGCTCGCCTCGTTATCGAAATTGCCGGGGGCCGGCCGCACGAACTGGCGCGTCCCGTTGGTGGTGTTGATGACCGCGTGCCCGCCGATTTCGAGCGTGATCACGCTCTGCGGGGGCGGATTCAACGGCGGCAGCGGCGGCAGGTTTTGCGCGGGCGGCTGACCGTTTGCATCGCACGGTTCAAGCTGGAACTGTTCGCGGATCGTGCAGTCGGTCAGCGGCGTGACCACGCGGTTCGCGACCGTCCATGCCAGCAGGCTCTCCAGCGTCGGGTACAGCCGCCAGATGCGCAGACGTCCGTCGCTGAGCGCCGTCAGCACGAGTTGACCGTCGCTGCTGATGTCCGCCGTCTGAATCGTCACGCCCGGCTCGTCGTTGGTGTCGAACCGCCGCACCTCGAACCCACTGACGATGTCCCACACACGCAGGGTTCCGTCGAACGAGGTCGACAGCACGTGCATGCCGTCCGGCGTGTACTCCGCCGTGATGATCGCGCGGCTGTGGCCGGTCAGGCGGCCGGTCGAGTCGCCGTCGGTGCTCCACAGCGTCAGGCTTCCGTTCACCGAGCCGACGACGAAGTGCGTCCCGTCGGGGTGAAAGCCCAGCGCGCGCACCGCCCGGTCTTCGATCGTCACGGTCTCCAGCAGATCGCCGGTAGCGACATCCCACAGCCGCACGATCGACTCGTCCCCGCCGGTCAGCAGCAGGCTGCCATCGGCGCTCAAGGCGAGCGCCTGTACCGAAGTAATGTCCCCGGCCGGGTCGATGAACTGGCGGATCAGCCCGTCACCGTTGGCGTGCCACATCATAATCTGCCCGCCGCGGCTGACCGCGATGACCGCGTAGCCGTCAGGCGTGAAGCGCACCCCGATCACCTGATTGGTGTGCGTCCCGACCTGAATCCCCGTCCCCGCGGCGATGTCCCACACCCGGACGGTGTTGTCGAACGATCCGCTGACGGCATACCGTCCGTCCGGGCTGACATCCACCGCGCCGACGAGGTTGGTGTGGCCGGTCAACTGCTGCACGGTGCGCCCGGTGGCGATATCGAACACGCGCAGGTTATTGCCCTGTTGATCGTCGTCGGGATTCTCCGGGTCGTCGTCACGGCCGCCGCTGAGGATCGTCCGTCCGTCGGGCCGGAACACCGCGACGGCCCGCCCGGTATGTCCCGGCATGTCGATCATAATGGCCGCGCTGGTGACATCCCACAGCCGCAGAAACGCCGCGCCGGCGCTCGCGCCGCCGCTCAAGACCTGATCGCCGTCGGCGCTGACGGCCAGCGACGTGAACTCTCCGGTGCCCGGCACGGTGAAACTGCGCAGCAGCGTCGTGGTCGCGGTGTCCCACACCAAAAGCTGCCCATCAGCGCCCGCGCTGATGACCAACCGGCCATCGTCCGCATAAGCAACGGCGACCGAAGGCGTCGTAGTCGTATGGCCCGTGTAGGTCGCTACGCCCAGCGGGATGACGGGCTGCACCGACTGCTGCTGCTGCGCCTGCTGAAGATCGAGATCCAGCGGCCACGTCTGCACCCGCCCACCGTCGCCGCCGGTGAGTGCTTCCAGCCCGTCTGGCCGCAGCGCGAGGCTGAGGTGCACCATGTTGGTGCTCAACGTGCGAATGGCGGCGTTGGTCACCGTGTCATAGGCGATGATGGCGCTGTCCCGCCCGGCCGAGACGACGATCCGGTCGTCCTGCGGCCAGAAGCGCGCGCCGGTGACTGAGCCGCGGTGCAGCGTGTGCTCGGTGATCGGGCTGCCGCTGGCGACATCCCATACCACCACCCGGTTATCACTGCCCGCGCTCACCAGCTTGGCATGGTCGCTGCTGAAACTCAGGCTGTTGACGGCGCGGTTGTGTGCCCGTGTGAACTCGAACATCAGCGCGCCGGTCGTGGCGTCCCACAGGCTGATCGCGCCGCTTTCGCTGCCGGTGACGATACGCGTGCCGTCCGGGTTGATCGCCAATGCTGAAATGCCGCTTGACGTCGTGAGGGCCAGCGTGGCAACGACCTCACCCGACAACGCATCGAAAACCGTGACGCCATCCGGGCTGGCGGCCGCCGCTAACCGTTCGTCGGCGCTCAACGCCACGGCGCTGATCGTCGTGCCCGGACTGGCGTACGCACGCCGGACGCCGGGCGCGAACGCGACCTCCGCCAGTGTGAGGCTCGACTGCGGCGGCGGCGGGCTGGCGACAAGATTGGCCTCCACGCCGAGCGAGACAGCGAGCTGGCTGTCACCATCGCCGAGCGCGCGGTTCGCCAGCGCCGACAGCGCGAAGCTGTTGGCCTGCGCGAAATTCGCCTGCGCGCGCTGCGCGTTGGCTTCCGCGGCCGCGGCGTTCGTCGCCGCAAGCTGCGCATTACCGTCGGCGCGGTCGCGCTCGCTGAACGCGAACAGCACCAGCCCCGCCGTGACCACCAACGCCAGCAGCAGCACGCCGACGAACATCCGCAGCCGCTGGGCTGACCGGCGCTGTAACGTCAGCTCGCGTTCAGCCTGCTCGCGCCGCGTCTCCTCGGTGCGCTCGCGTAATTCGACGCTGGCGCGGATGAACGCGCGCTGTAAAGCGTTGGCGTCTCCCCCTGACTCAAGCCAATCCTCGGCCCGCGCAAGGCGTGTGCCGGTCAGCAGATACGCCGCATCGCGCTGAGTCGAGTCCCAATCTGCGGCGGACTTGAGCAGTTCAGCGCCCAGCCGCAGGTTCTCCATATCATCCTCGACCCAGCTTTGAAAGCGCGCCCACTCACGGATCAACGCCTCGTGGCCGACCTCGACCCACACCGTCGTGCTGGCCGTCTGGTTGGCGTGTGTGCGGATTTCGCGGCTGGTCACCAGCAGGCGGCTGTCCGGGGCCGTCAGCCGATCGACGATCTCTTGCACGGCCTCATCGCTCACGCCGACAAACGTCAGATCAGATCGCGCGACGCGCCGGCGGGTGGGGATCGCGTCGTCGCCGATTTCGATCAACCGCAGCAGCACGCGCTTGACGATGTCCTGCTGGCCGACGCCGAGGCTGACGTACAGCTCCTCGGCATGTCGGGCCAGCGCCTGCTCGACGCCGCCGATGGCATCGTAGGCCGCGTTGGTGAGCCTGCGTCCTTCGCGCCGCTTATACAGCTCGGTCAGCGCGTATTGCAGCAGCGGGAGCGATCCGGGCTGGCGGCGCACGTCCTCCAGTATCCGGTCGGCGAGGCCGTCCTCATAGATCAGGCTGACCGCTTCGGCCGGGCCGGTGATCGCCCGCAGCAGGTTGGACTGCGTCATCTCGGTGACGATCAAGAGCTGATCGGCCTCGAACAGCTCGGCAAAGTCCGGATAGCGGCCAAGCCGGTCGAAGAAATCCGCGCGCATGGTCAGCACGACGATGCAGCGCCCGTTGGGGACGGTCGCGGCGTGTTCGAGCAGGCCAATGAAAGACCGGGCCGCCGACTCCGGCGCGCGGGTGAACGTCTCCTCGAACTGGTCGACGATCAGCATGAGCATAGCGGTCGACGGCGCGTCGATGAGCAGGCGCTGGGCGACGGTGCTCAGGCCGTCCATGCCGGTCGAGAGGGCCTTCTGCACGGCGTCGGCGTCGACATCCTCCGGCAGCATCGGCGCGATACGGGTCGCCAGCGCGCGCGTCGGTTGGTCGCCGGGCGTGAAGATCGCCACGCGCCACTGATCGCTGCCGGGGAGCGCCCCGCTGCGCACCTGCGGGATCACGCCGGCGCGCACGAGCGAGGATTTTCCGCTGCCGCTGGCGCCGACGACCGCCAAGAAGCGGCGCGGCCGGCCCGGCTTGAGGGCCGCCAGCGCCTTCTTAATCAGCCCCTCGCGGCCGAAGAAGAACGCGGCATCGGTCTGCTGAAACGCTTCGAGGCCCTTGAACGGGTTGGGGATCTTGCTGCTGTCGATGGTGTCGAACACACCGACCTTGCGCTTGCCCGGCAGCGCCTTGAGCAGCTCCGGGAAGCCCTGTTCGTAGCGGCCCTCGAACTTGATGAAGTGCACATCGAGCAGCCACGCCAGCGACTCATTGGCGCGCAGTTCGGCGTAGCAGTCGACCACCATGATCGGCAGCAGCACCTTGTTCTTCTCGCGGCCGTAGTTGATCTCGAACTGCACCCACTCGCTAACGACCGAATCGGGTGACAACACGATCACGATCACCTCGCTGCGTTCGACACCGCGCCGAATCTCGTCCTTCCACCGTTCGCCGGCGTGGATCTGGCGAAAGTCGATCCACACCTCGACACCGGCGTCGTTCAGGTCGCGGGCGAGGCGTTCGGCGAAGTTGGTGTTACGACGCGAATAGGAGATGAAGCAGCGGCTCATCGCGGCCCCCCGATACAGCGCTAAAAAAGCGTGCGGCCTATCTCTCTATCATACCGAAACTTAACCTTTGCGCTTTCGCCCCGCCCTACGACTCGAATGCGGAAACAAAAAACCTCATATAATGCGGCTTAGGAACGGTTACGAGGCCGCACGGCACAGCGATCTCTAACGCGCCCCAATGACGGCGAAACTCAGCGCCTCAAAGCGAGCCATGCCGTCGCCTATCTTCCAATCCCAATCTATCAGAGGGAAGCGTTATCATGATTCGATATCGTACTGTGTTCGTGCTAACTATCGTCGCCATCTCGCTGAGCTTTATCGGTTCACTCGCCACCGCTGGGAGTGGGAGCATCCCACTCATCCTCAATGGTGGGTTTGAAGACACGTCCGAACGGGCTTTGTCTCCATGGAACGTCATCAACGGAACCGGCGACAAGGTCGTGTGCGGGACGAAGGCGCCGCCAAATACCGATGGCGGCTGTGCGTTCCGCTTCAAGGGCAGCACCAACGAAGCTACCGTACTTGAGCAGGAGGCCGATCCCACTACTCTCGACGCCGCCAACGCCCTGCTGGATTCAACTCCGGGTGAAATCTCGATGAACTACGTCGTCTTGAGCGACTTCAACGTCAGCAGCTTGAAGTCGAAGATCGTTGTCGTCTTCACACCGTTGGGCGGCGTCAAGACCAAGGTCAAGCTGACCGACACCTTCACCGGCTCGACCAACTCAGCCCGCGACCTGTTGTGGGTCAACGAAGGGTCGATCGACACGCTCGCAATTTTCGAAGATTCCACCATAACGAAGGTCAAGGTGCTGCTCAAGAACAAAAGCCCCTACGGAAAGCTGTATGTCGACGGGATCATCGCTGTCCTGATCGGCCTATAACCGGCCAATCGCTTCAAACCTGCGCCGTCGCTAAGCGCGAAGTTGAAAGTGATGAGTGATGAGTGACGAGAAAACGCCGCACCGTATAGCTCGACTAACGCTGCAAGATGGGAGACCGAATCTCTCGACTTACGAACACCGGCTTAGAACGGACAGTCGGTGGCGGCGCGGCTAATGGCCTCCTCGATGCGGCCGATACGGTTGTCAGGGCTGGGGTGCGTGCTCATGAACTCGGGTTGACGCGCCCCGCCTGTCGCCGCTTCCAGCACCCGCATCACGCCGATCATGGCCTGCGGATCATAGCCGGCGTTGATCATCAGGCATACGCCCAACGTATCGGACTCGATCTCGGCGTCGCGGCCGTAGCTCATATTGACCAACTGACCGATCATGGCGGCGGTCTGCGATGCGCCGGCATCGCCGGATGCCACCCCGACCGCGCCGATCAGGCCGTTGGTGAGTTCGGATTTGGCGATCGCCTGCGCGCTGTGACGCGCCAGCACATGCACGATCTCATGCGCCAGCACGCCCGCCACCATGTCCTCCGTCTCAAGACGGTTGAGCAGTCCGGTCGTGATGAAAACCGGCCCGCCGGGGAGCGCAAACGCGTTGACCGTGCTGCTGTCATTGAGCACCGTGAACTCGAACTGCCACGGCACCCGCCCCGCCACGCTGCTGTTGACGAGGTTAGCGCCGATCTGGTCGATGGCGGCCTGTACCTGCTGATCCGGGTAAACGCCGCCGTACTCGCGCACCATCTCCGGCGCGGACTGCAAACCCAGTGCGATCTCCTGCTGGGCCGTCAAGCTGATGTACTGGTTCTGGCCGGTGACCGGGTTGTACTCTTGCGAGCCGAGGAACGAGATGATAGAGAACACCGCGACGGCAAGGCCGATGAGCAGTTGAATGCCGTTGAAGCCGCTGCGGCCGCGGCTGTATCCCCGAGACATGCGAATCATCGCCGTACCTCCTGTGACAAGCCGGCGTCGAACCGGTCGAAATACTCGTATACACCGCCGACCACCGCGCCGTACACAATATGGCAGATCAGCAGCAGGACGCTGTTGATGGCGAAGAACCACGGAAAGAGCGCGGTCAGCGTATAGACGTTGATGCCGTACAGCCCGAGGCCCATCAGGCCGCCGAGGATCACGCCCACGAGCATCCCCCAGCGGTGAACGACGAGCGAGATAATCAGCGCGAACACCAGCGACAGGACGTAATGCACCGCCAGCCCCGCCGCGACCAGCCCGATGCCGCCCTGCATCAGCGCATCAGGCCCGAGCAGTAGGCTGCCGAAATAGCGCAGCACGACCGTCGGCGAAAGACCGAGCACGCCGCCGCTGAAGATCAACACGATGACGAGATACACGGTGCCGCCCGCCAGCCCGGCCAGCGGGATCGCGCGCCATTCGACGTTCCGACGAAGCGCAGCAAGCATGGTGTCGCATCCTTGTTTTCCCGTGAGTGAATGGAAGGAGTATAACGCGAAGCACGCGCGCTGCCTGTACTTTGCGACAAGATGGCGTGCTGTCGAAACGTCATGCGCACAGGCCGCAGGATGTCACGAATTCCGGGCTGCCGCCGCGCCGGCAGCTGCGCCAGCCTGTACGGACTGCACGGTAAAGCGATTCGCGGGTGTATACTTTGTAGCGGCCAACCGGCCACAAAACGAGGAGATGTTGATCGATGTCACTACTCGGCACGCCTGAAAACCCGCTGGTTGTCGCGGTCGTCGGCAGCGGCCCGTCGGGCTTCTATGCAGCAGAGCACCTGTTCAAGCAGTTGGGTTCTGGCGTCAGAGTAATGATGATCGAACGGCTTCCAACACCGTTCGGGCTGGTGCGCGGCGGCGTCGCCCCCGATCACCAGAAGATCAAGTCGGTCACGAAGGTGTATGACCGGATCGCCCAGCGCGAGGGCTTTAGCTTCCTCGGAAACGTCGAGTTCGGCACGGCGCTCCCTCTCGATATGCTGCGCCAATTCGCCCATGCCGTGATCTTCGCCACCGGCGCGCAGACCGACCGGTCGCTCGGCATCGACGGGGAAGATTTGCCCGGAAGTCATGCCGCCACCGAGTTCGTCGCGTGGTACAACGGCCACCCGGATTACCGTCATCTGACCTTCGACCTGAGCGCCGAACGCGCGATCGTGGTCGGCGTCGGCAACGTCGCCATCGACGTCGCCCGTATCCTCGGCCGTACCTGCGACGAACTGAGCAAGACCGATATCGCGGACTATGCACTGGATGCGCTCGACCACAGCCGGGTGAAGGAGATCGTCGTCATCGGCCGGCGCGGCCCTGCGCAAGCCGCCTTCTCGCCGCCTGAGCTGAAAGAACTGAGCGAGATGCCGGACACCGACTTGATCGTCGCGCCTGAAGACGCCGCGCTCGATTCGCTGTCCGAGGCATGGCTGAAGACCAGCGGCGACCGCGACGCCGCCAAGAATGTCGCCTTGCTGCACGAATACAGCCAGCATGCTCCGCAAGGCAAGAGCCGCCGGATCGTCATGCGCTTCCTGACTTCTCCGGTGGCGATCCACGGCAGCGGCAAGGTCGAGGCCGTGACGCTTGGCCGAAACATGCTCGTCGAGCGCGATCATGGCTACCTGAGCGCCGAACCGACCGGCGAGACCGAGGTCATGAGCGCCGGGCTGGTGTTCCGGTCGGTGGGGTATCGCGGCGTGGCGCTGCCGGGCGTCCCGTTCGACGCCAAGCGGGGCGTGATTCCCAACAGCGATGGGCGCGTGCTGAATGCTCCCGGCGGCCAACCGGTTCCGGGCCTGTACGCGGTCGGCTGGATCAAGCGCGGCCCGTCGGGGATCATCGGAACCAACAAGCCGGACTCGGTCGCTACCGTTGACAGCTTGCTCGCCGATCTTCAGGCCGGCACGTTTGGCGACACACCGGCGTCTGGCGGCCTTGAGGCGGCGCTGCGTGCTAACGGCGTGCGCGTCGTGAGCTACAGCGATTGGCAGCGGCTGGACGCGCTGGAGACTCACGCCGGCGAACGTCTCGGCCGGCCGCGTGTCAAGCTCACCGACATCGACCAGATGCTCGCCGCGCTGGACGAATAAGCCCACGCGCCGGTCACGCCTGACTGCGTGTTGGCGTGCATTAAGCCACTGTATGATTTCTGTTACGCCGTCTGGCCTACGGCGCATGATAGACTGAGTCATCCGCTTAAAGTCAGTCGATTCGTGCTCGAAAGGTACACAACCTCCCATGGGCCAAATTCTCGTCGTTGACGACGATCGTGCGCTGCTGTTGATTATGCAGCTCACGCTCGAACGCGGCGGCTTCAGCGTCACAACGGCCGAGTCGGGCGATGAGGCGCTCAAGCTGGCCTATCAACACCGCTTCGATCTCATCATCCTCGATGACATGATGCCGGGGATGAGCGGTGGGCAAACGTGCCGCCTGCTCAAGAGCGATCCACGCACCTCCAGTATCCCCGTCATGCTGTACAGCGCCCGCAGCGACGCGGTCGAGACCGACTATGTCATCGACGTGCTCGCTGACGCCGCCC
>WBZY01001338.1_pt1 | contig 13089 bp, 12 predicted proteins | sample 5204191 | NCBI WGS metagenome assembly WBZY01 (sample SAMN12344363, study PRJNA552823) | activated sludge metagenome | biome: Activated sludge suspended growth; feature: Anammox Sidestream; material: Wastewater; isolation source: activated sludge from anammox sidestream of wastewater treatment...
CCAGCACGAAGTACTTGACGCCGTTCGGCAGCGTCTCCTCGTAACGTGGGATCTTGCGCGGAGGCCCATCGTCCTCGCGGGTGACGAAATCGCCGGCCCGCTTCTTGGGCACCGCTGCGCCGTTGATGTAGAGAACCCCGCCGCGCATCGCGATCTCGTCTCCCGGCAGGCCGATCACGCGCTTGATGTAGTCGGTGGAGTTGTCCCGCGGCAGCTTGAACACCGCCACGTCACCACGCTTCGGCGCGGAGGAGAACACGCGCCCGCCAAACAGGTTGAGCCCCATCGGGAAGGAATAGCGGCTGTAGCCGTAGGACAACTTGGACACGAACAGGTAGTCGCCGACCAGCAGCGTCTCCTTCATCGATCCCGAGGGAATGTTGAACGGCTGATAGAAGAAGACCCTTACGACCATGGCGATCGCCAGCGCCTGGATGACGATCTTGACCGTCTCCCACCAACCGCTGTCGCCTTCGCCGGCGTTCTCGCCGGTATTCTGTGCGTCCGTGTTCAGAGTCATCTCCTGCTCCAGGGAGGGACTCCGCCATCCCTCGCCCTCTGGTACTCCACCCGATGCCGCGGCGGCTATAGCGATTTCAGCGCAGGTGGGAAATGGCCCGCTCTAGTTGCGTGGACATCCCAAAACAACCCCGACTTCAGCGGCTTTCGCCTTTGATCGGGAGGCCGGAAATGATCACGACCGCCTCGGCCAGCGGAAAATCATCCGTAAGCGTTAAATCGATCCGGGCCTCGTAGCCAACCGGCGTGATGCGCTCGAGTTGCAACAGCGCCCCACCGGTCAGGCGGAGCGTCGGGCGTCCCGTCGGCAGATTGATGACGCCCATGTCGCGCCAGAAGACCCCGGCCCTCAGCCCCGTGCCCAGCGCCTTCGCGCAGGCCTCCTTGGCGGCGAACCGCTTGGCGTAGGTGGCCGCGGCGCCCGCGCGCGATTCCGCCCGGCGCCGCTCGGCGACCGTGAAGATGCGGTGCGTGAACCGCTCCCCGTACTTCGCCAGCGTCTGCTCGATACGGCGGATATCGACGATGTCGTTGCCAAGCCCGAGGATCATGACGGCTCGACTTCGGCCGGCACAGGTAGCTCGGCTCTGGCCTCGTCCATCAGCACGCGCATGCGCCGAACGGCTGGCGCCAGCCCGATGAAGATCGCTTCGCCGACGAGGAAGTGCCCGATATTGAGCTCCACCACTTCCGGCATCTGCGCCAGCGGTCGCACGGTATTGTAGGTCAAGCCATGGCCGGCATGAACCTCGAGACCGGCGGCGTTTGCCAGGCGCGCGGCCGAACGCAGGCGTGCGATTTCGCGTGCCACCCCTGTCGCATCGTCCTCCAGCGCGCGCTCGCAATATGCGCCGGTGTGCAGCTCGACGATGTCGGCGCCGACCCGCGCCGAAGCCTCGATGGCACGCGCCTCCGCCTCGATGAACAGCGACACGCGGACACCTGCCTCCTTCAGCCGCGTCACGATCCGCTGGAGCGAGGCCCCCGCGCCGGCGACGTCGAGCCCCCCCTCGGTCGTGCGCTCCTCGCGCCGCTCGGGTACCAGACAGCAGGCGTTCGGCAGATGCCGAAGCGCGATCCCCAGCATCTCGTCGGTCGCCGCCATCTCCAGGTTGAGCGGCCGTGTCAGCTCCTCCTTCAGCCGCGCGATGTCGCGGTCCGAGATGTGGCGCCGATCCTCTCGCAGATGCGCGGTGATCCCGTCGGCGCCCCCCTCGATGGCGATGTGGGCGGCACGCAGCGGCTCGGGATGGCGCCCGCCTCGCGCGTTCCGGATGGTCGCGACGTGATCGATGTTGACTCCAAGACGCAGGGGTGCCGGCCGCCGGCCGGGCTTGGACCCTTGGGCAGTCATTCGAATACGCGCTCCACGGTGCTCACAACGCTCTTCGCCTTCAATCCCGCGATGATCTTGTTCAGGTGGTTCAGGTCCCAGACCTCGATCTCGATCTTCATGTCGGTGAAGCTCGCGCCCCTGCGCACCATCTTGAGGTTGTCGATGTTTCCGTCGGCCTCGCCGATCACCTGGGCGATCTGCGCGAGCGTACCCGGCTCGTTAAGAACGGTAACGAGCAGATGGGCGGGGAAACGCTCCGGCCTCTCGGGATCTATGTCCCAGGTCACGTCGATCCACCGCTCGTGCTCGAACTCCTTGAGCCGAGGCGAGTGGATCTGGAAAATGCGGATGCCTTCGCCGGGCGTCAATACGCCAACGATGCGATCACCGGGAACCGCGCCGCCATCCTCGAACGTCACCGGAAGGTCGTGACGCCAGCCGCGGATCGGAACGGGGGCCGAGCGCACCGCGGTATCTGCCTCGGCGCCGTCGACCTTGAACTTGAGGCCGACACCCTCCGCGATGTTGAACCAGCCGTCCTGCCCGTCGGCCTCACCCGCCTCGAGACGGTTGCGCGGCTTGTATTTCGGCTCGGCCGGTGCGGCGATCTGGGCATCTGGAAGCAACACGCGCAGCACGTCGTGGATCTTCATCTCGTTGCGCGCAACCGCGGAGAGCACGTCGTCGACGGACTTGTGCGCCAGCCGCGGCAGCACCTTCTTGATCTTCTCGTCGGAGTAGGCCGCACCGTGGCGCGCCACCTCGGTGGCGATCAGCCTGCGGCCAAGCTCTGAATATTGGCGGCGGACGGCATCGCGCGCGGCACGACGGATCGCGGCCCGCGCCCGCCCGGTCGCCACGAACCCTTCCCAGGACGCGGGCGGGGAATGCGCCTTGGAGGTCTCGATCATGACCTCGTCACCGTTCCTCAATCGGGTATCGATCGGCACGTGGCGACCGTTGACGTAGGCGCCGACCGCTGCGTTGCCGATGTCGGTATGCACCGCGTAGGCGAAATCCAGGGGGGTCGCCCCTCGCGGCAGGGCGATGATGCGCCCCTTGGGCGTGAAACAGAAGACCTGGTCCTGGAACAACTCGAGCTTCGTGTGCTCGAGGAACTCCTCCGGGTTGGACCCCTCGAGCAGCGTGGCCACGAGGTGGCGCAGCCAGGCGTAAGGCCCGCGGTCCTTCTCACGCGCAGTGCTGCCGTTGCCGTTGAGCTTCTGCGCCTCCTTGTAGAGAGCGTGGGCCGCAACGCCGAACTCGGCTATGGAATGCATGTCGCGCGTGCGGATCTGCAGCTCGACGCGTTGGTTTCTCGGTCCCACGATGGTGGTGTGAATCGACTGGTAGTTGTTCTGCTTGGGCGTCGAGATGTAGTCCTTGAACCGGCCGGGCACGGTCTGCCAGGTCTGGTGCGCGACGCCCAACACGCGATAGCAGTCGTCGATGGCCGGGACGATGACGCGAAACGCGTAGATGTCGGACAGCTGCTCGAGACCGATCTGCCGGTTCGACATCTTGCTCCAGATCGAATACGGCTTCTTCTCGCGCCCCGAGACTTCCGCCTCGATTCCGACCTCGGAAAGCTTGGCGCCGAGCGCCTTGGTGATTGCCTCGACGAGCCCCTTGTTGCGCTCCCGCAGCTCCGAGAGCTTCTCGTTGACGGCGTGATAGGCCTCCGGATGCAGCCAGCGGAAGGAATGATCCTCCAGCTCCTCGCGCACGGCCTGCATCCCCATGCGGCCGGCGAGCGGTGCGTAGATGTCGAGCGTCTCCTCCGAGATCCGTCGCCGGCTCTCGGGCTTCATATGCTCCATCGTGCGCATGTTGTGGAGACGGTCGGCGAGCTTCACGAGAAGCACGCGGATGTCGCTCGAGATCGCGATCAGGAGCTTCCGGAAATTCTCCGCCTGCTCGGCCTTCTTGGTGACGAGGTCGAGCCGCTTGATCTTGGTGAGGCCGTCGACGAGCTTGCCGATCTCGGGCCCGAACAGCTGATCGATCTCCGCCCGAGTGGCGTCCGTGTCCTCGATCACGTCATGCAGCAGGGCGGTCGCAATCGTCGCGTCGTCGAGCCGCAGATCGGTGAGGATCGCGGCCACCTCCAGGGGATGGGAGAAATAGGGATCACCGTTGGCGCGCTTCTGGTGCCCGTGCGCCTTCATCGCATAGACGTACGCGCGATTGAGCAGCGCCTCGTCTGCATCCGGATCGTATTTCTGAACCCGCTCGACGAGTTCATACTGGCGCATCATATCCCGCCGCACTCCTCAGGCGGTGCTCGTCCGGCCGCCGCAATCAACGGCTGTCGCCCGGGATCGCGAGACAATCTCGCGATCCGCGCTAGTATACCATCTCCGACCGGGCCAAAACGTCGATCAACGCCCGCGCTCGCGCGGCCCGTTGCCGCCCATGCTCGATGACGGCTCGGACGGGGTCATGGTTTCCAGACCGCGCAGCAACTGCTCCTCGGTCATGCTGTCGACCACCTGATCGCTCGACTGGTCGTCGCGGCCGAGCACGGGAACGCGGCGATCGCTCGGCAGCAGGGGAGCCGCTGCCGCTTCCGGCTCGTCGACCTCGACGTTCTTCTGGATCGAGTGGATGAGCCCTTCGCGAAGATCCTCGGAGGGCACCGTCTTGTCGGCGATCTCGCGCAGCGCGATGACGGGGTTCTTGTCGTTGTCCGGGTCGACGGTGATTGCGCTGCCATTGGCAATGGCGCGGGCGCGATGGGCAGCCAGCAGAACGAGCTCGAAGCGGTTGGGGACCTTGTCGACGCAATCTTCGACAGTCACGCGTGCCATGCGGAGGAACCTCTCATCAGCTTGTCATTCAGACGACTTGTCATCCCACGTGTCATCCCGGGTGGGGAAGTTCGGAACCTGATCTCGAACAGGGGCCTGACTACCTCGAGACGGGGCATGACTACAGCGACAACACGGCCTCTCCCTCCGGCTTGCAATACCGTGGGGGCCGCGTTTCCATCACACTTGTCCCACGGATGGCCCGCGAAGGCAAGAATGCTTCAGGTGCGACGAGGTGCTTTCGAAAGCGAGCCGGATTACCGCCGCGTGACGGCAGCCGTGACGCGGTCTCGCCGGGTGTGTTCCCCGAAATTCGAATGGTCATCATCACCCGGGATCGTGGCTGCAAAAGTGAGACACCTCGTATCGGGCACAACCCTCGCTCGGAAATTCAACCACGCGTTGCGGCTTGCAAGCGCTGCCGGCCAACAAATAGAGGCTGCCCGTAGCAACACCACAACCTCTCGTTGACCATGCTGCGCAGCAGCGGTCGTTGACCAGGACCAGCCTCTTGATATCTCAGTGGATCCTGCCACATTATTTGTATTGGCCGCCGTGTCAAAATGTCGATATATGAAGTTCCGTGCATTCTGTTATTCAGGACCTTCATATTGAAACGCCTCAGCTTTCCTCCACATTTGCCGTCGTGCGTGGAGACGGCTGCTCTGATCGGCACACGGAGTATCCCGTAAGCAAGTCCGGCGGGCTGACAGACGCCTGAGACTTTAGGGGATGGCGCCAAGCGTCCGATACAATAAAATATTGCGAATACTCTAGATTATAACGACTACTGGAGCGCAAGACCGGCCGAGGCCGAGGTGAGAGACTGATGCACTTCTACCCGAACGAGCGAATTGCTCTATTCATCGATGGCGCCAATCTGTATGCCGCGGCCAAAGCCCTGGCCTTCGACATCGATTACAAGCGGTTGCTTTCTTTGTTCAGGCAAAAAGGGCAACTTGTGCGCGCATTATATTATACGGCGCTCGCCGAAGACCAGGAGTATTCGTCCATTCGGCCGCTGATCGACTGGCTGGACTACAACGGCTTCACCATGGTGACCAAGCCAACCAAGGAGTTCACCGACGCGTCCGGTCGCCGCAAGATCAAGGGCAATATGGATATCGAGTTGACGGTGGACGCCATGCGCCTCGCCGACAGCCTCGATCATATCGTTCTGTTCTCCGGCGACGGTGATTTTCGAAGCCTCGTCGCCGCACTCCAGCAGAAGGGCAAGCGGGTCAGCGTCGTTTCGACCCTCCAGACCCAGCCGGCGATGGTTGCCGACGAGTTGCGCCGGCAGTCGGATCAGTTCATCGATCTTGCCGATCTCGAGCAGCTGATCTGCCGCGATCCGTCCTCCCGTGCGGCCCGCGAGCCACGTGCCTATGGCGGTCGGCGCGAGACGCAGCAATACCAGAGCCGCGGGGTCTATCAGGACAACGACGACCTTCCGGAAGAGGTCTGAGCCTTGGCGCGGGCCGTTCGCAGCGCCAGACCCGATGCCCAGACGCCAGCCCCAACTCCATCGACGGTCCCTGCCGATCCGCCGCACGACTGTGGATTGTGCCCTCGCCTGGTGGGGTTCCGACGGGAGAATTCGCACCATGAGCCGTCATGGTTCAACGGCGCCGTTCCCAGCTTCGGAGATCACGACCCGCGCCTCGTCATCGTCGGCCTCGCACCCGGACTGAAGGGCGCGAACCGCACGGGGCGGCCGTTCACCGGAGACTTTGCAGGAGAGCTACTCTATCAGACCCTCGTCGAGTTCGGGTTCGCACAGGGCTTTTATGCGGCCCGGCCCGACGACGGGCTGACGCTGTCCGACTGCCTCATCACCAACGCGGTGCGTTGCGTTCCACCGGAGAACAAGCCGACGCCTGCCGAAATAGCGACCTGCAACCGGTTCCTGTCCGCGCGCCTGCGGGCAACTCCGCGATCGACTGCGGTCCTGGCCTTGGGACGCATCGCCCATGATGCGACGCTTGCCGCATTGGGGCAGAAAAGGTCCGCCCATCGCTTCTCCCACGGCGCCGTGCACCGGCTGGATCGAGGCTGGACCCTCTACGACAGCTTCCACTGCTCGCGCTACAATACCAACACGGGCCGATTGACAACACCGATGTTCCGCGCCGTCTTCGAGCAGATCAGAACCGATCTTGCCGCGGCGATTTGAGACGGCCCCAAGAGAGCCTAGCCCTACGCCCCGCTTGAAGCGCTGGCCCGCCTGCGTCACCATAGCCCCGGATTCCCGCGGCCGTGGCCGCCAGCTCGAAGTGGTGAGAAGTGAACCCAATGACGCTCGAGATCGCGCCGGAGAAGATCGCCCACGTCATAATCAAGGCCCGCGAGTACGGCGCCAAGGTCGGAGCCTGGAACACCTCTCCAGGGGAAGGCGATGCCGACGAGGATCCGCAGGCGATCCTTGAGGATTTCGCCAGCGACCCGACGCGCGACGAGATCGCCGGCTTCATCGAGACGCTGAATGACGACGAGCAGGCCCACCTCGTGGCCGTCGCCTGGATCGGACGCGGCACATTCGACACCGACGAGTTCGCCGAGGCCGTCGAGACCGCGCGCAACGAGCGAACAGGCAGCACCGCCGACTACCTGATCGGGATGCCGTTGCTGGCGGATTATCTGGAAGAAGGGCTCGAGAAGCTCGGCTACTCGGTCAGCGACATCGAGGACGACGTGATGTGACGTGTCACGCCTCACTCGCTTTGCCTAATTGCCGAGGCAAGGTGGGCGAGCACGACATCGGGGTGCGTGTCCGGCGGATGGGCCGGATAGAAGCACTGCACGATCTTCCCATGCCCGACGATGAGCGTCAGCCGTTTGAGGTAGCTCACCCCTCCGGTGACGAACGTGGGCAGTCCCAGCGCGCGCGAGAACGCCAGCCCCTCGTCGGACAGGACCGTGCAGGAAAGTCGAAGCCGCGTGGCCAGCTCGGCCTGATACGCGCTGGACTGTCCCGACAGCGCAAAGACAGAGCAGCCGAGCGACTCGAATTCCGGAAGAAGATCACGCACACGCTCCAGCTCGGGCGTTGAGCCATGTGCGCCGGGGATGTGATCCCAGTCCGGTGGATTGGGCAGTCCGGGACACCCGGTCCATGGATAGACGAAGACCACCGCACGTCCACTTGTCCTGGAGAGATCGAACGATACTCCCCGCGTCGAGGCGAGCATCATGGCCGGCAGCGCTGTTCCAGGCGCCAGGTGCGCCGCCGCGCCATCGTCGCTCGGCGCAGGCCAGGGCCAACGGCTCGCGCTCATCACCCCTTCTCACGCATAAGGCGCGCCTTCTGCCGGTTCCAGTCGCGCTTGGCTGCATCCTCGCGCTTGTCGTGCAGCTTCTTGCCTTCCGCAATCGCGAGCTTCAGCTTCGCGCGGCCCCGCGCGTTGAAATACAGCTCGAGCGGAATTATGGTCATTCCCTTGCGTTCCACCGCCTGCGCGAGCTTGGCGATCTCCCGCTTGTGCATCAGCAGCAGACGCCGGCGCCGGGGCTCGTGCTGGAAGAACCGTCCCGCCCCCTGGTATTCGGGCACATAGGCATTGACGAGGTAGAGCCCGCCGTCCTCGAAGGACGCGTAGCTCTCCGCGATGTTAGCCTGCCCCTTGCGCAGCGACTTCACCTCCGTGCCGGTCAGCTGCAGACCGGCCTCGAAGGTTTCAGCGAGGAAGTACTCGTGGCGGGCCTTGCGGTTCTCGGCGACGACCTTGCGGCCGTCATCCTTCTTTTCGGCCATCACACGCGATTCTCATGGAGAGCTATTCCGCCGCGGCAGCCGTCAGCAGCCCGACCTGGACGAGCGCGGCATCGACCGCCTTCCTGGTCGCCTCGCTGACGGCGCACAGCGGCAGCCGCATCTCGGGCGAGCAGAACCCGAGGCGGGCTGCGGCATACTTCACCGGGCCCGGATTGGTCTCGACGAACAGCACGTCGTGCAGCGGCATCAGCCTGTCCTGCAGCTTCAACGCCGCTGCGTAGTCGCCCGCCATACAGGCGTTCTGGAACTCCGCACACAGGCGCGGGGCGACATTCGACGCGACCGAGATGCAGCCGTGCCCGCCGTGGGCCATGAAGCCCAGCGCGGTGGCGTCCTCGCCCGACAGAAGGTTGAACCTGGGACCCATCGCCAACCGCTGCTGGGATACGCGCGCCATGTTGGCAGTGGCGTCCTTCACGCCGACGACGTTCTTCAGCTTGGCGCAGCGTGCCATCGTCTCGACCGACATGTCGACGATAGAACGGCCAGGAATGTTGTAGATGATTATCGGAATATCGACCGCGTCGTTGATCGCCTTGAAGTGCTGGTAGAGCCCTTCCTGCGTCGGCTTGTTGTAGTAGGGCGTAACGACCAGCGCGCCATCCGCGCCGACCTTCTTGGCATACTCGGTGAGCTCGATCGCCTCGGCGGTGGAATTCGAGCCGGTGCCGGCGATGACGGGCACGCGACCACGCGCCGCCTCCACGCACACCTCGATCACGCGGTTGTGCTCCTCGTGGGTCAGCGTCGGACTTTCGCCCGTGGTGCCGACCGGAACGAGGCCGTGCGTGCCCTCGTTGATCTGCCAGTCGATGAGGCGGCGGAATGCATCCTCATCGACCGCACCATTCTTGAACGGCGTGATGAGCGCCGTGATCGAGCCCTTGAACATGCGCCTTTTCCCTGCGGTGGCGATTTATCGACTAGCGCGCCTTCAAATAGCCGCCTCGAAATGTCCCGATCGGGATATCCCGCTTGTGGCCATCGCCGGAGAGTGTGCCCCGTGCGGCAACCCGACGGAACCGCCGCCGGACTTGAACGCCACTGCCCCGCTTGCTAGCCTCGGAGCCGATCATAAGACCTCTGCCTACGGATAGCCGTATTTGGAGCGTGCGGCTGAGCGCGCTTCGGCGCAGACCATATTCCGTCATCCGTTGGGCCGCAAGCCGAGGCAGCCGGCACCCACATCGAGTTTTCCCGCCAGGCTCGTCCCGTCACACACTCGATTAACGATGAGGCCCCGCACTCCGTGACCATGAACCTCGAGGCTCCTTTGCACGGCAGACGCGTCGCAAACGGTTGGAGGGCCGGTGCCGCCGTCGTTTCGGCTGTTGCCCTGCTGGCCGTCTGCGCATGGCCGACCACCGCCCGCGAGGCGACCGTCGCACCCGCGACCGCCCCGTCCGCCCGATCGACCGCCCCGGCGGGCACGCTGACACAAAGCGCGGCCAGGAAGCCGCCGAGCGGCGCCACGGCGGCCGTGGCACTCCCAACCGAGCCACCGGCCACGCTCGGCGCCATCCCCAAGCCGGCGGCTCCATCGCAAGAGGAGACCGCATTCGTCAAGCTGCTCGACCAGGCGATCGCGCCCATCCGCAACTTCGTGATCTCGACCGAGGACGCCACGCGCGTGCGTGACGCCATCGCCGCACTGGGCGCCGCCAATCCCGCCAAGGCCCAGGACCTGCGCGCCGCCATAACCGATCCGGTCGGCGCAAAGCTCGTCGATTGGTATCGCCTGCGAGTGGGCTATGGCGAGGCCGCAGAGTATCGCGCGTTTCTCGACAAGAACCCCTCGTGGCCTGACCGCCACCTGCTGTCCCAGCGCCTCGACGAGGCGCTGTTCACGCAGGGAGGATCCGCCGCCTCGATCAAGTCGCATTTCACAGGCGCACCGCCCAAGACCGGCGTCGGCATGGCGGCGCTGGCGTCCGCCTATCTCGCCGAGGGAAATACCGCCGAGGCCAAGGCGCTCGCCGCGAAGGCCTGGCGCGAGCTGCCTATACCCGCGACCCTCGAGACGGGCTTTCTCGAGCGCTTCGGCGCCCTGTTGACCGAATCCGACCACAAGCGCCGCCTCGACCGCCTTCTGATCGATGATCTGCGCTGGTCCGCCGACCGCTCCGAGCGTGCCGCCTTCATTCGCCGCCTGATCCCCAGGCTCTCGCCCGCCGAGCAGAAGAAGGCGGAGGCCCGCCTCGCCGTGTTCATCCGCCACAAGAGCGCGGCGTCGATGATGAATGCGCTGCCGGCCGAAGCCACCACCGACTGGGGTCTCGTGTTCCAGCGGATCCAGCTCCTGCGGCGCGCCAATCGCGACGACGAGGCAGCCAAGCTGCTGCTTTCGGCCCCCACAGACCCGGAGAAGATCGTCAGCCCCGACGACTGGTGGGAAGAGCGGCGCCTCAACGCCTACGAGGCGCTCGATGCGGGCAAGCCGAAGCTCGCCTACGATTTCGTTCACGATGCCGGCCCCCTCACCGTCAACCCGCTCAAGGAGCAGACCTTCCTCGCCGGCTGGCTTGCCCTGCGGTTCCTGAAGGACGCGAAAGCCGCCCATACCCACTTCAGCGCCATGCAGAAGGCTGCCGACGGCCCCCTGAGCCGCGCCAAGGCCGCCTACTGGCTGGGACGCACGGCGGAAGCCCGCAAGGACACGGATCAGGCAACCGCTCACTACCGGACCGCAGCCAAGGAGAGCGACACCTTCCACGGCCAACTCGCCCGCCAGAAGCTCGAACCCGGCCGCCGCCCCATCGCCGCCGGTCCACCCCAGGCGCCTTCCGCCGCCGAGATAGACGCCTTCACGTCGAGCGATGCCGTCAAGGCCGTCGTCGTCGCGCGCAAGTCCGGCCTGAACGCCTCCATCACCCGTGCGTTCCTGACCCATCTGAGAAGCGTATTCGAGACGGAGAGCGGCACTGCGATGGTGGCCCATCTGGCGGAGGCCGTCGGCGACACACAAACGGCGTTGAGGATCGGCAAGCTGGCCGTCGCGCGCGGCCAGAACCTTCTCACCTACGCCTATCCGGTCCATCCCTTCCCGTCCTACACGCCCCTTCGCACACCGCCCGAGACCGCATTCCTGCTCGGCATCGCGCGCCAGGAGAGCGAGTTCAACGTGGCAACCGTGTCAGGAGCCGGCGCACGGGGCTTGTTGCAGGTGATGCCGGTCACGGCCGCTCACATCTGCCGCGACTACAAGTTCAAGTGCGACATTCCCCGCCTGCTGTCCGACCACTCGTACAATGCGATGATCGCGTCGGCCTACATCGGCGACCGGATGGCGGAGTTCCAAGGCTCGTACGTGCTGACCCTTGCGGGCTACAACGCGGGTCCGGGCCGCGCCCGCCAGTGGATCGCCAAGTTCGGCGACCCGCGAGATCCGAAAGTCGACGTCGTCGACTGGATCGAGCGCATCCCCTTCCAGGAGACCCGCGAGTATGTGGCCAAGGTGCTGTCTAACATACAGATCTACCGCGCACGGCTCGGCGAGGCGGGCAATGCGCTGCGACTCGATGAGGATCTGACGCGGGCGCGATTGGCGGCACGCTGAGCACCAACCACCATTGAGATCGGCGAGCGATCGGTCTACAGCCCTCATGGATCAGCGCGATTCCACCTGGGAAACGGGAGCTCCGGACGATGGCAGCGGCGGCGGCATTCACGGACATCTTTTTCACCGCGCGTGACGGGCTGAAGCTGCACGCGCGCCATTACCATGCCAAGGGCACCTGCTCGCGCCGGCCGGTTCTGTGCCTGCCGGGGCTCACCCGCAATGCGCGCGATTTCCACGAGATCGCCTCGGCCCTGGCCGGCGATGGCCCGGCCCCGCGCGACGTCTACGCGCTCGACTACCGCGGCCGCGGCGGCTCCGCATTCGATCGCGACTGGAAGAACTATGCCGTACCGATCGAGATGCTGGACGTGCTCGATTTCCTCGTCGTGACGGGGCTGCACAAGCCGGCCATCATCGGGACCTCGCGCGGAGGGCTCATCACGATGGTCATGGGCGCGGCACAGCCGACCGCACTGGGCCCCGTGGTTCTCAACGACATCGGACCGGTCATCGAGCAGCATGGCCTGGCGCGCATCGCCGGCTATGTCGGCAAGACCCCGCTCCCGCATTCCTGGGAGGACGCCGCGCGCATCGTGCGCGACCTGGACAAGGCGAGCTTCCCGTCGATCGGTGACGGCGAATGGGACGCGGTTGCACGGGCCCGGTTCAACGAGAAGAACGGTCGTCCGGCCCCTGGATATGATCCCAAGCTCGCCCGGTCTCTATCCGTCCTTGATGGTCCGATCCCCGCGCTCTGGCCGCAGTTCGAGACGCTGAAGCACGTGCCGGTGATGGTGGTACGCGGGGAGCTGTCGGACCTCCTGTCGTCGGCAACCGTCGCGGAGATGGCGCGGCGCCACCCGCGCTTCTCGAGCCACACCGTTCCGGGTCAAGGCCACGCGCCGCTCCTCAAGGACGCTCCGACCATCGCCGCGATCGGCCGCTTCATCGCGGAGAGCGACCGCGATGAGCAAGCGGGCATTCTGGCGGGCGCCGCATGAGGCTCGACCTCTGCCACTGCCTGCCAACGCCGCTCACCGCGAGCGTCCGCGCACGAGATGGGGGCGGCCGTCGGCGGCCACCCCCATTT
>WBZY01001144.1_pt2 | contig 13072 bp, 12 predicted proteins | sample 5204191 | NCBI WGS metagenome assembly WBZY01 (sample SAMN12344363, study PRJNA552823) | activated sludge metagenome | biome: Activated sludge suspended growth; feature: Anammox Sidestream; material: Wastewater; isolation source: activated sludge from anammox sidestream of wastewater treatment...
GCATCCTCACCCGCCTGACCGGGCCATCGGGAACCTGCCATGCTCAAGCAATTGCTCGCGATCAAGCACGCCCATGTCGCCCGCGCCGATGCGGCCGAGCTCGACCTCGTGCGCACGCTCGGCCCATGGGGCCTGACCGCGATCGGCATCGGCGCGGTGATCGGTGGCGGCATCTTCGTGATCACCGGCCAGGCCGCAGCCGACCACGCCGGCCCCGCGATCATCCTGTCGTTCGTGCTGGCGGCGCTGTGCTGCACGTTCTGTGCGCTGTGCTACGCCGAGTTCGCCTCGATGGTGCCGGTGTCGGGCAGCGCCTACTCCTATACCTACGCCACGCTCGGCGAGCTGGCGGCATGGTTCATCGGCTGGATGCTCGTGCTCGAATACGGCGTATCGGCGTCGGCGGTCGCGGTGAGCTGGACCGGATACTTCCTGAGCCTGCTCGACCATTTCAACATCCACCTGCCCGCGATACTCACCAACGCGCCGCTGGATGCCCAGCTCAAGCCCACCGGCGCGATCATGAACCTGCCGGCAGCCGCGATCGTGCTTGCGCTGACCGCGCTGTGCTACGTCGGCATCCGCGAGTCGGCCTCGGTCAATGCGGCGATGGTCGTGCTCAAGACCGGCCTCATCATCATCGTGATCGTGGCCGGCTGGAACTACGTCGATCCCGCGCTGTGGCAGCCGTTCATCCCGGCCAACGAGGGACCGGGCAAGTACGGCTGGGAAGGCGTGCTGCGCGGCGCATCGATGGTGTTCTTCGCCTACATCGGCTTCGAGGCCACCTCGGTGGCGGCGCAGGAGTCGAAGAACCCGCAGCGCGACCTGCCCGTGGGCATGCTGGCCTCGCTGGCGATCTGCACCGTGCTGTACATCGCGATGGCCGCGGTGATGACCGGCCTCACGCCCTACAGCCAGCTCGGCACCGACGAACCGGTGGTGACCGCGGTGGCGAGCCACCCCGAGCTGGCCTGGCTGCGCGTGGTGGTGGAGATCGGCGCGCTGATCGGCCTGTCGTCGGTGGTGCTGGTGATGATCATCGCGCAACCGCGTATCTTCATGATCATGGGTCGCGACGGCCTGCTGCCGCGCCTGTTCACCACGATCCACCCGCGCTATCGCACACCGCACATCAACACCGTGATCACCGGCATCGGCATCGCGCTGCTGGCCGCGGTGTTTCCGCTCGACATCCTCGGCGAACTCACCTCGATGGGCACGCTGATCGCATTCGCCGCGGTGTGCGGCGGCGTGTGGATCCTGCGCCACACCCAGCCCGAGCTGCCACGTCCGTTCCGCATCCGCTACGCGCCGCTGGTGTGTCTGGCCGGCATCGTGAGCTGCTGCATCCTGCTGTCCACCATGACCATCCACAACTGGATGCTCATGCTGAGCTGGACCGCGTTCGGCATGCTCGTGTACTTCGCCTACGGCTACCGCCACAGCCGCCTGCGCGGCGGCTGAGGCCGCCACCTCGCACGCCCGCGTTCAGTCCTGGCCGTCGGGCGGGTCGGCGGCCGCGTCGGGCAAGGCCGGATCGTCCGCATCGAGCAGGTCCGTACGCAGTTCCTTGCGCACCGGCGCGATCTCGGCGAGGCTGCGCACCTGCAGCAGCACGCTGCCCTTGCCGCCTTCGGTGAGCCGGCGCAGCGCGCTCGCATGCGCGCGCTGCGCCTTGTCGAGCTGGCTGCCGATCGCGCCCAGTTCCTCGACCAGCAGCGCGAAGTTGTCGTGCAGCAGCGCCGCGCGGCGCGCGATTTCCTCCGCACGCAGGTTACGCCGTTCGATCCGCCACAGGTGCGCGACCGTGCGCAAGGTGGCCAGCAGCGTGCTCGGGCTCACCAGCGAGATGTTCTTGCCCAGCGCATGGCTGTACAGGCGCTCGTCGGCGCGCACCGCCTCGATGAACGCGGCCTCCACCGGCACGAACAGCAGCACGAAATCGAGCGTGCGCAGCCCGTCGAGTTCGCGGTAGTTGCGCGCCGACAAGCCGTCGATGTGACGCCGCAGCGAGGCCACGTGCTCGGCCAGCGCGATGCGCCTGGCGTCCTCGTCGGTCGCGGCCACCAGCCGCTCCCACGCGACCAGCGACACCTTGGAGTCGATCACGATGTCCTTGTCTTCGGGCAGGTGCACGATCACGTCCGGGCGCTGGCGCCCGCCCTCGCCATCGGCGTAGCTCGCCTGCGTGTCGTACTCGCGCCCGGCCTGCAGGCCCGAGGCCTCGAGCACGCGTTCGAGCACGAGTTCGCCCCATGCGCCCTGCACCTGGCTGTCGCCCTTGAGCGCGCGCGTGAGGTTGACCGCATCCTGGCTGATGCGCTGGTTGAGCTCGCGCAGCGCCTGGATCTCCTGGCTCAGCGCGCCGCGCTCGCGCTGTTCGCTGGCGTGGGTCGCGTGGACGGTTTCGCGAAACTCCTTGAGCTGCAGCTTGAGCGGTTCGAGCAGCCCGCCGAGCTGCTGCGAACTCTGCTCGCGGAAGCGCTCGTTGCTGGAATCGAGGATGCGGTTGGCAAGGTTCTGGAACGACTCGCGCAGGCGCTGCTCGGCCTGCTCCAGCAAGGCGAGCTTGTCGGCGGCGGCCTGCGCCTGCTCCCTGGCGCCGGCCTGCAAGGCGGCGTGCTCGCGCGTGAGTTCGAGCAGACGCGACTGTGCCGCCTCGCGCGCGCGCTGCGCGGCATCGAGCTGGCCCGCCAGCTGCTCGGCCTGGGCGCGTTGCGCACTGGCCTGCTCGGCCGCCGCGCGCTGCCGCTGCGTGGCCGCGTCGACGTCGCGCTCGCTGCGCTGCAGGCGCGCAGCCAGTTCCTCGATGCGCTGCGCATCGGCCTCGCGCTGCGCGTTGAGCGTGGCCACCTGCGCATCGCGGCTGGCCGCCCCTGCGGCATGCGCCTGCTGCCGCCAGCGCCGCGCGAGCAGCCACAGCACCACCGCGGCCAGCACGAGGCCGGCCAGGAACGCCACGAGGACGAGGCTTGCAACCGCAGGCTCCAGCACGATGCGCGAACTCCATCAGACCGCTCCATTGTGGCAGCGAGCGTCGCAGAAGCCGAGACGAGCCCCACCCCGCCGCGGCTCGGTTACACTGACCGGCCCTGCACCGCGGAGCACGCCCATCGCCGCCCAGATCGACCGCGCCCGGCTCGAAGCCTGCGCCCACCAGATCGCTGCCGCCGGTCGCGCCCTCGGCGCCCTGGGCTGGACGCCGGCCACCAGCAGCAACTTCTCGATGCGGCTGGACGCGCAGCATGCCGCGGTGACGATCTCGGGTCGCGACAAGGGCCAGCTCGGCAGCGACGACATCATGGTCGTCGACCTGGACGGGCGCGCGCTCGATCCGCAGCTGCGCCCATCGGCCGAAACCGCGCTGCATACCCAGATCTACCGCCGCTTCGCCGCCGCGGGCGCGGTGCTGCACACTCACTCGCGTGCGCAGTCGGTGGCCTCGCGCCTGTTCGCAGCGCGCGGCGTGGTGCGTTTCGAGGGCTGGGAACTGCAGAAGGCGATCGCGGGCTACAGCAGCCACGACAGCGTGCTGGAACTGCCGGTGTTCGCCAACAGCCAGGACATGGCGGTGCTCGCGCGCGCGGTCGATGGCTGGCTCGACGCGGGCAGGCCGCTGCACGGCTACTTGATCGACGGCCACGGCATCTACACATGGGGCAAGGACATGCCCGAGGCGCGACGCCACCTGGAAGCGCTGCAATTCCTGCTCGAATGCGAGCTCGACCTGATCCGGCTGCGAGGAACCCGACCATGACCCGACTGCGCATCTTTGCCGACGACCGCGCCGACGCACCGCTGACCACCCACACCGACCACGCCGCGATCGCGCGCGAGCTCGGTGCGATCGGGGTGCGCTTCGAGCGCTGGCAGGCCAATGCCGAAATCGCGCCCGGCGCCAGCCAGGACGAGGTCATCGCGGCCTACCGTGGCGACATCGACCGGCTCATGCGCGAGGAAGGCTATCGCGCGGTCGACGTGGTGAGCCTCACGCCCGACCATCCCGACCGCGCGGCGCTGCGCCAGAAGTTCCTGGCCGAGCACCGGCACATCGAGGACGAGGTGCGGTTTTTCGTCGCCGGCGCCGGCCAGTTCGCGCTGCACGTGGGCGACAAGGTGTACGAGGTGCTGTGCGAGGCGGGCGACCTCATCGGTGTGCCCGATGGCGCTCGCCACTGGTTCGACATGAGCGAATCGCCCTGCTTCGTCGCGATCCGGCTGTTCAGCAATCCGGCCGGCTGGGTCGCGCAGTTCACCGGCGACGACATCGCCACGCGCTTTCCGCCCATGACGCCGCAGCCCTCGGCGCAGGCCGCGCGCGCGTGAGCTACCTCGACGAATCGCTGGCTCCGGGCGAAGCGGTGCTCGCGCGCTTCGACCTGCACTGGACCGCGCGCTGGCGCCTGGCGCTGTTCCTGCTGCTGGCGATCCCGACCTTCGGCATCGCGCTGCTCGCGGCCGGCTGGGAATGGCTGCGCCTGCGCGCGATCGAGCAGGGCGTGACCGATCGGCGCGTGGTGCGCAAGACCGGCATCGTGAGCCGCCACACCACCGAACTGCGGCTGGCCTCGATCGAGACGGTCGACCTGCGCCAGACCAGTCTCGGCCGCGTGCTCGGCTACGGCGACGTGGTGCTGACCGGACGCGGCGAAACCGCCATGATGTTCAGCCGCGTCGCCGATCCGCTTGCGGTCAAGCGTGCAATCGAGAGCGCCTACGCCGATCATGTCGAGGCCGCGCGCGTGCGCGGCGAGGCCGAAGCCGGCGCCTGAGCGCCGCGCGCGCCCATCCGAGCAGACACTGAAACCGCCATCGCCATGCCCGCCGTCACCGCGATCCTCACCGACATCGAAGGCACCACCAGTTCGATCGACTTCGTCAAGCACGTGCTGTTTCCGTATGCGCGCGAGCGCCTGCCCGCGTTCATCGAGACCCACGGCGACACCACCGAGGTGCAGCACTGGCTGCAGCGCGCGGCCGAGGAAGCCGGCCAGATCGCGCTGCCGCGTCAGGAACTCATCGAACTCCTGCTCGAATGGATCGATGCCGACCGCAAGTCGACGGCGCTCAAGGCGCTGCAGGGCATGATCTGGCTCGACGGCTACGCCGCGGGTGATTTCCGCGCCCATGTCTACCCCGAGGTGGCCTCGCGCCTGCGCGCGTGGCGCGCAGCCGGCAAGCGCCTGTACGTGTACTCGTCGGGTTCGGTGCCCGCGCAGCGGCTGTTCTTCCGCTACAGCGAGGCCGGCGACCTCACGCCGCTGTTCGACGGCTACTTCGATACCGAAACCGGCCCCAAGCGCGAAGCCGGCTCGTACACGCGCATCGCCGCCGCGATCGGGGTCGCACCCGCGGCCGTCGTGTTCCTGTCCGACATCGAGGCCGAACTCGACGCCGCGCAGGCCGCCGGCATGCAGACGATCCTGCTCGCGCGCGCGCCCGCGCAATGCCCGCCCGGCGCGCGCCATCGCTGCGTGGCCGATTTCGATGCGATCGAACTGGCGTGAGCGCCGCGCGCACCTGACATGAGCCCGCGCGCGCCCGGCTCCATGCTGCGCACCTTGGCCGACGGCCTGCGCGCGGCCACGCTGCGCGCGCCGCGCGGTCATGCCCTGCCCGGCAGCGCAGGCGCCTTCGTGGCGCTGGTGGTGGTCTACCTGGTCGCCTCGCTGCTGATCGATGCACTCGACAGCGCGCGGCCATGGCGCCTGGTGCGCGCGGGGGTGGTGAGCGTGCTCGCCGACTGCCTGCTCACCTATGCCGCCGGCTGGCTGCTCGCGCAGCTCGCGCGCTGCCGGGAACTGGCCACCGGCGTGGCCACCACGCTGCTCGCGGCCACCGTCATGGTCGCCCTCGTCGTGCACTGGCCACTGCGCCATCTCACCGCGCTGCTGCAGCAGCACGGCCACGAACTCGCGGCCGTGCTGCCCGCGCTCGCGGGCCGGTTCTGGTGGCTGCTGGTGCTGCTCGTGCTCGCGCACTGGCTCATGCCGCTGCGCATCGGCCGCAGCATGTTCGGCGCGCTGCTCGCCTTCGCCGTGTCCGGTGCGGCATGGTGGTGGCTGCCGTCGGCCGCGCTCGTCGACACCCGGATCGTGGCCACGCCGGCGCAGCCCGATGCCGCGCCCGCGTTGCCCGCGCCGGTGTCCGCGCCGCAGCCGGTCACGGACGAACCCGACTTCGATCCCGAACAGGTCATGTACGCGCAAGCCGCACTGCTCGATGCGGAACTGGCGCGGCTGGCACCGCGCACGCCGGGCAAGATCAACCTGTACGTGGTCGCATTCGCGGGCGACGCCGGCGAGGACGTGTTCCACAACGAGGTCGAGTACGTGCGCACGCTGTTCGAGCAGCGCTTCGATGCCGCCGGACACGTGGTGGTGCTGCAGAACAACCCGCGCACGCTGGAGCGTGCGCCGCTGGCGAGCTGGACCAGCCTGCACGCGAGCCTGCAGGCGATCGCGCAGCGCGCCGACCCGGCGCAGGACATCGTGCTGCTGTACCTGACCAGCCACGGTTCGGACGACCACGAGCTGCTCGTGCAGATGGACCCGCTGCCACTGGTACAGCTGCTTCCCGAGGACGTGGCCGATGCGCTGAGGACCCAGCCGGCGCTGCGCTGGCGCGTGGTCATCGTCAATGCGTGCTACTCGGGCGGCTTCATCGAGGCCCTGCGCGACGACTCCACGCTGGTGATGACCTCGGCGCGCCGCGACCGCACTTCGTTCGGCTGCGGCAGCGACGCCGACATCACCTGGTTCGGCAAGGCGCTGCTGGTGGATGCGCTCAACCGCACCACCTCGCTGCCCGAGGCGTTCGCGCTTGCGCGCGACTGGGTGGCGCAGCGCGAGGCGGCCGATCCCGCCGCGGACGGCACGGTCGAGCATTCCGAGCCGCAACTGGCGACCTCGCCGAGCATCGAGGCGCGCCTGGCACGCTGGAGCGCGGCGCTGCCGCCCCGTCCGCCGGTCGAGTTCAAGCCGGCCGCGCGGCGCTGATCAACGCGGATCCTTGCGCAGCGCAAACACCGTGACCTGCGCATCGCGGTGCACCGGCGCGCCCAGTCGCGCCTCGACCCGGGCCGCACACGCGGCCATGTCGGGCCACGGCACCGGCCACGGGAACTTGGCACCGTAGGGCAACGTCCACGGCTGCATGCGCAGCACGAGGTAGTCGGCGCCCCAGGTCGCGCCCTCGACGATGTCGCCGAGACGCCCGACGCGGCTGAAATGCGCCCCGGTCGCGTGATAGGAGTACTCGTCCCAGTCGCCCTCGCCGCACACCGGCGCCGCCAGCGCGAACTTGACGTTCTGGCGATGGATCCGCTGCAGCCACGGATCGGGAACATAGTTGGAATGCATGTGCGCGGGCGTCTCGATCAGGGTGACGCTGCCGGGCGGGCGCTGCGCGAGTTCGCGGTAGAACGGCGACACCGGTCCGAGCTCGAACAGGGTCACGTACGGATTCGCGCGTGGGTCGTAGTCGAACTGGAACAGCGCATGGCCCATGAACTGGTTGGGGTCGTAGTACCAGGTCGGCAGCGGGCCGCGCACCACCACGATCGCGAGCCATGCAGCCACCGCGCACGCGGCCACGGCGGCGTTGCGCAGGCGTCCGAGCAGTGCCACCAGCCCTGCCGCCACCAGCAGCAGCAGCCACGGCAGAATCGGCGTGCAGTAGCGGGCGAGCACCGCCGGATGCTGCACCCACGCCGGCCGTGCCAGCGCGATCGCGGCCACGCCGACGATGCCGGCGCCCACGATCGCCACCACCAGGAAGCGATCGCGCCGCCACAGGCGCACGCCGCCGAGCACACCCAGCGCCAGCGAGGCCGCGAGCACGAACCCGTCGAAGGTGCCAGCGGCCATGAGCAGGGTGCGGTAGAAGCTGTTCCAGCTCACGCTGTCGGTGGCCGCCTTGCCGGCCAGTGCGTCCCAGTCGTTGAGCAGCGGCGGCAGCAGCGCGATCGCGAGCACGCCGGCCACGAAGGCACCCAGCCGCCACACATGGCCGAGCAAGGCCCACGACTGCGCGCGCCGCGCCGGACGCAGGCAGCCGGCCAGCGCCACCAGGCCCACGCAGGCCAGCGGCCACAAGGTGAACAGCAGCGACAGCAGATGGGCCCAGCCTGCGAGGCAGGTCGCCAGCACGTACACGCCGGCCCAGCCCAGGCTGCGACCTTCGCGCTGGTACCAGTTGCGCAGTGCCACCAGCGCGATCACGCCACACAGTGCGAGCAGGGCATAGGGTCGCGCGGTGCGGCTGAGGTAGATGAGCAGCGGCGACAGCGCGAGCAGCGCGGTCCAGGTCGCGCGTTCCGGCAAGGCCAGCGTACGCCGCAGCAGCGCCGGTGCCAGCAGCAGCAGGGCCAATCCGCACAGCAACAGCGGCAGGTGCATCGACCATTCGCTCAGCGTGCCCTGCTGGTACAGCCAGCGGTAGTAGAGCGTGAGCGGGATCGAATAGTCGGCCACGCCGAAGTGGTCGGCGATGTTCTCCATGTCGGCGCCGATGAGCTTGCGCACCGCATGCCACTCATCGTCCATGAGCATCTGCGAGCGCAGTTGCCACACGCGCAGGAAGCTGCCCGCGAGCACCGCCGCGGCCACCAGCAGCCACCACGGCCAGCGCGCACTGCGCGCGCCCGGCATGGCCTCAGGCTGCATCGACCCGGCCCGCCTGCAGGCGGTCGCACGCCGCCGTGGAAAACAGCCGCGAACGCCGCCAGCCCCACTTCCACAGCCGATAGCTCAGCGCGGTGCGCAGCACGCCCAGGCCGTAGACCACCGAGCGGCGGAAATTGATCTGGCTCGCCTCGGGAAAGTAGCGCGTGGGACAGGAGATCTCGCCGATGCGCTGGCCGAATGCATGCGCCTGCACCAGCATCTGGTTGTCGAACACGAAATCGTCGGAATTGACCGCGAGCGGCAGCGCCAGCAGCACCTCGCGCGAGAACGCGCGGTAGCCGGAATGGAACTCCGAGAGCTTGGAGCCGATCACGAGGTTCTCGAACGCGGTCAACATGCGGTTGAACACGTACTTGTAGCGCGGCATGCCGCCCGCGATCGCGGTGTTGCCGAGGATGCGCGAGCCGAACACCACGTCATACACGCCCGAGGCGATCATCGCGGCCATCGCGGTGATCAGGCGCGGCTCGTATTGGTAGTCCGGATGCAGCATCACCACGATGTCGGCATCGGCCGCCAGCGCCAGCGCGTAGCAGGTCTTCTGGTTGCCGCCGTAGCCGCGATTGACCGCATGGCGGTGCGTGCGGATGCCCAGCTGCCGCGCCACCGCCACCGTGGCGTCGTCACTGGCGTCGTCGACCAGCAGCACCTCGTCGACGATGTCGTGCGGGATCGCCGCATGGCACTCGGCCAGCGTCTTCTCCGCGTGGTAGGCGGGCATCACGACGACGATTTTCTTGCCATGGAGCATCGCAGGGCCCGCACCGGGGAACGCCGCACGCGGCGGCCGGAGGTGGCGACCCCGACAGGATTCGAACCTGTGACCTCGCCCTTAGGAGGGGCGCGCTCTATCCAGCTGAGCTACGGGGCCGAGCAGGCGAAGTCTAGCAACGAACCCACGCCCGGCGCCGCTGCAGGTGGACCGACATGCGGGCGGCACGCGATTGCAACCACGCCGCCGCGCCCGCATCTGCAGCGGTGCGGCGCGTGCGCCTGCTACAATTTCATGTTTTCCGGCGCGCACCCCGCGCCCTGCCTGCTTGCGGAGTCCCCATGTCCAGCCAGATCCTCAGCGCCCTCGGCCTCGCCCAAGACAATTCCGGCACCTACCTCGGCCACGGCGAGTGGTCCACCACCACCGATGCCGGCCTGCTGCAGCCGGTCAACCCAACCACCAACGAGGTGATCGCGCGCGTACACGCCTCCAGCGAGAGCGACTACGAGACGATCCTGCAGCGCGCCCAGCAGGCATTTGCCACCTGGCGCAGCACGCCGGCACCGCGCCGCGGCGAGGCGATCCGCCTGTGCGCCGACGCCTTGCGCCGCCACAAGGATGCGCTGGGATCGCTGGTCGCGCTGGAAATGGGCAAGTCCAAGCCCGAGGGCGACGGCGAAGTGCAGGAGATGATCGACATCGGCGATTTCGCGGTCGGCCTGTCGCGCCAGCTGTACGGCCTGACCATGCACTCGGAGCGGCCCGGCCACCGCATGTACGAGCAATGGCACCCGCTCGGCCTGGTCGGCATCATCTCGGCCTTCAACTTCCCGGTCGCGGTGTGGGCGTGGAACAGCTTCATCGCGGCCGTGTGCGGTGACATCTCGATCTGGAAGCCCTCGCCCAAGGTGCCGCTGTCGGCCGTGGCGGCGCTGCGCATCTGCAACGACGCGCTCAAGGCGGGCGGCTTCCCCGACCTGTTCTTCCTGTTCAACGACGCCGGCACCGAGCTGGCCCAGACCTTCGTCGACGACCGCCGCATCGCGCTGGTGAGCTTCACCGGCTCGACCCGGGTCGGGCGCCTCGTCGGCGAGCGCGTGGCGCGGCGCATGGGCCGCAGCCTGCTCGAACTGGGCGGCAACAACGCGATCATCGTCGACGCGAGCGCCGACCTCAAGCTGGCGATTCCCGCGATCGTGTTCGGCGCGGTCGGCACCGCCGGCCAGCGCTGCACCACCACGCGCCGCCTCATCGTGCACGAATCGATCCACGACGAGGTACTGGGCAAGCTCGTGGCCGCCTACAAGCAGGTCGAGAAGAAGATCGGCGACCCCACCAATCCCGACAACCTCATGGGCCCGCTCAACAGCCGCGATGCGGTGGCGGCCTACCTTGCCGCGATCGAGCAGGCCAAGGCCGCCGGCGGCACCATCGCCAGCGGTGGCGCGGCGATCGAGGGCAAGGGCAACTTCGTGCTGCCCACCATCGTCACGGGCTTGCGCAATTCCGACCCGGTGGTGCAGACCGAGACGTTCGCGCCGATCCTGTACGTGCTCAGGTTCAAGACGCTGGATGAGGCGATTGCGATGCAGAACGACGTGCCGCAGGGCCTGTCATCGGCGATCTTCACCCAGAACCTCAAGGCCGCCGAGGCATTCCTCGCCGCCAGCGGCTCCGACTGCGGCATCGCCAACGTCAACATCGGCACCTCGGGCGCCGAAATCGGCGGTGCGTTCGGTGGCGAGAAGGAGACCGGCGGCGGTCGCGAGTCGGGTTCGACCGCCTGGCAGGCCTACATGCGGCGCCAGACCAACACCATCAACCACTCCGACGCGCTGCCGCTCGCCCAGGGCATCAAGTTCGAGTTCTGAAGCGCGCATCAGCGTGCGCGCCGCGGCGCGGCCGGCATGCGTTCAATTGAACGCATGCGGCCCTGCCACTACCCTTGCCACCCAGGCCCAGTCACGCCCAAGGACCCGCGCGCATGAACGTTCCCGCCCCGGCGCCACAGACGAGCACATTGGCGATCATCAGCCTCATTTTCGGCATCGTGTGCTGGTTCGTGCTGCCGTTCATCGGCGCCCTCGTCGCGATCATCTGCGGCCACCTTGCGCGCAGCGAGATCCGCAACGCGGCGCCGGGCACGCTCGAAGGCAGTGGCATGGCGCTGGCCGGGCTCATCCTCGGCTGGGTACAGATCGCACTGATCGCGCTTGCGATCGTGTTCGTGTTCCTGTTCCTGGGTGGGCTGGCGTTCCTCGCCGCGGGCGCGCACTGATGCCCGCACCGCGATGAGGTCCACGCGCACGCTTGCGGCGCGTGCCGCGCGCGCCCCGCGCACCCGCTGACACCGGCCACCACGCGATGTATGCCCTCGCCCGCCCCTTGCTGTTCCGCCTCGACGCCGAACGTGCCCACGACCTCGCGCTGCGCGCGCTCGAACTGGCCTGGCGCTGTGGCACGAGCGCGCTGCTTGGCGGCCGCCGCGCGCCCATGCCGCTGCGCGTGTTCGGCCTCGAGTTCGCCAATCCGGTCGGCCTGGCCGCAGGGCTGGACAAGGATGGCGCGCACGTGGATGCGCTCGCCGCGCTCGGCTTCGGCTTCATCGAGGTCGGTACCACCACGCCGCGCGCGCAAGCGGGCAATCCGCGCCCGCGCCTGTTCCGCCTGCCCGAGCACGCGGCCATCATCAACCGCTTCGGATTCAACAACGCGGGCGTGGATGCGCTGGTGCGCAACGTGGAACGCGCGCGCTTTGCCGGGCCGCTCGGCATCAACATCGGCAAGAACAAGGACACGCCCAACGAGCGCGCGGTGGACGATTACCTGTACTGCCTCGAACGCGTGTATGCGCGCGCCAGCTACATCACGATCAACATTTCCTCGCCCAATACCCAGGGCCTGCGCGAGCTGCAACAGCAGGACCCGCTGCGCCGCCTGATCGGCACGCTGCGCGAGGCACAGGAACGCCTGGCCGCGCTGCATGGCGCGCGCAAGCCGATGCTGCTCAAGATCGCGCCCGACCTGGGCGCGCCCGAACTCGACGCCATCGCCGACGTGGCCATCGCCACCGGCATCGACGGCCTCATCTGCACCAACACCACGCTCGCGCGCGATGCGGTGGCGGGCCATCCGCTGGCCGGCGAAAGCGGCGGGCTGTCGGGCCATCCGCTGCTCGCAGGCTCGACCGCCGTGCTGCGGGCCATGGCGCAGCGCCTGGGCGGGCGCATCGCTCTGGTCGGCGTCGGTGGCATCCTCGGCGGCGCCGATGCGCTGGCCAAGCTCCACGCAGGCGCGAGCCTCGTGCAGGTCTACAGCGGACTGGTGTACCGCGGCCCACGCCTGATCGGGGAATGCATCGACGCGATCGCCGCACACGCAGCCGGAACAAGTCCGTGAACAACCACGCGCACGGCGCCGCCTACACGATCGCCGAGAACGCCTCGCTGCGCACACGCAACAGCTTTGGCGTCGAGGCACGCGCGGCGCTGCTGGTCGAAGTGCGGCGGGCCGAGGCGCTGGCCGAACTGATGGCATTCGTGCGCTTCAGGACGCAGGCGCCGCTCGTGCTCGGCGCGGGCAGCAACATCCTGTTCACGCGCGATTGGCCCGGCGTGGTGCTCAGCCTCGACACGCGCGGCATCGAGGTGCTCGACGACGACGGCGC
>WBZY01001339.1_pt1 | contig 13068 bp, 12 predicted proteins | sample 5204191 | NCBI WGS metagenome assembly WBZY01 (sample SAMN12344363, study PRJNA552823) | activated sludge metagenome | biome: Activated sludge suspended growth; feature: Anammox Sidestream; material: Wastewater; isolation source: activated sludge from anammox sidestream of wastewater treatment...
CTGTCCGCCGCCACGCCGAACTAGCCGGAGGGCAGCGGCCGTTGCCGCCCATGCGCGCCGAGCGGTCCTGGTACATGCGGCAGGTGAATCCTGGCACGACGGGATGGCACGCCCCGGTCAGATCCCGAGCTTGCTCTTCAGGATCTCGTTGACGGCCTGCGGGTTGGCCTTGCCGCCCGAGGCCTTCATCACCTGACCGACGAACCAGCCGAGCATCGAGGGCTTGGCCTTGGCCTGCTCCACCTTGTCGGGGTTGGCGGCGATGATCTCGTCCACCGCCTTCTCGATGGCGCCCGTATCGGTGACCTGACGAAGCCCGCGCGCCGCCACGATCTCCGCCGGATCGCCGCCCTCGGTCCAGACGATCTCGAACAGATCCTTGGCGATCTTGCCCGAGATTGTCCCACCCGCGATGAGATCGACGATCGCGCCGAGCTGCTTGGCGGAAACCGGGGAATGATCGATGTCCTTGCCTTCCTTGTTGAGGCGGCCGAACAGCTCGTTGATCACCCAGTTGGCGGCCAGCTTGCCGTCACGGCCCTTGGCGACGGCCTCGAAGTAGTCAGCGCTCTGCCGCTCGGACACGAGCACGTCGGCATCATAGGCCGACAGGCCGTAATCCTTGATGAACCGCGCGCGCTTCTCGTCGGGCAGCTCGGGCAGGTTCTTCTTCAGGCTCGCCACGTACTCCTTGGTAAGCTCTAGCGGCAGCAGGTCGGGGTCGGGAAAATAGCGGTAGTCGTGCGCCTCCTCCTTCGAGCGCATCGAGCGCGTCTCGCCCTTGACCGAATCGAACAGCCGCGTCTCCTGGTCGATCTTTCCGCCGCTCTCCAGAATGTCGATCTGTCGGCGCGCCTCCGTCTCCACCGCCTGGCCGATGAAGCGGATCGAGTTCACGTTCTTGATCTCGCAGCGCGTGCCGGGCGGTGTGCCGGGCTTGCGCACCGACACGTTGACGTCGGCGCGCAGATTGCCCTTCTCCATGTCGCCGTCGCAGGTGCCAAGATAGCGCAGGATCGTCCTCAGCTTCGTCACATAGGCCTGCGCCTGCCTCGACGAGCGCAGATCGGGCTTCGACACGATCTCCATCAGCGCGACGCCCGAGCGGTTGAGATCGACGTAGCTGTAGTCGGGGTGCTGGTCGTGGATCGACTTGCCGGCGTCCTGCTCCAGATGAAGCCGCTCGATGCCGACCTTCAGGCTTTCGCCGTCGACGTCGATCTCGACCTCTCCCTCGCCCACGATCGGCTGCTTGTACTGGCTGATCTGATAGCCCTGCGGCAGGTCGGGGTAGAAGTAGTTCTTGCGGTCGAACACCGAGTGCAGGTTGATCTCGGCCTTGAGGCCGAGCCCGGTGCGGATCGCCTGCGCGATGCACTCCGCGTTGATGACGGGCAGCATGCCCGGCATCGCGGCATCGACCAGCGACACGTTGGCATTGGGCTCGTTGCCGAAGGTGGTGGAGGCCCCCGAGAACAGCTTGGACCTGGAGGCGACCTGCGCATGAACCTCCATGCCGATGATGACCTCCCAGTCGCCCGTGGCACCCGGGATCAAGTTCTTGCTGCTCTTGGCTGAATTCTGTTTGGGCCCGGCCATGTCTCGCGCCTTGTCCTGCATCGATCGATTGCGTGTCGGACCCCTCGTTATCCCAGCGCGGGGTCGGCGGCAACAGCGCGGTTCGCACGCTTCCGTGTACGCCTGGAAGAGCGCCGATCGCGGGCTTCCTCCGAGGAAGCCTCGCGGCGACCGGCACACTGACCGGCTCGCGGCGCCGAATCCCCCGCCAATTGGCCTATTGGAACAATCGAACTGTCAGGAGGACCCGGAATCATTAGGTTTGCCGCTCGCTGAACCCATGTCGATCCAACCAGAGGCGGCGACAAATGACGGCCCTAATCATCGACGGACAGGCCGTGGCGGCCGCGACGCGCGAGCAGTGCCGGCAGCGCGTGGCAAGCCTGAAGGAGCACTACGGCTTGACCCCCGGCCTGGCGGTCATCATGGTCGGCGACAACCCCGCCTCGGAGATCTACGTGCGCAAGAAGATCCAGGCCTGCGCAAGCGTGGGGATCTCATCGCGCAAGTACCTGCTCGATGCCTCGACGACGCAGGCCGCGTTGACGCGCCAGATCAAGGAGCTGGGCGAGGATCCGAGCGTCCACGGCATCCTGGTCCAGCTGCCCCTGCCGAAGCATTTCGACATCAACGCCGTGCTGGGGGCCATCGACCGCGAGAAGGACGTAGACGGCTTTCACCTCTACAACGTCGGCGGACTCGTGATCGGCGACACGGTGTTCCCCCCCTGCACACCCTATGGCGTCATGCGCATGCTCGAACATGCCGGAGTCGACGTGGCGGGCAGGAATGCCGTGGTCGTGGGGGCGAGCAACATCGTGGGCAAGCCCATGGCGCTGATGCTGATGCAGCGCGAGGCGACCGTCTCGGTGTGTCACGCGCGGACGCGCGATCTTGCCCAGTTCACGATCCTCGCCGACATCCTCGTCGTGGCCGCCGGCTGTCCCAATCTCATCACCGGTCCCATGGTCAAGACCGGCGCGGTCGTCATCGACGTCGGCATCAATCGTCTGGCCGACGGCCGTCTGGTCGGCGATTGCGATTTTGCGAGCGTCAGCAAGCGAGCGTCGATGATCACACCGGTTCCGGGAGGTGTCGGACCGATGACGGTTACAATGCTGCTGGTCAACACGGTGAGCTCGGCAGAGCGCACCGTCATGCGGCGCCTCGGCGCGAAAGACGCCGCCGGCCTTGTCGAGGCCCACGCCGGCTAGCCGGGAACCCTAGGAAGCCGAGCCGCTGCGCCGCGCGAAATAATAGCCCGCCGCGGCCCAGATGAGACCCGGCACGAACTGGGCCATGAACAGGCCGGCCATGCCGCCGTGCCCCGAAATGGAGACGAGACCCAACAACGAGGCGAGCCAGACGAACAGGCAACCCACGATGGACGCGACGAACGCGGCCACGGGGATCTTCTGCCACTGGTCCGCGCGAGTGCCCATCGCGAACCCGACGCCCACGACGACCGGATTGGTCGCGGCCATGATGACAAGCGACACCGGATCGAACGGGGCAATGCCGGTCACGTTGCCTCCCCTCGCTGCGCCCGCCGTGCATCGACCGCCTTGGAGAGCTTCTCCTCCTCGTACTGGACGAACCAGCCGATCATGTTGCGCCACTGCGCGCCGACCATCTCGACCATCTCCGGGGGCAGACCGCGCTCCGCGGCGCGTGCCTTGACGCGGTCGATCACCTGCTGGATGCGCCACTGCACGACGGCGCCTTCCGGCGTATTGATCTTCAATTGCCATGCGCGGTCGACATAGCCGAAGCGCTCGGCGATGAGATCGACGAGGGCGGCGTCGATGCGGTCGATCTGCGAGCGCACCTCGCTCATGTCCGCGCATTCCCAGGGGCGTTTCGGATCCATCACGACCTCTTCGGCTTCGATGCCGCCGCCTTGGCGGCGGGGGCCGGCCACCAGCGCTCCGAGACCTGGAAGCGTCCGGCGGCATCCTCGATCACCTGCGCGGTGCGGAACAGCGTCTCCTCGTCGAACGGCTTGCCGATCAACTGGAGCCCGAGCGGCGTGCCCTGCCACGACAGGCCGGCCGGCACCGAGATGCCCGGCAGGCCGGCCATATTGACGGTCACCGTGAAAATGTCCTCGAGGTACATCGCCAGCGGATCTCCCGACTTCTCGCCGAAGGCGAACGCGGGGCTCGGCGTCGTCGGGGTCAGCACCACGTCGACCTTGGCGAAGGCCTCGTCGAAGTCCTTCTTGATGAGGGTGCGGACGCGCTGCGCCTTCAGGTAGTAGGCGTCGTAGTAGCCGGCCGAGAGCACGTAGGTGCCGATCAGGATGCGGCGGCGCACCTCCTTGCCGAAGCCGGCCGCACGCGTGCTCTCGTACGTATCGATCAGATCCTTGCCCGGAACGCGCAGCCCGTAGCGCATGCCGTCGTAGCGGGCGAGGTTCGACGAGCACTCCGCGGGCGCCACGATGTAGTAGGCGGGCAGCGCGTACCTGGTATGCGGCAGGCTGATCTCGTGGATCTGGGCGCCGGCCGCCTTCAGCCAGTCGATGCCCTTCTGCCAGAGCGCCTCGATCTCCTTCGACATGCCTTCGACGCGGTATTCCTTCGGCACGCCGACACGCAGCCCCTTGATGCCCTTCTTGCAGGCGGCCTCGTAGTCGGGTACCGGCGCCTCGATGGAGGTGCTGTCCTTGGGATCGTGGCTTGCCATCTGGCGCAGCATGATCGCTGTGTCCATCACCGTCTTGCCGATGGGCCCCGCCTGGTCGAGCGAGGAGGCGAACGCGACGATGCCCCAGCGCGAGCAGCGCCCGTAGGTCGGCTTGATGCCGACGGTTCCGGTCAGGGCGGCGGGCTGGCGGATGGAGCCGCCGGTGTCGGTGGCGGTGGCGGCAAGGCACAGGCCGGCGGCGACGGCGGCCGACGAGCCACCCGAAGAGCCGCCGGGAACCAGCTTGTCGGACGAGACCGTGCCATCCGAGCCCTTGCGGCGCCAGGGTGACACGACCGGGCCGAAGCAGCTCGTCTCGTTCGAGGAGCCCATTGCGAACTCGTCGTTGTTGAGCTTGCCCAGCATCACCGCGCCGGCGTTCCAGAGGTTCTGGCCGACGGTTGATTCATACGTCGGCTTGAAGTCGTCGAGGATCCTGGAGCACGCGGTCGTGCGGATGCCCTTCGTACAGAACAGATCCTTGTGGCCGATCGGCACGCCTTCCAGAGGCCGGCCCTCGCCACGCGTCAGGCGCTCGTCGGACTCCTTGGCCTGGGCGAGCGCGTGCTCTCCCGTCACAAGCACGTAGGCATTGAGCGCGGGGTTCGCGGCCTCGATCGCGGCCAAGTGGGCCTTCGTCAGCTCCACCGCAGAGAAGGTGCGCTTCTTGAGGCCCTCGCGCGCCTCGGCCAGCGTCAGCTTGATGAGATCGGTCACTGGTTCACGTCCGTCATTGCGCGCATCACTACTCGACCACCTTTGGCACCACGAAGAACTGGTCCTCGGTCATCGGGGCGTTCCGGGTCACGGCCTCGGCGATGCCACCGTCCGTCACCACGTCGTCGCGCTTTTTCAGGGAGATCGGCACCACGCGGGTCATGGGCGCGACCTTGGAGGTGTCCACCTCGTCGAGTTGCTTCACCCAGTCGAGAATGCCGGACAGCTCCTTCTCGAGCCCCTTGGCCTCCTCGTCCGTGATCTTGATGCGCGCCAGGCGCGCAATGCGCCGGACGGTATCCTCGCCGACCTGCATGGCGTCTCATCCGTGAAGGTTGAAAATCATGTGCTTCGAGCCGCTCTCTTACCGGCGATGGGCAACGCGTGCAACCGGACGTCCGGACGGCTCCCGGCCGGCTGGCGTCAGCCCCGCCGCCTCACCTTGCTCAGAAACGGGCCGAGGATGTCCGAATAGTCGTCCGTCCAGGGCTTGAAGCCCCTGTCCGGCAGGTCGGAAAATCCGTTGAGCGTGCGGAACGGATCGAGCGCGTAGGTATCCTTGGCGAAGACGGCGATGGTGGACGAGGTCTGGGCGTAGCTGCCGTCCGCGTCCTCGTCCGAGACGATGAGCCCCTTGAGGCCTGGTACCGCGCGCAAGGTGGCCCCGAGCACCGATTCGAGGTCGAGATAGCGGTTCGAGATGTGCAGCACCAGGATGCCGTCGGCCGCGAGCTTCGAGGCATAGAGCTTGAGCGCCTCGGCGGTCATGAGGTGCATGGGGATGGCGTCCGATGTGAACGCATCCACGAGCAGCAGGTCGAAGCTGCCGTCCGCCTCCTTGGCGATCGTCAAACGCGCATCCCCCAGCACGATGTCCGTGTCTGGCTGGCAATTGACGAGGTAGGTGAAGCGCTCGGATTTCGCCGCAATGTCGACAACGACGGGATCGATCTCGAAGAATCGCCACGCCTCCCCCTCCTGCGACAGGCAGGCGAGCGAGCCCGCACCAAGGCCCACGACCCCGTAGCGCCCCTTCGTCCCGCGCTTCTCGAGTGCCTCGCGGCGCAACCTGACCGAGGTCGCCATGGGGCTGGCCGGATGATAGTAGGTGCCCGGCTCGACCTCCTCGACAGTCTCGCCGTTCTCGTCGCGCACGCGCTGCGCGCCGTGCAGCGTGGTGCCGTGGGTCAGCACGTTCCACTGGCCATCATCAGACAGCGACACGCGGTAGACGCCGAAGTAGCTTCTTTGCGCCTCGCCGCGCTTGACGCCCGACGGCAGGATCGTGACCGTGACGAACATCAGCAGCGCGAGCACGAGCTGGCGTGTGGGATGGTTCCAGAAGGCGAGGATGCCGGCCGCGAACAGCGCGACGAGCGCGAACGCCGAGCCCCAGTCGTCGAAGGTCATGCTGAACCTGCCCGCCGCCCAGGGCAGCCAGAACAGCAGCATCGCCCCCAGCGCGAAGACGACCCAGAGTATGTGCCACTCGCGGGTCTCGACCCGGCGAAGATCGAGCGCACCCGGCCGGCATGCCATCGACAGCGCGAGCAGCAGCGGATACTCGAACACTTCCGAGAAGATCTTGGGCGCAACGAGCGCGGAGAAGATGCCGCCCAGAACGCCGCCCAGCGACATCCAGAGGTAGAACTCGGTCAGGTGGCGTGCGGCGGGGCGCGCCTCGTAGAGCGTGCGATGCGCCACGAGCGCGGACGTGAAGAACACCGTCACGCCGACGGCGCTCGAGACGAACCAGCCTTCCTTCACGGTCTGCGAGATGAACAACAGCGCGGCCAGCACCGCGGCCAGGTGCAGCGCCAGGAGAAGCCGCCGCGGAATGAGGGCGCGATCGCGGAACACCAGCACGAACGTCAGCAGGTAGAGCGACAACGGCACCACCCACAGCAACGGCGCGGACGCGATGTCGGTCGTCACGTGGGTGGTGAACGCGGTCAGCAGCGCCGAAGGAACGAGCGCAAGGCCGACCCAGGCGAGCCGGTCGTACCAGTCGGGCGCCGCCGGCGATCGATCCCCGGCGTCGGCTGTGCCATCCACCGCGCTTTCCCTTGTCGGCGTCCCCCCGCGGGCGAAGTAGAAGCAGGCCGCCAGCGCGGCAGCCAGCACGACGAACAGGATCGTCCAATACCCCGACAGTGCCCGCATGCCGAATGCAGGTTCCAGCACCAGCGGGTAGCCGAGCAGCGCCATCAGGCTGCCGAGGTTGGAGGCTGCATAGAGGAAGTACGGGTCGCGGCCGTCGGGGTGTCCGGTCGCAGCGAACCACGCCTGCAGCAGCGGCGCATTGGCCGCCACGGCGACGAAGGGAAGCCCCAGCGCGACGGTGAACAGCCCCAGCTGCCACAGATAGGGCTCGCCCGGGGGCGGCTCGCCGAAGCTCTCGGGGAGTCCGATGGGGAGCGACACGAACGCCAGCGCATAAAGGCCGAGGTGGATGAGGCCCGTAAGGCCGATCGGCACGCGCTGGATGAGCAGGTGCGCGTAGCAATATCCCGCCAACAGCGCGCCCTGGAAGAACACCAGTGCCACGGCCCAGACCGACGGGGCACCGCCGAGCACCGGCAGCGCCATTTTGGCAAACATCGGCTGGATCGAGAACAGCAGCGCCGCAGAAAGGAACGTCGTCGCCGTGAACACCAGAAGCGCGGAGAAACCGCCACGGGGCGCGGGGGGCGAGGACGGCCCCTCCCCGCGTCCCTCGCGCGGCGCGCGCACGACGACCGCGTCCTCAGGCAACGGGCCACCTTCGGCCATTCGTTCAGCTCCACTCTGCGGAGGATTGGCTCAAGGGCCCAATCTAGCCGGGAACCCGCACCGTGGACAGCCCCGGACCACTGGTCCAGGTGCCGGGGTTTGCGTGTTGTTGCATCGATTTGACCGCGGCGGCTGGAAACCCGTCACACGCTCAACGCGGCCCCGACCTTCGGTACCGTCACCTTGGCCGGTGCCATGGCCGCCACGAAGGCGTCCGCGTTGGGATCGAGCATTCCAGGGAACGTGCCATAATGACAGGGAATGATCGTCTTGAACTTGAAGTAGCGCTGGCAGGCGAAGGCGGCCGTGCGTGCGCCCATGGTGAAGCGGTCGCCGATCGGCACGATGCCGACGTCGGGCTCGTGCAGCTCGTTGATGAGCCCCATGCCCGGAAACACCTCCGTATCGCCCATATGAAGCAGCGTCTTGCCCTCCCGCGCCTTGACCACCACGCCGCAAGGATTGCCGAGGTAGACCCCGTTCGACGAGGACGAATGCCTGGCATCCACGAACGTCAGATCGAAATCCGCCCCCCGAACCGTGCCCCCGGTATTCATCGGCTCGAGCTTCTTCGCGCCCTTGCCGCCCAGATGCATCGCGAGCTCGAACACTGCATAGAGTGTCGCGCCGTGCTTGACGCAGATCGTGGCCGCGTCCCCGATGTGATCGTCGTGGCCATGGGTCAGCGCGACGTGGGTGACACCCTTGATCGCGGTCGCGAGCGGAATGCCCGACGCCTCGAAGGTCGGATTGCCGGTCAGGAAGGGATCGATCAGCAGCACGCTGCGGCCGGTCTCGATGCGAAAGCAGGAATGGCCGAACCAAGTGATCTTCATCGGATTATGCAAGTCCCAATTGAGCTGTCGGTCTCGTCGCGGGCCAAGTATAAGCAGGGCACACACAGGGACAACCGGATTGACAGGAATGGCCGACAACCCCGCTGGGGACGACGCGAACGGCGAGCCGGAGGCCTCTGCTGCGGCGAGGCCGGCACCGCAGAAGCCATCCGAGCAGAGGAGCGCTCGCGGCCAGCCGCTGCGCGGTCAGACCTTGCAGGACGTCGAGGCCTTTCGCGCGCTGCTGCCGGCGCAGGGCCGCCTCATCGGCGTCGACGCGGGCACCAAGACCCTCGGCCTTGCGCTTTCGGACGTCACCCGCATGATCGCCTCGCCGCTGGAGACGATCTGGCGCACCAGGTTCAAGGCTGATGCGGCCCATCTGCTGAAGCTTGCCGGCGATCACGCCGTCGCCGGTCTGGTGATCGGCTTTCCCGTCAACATGGACGGCAGCGAAGGCCCCCGCGCCCAGGCCACCCGCGCGCTGGCCCGCAACCTCAATCTGATCAACGATCTTCCGATCCTGCTGTGGGACGAGCGGTTGTCGACGGCAGCGGCCGAGCGAACTCTGCTGGAAGCCGACGCCAGCCGTCGCCGCCGCGCCGAGGTCGTCGACAAGCTCGCCGCCACCATCATCCTGCAGGGCGCGCTCGATCGCATGCGGCGCTCGCCCGGCTGAGGCGGCCGCCCGCCACTCGTCCGCCGTCCGCCTACGACGCGCCGCCGACCAATGTCATCATGCGACGATCGCGGCACGATCGAAGTCTCAACCACGCCGCAATGACACGGCATGCTCAATGCTAGTGGCTCGGGCATTCCGCACGCGCTTTACCTGCCTATGGACAGGCAGAGGGTGTGACGCGGCAGATCCCGCTGGCCCTCGTGCAAGCGTGGACGATGCGGATGCGGAGACCGTTGCGTACCCTCACAACTCGCGCCGACGTCAAGCGGTCGCTCTCCATGCCACGACTCACGGACGAGTTGGAGGCGCTGGCGTCACGCTTCCATGCTCCGGTCCGGCGCGAAGTCCGGCGTCTGATGAGATCATCGCCCCGCGTCGCCGACCTCGCATCGGTGTTTCCGGGTGCCGTCCACGCGCTCGCCGCGCGCCGCGGCCCGCCTGCGGCGCGGCTCCGCGCCTTGTCGCTGATCGAGCAGGGCGAGCCGATGAAGTCCGTCGCGCGAACGCTCGATCTGCCGCTGTGGCTGCGGCGCCTGCCGCCCGAGGCCTTCCGCGGGACCCTGGGTACGGTGCCCGGGAGCGAGGCGTTCTCTCGCCGCATCGCCAACCGGATACCGGTCAACGCCGCGGAGACCGCCTTCTGGCTTGCAACACTGGTCTTCGCAATCAGGGCGGCGGATGAGGATTTTGCCATCTGGCTCGCCGAGCAGCCGATCTATGCGGAGGCGGGCAATCCGGAGGTACTGTTCCCGGTGCTCGCGGCCTATGCCTGGTTCTCACGGGCAGCAAGCACCGCGGCCCACCGGCTCATCGTGGTACCCTGGCGCCCGGAGATCGCCATCGACACCGCGCTGTGCGCCGCGAAGAGCTGGTTGAATCGGATTCGCCTGGTCATCCAGTTGCGGGACGACACCATCAGCGAGACGTGGCTGGCGCCGGGCAGCGCGCAGGGCTTCGACATCATAGCCCTCACCACGAGTGCCGAGATCCTCAAGGAGGCGCAGGCCATGCACAACTGCGTCGACCAGTACATCGACCGGCTGACGCGCGACCGCTGCCGCCTGTTCTCCATCCGTCGCGACGGCACCCGCATGGCGACGATGGAGATCGGACCTCACCCGCGCGAAACCGGCGTCCTGTCGATCATGCAGTTGAAAGCGCGGCACAACATGCCCGCCTCGCTCGACGTGTGGCAGGCCGCGCACGCCTGGCTCGCGCAGCAGCCGGGCCTCAAGCGGCTGCCGGCGATGATGGTGCCTCCCGCCCCCATGAACGGGGCGACCTGGAACGATCTCATGCAGCCCTACCGGGACGCGGCGGCCGGCGCGCCGTGGCTCCCCAGCCGCGATCTCGAGCAGTCCCTCGCCGCGCTCGACGTCCAGCTTGCCGATCTCGCCCGCCGCGGTGGCGTCTCCTCCTGGCTGTTCACTTGACGATCGCCCCGTCCCCCTCGCGAGTTCGCCGACCAATGGCCCTGTCTCTGCCCAATGGCGCGACCCGCGCGGCAACGCTATGAATGGGCGTTGATCCTCCTCGGTCCCACCAGCAGCGCCCCACGCCCATGTCCAGTTTTGTTCCGAATCTCGACCTCGCCGCCTTCCTCTGGTTCGTGACCGTGGTCGGCCTGTTCAACCTGATTGCCGGGCACTCGTCGCTGGAGCCGCGGACCATCGCGGGGGCCATCCAGAAGCAGCGACTGAACTGGATGATGAACATGGCGGAGCGTGACAACCGCATGCTCGACGGCATGGTGTTGCAGGCGTTGAGCCAGGGAAACGCCTTTTTTGCCTCGACGAGCGCGATCGGCGTCGGCGGTCTGGTGTCGATCATCGGCTCGGGCGACACCGCCCTCGCGTTTCTTCAAAGGCTACCGTACGCTGCCCCCGCAACCCCCTTGCTCTGGGAGCTGAAGATCGTCTTCTTGATCGTCATTTTCATCTACGCGTTCTTCAAGTTCGCGTGGGCATTTCGCTTGTCGCACTATACCGGCATCATGATCGGGGCAGCGCCGATCCCGAACCTCACTAATCAGCATGAATGTGATTTGCATGCGGAGCGCACCGCAAAATTGATCGGCATCGCGGCGGAGCATGCAAACAGCGGTCTACGGTCGTTCTATTATGCGATCGCCGCACTCGGATGGTTTTTTCATCCGCTACTGTTCATCCTGATTACAACCTGGGTGATCATTATTCTAACAAGGCGGGAATTTTTCTCACGCGCCAATCAAGTTATTGCAGGACGCTGGCCTTAGTGCGACAATGTGTCATTAAAGCCGTCCAGGCTGCGGCTTCAGCGCGACACATGGGCACCCCATCGGTCGCATGCGCAAGCGCCGTCGAGGCGGTCGAATGATCAAATGACGATCATTCTACGGAGCACAAGGGCTGCATCGGGTTTCCCCGGCTCAAAGTCATCTGTTTGAAGAGCTCCACTGCCGGGCCCCGAGGTCGACCGAGCTGTAGCCAGGTCCCTGTCGGACCTCGTCGGCAGTGATCTTCCGGGTTCTGCCTGCCATTGCAGTCCGAGCAGAAACCGTACTGGCGCCCTGTGGCAAGACGCTCGGGCTGCCCTCCCAATATCCGATCGCGGTTTTGTCACAGCGCCTTGAACTTCGACAACGGACAACCCAGCTTCGGTTCAATCGAGAAACACCTGTTCATTGAGGTTCATAATGGCAATGAAGGACGATCCGAGACTTGAGAGGCTTCCTCCCTCCGCGATGCATCTGCTGCATCGGGCCGGGCAGTGCGCCGACGAGTTGTTTGCCGAGAACATGGGCAAGAGCGATCTGACCCCGCGCCAGTTCGCCGTGCTTAAGGCGGTAGCGCTCGCCAACGATCCGAGCCAGACGATGCTGGTCGAGATGACGGGCATCGATCGCTCGACGCTCGCCGACATCGTCGCACGCCTCGTCAGCCGGGGCCTGCTGCAGCGCAGGCGGACCCGACTGGACGCGCGCATGTACGCTGTGAAGCTGACCGACCAGGGCATGGAGGCGATCGCCGCCGCCGAGCCTGCGGTGAACGCGACCGATGACCGGATCATGTCGGTCATACCCCACTCCCAGCGGGCTGAGTTCATCGCCGTGCTGGAAGGGATCGTGGATCACCTGAAGGTCAAGGGCGGCGCCAAGACGTCGTCGGCGGCGTAGCCCGCTCGTGCACCTGCGCCATGTGCACTCACACGAAGTCAGGAGCGGCCCGCGCAACGATTGCGCGGGTCTCCGCCCAGTCGAGCCCCTGTCCATAGATCCGGTGCGGGCTCTGCCCCATGCGCGTTGCGACGTACGCATCCGCCACGGCCTGGGGCGCATGTGACCTCAAGACCGCTCCCGCTGCCAACACCGCAAGCCCCTCGACCAGGGCGCGCGCTCTCAAGTCCAGCAGGCGAGGCTCCTGCAGGATCGTCTCGATGCGCCGGTGCGCCGCCTTCAAATGCGGATCATCGCCGGCTGCCCGGCCCAGCTCGTCCATCACCAGCTCCGCCACGCCCGGCTCCTTCTGCAGAACCCGCAGCACGTCGAGCGCCATGACGTTGCCCGAGCCCTCCCAGATGGCGTTGACGGGAGCCTCGCGGTAGGCCCGTGCGATCGGCAACTCCTCGACGTAGCCGTTCCCGCCCAGGCACTCCATCGCCTCGCCGACCACGCCAGGCGCCACCTTGCACACGTAGAACTTTGTGACAGGTGTCATCAGGCGCCGCCACGCGTCCGCGCGCTCGTCGCCGGCGTGATCGAAGGCGCGCGCCAGCCGGAACGACAGCGCCACCGCAGCTTCCGTCTCCACCGCCAGA
>WBZY01001340.1_pt1 | contig 13065 bp, 13 predicted proteins | sample 5204191 | NCBI WGS metagenome assembly WBZY01 (sample SAMN12344363, study PRJNA552823) | activated sludge metagenome | biome: Activated sludge suspended growth; feature: Anammox Sidestream; material: Wastewater; isolation source: activated sludge from anammox sidestream of wastewater treatment...
ACTGCAGCTTCCCAAGCTGCTAACGTGGGTTCGATTCCCATCACCCGCTCAATCCATTGGTGTCCGGGTACAAGCGTGGGCGCCCGCTGACATCCGTGGAAATCCGCCTGCAGCCACCCTGAATCAGTACATTTTTCAGCCCATCGTTACCGCGGGGTCGTACGCGGTATTGGCGCGGTAGACCGTCGGCGTTGCTGACGTCTTGCTTGAACTGGCGGCGACTGTCTGTGCCAAGTGCCAGGCTCCGGAAAAGTTCGGCCTCAGTCATGAACTCGCTCGGGTACAAAATGTGACTTGCTGGCCCGGACGGGTTTCAAACTGATACATCACAGTGCCACTTCCCCACCGATTTCGTCATCCGGGTCGATGTTGTGTATGCAGCTCTCCCGGGTATGGCCTCCCCTTCGCAAGTGCGCTCGCAGTGGGCAGCAACAAGAACCGTGCGAACATGGCAAGCAGGGCGCTACCGTCCGAGCAACGAGACGGATACCTCCATCTGCTCATGCTCAAACGCCGGCGCGAACTCATCGAGTTCAGACGGCCGCAACCCGACCTCGGCTCCCAGCGCGACCCGGCGCCAGTTCGACACCGCCACATGCACCTCACCCAGCGCGGCCAGCGCCTGGTCCCGCTCCAGACCGAAGTAGGGCGCGCGGGCCAGCAGCATCGGCACGTCGGTGACGGGGCCGTCCTCTTCGGAGAGCCAGGTTTTCGACTCCCGGTCCTTGTCCGGAAACGGGTTGACGTCGAACGCCGGCGCGAGCCGCCACAGGCCGTGTTCAACGTGCAGGAACCCGAGGTTCTGCAGGTGATCGTCCACGTTGGTGATCAGGAGGTTGAACACCATCCGGCGCCAGAGCTGGCGCAGGTCTTCGGTAGGCGCATGACCGAACGAGCGGATGGCGTCGGCAATTTCCGTGTAGCTGCGATCCTCGTTGCGTAAAGCCTGCAGCAGCGAGGCGGCCGACTGATACGGAATGCGGCCATCGGCGCCGTCGCGATCGAACCGGCGGATGACGGCAACCGGCGTGTCACCCAGGGTCACGACGTGCGATGGAGCGGCGTCGATGCCAGCGAGGGCCGCCAGTTTCATCGCCAGCACTTCGCCGCGCGTCACGCTGCGCGCATCGTTCACGCTTGGAAATTTGCCGATGGCCAGCCGGCCATCCTCGTCCACCAAGGTGCACTTGGGTCGCATGCCGCCCAGCGATGTACCCCTGCCCAGCAGATAGCGCAGATCCTCGGCCGTCTCCTGGCCGCTTTCGACAGCGCGGCTGGCCTGGTACACACGCTCCAGTTCGATCAGTGGCGGTGTGCTGCGGGCCCCCGCTGCCACCGCGCGGAGCCGGTTCCCGTCCGGGTCACGAAGCCGCAGCGCGCCGACGCGGCTGAAGTCATCCACCGCCAGCAGGTAGTCCAGCTCTGTCAGAGCTGGCAGGCGCGGGTTGTCCTTGCGGCGTCTGGCATGTTCGCGGGCGATGACGCGCCGGCCCCAGGCATCCGGGGCGGTATCGGCCAATGCGCCGTGGAACACGGAGTCCTGGGAAGCGGCAGCCTTGTGTGGCTGGTATCCGGCTTCCAGTGGAAGATCGGCCGAGACACTGAACCGTTGCGGGTTCGCAAGCCAGCTCTCGTCATAGGCAAACGCACAGCTCTCGCGCATCCCGTGCTTCATGTAAAGGAGCGAGCCCAGCGGCAGGCCCGCCTTGCCGATGCAAACTTCTACCTGCTGCCGACCCGATGTGCCGGCAGCCATCACAGCGCTCCCGAAGCGGGGCCGCCCGATTTACTGCGCACCCGCTTCGGCAGCTGCTCGTCCATCAGCGCCAGGCCGATCTCGTCATTTGGCGTATCGAGCAGGTGCTCGAGCGTCTGGATTTCGCCGAAGACGTGCAGCGCACGGGCGAAGAAATGGATGGGGATCTTGATGTCGCCTTTCTCCATCCGGCGCACGGTGGACAATGACGCGCCCATGCGCTCGGCCAGCGAAGCCTGGGAGATACGCCGCCGCCTGCGAGCCAGGGAGATGTCGTTGCCCAGTTTGCGGATCGCACGATTCACGGGCAGCGGGACGGCCGCGCTCATCGTCATCGTTCCCTACAGAGCATTAAAGTCATAGTCATGTCCCCAGAAGGACAATTATAGTCTGTTTGCAGGGCAAAACGGACAACCGGCGCGCTACCGGCACAAAAACGGTACATTCTCGCTCCTTGAACGAGAATGTACCCTTATAAATCAAGGAGGTGGATGCCGTGCGCCGTTCCCGTCACCGGCTCCACTCCGGCTTCCGCGTCGTACCGACAAAGCACCCGTCGCCGGCAACCAGCTCCCGGGAGTGGGCGTGTCGGCCGCAGTGGATCTACTTCAGTTCGTGCAGGGTCTTGCCGATGGCATCAGGATTGGAAAAATCGCTGATGCGCGCGACCGCCTTGCCGTCCCTGATCACGATCAGCTCGGGCAGCCGCTTGACGGAATACTGGTGGAACAACCGGTTGCTCTTGTCGATGGCGGTGGCGTGCTTCACTGCAAATTTCTTGCGGTATTCGCCCAGGTCGTCGTCACCCGTCCACAGGCGATTGATGACACCCAGCCAGACAACGTCCTGATGCCGTGCCGATAACGCGTTGACGGCCTTTTGTGCCTTTATGCAGCTTTGCGCGGCGTCGGGGCGCGTCTCCTCCCAGTACCAGTCGCACCAGGTGGCGGTGAACAGCATTGCATGGGTCTGCCCGTCGTTGAGATCGAGTGGAATGTCCGCCTCTTTGTCCACCAGTACGCCAGAGTCGAGGATTTCGGCCTGCTGCCGCTGCGCGACCAGCGCCAGGGAACTGTCCAGAATCGAATCGGCTTTGTGGCCACGGTGAATGAGGTTCATGTCCTTGTCGAACACCAGGTGATAGGGCGTGCCGACCAGGCGGAAGGCCTGGGCCAAGTCGCCGCTGGTGTCGATAGCCATCGGCATGCTCAGACCGTATTCCCTGACGGCGGCGTTGACGCTGTCGATGTCGTCGTTGATGCCGACATTGATGGCGATGACTTCGATTTCGTCGCCGTAGGTTTGCTGTACCTGTTCAAAATGAGGCATCTGCTGGCGGCAGGGCACGCACCAGGTTGCCCAGAATTTCAGGTAGACCGGTTTCTTGCCTTTGAAGTCTGCCAGCCGGGTCGTCTTGCCGGTAATCAGCGGGATCGGCTCTTGCAGAAGTGCGTCCGGCAAGCCGCCGGCCTGTGCGCCGCCGAGCGCGAATAACAGGGCGAGCAAGCCCGGCATGAATCGTTTGCAGCAACTTCGCAAGAGTGTTCCTGAGGTGGTTGATGTAGACGGGAACGTCAAAAACATGCCTGCAAAAGTAACAAGGACCATGTTAGTCTGCTTTAACATAGCTTACAACGCCCGAGCCGGTGTCGTGTGGCCGTAGCGGGTTTTCAGGGATCTTTCGACCATGGCGCATATCGGAACCGGTGTTGAATACGCTTTGCATTGCCTGCTCTGGTTGGTCGATTCGGGCGATCAGCAGCCGAGCAGCCGCGATCTGGCGGAGATGCAGGGCATCTCGCCGACGTATGTGGCAAAGATTTTTTCCCGCTTGAGCAAGGCCGGCATCGTGGAATCCAGCGAAGGCATCCGCGGTGGTTACCGGTTGTCGCGTCGCCCGCAAGACATCAGCGTGCTGGAGGTGACCGACGCCATCGAGGGTGTCAAGCCACTGTTCGACTGCAAGGAAATTCGCGGTGGCTGCGTCTTGTTCGAGGATTCGCAGCCCGCTTGGGCCTGCAGCGGCGTTTGCGGCATCCATGCGGTGATGCTCAGGGCGGAGAAGGCGCTGCGCGCCGAGCTGGCCAAAGCCAGCCTGGCCTCGCTGGCCGCAGGCATGGCCCACAAGGGAATGCCCCCCGATTTCAATCAGGAGGCCCGGCATTGGTTTGCCAATCGCCAGGAAGAACGTGAACGGACGCGCCTGGATGCAGTGCAGGACCGCCCGGCAGGAAGGAAACCCGGAAGAACCGTTTCATGACAAGACAGGCAGCGACACGAATTCTCCCGGCTGACGCTTCAGGCGCCAGCGTGAACCATCACCCCAACCAGCATTGAGGCCATCTTCATGAAAATCGAAAAACTGATCTCCGCTGCCGCAGCAGTCCTCACTCTTTCGCTGGCCGCCGGCTTGCCGGCTCATGCGCACGATACCGCCGATGCAGGCACCGTCACGCAGAACTTTGCTGCACCCATCCCCAACATCCCCGGCAAATCACTGATCGCGGTAGAGGTGGAGTTTGCGCCGGGGCAGGTTGGCGCTCCGCACAGGCATGCGAACTCGGCATTCATCTATGCCTATGTGGTTTCAGGCGCGATCGAATCCAAAGTGGATGATGAGAAAGTCCGCATTTACCGTGCGGGTGAAAGCTGGTCCGAGCGTCCCGGCGCCCTCCACTCCGTCAGTCGCAATGTCAGTGAGACAGAGCCTGCCAAGCTGCTTGCCGTTTTCGTCGTCGACTCTGACGACACGGAGCTGGTCAAGCCGATCAATTGAGATGGCGGTAACACGAGTTGAACGAGGATGAGTCCGTCCAAATCCAATGGTTGGGTGTTGGGCTCTGTTCCCATCACCCGCTCCATCAATCCCGCAACGACCTCATAATCGGCAGATGGAACCGCGCGATCCCGCTGTCGCTGGTGACTCCTGCGAACTGGACGGGGACAATTCACTCATCTGCTGGATGATGGGCCTGTCGCCGGCAGAGCGACTGCAGGTGCTGCAAGGGTTCGTGGACAGCATCGGCGAGTTGAGTCGTGACCAGTCCGCCGCGATTCAAAGACGCCCTTGAGGTCTTCGCCCGACACCGGGTCGACCTGATCGTGGTTGGCGGTGTCGCGGCGGTGATTGGCGGTGCGCCGCTGGCGACGTTTGATCTCGATGTCGTTCACGCGCGCAATGTGCGTCCGGCCTCGCAGGCACAGGCCACCATCTTCTCCAGACACGCTGCGGACCCGTCGACATTCTCGGCGCCATTGGACGCGGACGTACCTGCGAAGACCTCCTTTCTGGATCTGCCGCCATCGACCTTGATGGCCTGACGATCCGGGTGCTCGGGCTCGCTGCCCTGATACAGACCAAAGAAGAAGCCGGGCGCGACAAGGATCGCGCGGTGCTGGAGCTTCTGCGCCAGGCGTTGCGAGGTTATTCACGCCTGGAGCCGCCATGACTGGCTGCGGACCCTGCATCACTCTGGCGTGACGCCCATCGGCACGGCGCCGAGGCTCCACGGCTGCTCGCGCGCGAAGCGCTCTGCCAGAAAATCGACGAAGCCGCGCACCTTCGCCGAAAGATGTCGCCGGCTCGGGTAGACGGCCGATATCGGTGAACGCGGCAGTGAGTACTGCGGCAGCAGGCGTACGAGTGCGCCCGAGCGCACTTCGGGCGCGACGATGAAGTCCGGCTCGATGATCACGCCTGTGCCCGCCGCGGCGAGTCCGGCGAGCATGCGGCCGTTGTTGGCGCGATGGCGCGCCGTCACGCGCAGTTCGTGCTGCTCGCCGGTCGCCGACTCGAAGCGCCATGCATTCGGCATGGGCACGAGCGTGTAGGAGAGGTACTCGTGCGTCTCGAGGTCTGCGGGCGTGAGCGGTGTGCCGCATCTTGCAAGATACGCCGGGGAGGCGCAGCACACGGGTTGCGTCCAGCCGATGCGACGGCTCACGAGCCCCTGCTGCCCGATCGATCCGATGCGCACGCCGAGATCGAAGCCTTCCTCGACGAGATCTGCTGCGCGATCGGAAAGATCGAGGTCGAAGATGAGCTCGCGGTGACGCGCCAGGAATTCGCTGATGGCGGGCGCCAGGAAGCGTTCGCCGAAGCTCACTGCGCAAGTGAGCCGCAGCGTGCCCCTGGGTGATACCGCAGTGGCACGCACCGAGCTTTCCGCTTCCTCGAGATCATTGAGCCACTGCACGCTGCGCTCATAGAACGACTGCCCGACTTCGGTGAGGGAGAGGCGCCGCGTCGTCCGATTGATGAGGCGTGCGTCGAGATGTGCTTCGAGATCGGAGACGAGGCGTGAAACGCCGGACGTCGAGGTGCCGAGCCGATCGGCAGCGCGAGCGAAGCTGCCGAACTCGACGACCTTGGCGAATGCCTGCACCGCCCTGAATCGATCCATTGGCTGATTATTGCAGATTCCGCAATAGTCTATCCTCAGGCTACCTGTTTATTCTGTATCCGTGCTTCTTGATGATGGCTTCCGGTCGCAACTACGGAGTTCCCGCACATGAAGCTCTACTACACCCCCGGCGCCTGCTCCCAAGCCCCGCATATCGCCGCCCATGAACTTGGCCTTCCGGTCGAGGCGGTGAAGGTCGACCTCGCCAAGCACACGCTTCCCGACGGTTCGGACTACTACAAGGTCAATCCAAAAGGTTACGTGCCACTGCTCGTGCTCGCCGACGGGACGTCGATCTCCGAAGCGAGCGTGATCCTGCAGTACCTCGCGGACCAGAAGCCGGGCACTCTCGCTCCCGCATTCGGCTCGCTCGCGCGCTGGAAGATGATGGAGCTGCTCACTTTCCTCGCGACGGAGGTGCACAAGGGCTTCAGCCCGCTGTGGAATCCCGCGACGCCCGCCGAAGTGCGCAAGGGCGCGGTCGACCGACTCGGTACGCGCTTCGATATTCTCGCGCAGACGCTCACGAAGCAGCCGTTCCTGACGGGCGACAAGTTCTCGATCGCGGATGCCTATCTCTTCGTGCTGCTCAACTGGACGAAGATCCACAAAGTGGATCTCGGCCGCTGGCCCGCGCTCACGGAGTTCCAGTCGCGCGTCGCGGCGCGAGCGGCCGTGCAGGCGACGTTCAAGGCCGAGGGGCTCACAAAGTAGAGCCCGGCGGCGCACCGCCGATGGAACGCCTGCCCACCGTGTTCCTCTCGCACGGTTCGCCGTTGCATGCCCTCGAGGCGGGTGGCGCAGGCCTGGCGTGGGAGGCGCTCGCGGCCTCCCTGCCACGGCCCCGCGCGATCCTGATCGCCTCGGCGCACTGGGAAACCCAGTTGCCGATGTTCACCGGCGGGGAGCGGCACGCTGCGATCCACGACTTCAGCGGCTTTCCGCCCGAGTTGTATCGTCTCCGGTACGACGTTGCGGGCTCACCGACGCTCGCGGCGCACGCAGCGACGCTGCTGAAGTCGGCCGGTATGGCCGCGACGGTCAATGCGTGTCGCGGCATCGATCACGGCGCCTGGGTCCCGCTGCGCTGGATGTACCCGGCGGCCGATGTTCCCGTCGTGCAGATCTCGGTGCAGACCTCGCTCGGCGCTGTGCACCACCTGCATGTCGGCGAGACGCTCGCACCGCTGCGCGAGGCGGGTGTGCTCGTGATCGGTTCAGGCCACATGACCCACAATCTGCGCGACCTCGCCGGCCCTCGCGATGACCGGGGTCCGGCAGACTACGTCGTGCAATTCTCGCAGTGGGTGGCGGAGCGGCTCGCGCGTGGCGAGCGCGATGCCTTGCTCGCGTGGCGTGACCAGGCTCCGGCTGCTGCGCGCGCGCATCCGACGGACGAGCACTTCCTGCCGCTCTTCATCGGGCTCGGCGCCGCGGGGCCCGCGGCGCGCGCCACGCGTGTCTACTCGGCAATCGATGCGGGGGTGCTTTCGATGGATGCGTACCGCTTCGATTGAACGGCAGGTGCCTCAGCGCTGCAATCCGCCGGTGAGCACGATGCGCATCGCGGCTTCGACGCTGAGATCGGTGGGCTCGATGCGGTTCTTCGGCAGATACACGGTATAGCCGCCGATCTGATAGCTCATGGGCAGATAGACCGCGACGAGGTCTTCGTCGGTGCCGATGCCGGGGAGAGTGGCGTGTTCCTGCGTCACGAATCCCATCACCCGGCCGGGTCCGAACTCGACCAGCACCACGCGCTCGAGCTCGCTCTTCCTGCCGCTCGTGTTGACGAGTTTCGTGACGTCGCGCAATGCGCCGTACACGGTCTTCACGACGGGCACGCGCATCACGAGATTCTCGATCACGTGCATGCTGCGGCGGACGACATAGGCATTGACGAGGAGCCCGACAATGAACAGCACGATGAAGCCCGCGATGAGGCCCATGCCGGGCACGTAGGCAGCGTCGGGAACGAACCAGCGTATCGGCCCCGAGAGAAGCTCCTCAGTGGTGACGCCAAGCCAGTAGATCAGGTAGACGGTGAGTCCGATCGGCAGGATCGTGACGAGGCCCTTCAGCAGGATGCGGCCGAGCTGGCTCAACGGGAGGCTCCCAGGAGGACGGGAGCGCGATTCTATTCGGTTGCGGAGCCGAGCGGGATGCTGAAGACACTGAAATAGCGGGCGTCACCGAACTCCATCGTCACGATGACCTTGAGCGGGGCGGCATCCCGCCTCTGCGCAGTGGCGTGCAGGGCATAGCGATAAACCGTCGCAGCAGCGGCCTTCTCGACGACGAGAGGTGCCTCATCTGCCAGTACGGTGACATTCCCCGTGGCCGGGAACTCCACCCGCAGCCTGCCGGGGGCGCGCGGCACGACGGCGAGCGCAATGGGTGTGGAGAGGCCCGGCACTACGGCGCCCTGGATGGCATAGCGCACCTCGACGGGCGCGCCCACCTTCCCGCCCGCGACCGCAAGCCTCATGTCCTTCAGGTCCGGCACATCGGTTGCGACACCGGTGTGTGTGCAGGCCGCGAACGCGAGGGCGGCGAGGACAGCGAGTGCATGGCGCAGGAACATGGGGCGGGCCTCCTCAATTCGGCGCAATCGTCACGGTGATATCGCTCGTGCCCGTCACGGCATTGCCGCAGTCGGCGAGGCCGCAGTCGTGCACGTCGATCACGTAGTCGCCGGCAGGCAGTGTGGCGGTGAAATCCTCGTCCGCCGGGGTCGTGCCTTGCGCGACGATCACGCCATTGCGCACGACATAAATGTCGACGTCGCGGCCCGGGAGCGTGGCGGCAGCCGTGATGCGCACGCTCTGCGTCGCGGGGACCGCGAAACGCAGGAAGCGGCTGACGGACAGCGCGTTGCCATTCGCACCCGGATCGAATGCGTCGGTGGTGCGCAGCGTGACGGGTCCGCCGCCGATGGCGATGGGCGTGTAGACGGGCAGGACATCGGAGACCTGCGCCGTGCTCGGCGGAACGTGCGTCTCGTTCGTGCCGTAGATGTCCATGCCTGCCGCTGTGATCTGCTCCGCTGCGACGCGTGCATCGATGGCCGGCTCCATCCCGGGCGTCCGCTCCTTCAGCTTCGTCACGAATGAGAAGAGGGTGGTGAAGGCGGCGGTCGTCCGCTGCTCTGCGGTAAGCACGGCCCAGAGCGGCCCGAAGCCGAGTGCGATGTTGTCGTTCGTCTCGCCTGCCGGGTCGAAGAAATCCCACAGCAGTTCCTGTGCCGAGGACTCGTTGAACCAGCCACGCCGCTGTGCGGTGCTTGTATCGACGCTGAAGCGTGCCGTTTGTCCCTGCTGGTTGCCGAATGCGTCACGCATGACGGGATCGTCGAGTGCCACCGCGGCAAATGCATAGCCGAAGCCCTCGCCGAAGGCGACGCGTGGATCAAGGAGGTCGTCGAAGCCGTGCGCGCCGCCGATGCTGTCGGAGCGCGAGAACTTGTCCTCGATATAGTGGCCGAACTCGTGAATGATCGTGGACGGGTCGAACTCGTCCGTATCGACGTTCGCTTCTCCGCACAGCACGATCTTCGGCTGGCTGCCACCGCTGTAGAAAGTGTCGCCGCCCGGGTTGGCTGTGCTCCAGTCGACGTCGAGCGCCGGAAAGTCCGTGTCCGGCGCCACGCCCAGCACGGGCTGCATTGCGCGCCAGATCGAATCGAGGATCGCAAACGGCGCGGAGGCGCGGGTCCCGGTCGGCACACGACTCAAATCCCAGCCCGACGGAATCGCGACATCGTGCACGGTGCCGGTGCCGCTCCCGAACACCGGTCCGTCCCAGGCGTACATGAGCAGCGCGGCATCCGGATCGCCGACGCGAACACGCCAGTGCGGCAACGGGGTGGGCGCGGCCCGAACCATCTCGGCCTTGCTGCGCACGAATATATTCGTCGAGGCAGCGACCGACGCCGAGTACGCGCCCGTGGCATCTGTCGTAGTGGTCGCGAGCACGGCCTGTGTCGCCGCGCTCACGATTTCGACCGTGATGCCGCGGGCCGGCTCCTGGCGGATGTTCGCGTAGTCGAGCCCGTTCCCGCTGAGATACGGCACGCGTGCATAGGTGATGACGCCGCGCACGGCGACGGGACCTCCCGTCGTGACGCCCACTGTGACGCTCGCAGCGCCGCTGCCGCCGCTGCCGTTGCAGGTGAGGGTGAAGGTCGCCGCACTCGTGAGCGCGCCGGTCGACTCGCTGCCGGCCGTGGCGCGGGTTCCGCTCCAGGCACCGCTTGCCGTGCAGGAAGTTGCGTTGCTGGAGGACCAGGTCAGCGTGGTGGCGGTGCCGCTCGTCACGCTGCTGACGGCAGCAGTGAGAGTCACGCTGGGGGCCGGCGCCGGTGTATCGCCGCCACCGCCACCCCCGCAACCGACGAGAGTCAGCGCGAATGCAGCCAGCACCCCGTCGGTCGCATTGCGCAGCGTCGCGTTTCGCCTCATGAGCGGGAGGCTATACCCGATAGCCTCCCGCGTGTCATGGGGTCGCCGTTACCCGACATCCTTTGTCAGCACGACCTTGCCATCCTTGACTGGCAGGCGCGAGCCCGGATCGTGGTCCATTTTCACGGTGTGCTCGACGTCACCCTGCCTGTAGCGCACCTTGAATCGGCCGGTCGGAACTTCCTTCGAGTCGTACACGGTCTCGCAGCGCTGCTCCGTCACCTGCTCGGTGTTGCCTTCCTGCATACGCTCCTGCACCTTGTTGCCGGCGTAGCCACCGGCCGCCGCGCCCGCCACGGTGGCGATGTCACGGCCCGAACCACTGCCGATCTGGTTGCCGAGCACGCCACCGATCACCGCGCCGACCACGGAGCCTGCGACCTGGTGTTTGTCCTTCACCGGCTTCTGCCGGGTGACGAGTTCGTCGCGACAGACCTCGCGCGGTGTCTTCACCGTGCGCATGATCTCCTCGGAGGACAGCACATCGACGTAAGCGTTGCCCGACATCACGCGATAGCCGGCGAGCGCGCCGACGCCGGTGACGAGAACCGCGCCTGCGACGGCGCCAATCAGCGTTTGTCTGTTCATGCCGATATGCTCCCCACCCGGGCGCCGCGCCGCGAGTGCCGCCGGGCGCATTTGCCTGTCCGAAAGGTCCTACACCGGCTTCTGTAAAGTGGCAGCGCTTTCCGGAACGAGTCGCAGCCAGATGCGCTCGCTCTGCCGGGCCGGTGCACCGGCTCCGTGCAGGGTCGCGAGCGCGGCTTCGTCCGTGATGCCTCCCCCGGTGCGTACCACCGCCAGGGCGCCCGTAAGGCGGCCGAGACGCACGCTGCGTCCCAGAGGCGACAGGGCTTCAGTGGCTGCATCTTCGCGCTGTTCCGTGATCGCGGTGAGCGCCCCCTCCGACAGTTCCCAGCTCGCCGCAACCGCGTGCGCGGCGCGCGGGGCCTGCGTGTCGATCAGCAGGGCGATCAGCTCGGGCGAGGGTGCGAGGCCGCCTTGTTCGACATAGCGTTCCATCGCCGCGCGGAACACGATGATCGCGCCGAGCCCGAGCAGGAGCGCAAGCAGCTGCGCGGCGAACGGGTCGCTATCGTCTACGAGGGCGGCAAACGTCTCGGCAGCGATGCCGGCGCGGAATGCGTGATCCCAGGTCGTGTCGGGGAAGCGCGAGAAGTGCCCCGTCCGCACGCGAAATACCGGCTGCAGGATCGCCGCGGCGACGAGCCGGCGCAGACCCTCGGTTCCGAGCACCGCGACCGCGCGGTCGATGCTCTCGACCGGCTTCGCCGTCAGGCGATAGAAGGGGCTGTTCGCGAGACGCAGCAGATCGCCCGCGAGCGCAGGATCGCGCGCGATGATGCCGGCGAGTTCGCGCCGCGAGGTCTCGGGGTCGTTCACGGCGCGCAGCAACTGCGGCAGCAGCAGCGGCCTGCGCGGCAGGGATGCGCGCGTCGCGGCGCTGCCGACGTCCGCGGCCACCTGCGCCGCCACACGCTCGTGGCCGGGCGGAATCTGCGGTTCGAGCCGGGGCGCTGTCAGCGCGAGACGATGCAGCGCCGTCCACGCCTCGCGCACCGGCAGACCCGCTGCACCCGAGCCGTTCTCGCGCGGTGCGGTCACTGATGGAGCGGCGGGCGGCGGGGAGGCAGGTGCGGGTCTTGCCGTTTCCGCGCCGCGGCGACGGCGCAGGACGATCGCGACGGCGAGGGCGACAAGCGCGAGCAGCGCGATGGTGATCGGCAGGGCGACGGGCATGGCTACGTCAATGATCCGGGTTTTGCGATGCCGATCCAGGCGGCGAGCGCGAGCCCGGCCCAGATCGCGAGCACGTAAGGTCGGCAGGACCCGAGGCCCTGCTGCATGTCCCGGTCGCTTTCCGGCGTGGCGCCGCTCGTCATGAGCTGTTGGTAGCCGGAAACGAAACGCGGCAATTTCGTCCGGATCACGAGACCGCAGAAGATCAGCGCCGCGAAAATGAGCAGTTTCGCCGCGAGCCACGGATAGGGCCGCATGCGGCCGTCGCCGTAGGCGTAGCCGACCGAGGCGATCAGCGCCACGATCATGAAACAGCGGAAGAAGAAGTCGAATTTCGCGAGCTTCCGGCCGAGCGGTTCGCCTTGGTAGTGGTGCACGGCCCAGACGAGCAGCGCCCACAGGGGCCCGAGCACGAGGATCAGCGGCAGCTGGCCGGGCAGGTGGGGCACGCCGAGGCAGTAGGCCAGCAGACCGCCGACCGACAGCGTCAGTGCGAGGCAGTAACGCGGCAGCTGGTCGAGTTCGACGAAGATCCTGTGCGCAATGAGGCGCGCGTCGCGCGACAGCTTCGCATCGATCACGAAGCGGCTCGAGTAGAAGACGCCGACGTCGCCACCCAGCCAGTAAACGAAGAGAAGTATATGAGCGAACTTGACGATCGAATATGCGATCGGTGCATCGACCA
>WBZY01001343.1_pt1 | contig 13050 bp, 8 predicted proteins | sample 5204191 | NCBI WGS metagenome assembly WBZY01 (sample SAMN12344363, study PRJNA552823) | activated sludge metagenome | biome: Activated sludge suspended growth; feature: Anammox Sidestream; material: Wastewater; isolation source: activated sludge from anammox sidestream of wastewater treatment...
GCCGACCTGTGCGTGGCGGGCCGCGAAGGGCAGGTCGAGCACGGGTCGCGCCTGCTCATCGCCGAGCTCCAGCGCCAGGTCATGGCCGATGGCGGACACGCAACCCGAAATCCGGCGGTGATCGTCGATCTGGCGCTCGATCTGCTTCCCTTGCGGCAGTGCTTTGCGACGCGCGGACGGCAGGTCCCCCGCGCGCTGACGGAAACGCTGCAACGCATGCTCCATTACCTGCGCTTCATGCGCCTGGGCGATGGCATGCTGGCACGGTTCAACGGCGTCTCGGTCGCGCGCCCGGCCGCACTTTCCACCGTGCTCGCCTACGAGGAGCAGGGCCATGCGACCCCGGACATTGCGCGGCGCGGCGGCTATCTGCGGATCGATCAGGGCGCAACCACGGTGATAGCGGATGCGGCTGCGGCCCCGCCGCTCGACCTGTCGTCGGAGGCCTGCGCGGGCTGCCTCTCGTTCGAGATGAGCCACCGCAAGAGCCTGATCCTCGTGAACGGCGGCGCGCCGGGCCCGGCCGATTCCGACTGGCGCGGTGCCGCCCGGGCAAGCGCCAGTCACAATACGCTCGTGCTCGGCGAGACGTCGTCGTCGGGGCTCGTGGCCGGCAAGGAGGTCGCCGAGCTGTTCGGCGGCGTGCCGCTGGCCGGTCCCGACCACGCGGAAGGCACCGTCGCCAAGTCGGACCGCGCCGGCTCCATCGACATGCGTCACGGCGGATACCTGAAGCGGTTCGGCCTGATGCACGAGCGTAGGCTCGATCTCTCCGAGGATGGCATGACCCTCGAGGGTACGGATCGGCTGATGCCGCGTTCGGGCAGTCTGCGACTTCGGCAGGATGTACCCTTTGCGATCCACTTCCACCTCCACCCCGATGCCCAGTGCCGGGCCGGCGCCACACGCTCGGAGGTGATCGTGACCGTTCCGGATTGCGTTACGGCTTGGCGCTTTTCTGCGGAGGGTGCCCATGTCGGCGTCGAGGAGAGCATCTACTTCGCCGATTCCGCCGGCCCCCGCCACGCGCTGCAGATCATTCTGCGGGGTACGACCTTCGGCGAGACCGAGGTCCGCTGGCGAATGGCTGCCGATGCGGTATAGGAGGCGCCGCGACCGCAATCACGATGAGGGGCCGGCGTGGCGCATTGGCAGGTCCCGTCCTGAACTTCCACCCGAGGGCTGAGCATGACTGCCGACGTTCAGAAGATTCGCCGTGCGTTGATCTCCGTTTCCGACAAGACCGGGCTCGTGGAGCTTGGGCGCGCCCTCGCCGCATTCGGCGTGGAGCTCGTCTCGACCGGCGGCACGGCGGTGGCGCTCAAGAATGCCGGCCTGGCGGTGCGCGATGTCGCCGAGTTGACCGGCTTTCCCGAGATGATGGACGGACGCCTGAAGACCTTGCACCCCAAGGTGCACGGCGGGCTGCTTGCCATCCGTGGCGACGAGACCCACGCCCGGCAGGCGGCCGAGCACGGCATCGGTGCAATCGATCTGTTGATCGTGAACCTCTATCCCTTCGAGGCCACGGTGGCCAAGGGGGCTCCCTTCGCCGAGTGCGTGGAGAACATCGACATCGGCGGCCCGGCGATGATCCGTGCCGCGGCGAAGAACCACGATGGCGTTGCCGTCATCGTCGATGCCGCCGACTATGATCCGGTGATCGAGGAGATGGACGCCAACGACGGCTGCACGACGCTTGCGACGCGCCGGCGGCTGGCGGCGAAGGCCTATGCCCGCACCGCAGCCTACGATGCCGCGATCAGCAACTGGTTCGCAGGACAGCTCGGGGACGATGCGCCCGCCTGGCGCGCGTTCGGCGGCAAGCTGTCGGAGACACTTCGCTATGGAGAGAACCCCCATCAGACCGCGTCGTTCTATGTGACGGGAGATCGCCGGCCGGGCGTTGCCACCATCACCCAGCACCAGGGCAAGGAGCTGTCCTACAACAACCTCAACGACACGGACGCGGCCTTCGAGCTGGTGGCGGAGTTCGATCCCGCGGCTGCAGCCGCCGTCGCGATCATCAAGCACGCTAACCCGTGCGGGGTCGCCGTCGGGACCTCGCCCAAGGATGCCTACCTGAAGGCGCTCGCCTGTGATCCGGTGAGCGCTTTCGGCGGCATCGTCGCGCTCAATCGCGAAATCGACGCGGAGGCCGCCGAGGAGATCACCAGGATTTTCACCGAGGTCGTCATCGCGCCCTCCGCCAGCCCGGCCGCAAGAGCCATTTTCGCGGCAAAGAAGAATCTGCGACTGCTGACGACGGGCGGATTGCCCGATCCGCGTGCGCAAGGCACGCTGGTGCGCTCCCTGGCCGGCGGGCTGCTCGTGCAGTCGCGCGACAACGCGGTCGTCGATGATCTGGCATTGAAGATCGTGACCAGGCGGGCACCCACCCCGCAGGAGATGGCGGATCTCAAATTCGCCTTCCGCATCGTGAAGCACGTGAAGTCCAATGCGATCGTCTACGTGAAGGCGGGCGCCACGGTCGGCATCGGCGCGGGCCAGATGAGCCGGGTCGATTCGGCGCGCATCGCCGTGTCCAAATCGGGGGACGCCGCGACCGCGGCGGGCCTTGCAAAGGATGCGCTGGTGCGCGGCTCGGTGGTGGCCTCCGACGCGTTCTTCCCGTTCGCAGACGGCCTCATCACGGCCGCCGAGGCCGGCGCGACGGCGGTGATCCAGCCCGGCGGCTCGATGCGCGACGACGAGGTCATAAAGGCGGCCGACGAGCGCGGTCTCGCCATGGTCTTCACGGGGGTTCGTCACTTCCGCCACTAGTGTAGCGCCTCTGACGTTTGGTCCCCCTCGCAGCGAACCTCGTCACCAAACGTCAGAGGCAAAAGCTACACTAGAAACATTGTCTTGCCAGTGTTCCTCATGGCGCCGACATTTGCTCTGGAACCCGCTGTGAGGGGAAGCAAATGTCGGCGCCATGAGGAACGCTAGCGGGCGAGGGCTGCGGCTCGATCCGACGCCGCCGGCCCTTGCGATCGGGGGTCGATGCCGTGAGCGCGATTTCATTGAGGCCGGCAACCGAGCGCGACCTGCCGCTGATCCGCGGCTGGCTGCACCATCCCGATATCCAGCGCTGGTGGGGAAATGCATCAGCGGCGGAAGCCGAGGTGCGGCTCGCCTTCGAGACGCCCTCCGCGCTGTGCCGTCTGATCTGTGCCGGGGGCGAGCCCGTCGGCTACGCACAGGCACTCGATGCCCACCACTGGGGCGGCGCGCTGCCCGAGGGCATGCCACCTGGAACCTGGGATGCCGATCTGTTCGTCGCGGCGGCAGGACACAGGGGCAAGGGAACAGGCCAGATCGCACTGCGGCTGCTCGCCGACGAGGTATTCTCGACGACCCTCGCCGTGGCCCTGTCGGTGTTCGTCTCGGTCGCCAACGAGAAGGCGATCCGGGCATACGAGAAGGCCGGATTCCGCTGGGTCCAGGTCTGGCCAGATCCGATTTCGGGACCGTGCTGGCTGATGCTGATGGAGCGTCCCGGACGCTGACGACAGTACCTGGGTGCAACGCCTCTTAACCCAACGCGCGAAGGTCGTCGTCTGCCGCTCGTCAAGTGCGGCGCGCGGTGGCACTCTCCTGAAGCCGGCGGGGTCGCCGGTCCGGGACTGTCACCAGCAAGGGAAAGCTCATGCGCAGGGTGTCGGGGGAGTGCAGCCTCGGCGGCGTCGGTATCGCCGCCTGGTCTCTCGTTGCCCTGATCCTGCTCGTGGTCTCGCATTACGCGGTTACAGGCACGGCGAAGGCAGCCAAGGACATCGCCCCGTTCCGGATCGCGGTCCACGTCTCGAGCGACAAGGGGCCATCCGCCGGTCCGGCGGAGACATCGGCCATCCGTGACCACGTGCAACGCCGCGCCGACCTCGTCAACGAGGCCGGAGGAATAGGCGGGCATCCCCTCGAGATCACCATATATGACGACAAGACGGAGCCCGAACGCACCATCGCCAACGTCGAGCGGGCGCTCGCCGATCCCGACGTCATTGCCATGATCGGCATCTGGAGCTCGTCGCGCGGCGCGGCGGTCGTCGATCGCATAGGGCGCAGCGGCATTCCCTTTATATCGGAGATGTCGGTCGAATCGCTGTTCGAGGGCTATGCCAACGTCTACTCGCTGACCCGCTCGGTGCGCGACGAGCAGGAGGTGTTCCAGGCGTTCGTCAAGGACAGGTTCAGGCGCGTCGCATTCGTGGGTGACGTCGACGACCTCTATACGAACGACTACCTCGGCCACCTCGAGCGCATGAATGCCGGCTCGCTGCTCGTCAGCTCGACGCGGCACAAAGGGAACATCGAGGATCAGATCGAAGCCGTGGACCAGGAGATCGAGCGGATCAAGGCGGCCGAGCCGGACCTCATCTTCCTGTCGATCGGCTCCAAGCGCGGGGCGGCATTCCTGCGGCGCGCGACGCTGGCCGGCATCCGGGTGCCGGTCTTCATTGCGCTGGGGTCGGTCAGCGGGGTCATGGCCGAGCCGGGCGGGCTCGGCTACGAGGGACCGCTGTACGAGGTGGCGGAGGGCGGCATCGCCAATCTCAACAACGAGCGCCTGGAGCAGCTGCTGCGCCGACCTGGCATGAGGAACCCCGAGCAGGAGTACTCGGCCTACGCGCTCGGCTATGGCGCCCGGTATGCCGATCTCGTGGCACTCGTCGCCGAGGCCGCGGCCATGGCCGAGAAGTCGGGCGACGTTGCCGCCGCGCGCGAGGCGATCGCGACCGAGCTTGCGGGCCTCGTCGAAGGGCGCCGGATCTGGCGCGGCTGGGCGCAGGACTGGTCGTTCACCCGCGAGCGCGCGTCCTCCGAGCGCTCGCTGGTCGTCTGGCGTCCTGCCGGGCAGGCCTCGGCCGTGCTGGCTCCCATCCAGTTCATCCGCCTGGGAAGCCGGATCGTCGCCATCCCCGTGCTCTATGTGCATCTGGACATGACGCGGGTGCATCGCGTCGACAGCAACGAGAAGAGCTTCGACGCCGAGTTCTTCTTCACCATGCGAAGTGCCAGGGACGTCGGCATCGCCGCCGTCGAGTTCACCAATGCCGTGCGGGGACCGGGCGGCGCGCAGCCGGTGATCGGCATCCGCGAGGTTCATCGGGACGACGGGGCGGGCGGGGAGGATGTGACACGCATCTACAAGGTCAACGGACGGTTCTCCTTCGAGCCGGACCTGAGGAAGTACCCGTTCGACGAGCAGGTTTTCACGATCTCGTTCCAGCCGGCCAGCACCTCGACCGCCTTCTTCCTGCAGCCGCCGTCGGAGCGTGTGCGGCAGTCGAGCTTCAGTGTCGACGGCTGGCGCATCAAGAGCCACTACGTCGGCGCCAACGAGCTCATCATCCGATCCGTCGCGGGCCAGCTCAGCGAGGAGCGCATCATCCCCTACTACAATTTCAACTACACCTGGGTGATGAAGCGGCAGGTGGTGGACTACATGCTGCGCGTGATCGTGCCGCTGTCGTTCATCATGATGGTCGCGTATCTGGCGATCTTCATCCCGCGCTCCGAGTTCGAGGCGATCATGGCGATCCAGGTGACGGCGCTGCTGTCGGCGATTGCGCTGTATCTTGCCTTGAGCCAGCCCCAGGCCGATGACGCCACGCTATCCGACATCATCTTCGTGATGGCCTATGCCACCATAAGCGTCATGATCGCGCTGTCGATCTTCGAGGTGAACGCGACGCTGAGCAGCTGGCCCGCATTCATGCGTGGCGTGCATGTTGTGCAGGTCTACCTCGTCCCGGTCGTGGCGCTCGGGCTGATCGCCTACGTGCTGTTCTCGGCCTCGTCGAACGAGCCGATCCTCGATGCCGTGTCGCGAAGCTGGCGCCGCGTGGCCGGTCTTGCCGTGCGCTGAGCGCGAGCAGATCGCCGCGGCGCCGGATCGAGCTCCAGCGCCGCACCCCGTTCATCGCCTCGCCGGGGCCCGGTCAGGCCGCCGCCCGCTTGGCCTGCTTGACCTCGTAGTTGCGCAGCGCCACCGCGAGGGCGGCGGACGCGAGGCGGGCGGCCGGCGGGTCCGCGCGGCTCGTCAGCAGGATCGGCACCTTGGCGCCCACGACGACACCGCCCAGGCACGCCCCCAGGAACTGCGTCATCGATTTCATCAGCGCGTTGCCCGACACGATCTCGGGCACGATCAGGATGTCGGCGGCGCCCGCGACCGGGGAGGCGATCCCCTTGATCCTGACGGCTTCCGGTGACACGGCGAGGTCGAAGGCGAGCGGGCCGTCGACGTCCGCGTCCGGCATTGCGGTCTTGGCCCACTTGGTGAGCTCCACGGACTCGGTCGTGGATGGAACCTTGGGCGAGACGACCTCGGTCGCCGAGATCAGCGCGACCTTGGGCCGCTGGATCCCAAGCGCGTGGGCGAGCGTCACGGCGTTCTGGATGATCGCCTTTCGGGCCTCGACGTCAGGAGCCGGATTGAGGGCGCCGTCCGACAGGAAGAACGCGCGCGAGCGTCCAGGAAAGGTGAGATAGGCGATGTGGGTCAGCGGCCGGCCCATGCGCAGCCCGGCTTCCTTGTTCAGCACCGCCTTCATGAACACGTCGGTGTGGAGGTGGCCCTTCATCAGGGCCTCCACCGTGCCCGCGCCCGCGGCCATCGCGGCGGCGTTGGCGGCGGCCTCCTCGCCGGTCGCGGCGACGACCTCGACCGCCGCGATGTCCCAACCTATGGAGTCGGCCGCAAAGCGGATGGCCTCGGTGTTTCCGAACAGCACCGGCACGATCAATCCCGCTTCCATCGCATCGCGCGCGCTTTCCAGCGCCACTGCGTTGACCGCGTTGACGATCGCGGTGCGCACCGGCTTGGCGCCTCGCACCGCCCTCAACAACGACGGCGAGCATTCCACGACTTGTTGTCCGAGCATTCCCTGGCCTCCCACGCCTTCCTCGATTGCCGGACGAGGTTAACGGAACGAGGCAGGCGTGCAATCGAGACGTTCAGCGAAGCGTGGCGCCGCGCACCATCCGCCAGAGGGCGCGCCGCCCGATGCGTGCTGCACCGCAGCAGGGCCGGTTCCAGGATCGGGGGCCGGTTCAGGTGCCGTAGAAGAACTCGGCCCCCGCGCCGACGATCTTGGGGTCCGGCGTGCCCACGACGGACTTGTCCTTGTCCTCGTAGTCGAGCGTGGCGAGCACATGACGCATGGCCTCCAGGCGCGCGCGGCGCTGGTCGTTGGCCCGTACCGCGGTCCACGGCGCGGTCGCAGTGTGGGTGAAGCGGAACAGGTCGTGCTGTGCCTGCGTGTAGGCATCCCATTTGGACATGGCGGCGAGATCGATGTCGGTCAGCTTCCACCGCTTCAGCGGGTCGTGCCGCCGCTCGTGGAAGCGCACGAGCTGCATCTCGCGTCCGATGGTCAGGAAGAACTTGTAGAGCCTGATCCCGTCGCGCACCATCATGCCCTCGAACTCCGGCGCCTCGCGCAGGAAGTCGGCAAGCTGGTCGTCGTCGCAGAACCCCATGACCCGCTCCACACCGGCGCGGTTGTACCAGGAGCGGTCGAACAGCACGATGTCGCCCTTGGTCGGCAGATGGGCGATGTAGCGCTGGAAATACCATTGTCCGCGCTCGGTCTCTGTCGGCTTGGTCAGCGCCACGGCGCGCGCATGGCGCGGGTTCAAGTGCTGCATGAAGGCGTTGATGGTGCCGCCCTTGCCCGCCGAGTCGCGTCCCTCGAACAGGATGACGATTCGTTCGCCCGTCTTCTGGATGTGGGCCTGCAGCTTCAACAGCTCGATCTGAAGCGGCCTCAGATCCTTCTCGTAGCCCTTGCGCTTCATTTTCTTGCTGTAGGGATAGCCGGCAGATCCGAAAGCGGCGTCCGCGATCGCGTCGGGAAGCTTCGGATTTTCGATGTCGAAAGGGACCGATGTGCCGGGCAGCACGAGCGCTCCCTTTGCCGGCTTGCCGGGACGTTTGGTTGCGGCTTTCTTGGCCATGACCGACGATACCCTCTCGATGTCCGTTGTGGATAGGAAGCCGTGCTGCGCCGGACGGAGCCGGCAACTGCCCCGATTATCCATACCACCGGTCATGATCCCGTGCCGCGCGCTTCAAACGGCGGAGTTAACTGCTGGCGGCAGGCGGGAAAGTCCCATATCTGTGGATCTGTGGAGGGTCGCCCGGTGGCAGCGGCGCGCGATCCATGAGGGCGCGAAGGGTACCGGCAAGGATGAGCAGCGGCGGGCACGGGCAGGACGAGGGGTGGGCGGGCCGCCTTTCCTGGCTGCCCGCGAGCTGGCGGGGCGCTCTTGAGGCGGCACGGCGGTCCTGGCGTGACTACCGGGTGCTCCTCACGGCCGGGCTGACGGTCGTCATGATGCTGTTACTCACAGGCAGGATATCGATCCTTTCCACGCTGGCAGGAGCCTTGGCCGTGGCGGTCGTGACCGCGCGGCTTCCCGAAAGGAGCGGATCGTTGCTGGGGCAGTCCAGCCGTATTGAGCGGTCGGCACCGCAACGCGCGTCGGCATGGCGCGCGATGATCGACGCCTATCCGGATGCGGCCGTCGTGATCAATGGCGACGGTGTCGTGCTCCATCACAACCGCCTCGCGCACGAGTTGATCGACAACCTCGCCATCGGCCGCGACATCAGCGCGATACGCTCGCCGGCGCTCAACGAGGCGATCGAGCGGGTCTCGCGGCGGCGCGAGGCAGAGCAGGTCCAGCTGCTGGAACGCATTCCGATCGAGCGGCGGCTGCTGTCGGTCGTTTCCTGGGTGGGTGAGGCGGCCGAGCCGGGCCCCGGCGATCCCGCGATCGTGGTCCTGTTCAGGGACCTGACGGAACAGGACCGGCTGGCGCAGATGCGCGCCGATTTCATCGCCAACGCCAGCCATGAGCTGCGAACCCCCCTCGCGTCCCTGCGCGGGTTCGTCGAGACCCTGCAGGGGCCCGCACGGAACGATCCGGAGGCGCAGAAGCGCTTCTTGAGCATAATGGCCGAGCAGGCGACGAGGATGACGCGCCTCATCGACGATCTGCTGTCGCTGAGCCGGACGGAGATGCGCACGCACCTGCCGCCCGGCGGCATCTGCGACCTGAACGAGGTGGCGGCGCACGTCCAGCATGCGCTCGAGCCGCTGGCGAAGGAGGCGAACGTGACGCTGACGTTCAAGCCTCTCGATCGGCCGGCACGCATTCGCGGAGATCGCGACGAGATCGTGCAGGTGCTGCAGAACCTTGGACAGAACGCCATCAAGTACGGGCCTGAGAAGAACGGACAGGTTGTCATGAGCGTCTTCCGCGAGCCCGCGGCGGGAAGCGCCGTGTCGATGGTCGGCGTCGCGGTCGCCGACAACGGCCCGGGCATACCGCCCGAACATCTCCCGCGGCTGACCGAGCGGTTCTATCGCGTTAACGTCGCGTCGAGCCGCGCCAAGGGCGGCACGGGTCTGGGGCTCGCCATCGTCAAGCACATCGTCAACCGGCACCGGGGCGACTTGAGGATTGGCTCGAAGGTTGGGTCGGGCTCGACCTTCACCGTTGTCTTCGAAGAGCTGACATCGGGCAAGGCGCAGTCCTAGAAAGGCAAATAAATACAATACAATAGCTTGTCATCAAGCTGTAGCCGTCGCCACCTATAAGGGGGGACGCCGGCAGCCTGGGGAGGCCGGCTGGCGCAGGTCGCAGTACGCACCGGCGCCGTTAATGGCACCGACACGCCACCCCAAGCGAACAGGAGATCAACGTGAGCAAGAAGGTTCTCGCTCTGTCGGCCGCGGCGGCCGCCATGAGTGTCGTCGCCCTGGCTGGTGAGGCATCGGCCCGCGACCAGATCCGCATCGTCGGCTCATCGACCGTCTATCCCTTCACCACGGCGGTTGCCGAGCAGTTCGGCAAATCGGGCGCGGGCAAGACTCCCGTGGTCGAGTCGACCGGCACGGGTGGTGGTTTCAAGCTCTTCTGCGCCGGCGTAGGCGTCGGGCACCCGGACGTTTCGAACGCCTCGCGCGCCATCAAGAAGGGCGAGTTCGACGACTGCAAGAAGAACGGCGTCACCGACATCGTCGAGATCAAGGTCGGCATCGACGGCCTGACCATCGCCCAGTCCAAGGGTGGCCCGGCCACCAAGCTGAGCCGGAAGCAGGTGTTCCAGGCGCTGGCCGAGCAGGTGCCGGACAAGGACGGCAAGCTCGTTCCCAACCCCTACAAGAACTGGTCGGACATCGATCCCTCGCTGCCCGCGGTCAAGATCGAGGTCCTGGGTCCCCCGCCGACCTCCGGCACCCGCGACAGCTTCCACGAGCTGTTCATGGAGAAGGGGGCGGAAGCCTTCGACTCCTTGAAGGCGCTCAAGAAGGCGGACGCAAAGGCATTCGACAAGGTCTGGAAGTCGCTCCGCAAGGACGGTGCGTACGTCGAGGCCGGCGAGAACGACAACGTGATCGTGCAGAAGCTCGAGGCCAACAAGAACGCCTACGGTATTTTCGGCTACTCCTTCCTCGAGGAGAACACCTCCAAGCTGAAGGGCGTCGCGATCGAGGGCGTTGAGCCCGAGGCCGATGCCATCTCGTCGGGCAAGTACAAGGGCGCCCGTCCGCTGTTCATCTACGTCAAGAAGCAGCACGTCGGCGTGATCCCGGGCCTCGACAAGTTCGTGGCCGAGTACGTTTCGGACAAGGCGATGTCGAAGGACGGCTATCTCGCCCGCAAGGGTCTGGTGCCGCTGCCGAAAGCGGAGGCCGGCAAGATTGCCGAGGCCGCGAAGGCGATGAAGACGCTGACGCCCGATCTCGTGAACTGATGAGAATGGCAGGCAGCCGCACATTTCTCGCGCGGCTGCCTGTTCTCGTGCCTGGGGCCGCCCCGCCGCCGCCGGGGGGACTCCCGCGGCTCGCTCGGCTCTGCTAGGCATCGGCGGATGAACACAGCCGGAACGGTGGTGTGATGTCGGGCATATACTTCCTGTCTCTTGCCCTCTTGTCCGTCGGCGGCTTCTTCGCGGTCGCTCGAAAGGCGCGGGCGATCGGCGTTCGCGCTGCCCCGGCCGGGCACGCCATCGGGCTGCACTCGCTGCCGGTCTATCACGGGCTGCTCGCCGCGACCCTCGTCGTGATCGCGATGCTTGGCGTTTATGCCGTCGGCGCACCGGTCGTGACCAGGCTCGCCGAATCCCAGGCGCTGGCCCAGCTCGCACCAGAGCACGTCGCGGACGAATTGAAGCGCGGCGTCGCGATCCGCGACGCCTACAACATCGCGACGGGCAAGTTCCAGGGCGATCCACCGGCGGACCTGAAGGCGGCCGCCGACGCACTGTCGTCGACGCGGAGCTGGGGCGGCTGGATCGTGTCCGGCGTGGGTGTCGGACTGGCACTGGGCGCGCTGCTTCTTCTTTTGGCGCGGGTCGGGCCGGAGTTCCGTGCCCGCAACACGTTCGAGCGCATCGTCAAGGGGGCGCTGTTCGCGTGCGCGACCGTGGCGGTTCTCACCACGATCGGCATCGTGTTCTCCGTCCTCTACGAGACGGTCCGCTTTTTCTTCGATCCCGCGCTCAAGGGCCGGCCGGCGGTCACCGATTTCCTGTTCGGCACCGAATGGAACCCTCAGGCGGCGCTGCGCGCCGATCAGGGCGACATCAAGACGGCGTTCGGCTTCATCCCGCTCCTCACAGGCACGCTGCTGATCACGCTCATCGCCATCGTGGTGGCGGGGCCGCTGGGACTGTTGTCCGCTATCTTCCTCGCCGAGTACGCGACACCGAGGTTCCGTGCCTGGGCCAAGCCTGTCCTCGAGATCCTCGCCGGCATCCCGACCGTCGTGCTCGGCTTCTTCGCGGCGCTGACCGTGGCGCCCCAGATTCGAGGATGGGGCGAAAGCATGGGGCTGGACATCGCCTCGGAAAGCGCACTCGCCGCCGGTCTGGTGATGGGCATGATGATCATCCCCTTCATCTCCTCGCTGTCGGACGACGTGATCAACGCGGTGCCGCAGTCCATGCGGGACGGCTCGTATGCGCTGGGTGCGACCAGATCCGAGACCATCAGGCAGGTGATCCTGCCTGCGGCGCTTCCGGGCATCGTCTCGGCGTTCATGCTTGCGATCAGCCGCGCCATCGGCGAGACGATGATCGTCGTTATGGCCGCGGGGCTTGCCGCCAACCTCACCTTCAACCCGCTCGACGCGGTGACCACCATCACCGTCCAGATCAAGACGATCCTCGTCGGCGACCAGGAGTTCGACAGCGCCAAGACGCTCGCGGCCTTCGCGCTCGGCTTCGTGCTGTTCTTCGTGACGCTCGTCTTGAACGTGATCGCGCTCGTCATCGTGCGCCGCTACAGAGAGCAGTATGACTGATACCGTCATGATGGATGCAAGGGTGCAAGCGCGGCGCAGGGTCGAATTCAATTCGGCGGAGGCGCAGGCGCGGATCAAGGCGCGCTATCGGGCGGAGGCCCGCTTCAGGTTCTATGGCCTGGCCGCGCTGGGTCTCACCACGCTGTTCGTCGTCGTGCTGCTGGCCGACATCCTGTGGCGCGGCCTTCCCGCGTTCTGGCAGCACCAGCTCGTGATGGACGTTCCGGTGGCGGCGGATGCCTTCGGCGAGCCGGGAAAGACGGACGAGGCGGCGATCCGTGGGGGCGACTATTATCCCGTCACCAAGGCGGCACTCGCGGCGGCCATTCCCGGCATCGAGAGCCGCACGGCCGAGAAGCAGCTGAACCGCCTGCTGTCCGACGGCGCCGCCGACATCCTGCGCGAGAAGCTGGTTGCCGATCCTCGGCTCATCGGGACCAAGGTCGCCAAGGTCCCGCTTCTGCTGTCGGACGACGCCGATCTGTACTTCAAGGGTGCCGGCAACGGCATCACGTCACGGGCCCCGCGCGGCGGCGCCACGCCGTCCGGGCTCACCGGCGAGGTCACGGTTCTCTCGTCGTCGAACGATTTCGCCGACACTCTCGTCGCCATCAAGAAGGATCTCGCGACGCGGGCCGCCCAACTCGAGGCGGAGGCCGCTGTGCTGAAGCGCTCGCCGGATGCGGCGGTGCAAGGCCGGGCCACGCCCCTCCTGGAGGAGGCCAA
>WBZY01001344.1_pt1 | contig 13048 bp, 11 predicted proteins | sample 5204191 | NCBI WGS metagenome assembly WBZY01 (sample SAMN12344363, study PRJNA552823) | activated sludge metagenome | biome: Activated sludge suspended growth; feature: Anammox Sidestream; material: Wastewater; isolation source: activated sludge from anammox sidestream of wastewater treatment...
CTGATCATGGGCGGTGCCGCGCTATTCATCGCGATCGAATCGGTGCAGCGCATGTTCCTGCCGGTCACGATCGCGTTCGCGGAGGCCATTGCCATCGCGGTGCTCGGCCTCGCCGTGAATCTCGTCAGCGCACTGTTGCTCGGCTCCGGTAGCGGTCATGGACACGACCACGACGACGACCACCATGACGATGCCGCTGGCGCGCATCCGCGTGAATCCGCGGTCGACCAGAATCTGCGCGCGGCCTACCTGCACGTGCTGGCCGACGCTTTGACATCGATCGCGGCGATCGTGGCGCTCGTTCTCGGACGCTGGCTGGGGTGGGTATGGCTCGATCCCGCGATCGGGCTCGCGGGCGCATTCGTGATCGCGCGCTGGGCGGTGGGCCTGATGCGTGACACGGGCGCGGTGTTGCTCGATGCAGCAGGCGATCCGGGGCTGGCGCGCGCCGTGCGCGCAGCGATCGAGGTCGGCGACGAGAAGGTGAATGACCTGCATCTGTGGCGGGTCGGACCCGGGCGCCACGCGGCCATCGTCTCGCTGGTTACCGAGGTGCCGCTCGAGCCGGAAATCTACAAGCAGCGACTCGCGCACCTGCCGCAGATCGTTCACGTGTCGATTGAGCCGCATCGTTGCCCGGACCACGACGCGCAGCCGGGCGCATCCTGAAAGAAGGGCGTTGCCATGATCCTGCTCGCAGTTGCCGCGCTCGAAGCGGCCGTCTTCTTCAACGCCAATCTCCATACTGGCGCGGACCAGCCGCAGGGGGCGGACGCGATCGTCGTCGACGGCGGGCGCATCAGCTATGTCGGGCCGGGCGTGAAGGCACTGCGGCGTGCGCCGAAAGGTGCACTGCGCGTCGATCTGGCTGGGGCGACAGTCATTCCAGGCTTCACCGACGCGCATGCCCACCTCTCCGGCATCGGGTTTCGCGAACTCGAGTTCGATCTCGAGGGCACGACGAGCCTCGCGGAGTTGCAGCGCAAGCTGGCCGCGCGCGCGGCCAGCACCACCTCGCCGTGGATCACGGGCCGCGGCTGGATCGAATCGCGCTGGCAGCCTGCCGGGTTTCCGACGCGCGCGGCGCTCGATGCGGTCGTCAAGGATCGCCCCGTACTGCTGATGCGCGCAGACAGTCATTCCGCTGTGGCCAACAGTCGGGCGCTCGCACTGGCTGGAGTCGATGCGGGAACACCTGATCCCGCAGGTGGGCAGATCCTGCGCGACGAAGCGGGCGCGCCGACGGGGATGCTGATCGACACCGCCGTGGCCCTCGTCGGCAGGCTTGTGCCGCCGCCCACGGAAGCAGACGAACTGCGCGCTCTCGAGCTGGGCGCCGCGCGCAGCGTGCGCCTCGGCTGGACGCAGCTGCAGAGCGCGGGCGGCACACTCGCGGAAGTCGAACGGCTCTGCACCCTCTATCGTGAGGGCCGGATCCAGCTGCGACTTCATGAAGCCATCAGTGGTCCGGGCGAGGATGCGCAGCAGCTGCTGGCCGGCGGCGTTGCGCGCAAGCCGTGCGACGACCGCCTCACCGTGCGCACCATCAAGCTCTACATGGATGGTGCGCTCGGCTCACGTGGTGCGGCACTGCTCGCTCCTTACAGCGATGCACCCCGGAGCACGGGACTGCTGCTCAACACCGAGGTGCAGTTGTTCCCCGTCCTGACGGAGGCACTGCGGCGGGGCATCCAGATCGAGACGCATGCAATCGGCGATCGTGCCAATCGCCTCGTGCTCGATCTCTATGAGCGTGCCTTCAAGGAGGTGCCGCGGGATGCGCGCGCGGTCGCAGAGCCACGCTGGCGCGTCGAGCATGCGCAGATTCTCGCCCCAGCGGACCTGCCGCGTTTCGCCTCGCTCGGCGTGATTGCATCGATGCAGCCTTCACACGCGATCAGCGATCTCTATTTCGCGCCGGCGCGCCTCGGGCCCGAGCGCCTGAAGGGCGCGTACGCCTGGCGAAGCCTCATTGATTCCGGCGCGGTCGTTGCGGCGGGTACCGACGCGCCGGTCGAACGCGGTGATCCGATCCAGGAGTTCTACGCGGCCACCGTGCGACGTTCGCTCGATGGTTTTGCCGATGACAACTGGCATCGCGAAGAGCGCGTACCGCGCGCCGCCGCGCTGCGCATGCTCACCTCGGCGCCGGCGTACGCGGCATTCGAAGATCAGGATCGCGGCACACTCGAGGTCGGCAAGCTCGCGGATTTCACGGTGCTGTCGCAGGATCTGATGACGGTGCCGGAGGAGAGGATCCTCGCCACGCGCGTCGTGATGACCGTGATCGGCGGCGAGATCGCGTTCAGAGGCCGTTGATATGAATCATTCTCATTCGCGGCCGGGCGCGGCTGGTGCGCGTATCATGCGCGTCCCCTGTCCCCGTCCTCTGAGGTTTTCTGATGAATTCAAACGAACGACTCACTCGCCGGCAGTTGCTGGGCGTGACTGTAACCACGGCAGCTGGCCTCGCGGGTGTCGCCGCGGTGGCGAAGGCCCAGACAGCGCCTGCGGCATTTCCGCATCTCGACGAGAAGGATCCCCAGGCGGCCGCACTGCACTATGTGCACGACGTGAAGCTGGTCGACCCGAAGAAGAGCCCGACCTTCAAGCCCGGCCAACACTGCGCGAACTGCCTGCAGATCACGGGCAAGGACGGTGACACCTGGCGGCCCTGCAACATCTTCCCGAAGAAGCTCGTCAACGCGAACGGCTGGTGCAGCGTCTGGGCCAAGAAGCCAGGTACGGCCTGATATCGCAGCGACGCTCCATGTCGTGGCGGATCTTCGCTGCGGCGTGGCTCGCGCTCCTGCTCACGGAAGCCGGTGCGGCGAAGGACGCCGCATCGGCTTCTTCGCATCTGCCGATCGTCGACGACACCGGCCGTGCGCTGCAGCTCGCCACGCCAGCGCAGCGCATTGTGGCGCTCGCTCCGGGTGCCACGGCACTGCTCTTCGCAGCCGGTGCCGGCGATCGGGTCATCGCGACCATCCAGTTCGCCGACGAGCCGGCCGCCGCAAAGCGCGTGCCGCGCCTGGGTGACCTGCAATCGATCGATCTCGAGCGACTCCTGGCGTTGCGACCCGATGTCGTAGTCGTCACCGAGGCGATCACCTCGCCACTCATGATCGATCGCGTACGCGGGCTTGGCCTGCCCGTCTACACGACGCGCTTCACGCGCCTCACCGACATCGCACCGAGTATTGCGAGGCTCGGGCGCCTCGCCGGCACCGAGGCGGCCGCGGATCGCGAAGCGGCGCGGCTTCGTGATCGCCTCGCCCAGTTGCGTGCAAGTCATGCCGGGCGCGAACCGCTCACCGTGCTGTACCAGGTGTGGAGTCACCCCATCTACTCGATCGGAGGCTCGCACATCGTGACCGACGCCCTCGCGATCTGCGGTGCAACGAACGCGTTTGCAAGCGAGCGCGTCGCTGCACCGTCTCTCAGCGTGGAGGCGGCGCTCGCGCGCAACCCCCAGGTGATCATCGCTTCAGGGCCGCGCGAAGTGGCGACGAAGTGGATTGCGGAATGGCGTCGCTTTCCACACCTCGCGGCAACTGCCGCGGGGCACCTCTACGTGTTCGATGACCCGCGGCTCGATCGCATGGGGCCCGGCGCGATCGACGCGACTGCCGGGCTCTGCCGCGTCCTCGACGCCGCGCGCAGGTGATCGATCATGGACTTCACTTCCCGCGCCACGAGATCGGGCTCCTTGCGCTGAACATAGTGGTCGCTGCGCCGCGCGATGACATGACGTGTTTCCGGCAGCTGCGCAGCCAGATCGAGTTGCATTGCATCGAGGTGCTTCGCAAAGGGTCCCTCGAGCGCAGCGCGTAGTGGCTGCGCAGGCGGCAGACGCTGGCCGGCACTCAACACTGTGAACGGCAAGGGACGCAGCGGTGGGCTGTCGTGAACCTCTTGTTCAGTCGCCTCGATCGCGGCGAACTCCGCGCGCGCGGCTCCCGGCATGATGCGGGTCATCGACTTCATCAGCGAAGCGAGCGCGGGAGCTTCGCGCCGCATGGTTGCAGTCTGCTCCCAGTGCGATGAGTCGACGAGCACGAGGCCCGCCACTTCCTCCGGGAAGTTGCGCGCGTAGTACTGCATGTAGAGTCCGCCGAGGGAATGGCCGACCAGTACGTAGGGCGGCGAGAGGCCCTGCGCGGCAAGCAACGCGCGCAGTTCGCCAACCACCGTTGCGGCATCACGCACGCCCGTGGCGCGCGGACTGCCGGCGTAGCCGGCGCGGTTGTAAGTGAAAGTCCGGGTGAAGCGGCTCACTCTCGCCACGACATCACTCCATGGCGCCATCGTGTCGCCCAGGCCGGATTCGAACACGACCACCGGTTCACCAGCACCTGAGAGATGGAAGCGATGCGTTGCCGCGCTTTCAGGCGCGTCGCGCGCCACCGCAACAACGGGGCAAGTCTGGAGCAACGTGCCAATGGCGAAGATGGCCAGCCGCGCAGCCGACGCGGTTCTCATCGCGCCTCCTTGTCGGCAAGCAGCATCACCTGCGCCGCGCCATTGACCATGGCGGCGGTCGTGCTGCCGGCGTCGTCATACGCATTGACGAGCGTGATCACAGCGCGGTCCCTCTGCGGCTGCAATACCACCAGCGCACGCAGATGGAGCTGGATGAAACGCGCGTAGTCGCGCACGGACATGCTGACGTGCCCGACGGGTGTCAGGAACGCCGGAAATGCGTTGTCGGGCGCATCCGGGTTGTTGGGAAGCGGCACGCCGTCCATCAGCACATGGCCCCAAGGTTGCGGTTGACGATTGGCGCCCGGCCAGCCGAAACGCGCATCGATCCCGAGTGGCCGGAACAATCGCTGCTCCATCAGCGAATCCCAGCTCGATCCGGTGGCACGCTCGAGCATTGCCGCGGCAATGACATAGTCCGCGTTCGAATACAGCGATGTGCCGTACGCCGTTGCGGGCGGCTGGGCCATCGCCCAGACGGCGAATTGCACGCGCTGCTCGATCGGAGAACCCTGGAAAGGTGGTGCCGCCGAGATCTCTTCGAGCGAAGTGAAGGCGAGCAGGCCGGCGCGGTGCGCGAGCAGATCCTGAAGCTCCACATTGGAGTAAGCGGGCTGCAGGGTGGGGCTCACTTCCGGCAGCACGTCAGCGACCCTGGTGTCCCAACTCAGCTGCCCGTCCTCGACGGTCATGGCAATGAGCGTCGCCAGCATGGCCTTGGCGTTGGAACCGAGATGGAAGCGGTCTTCAGGGGTGATTTTTTCTGTTGTGTCGACGCGACGCGTGCCGTCTACGGCGGTGATGATCCCGTCTGAAGTGACGTAGGCCATCGCGGCAGCCGGTGCCCGGGCGTCTGAACGCATGGCGGCAGTGGTTGCGCCAAGGGTCAATGGGTCGACGCTTTCGAACCGGCAAGCGGCAGCGCTGAGCGTGATGGCGAAGCCAAGGCCGACGGCCGAGGCCAGTGAGGTGATCTGCATGTGATGCTCCGTTCTGTTCGGGGAACGGGGCGGATGTTCCGGTGTCGGCTGACTTTGGGTCCCTCCATCCGATCGGATGGAGCTTCCGGCCGATCGGAATGGTCAGGCGGAGGGGGGCGTTGCCGTAGCGGACGCACCCCGGCGGTACCGGCCAGGCGTCGAACCGAAGTACTTTCGGAACGAAGCGTTCAACGCACCCTGCGAATTGAACCCGGCGGCGAGCCCGATTTCGAGGACGCTGCGCCCGCTGTAGGCCGGGTCGTCGAGGCAGCGACGTACCTCGCGCGCGCGCAACTCATTGATGAAGTCGAAGAAGGTCTTGCCGAAGGCGTCGTTGAGCAGCTGGGAGAGATGGTGTGTCGTCATGCCGGCGCGCGTGGCGAGGGCGCCGAGAGTGAGGTCGTTTTCGAGCCAGGGCTTCTCGAGATCCATCAAGTCAGTGAGCCTTGTCTTCAGGCTGGTGAGCTTCTCCGCATCAAGCCCGGATCGCTCATATCTGGCGCGCGCCGGGGGGAGTGAGGCGGTCCGGACAGCGGCATCACGATGCCGCCAGCCTGCGAGCCCGAGCAGATACAGCCCGAACGGCACGACCGCCGCAGCAAGGCCATATGATGCCGAGCGCGGTACGAAGACGCTGGCCGCCCACACGAGCCAGATGCCGAAATTGATCGCGAGCAGTGCGCTGAGCCAACGCAACCCGATGTGCTCGAGCGCCGAGAACTCCCGGGCGAGCGAGCGGCGGTAACGGCGTACGATGGCGAGCGCTGCGATCCAGTATCCGAGCACGTGCAGGACGGCGATCACCAGAATCCAGTCGACCGCCGCGGGCAGGTGCGCGTAGTCGCTCTCGAGCAGGGAGCGCTTCTCGCCTGCAGGCGCGAACCAGAACGGGACCAGCAGTGCAACGACGGCGAGCGCCGGCAGGGCATGTACGAACAGCACCGCCGCGCGTAGCCGCGGACTTCCCGTCATCCGGCGCACATAAACGAATGTGAGAGGTCCGACGAGGAAGATCAGCCAGTCGAACAGGTGCCCGAGAGCGGTGTGCTCGAGCGGAATTCGTACGTCGTCCAGAAGGTCCTGAAGCGACAGCAATGCGACTGAGAGAATGAGTGCTCCGAGCCAGCGCTGCGCGCGACGGCCAGGAAAATTGCTCGCAAAAAGCAGCGCAGCGATGAAGAACCCCAGCGCGCACCCTCCTGCGGCGAAGAATGCCGAAGCGGGGATCACGGGCGCCTCTCAATTATCACGCTTTCCGAATCACGTCGATCCGCTAATCGCGAAAATTTCCGAATTGCAGCGGCCGGTCGAATTGCGTCTTCTTCAGCAGCGCGATTGCGGCCTGCAGATCGTCGCGCTGCTTGCCGGTGATGCGCACCTTCTCACCCTGAATCGCGCTTTGCACCTTGAGCTTCGAATCCTTCATGAGCTTCGAGATCTTCTTGCCCGTCTCGTGATCGATGCCGTGGCGCAGTGCGACCTGCTGACGCGCGGCAGCGAGATTGGTCTCGGCGTCTTTCACGTCGAGGCAGGTGACATCGATACCGCGCTTGCCGAGCTTCACCTTCAGGATCTCGAGCATCTGCTTCAGCTGAAACTCGACCTGCGCATGCAACGTGACTGTGTGCTCGTCGAGCTCGAATTTCGCACCCGTGTCGCGAAAGTCGAAGCGCTGCGCGAGTTCGCGGTTCGACTGGTCGACCGCGTTGGCGAGTTCGTGGCGGTCTACTTCCGAAGCGACGTCGAAACACGGCATCTTGTGCCCCCTTCTTCAGTGTCCACTCAGGCCGTTTCGCCCCAGGCGGGAGCCGGAAAACCGTCTGCGGCACGCCGCCACGGCATCCAGACGAGCGCGACCTCGCCGATCGCGATGTCGCCCTTGCGCGGTGCGAGCGATCGTCGCTCGAGCGGGAGCGAGGCGATATCGAGGGCATCACCCGCCGCTTTCAAGTCGGCCTCGCATTCGGCGTCAAAGTCCGCGAGGCGCTGCCTCAGCACTTCGACGCTGTCCTCCGCGCGCGTAACGTCGTCCTTCTCGCGCCCGACTCGCGAGGCGGTGCGCATGGCCGTGGCCGCCCGTCCGACACTGCTCGCACTGATCGCCTTGCGGCCGAAGAGCGCACCGAGCACGGCCGAGCCGATCGATACCGCCGTCTGCGTGCGCCGCTCGGCGAGCTGGCCGCGCTCGCGGCCGACGCGCTCTTCAGCGCGCCGCAGCTGGTCGGCCAATGCCGTGCGCCGCGCCGCGTACTTGTCGCGCACCTTCTCCACAGCCGCATCGCGCTGCTCGCGCGCGGCGTGTGCAAGACGCGCACGGAACTCGCCTTCAGTCTCGTCCGGGTTCGACGCAAGTCCGAGCGCCTTGCAGTTGAGCACTTCGCTGCGTGCGGACTCGTAGAGATGCGCCGTAAGCGACTTGCCCCACGCCGCGTAGTTCTGCGAACGCAGTGCCGCCGCGGGCAGTGGTGCGAACTGTGCATCGGCTTCGGGCCGATCAGTGAGCGGCGGGCACGTCTCGCCCGTCGATCGACCTTCCGCCCAGGCAACGCCGTTGCCGCTGTCGCTGATTGGCGCGAGCAGTGAGACGGTGCGCCAGGCGTCGACCCTCGTCCCGGAGTCGACGAAATGCAGCTTCGCGGTGCCGAGCACCATTGGCCGATACTCTGTCGCGCCGCTTCCGCGCATGGCCGTCATGAAGTATTCGCGCACATCCGCGGGAACTGCTGCCCGGCCGGCAGTCGCTGTCGTGGCAGACTCCCGGGCAGGCAACGCGCCCGGAGCGGGGTTGGAGGTCTCTGCGCGGCTCTCAACCTTCCTGTCCGCCATCAACCGTGCAATCTCGGGTCCCGTGAGCGGGCCCCGCAGGTAAGAGAGTGCCCAGCGTGACTGCATCAGAAGCGGCGCCTCGTCGTGCACGTTGCGCATCAGGAAGACGCGCTGCGTGAGGCCACTCATCAGCCTGTCGAGAGCCTCGCGGCTGCCTGCCGCCCCGCCCGGCAGCGCGCTCTCGAGACCGTCGAGCACGCGCTGCTTGTCACGATCGGTCTGCAGGCGGCCAATGAACCAGGTGCCGGTGTTGCCGAGGCCCTTGTAGTCGAGATCGACGGGATTCTGCGTTGCGAGCACGCAGCCGACGCCGAAGGCGCGTGCCTGCTTCAGGAGCGTGAGCATCGGCGTCTTCGACGGTGGCGCGGCAGTCGGCGGGAAGTAGCCGAAGATCTCGTCCATGTAGAGGATCGCACGCAGCGACGATGTGCCCGACTGGCGTCGCATCCAGCCGATGAGCTCATTCAGCACCAGCGTGACGACGAACATGCGCTCGGGGTCTGAGAGGTGCGCGATCGATATGATACTGATGCGTGGCTTACCTTCGGCCGTGAAGAGCAGGCGCTGCGCATCGAGCGGATCGCCGTCGAGCCACGCCGAGAAGCCCGGTGAGGCGAGCAGATTGTTGAGCGCCATCGCGAGCGAGGTGCGCTCTTTCGCGGGAAAGAACGTCTCGAGGTCGAGCGCTCCTACCTTCTCCATGGGCGGTTTCTGCACAGCAGCGATGAGGCCGGCGAGTTCGAGACCCTGGCCCGCGCGCCACGCCTGCTCGACGATGTTCGAGAGGAGGATGTGCTCGCGGCTCTGCAATGGGTCAGCGTCGCGACCAATGAGACTCAACAGCCCGCCGACCACGCCGCCCACGCGCTCGCGCAGCATCACGGCATCGTCGCGCAGTGCGTCGGCGGGCGCATCGAGGGAGCGCAGCACGGACAGCGGCAAGCCCGTGTGCGCGCCCGGCGTATAGATCGCGAGGTCGACGGCGTTGCGCAGATTCGCGATGCGCACCGGCGTCTGGTCCCAGTCCGCGAGGCCCTTGCGCCAGGTACTCGCGACCGAGGCTGCGTAATCCGGCACGGAGAGGCCCTTGCGCTTCGCGTCGGCCGGATCAACCCACGCTGCGAAATCGGCGGGGGAAAGCTCCGGAAACGTGAGCAGAAGATTCGCGAGGTCGCCCTTCGGATCGATGCAGATCGCCGGTACACCGTCGATGCCGGCCTCCTCCAGCAGCGCGAGGCATAACCCCGTCTTGCCGCTTCCGGTCATGCCGACGCAAACGGCATGAGTCGTCAGATCGCGCGAGTCGTACAGCAGCGGCTCGGGCGCGGTCGTCTTCGCTTCTGCGTCGTAGGGTCGGCCAAGATAGAAAGCGCCCAGTTTTTCGTAGTCAGCAGCCATTAGTGTTGCTCTGCCATCCAGGGAAGGCCGTCGGTACTCCAGGCATCGAGACAAGCACTGAATCCAACGGCCTCCAGCGGGTGAAGGGTGAGCTCCGCATTGTACTGAACGGCAGGAGTATCCGGCACCGGCAAGAGTGCGGGAGGTGGCGGGGAGTCCATGAAGGGGAGTAGGATCGGGTACGGGGGATTATGCCGAACTGCATGTCACTTTCGCCAAGCAAATCAAAGGCCCGACTTGGGCGCCAGCAGATTATTTCGCGTATTTGCCGCGATTCATCGCAGCACTTCGCCCACCTAATTGATAGTTGGGCTGCGCGAACCATCCTCACTGCCAATGTCTGAGCCTTCTCCCGCCGAGTCAGTCGTCCGCGAGTTCTGGCGTCTCATGGCAACGAACGACTTCCAGCTGGTCAAGGAAGTGCTTTCGCCACAGTTCATGTTGGAGTGGCCGCAATCCAACGAGCGTATTCGCGGGCCTGAGAACTTCGCTCGAATGAACGCCGAGTATCCGGCTACGGGTCGGTGGCGGTTTCGCGTCAATCGCCTGGTCGCCTCGGAAGGGGAGGCTGTGACGCAGGTCAGCGTTACAGACGGCACCCAGTCCGCCGAGGCGGTCTCCTTCTTCAAGGTAGTCGGCGGCAAGATCACTCACCTGACCGAGTACTGGCCGGAGCCGTACGTTGCGCCGGAGAATCGGCATCACCTTACGGAACCCATCGCTTGAAACCGCCGCCCAACCCGGCGTTGCAACCGACCCGCAGCGGCGTGCCGCCACTCCCGGCCGGCGCTGGCCTTCGGCCATTTTGCGCCGGCCGCTCGCGGCGTCACGCCGCTGCGGGCGGCTGAACTTTGTCGTTATACAGCATGAATTGAGAAGCCTGATCGGCAGACTCAGGGTCGATCTGTCGAGGGAGAAGAATCCCTTCGATTCGCGGCGCCCAGGCGTTGCGGTCACGATCAGGAGAGGTCGCAGTCCATCGGCGGTGAAGCGCATCGCGTAAGGCCGGCGGGGAACCGCGAGGGGCTGATGCGCGATAGGCTGCCTCTTGCTCCGACATCAAGTGCCGGCGCGCAGGGGGTTCAAAGCGCCGGCCCCGAATGAGGCGGTGATCCCGGGCACACCTCACCGCATCCCTGGCGATGACGATAAAGTGCAGGTGCGCCGCTACGTGTTCGAGCGCGGAAGCCTCATCGGAATCTGTCAAGGCTCCGTTGATCGCCGCAGCAGCGAGGAATAATCTCAGCGAAGAGGAACGGGGTCAGCTTCGGAGTCGCTGTGGTCATGCCGTATAACGCAATCGTTGGGCGTCATAGGCGACGCCGGAGGATTCGACAGTGTTCGAGATCGCTGGTGGAATACTGCTTGCCGTGGCGATCTTGGCGCTGACTCCGCTAATTCTCGGGCTGGCCGTTGGGGTAGCACTGTTCACTAAGATGGTACTGCCTTATCTTTCCGTCACAGTGCTTACAATCTGGATTGCGCAACAATTCCCAAGTCTCCGCGACGCATGGGCATGGGCACTATTGGGTTCGTTCGGTTTGGGGTACTTGGCGGTTAAGTCACGCGAGCTCCTGGCACTTCGCCGCGACTCACCGTGGGAGTGGCATCAAGGGCACTACTCAGGCTTTGGAGTTGTCCTGTTTCTGGGGCTTCCCTTATTGCCGTACTTTCGCATCAAGACGGGTCGAGAAATTCGCCGTGAGGCAGGCTATGACGACGATGCGCCAAGACTGTGACATGACGCCCAACCGTGCCTTGCACCGGACAGTCGAAAGCGGCGCTCCGCTTGCTTTCTCCTGCCGGTGAAGGCAGTCGTTATACAGCATGAATCGAGAAGCCTGATCGGTCGACTCGAGGTCGATCTGTTGCGGGAGAAGAATCCCTTCGATTCGCGGCGCCCACGCGTTGCGGTCACGATCAGGAAAGGTCGCAGTGTATCGGCGGTGAAGGTCATCGCGTAAGGCCGGCGGGCCTGCGCAAGGGGCTGATGCGCGACACGCCGCCTCCTGCTCTGGCATCAAGTGCCGGCGCACGGGCGGTTCAAATCGCCGGCCCCGACTGAAGCGGTGAGCCATGTCACACCTCACCGCGGCGCGGGCGGTGAAGATAAAGTGCCGATGCGCCGCGACGTTCTCGTGCGCGGAACCCTCCCCGGAATCTGTCAAGGCTACGTTGATCGCCGCGGCAGGGAGGAATAGTCTCGGCGAAGAGGAACGGGGTCAGCATCGGAGTCGCTGTGGTCATGCCGTATAACAATGCGATGCAGCGGGCCCGTGACAGGGAATGCGGGGCGCGCCGAGGGCGCAACGAAATATTCTGCGCCCTCGGCGCGCAGTGAAGGTCGGCGGGCGGCCGCTGATCGCAATCGTTAGGCGTCACGAATGGCAGCGATGCACAATTGGAACGGTTGGCGGCGAATTTGGATCGTCGTCTCCGCGGCAGCACTCCTATTCGCGGTCGTCACTGCCATAAACAGTGTCTCCCCAAATCTTAGGGTCGACCAAGAAGTCGTCTCGGGATTCGACGACCCCCAGTGCAAATACATCGTCGATTTGCCTACCGACCTATTACCCGCCCAAGAGCCTGCGTTCAACGAGCCCTGTTGGTCGATGTACTTGTACCGACAGATGAATGCAAGCTCCGCAAAGAGTAGCGTCGAGTACCGCCATGATATCCAGCGACGACGTCGCAAAGAGACCGCCTACTCACTGACCGTGTTTCTTACAATCTGGCTCGTGGGAATTGGTCTTCTCTACGGAGCCGGGCTCGTTGTCGCCTGGATTCGCCGTGGCTTCGCCCAACCAAACGATTGAGCGGCTAGGGAGATACGTGAACACGTCAACCGCAAAGACTCTGAACAAACTTCGCCGCTCGCAGAAACGGAATTCTTCGTTCTTTGGTCGCGCTAGCCGCTGGGCCATGTTCAAGCTCGGCTTTTCACGCTGTCAGTTTTGTATCCATTGCCACTTTGATGGGCAGCCGTACCGCGCGGTCAGAGAAGACGTAGTTCTTCCCGACGGTGAGTGCCACTGGTCAAAGGCCAGCCCAAGCTCGCGCCTCGAATGGCGAGACATTACTAGCTATCATCGTTGTCCAGGTTTCATACAGGTGCTCTACAACATCAAGGACTATGCAATTGACCCCACAGAGGTGCAGAACATCAGGAACCGACTAGCATCACAATTCGTAACTGTCGCGGGTTGGGTGGTTGCAGTTGCGGTTGCGCTGATAACCGTGTGGCTTGAGAGAAAGAGGTGACGCCTAACTACGCGTATATGGACTCCTCCCGCAAGTAGGAGATCGGATCGGGGTTGAAGGCTGTTGGGGAAATGCCTGCAGTCGTATATCCGGCATCT
>WBZY01001346.1_pt1 | contig 13039 bp, 15 predicted proteins | sample 5204191 | NCBI WGS metagenome assembly WBZY01 (sample SAMN12344363, study PRJNA552823) | activated sludge metagenome | biome: Activated sludge suspended growth; feature: Anammox Sidestream; material: Wastewater; isolation source: activated sludge from anammox sidestream of wastewater treatment...
CAGCGCGCATTGGGATCGCCTGACTGGCGAGGCCGTCGAGAAAATCAGTTTCACGGGCGATTCCTCGGGGAAGCGCCATGCGAGCGCGAACTGCACCCAGGATCCGTTCCTCAAGGATCCGCCGGGAGGTGCTGCCAAGTGCACAGCCGTCAAGGTGCAGGCGGAAATCGACGCGGGAAACATCTACGAGCAACTCCTGAAACCGCAATTCTGGGCCGGCAAGAAGCTCTCGCTCACCGAGGCGCAGGCGCTCTCTGCCCTGCCGCCGCCGAGTCAGCCGCCACCGCCCGTGAAACCAAAGGTCCCGTCGGCATCGGCCGGATCGACGCCAGCCGGTACCAGCGTCGGCGGCGTTGCCAGCCCGGGTCCGATGACCCGCACGCCCGTTGCCGTCGCCGGAAACACGCCGCCGCAGGATCCGGCTGCGCGGGCCGCCGTCATCGAACAGATGCAGCGCGGCTCCGGCACGGGGAGAGGCCGGGCGAGCGACCCGCGCAGCGCGTCACCGTCCTCACAGCCGCCAGCGCAGGCAAACACGCGAGTGGCCGCCGCTGCCGTGCAACCAACGCAGATGGAGATCGAGGGCGAGGCGTTCGTGACTTCCGGGGCATTCCAGCTCAACGGTGGCCAGGCCAGCGTGCAGCAGATGTCGGGCTTCGGCAGCGGCTGGAGCGGGAACGCCCAGCTCTTCTGGAGCGAAGGCGCGCCGGGCGCGGTGCTCGACCTGCTCGTCGATGTCCCGGCCGCATCGAAATACGCGCTGGAGATCTACCTGACACGCGCACCCGATTTCGGCCAGCTCAGCTTCGAGATCGACGGCCAGCCGAGCCCGGTGCCATTCAATGGCATGGCACCGCAGGTCATGGCGAGCGGACCGATCCAGCTCGGCACCTTCCCGCTGCAGGCGGGGCAGCGGCGCGTGAGCATGATGATCACCGGCAAGCACGCGCAGTCATCCAATTACTACATCGGCATCGACAAGCTGAGGCTCTATCCGGCAGGACCGATCAACTGAGCATCCGGGCACTGCCGGCGAGCTGGCGCAGGTGGCGCGTGCTGGTGTCGGTCAGGCGCACATCGATCGCCTGGCCGTCGAGATGCAGGCTGTGCCGTGCAACACCCGTGGAGCGCCCGCGCAGCATGGCGTTGGTGGCGGGTGAGCGAAAGCCCGAGATGACCTCGCAACGGCCGGTGCTGCCGGTACGGGCCTGCACCGCGGCGAGGGGATGTCGAGCAGGCGCGGGTCGATCGGGTGCACGTCGCCGCTCCTGAAATCGCGCAGCACTATCCGGCATTCCGCGAGATGCGCGACATGGAGAACGCCTGGCTTGCCAGCGATGGGGCCCGCGTGCCGGGCGGAAGCTGTTCACGCTGCATGCGGGCATCGACATTCAGCCCCATCAGCGCCCGAAGCTGGGACGACTGTGTCGCTACGTGAGTCGCCCGGCCCCTGTCGGCGGATCGCATGGCGCTCACCGCATAGGGGCAGGTGCGCTACACGCTGAAGACGCCGTACCGCGACGGCACCGGCCAAGCTTCATATCCGCGGGAGCCTCTCTTGACCCCCGCTGCGGCAGAGCCGTTCATGCCGGCGGAGGGCACCGCCGTGCTCGAGAACTTGGCCTTCGATCTGGCGCGCGAGGCCAGTCAGTTGTCGGCCCAGCTGCATCCCGTGGTGCGGCTGTCGGTCGCCGGACTCGTCCGGTCAATGAACTGCTACTACTCGAACCTGATCGAGGGCCACAACGCGCACCCTCGCGACATCGATCGCGCCCTGTCGGCGGACTATTCCAGCGACCCGCGTCGCCGCGACCTGCAGCTCGAGGCGCGTGCCCACATCGAAGTGCAGCGGATGATCGATGAGCGCGCCGGCGAGGTTCCGAGTCCAGCCGCTTCGCGTGCTTTCATCGAGCGGACGCATCGGGAATTCTGCGCGCGGTTGCCAGAGAGCCTGCTGATTGTCGAGAACTCCGACATCAAGGAGCGTATTCCGGTCGTTCCCGGGCAGCTTCGCTCGCGCACGGTTGCCGTGGGTCGGCATGTTGCGCCTGCGGCCGAGGATCTTCCGGCCTTCATGCGCAGGTTCGAGGAGGCGTACGACGCGGATGGGCTGACGAAGCCGCGCCGCAACGATCTCGACGGGCGAGGGGCGCTCTCGCACGACGCATTGATCGAGTTCTGCAGGTTCTTTCTCGAAATCTGTCTCGACCAGATTCGCTACATGCGCGAGCTGCTCGACCCTGCAGAACTTCAGCGTCGCATGGAGCTGTACGTGCGCGATGAGGAAAGCGCGGAACGACTCCCGAAGCGCAGCCTGGTGGTGTTGCGCGAAGCATTGCTCGCGGGCGAGCTGGAGCGCGGGCGCATCCCTCAGCTGATCGGCACGAGCGAGCGCACGGCGCGTCGCGTGGTTTCCGCTCTGATCGACAAACGGTTGCTGGTCTCGGGTTCGCACAAAGCGCCATTGCGACCGGGCTTCCCCATCGACGTCGTCGAGCGCTGGTTCCCGAAGCTCTATCCGGTGACGTGATGTCCAAGGCGGCCGACTGGGCCCTCACCAAGCGCTTCCGTCGCGGTGGCTTCGGTTGGCGCGCGAGTCGCCTCGCCAGCGAGCGCATTTCCGAGGCGCTCGTCGAAATCCGCGCAGTTGCTCGAATCGATCCATTGCGCGCTGCAGAAGGCGCCGTGCGGTTTCCGGGAAGAAGCACGTGTTTCTGATCGAACGCAGCGGCTTTGCCTGAACCGTTGCCGCGCGAGATACCGTGGCCGTGCGCGGAGTCGACATCGAAGCCGCGCAGGGTCCCGATGATCTTCGCGTTCTCCGCCAGCTCGCCAATCGTCCTTTTGGCGGTCACGCGCTCGGCACCGGCAACGGCTTCTTGAGGCCGGTTTGCGACGGCGAAGTGCAAGCGCATCGACAGGCTGCACAGCAGCCCACGCGTCATTTCAATCGCGATTTCTCCCGGCGCGTCGGGTGCAATGATGGATCGAGAACCTTCCCGGGCCACGTCAGGCCCGGTTGTTCTCGACGAGCGCGGCAATCTGCACGAATTCGACGTGAGGGCGCACGCCGTAGAGACCGGCCACCCGCTCGAGCAGGTCTTCGGTGAAGAACGCCTTGGCAGCGTCCTCGGTATCCCAGACGTAGAAGTTCGTGGCCTCACGCTTTCCGGAATTGACTGTGAATGCCTTTGAGCGCAGCCCGGGCATGCCGGCAAACCTTGCGCGAGCGGACTCGGCGATCTTCCGGATGGACCGCTCGTCGAAAATCTCTGCGCAACGAAACGTGACGACGACACCAATCATGTCGCACTCCTTACGGGCACTGTTAAAGGTATCGATCTTGCTGCGGTGTGGCGCATCTGTGCCTCGCGACCGGCGCGTCAAGACCGCCAAGGCAATTGCCACCATGAAGAGCGCCGGCACGTCACCCGCCAGGTGCCCCATCTGGTCAGGCTGGGTGACTGCCTGAACGGCCATGATTCCTCCGTGGATGACGCTGGACCACACGGTGAACCAGATCAGGCTCAGATGGGCCAACGGATCGCGTGCGGCCACGATCAGGAACACTCCAAGCGTGGCGTAGATGCCAACGAGCATCATTGGGTAAGCCGAGTGACCGACGTGCCAGGCCCAGCCGGTCGGCCAGAAAAGCATCAGCGGGTAGAGCGCAAGGCACGCGAGGCCGGCCAGAACCAGAACGACGCGCAAGTATCCGAGTGGACCGACTGCAGTCATGGCCGAATCCTCGAGGAGTCAGCCATTGGTGAAGGCATTCGGCCCGCGAAAGGCGGTCGTAGAAGGCTACCCGCAGCCTGACGGCCGGGTTCAGCGGCCGGCGGCTCGCGGTGGGAGATCGTGGGCGGTTCATGCAGGGTGACTTGCCCGAGCTCGGGCAGTCGGGCATCCGCGGGGGGAAGGTAGTCGTCGAGCCATATGTGAGGCAGCGCGTCGGCCTGCGACAGCCATTCGACTACTGCGGGCCTTTCGAGCAATGCAACTGTCCAGGATTTCGAGCGCTGCCACGGTGCGAGTTCAAGATCATGCCGCGTGAGACGGACCACCGTAGGAACCAGCATCAGGTCCGCGAGAGACAGCTGCCCGAACAAATAGGGTCCGCCGCTCAATTCGAGATTTCGCTCGAGACAATCGAAAAGTCGCCTGCATTCCGCGCGCTCGACGTTCATGAGCGGTCGCTTGAAGGGGTAAAACGCGCTTTCGAAAGAAATCCGTTGACAGATGTTCGATAACCCGGCGTGTTGCCACGCCATCAGCGAACGGGCACGAGCCCGGTCCGCGGCTTGGTGCGGTAGAAGCGCACCGCCCGCAAGATCGTTGGCAAATTCCATGATGGCCAGTGAATCGGCAATCACTGTATTTCCGTCCACCAGGACCGGCACCATCGCGGGTGGCGAAAAGGCACCGATGCGGGCAAGGTTGATGAACCGCTGCGGCCGGCGAATGTCGACGACCTCTTCGATGAACTCGATGCGCGCCTCGCGCAAGGCAAGCCAGGCGCGCATGGCCCAGCTTGAAGCGTTCTTCGTTCCCGAATACAGGATGGGCGTAGCCATCGATGTCAGTCCTCGAATCAAGTTGCTATCAAAATCGTAGCATGCTATTCTTTTCGAAGCAACGATCGGGTGGGAAGCCATGCGTGACATTCCGAGACCAGGGCGCAAGGTTCGTGGGTCGCGTTCGGGTGCGCCGATCATGGCGCTACTCGATCTGCTGGGCCGCAGGTGGGCGATGGGGGTCCTCTGGACGCTGTGTGAGCGCGGGCCGGCAACGTTCCGCGTGCTGCAGGAGCGATGTGAGACGATTTCTCCCTCGGTCCTCAATCATCGGATACAGGAACTGCAGATCGCCGGGCTGATTGAAAAGACCGGGCAAGGGTATTCGGCGACCCGGCTCGGTCGGCAGATCTACGATCAGCTCGTGCCGCTGGGAGCAATTGCCAAGATATGGGCGAAAGTGCTGCCACGGGCACCCCTGTAAAAGGCAAAAGATCATTCACGGCTCCGGGGACGAGGTGGTACCGATGAACCGCACAGGCATCCGGAGACAGCGTCGACCTTGTCGAACTGTCTGGCGCTGGTGCGCCGCCTGGGAGTTCATGCAAGCCGAAGCCGCTTCGCGGCACGATCTAATTCAAGTGTCAGGCGCCAACCGAATATTTCCGCCATCCATGGGTATTGAATTCAATGACACGCAAACTCATCAGCTCCGGTTCGACTTTTGAAACAGAGATTGGCTACTCGCGCGCCGTGGTGGACGGTGAATGGGTATTTGTTTCCGGCACAACGGGCTTCGACTATTCGACCATGACAATTGTCGATGGCGTCGCCGACCAGGCGGAGCAGTGCCTCAGGAATATCGGCAGCGCGCTTGAGCAGGCGGGAGCCAGTTTCAGTGACGTGGTTAGAGTCACTTACGTTCTCCCGGTCGCAGCAGACTTCGAGCAATGCTGGCCAATATTGCGCAAGTATTTCGGTGCCGTGCGGCCAGCGGCGATGATGATCTCCGCGGGCTTGGCCGACCCCCGGATGAAAATAGAGATTGAGGTCACGGCCAGGAGGCGCGCCGCATGACACCCAGCCATCCTTGCAAGCCGAGGCCGCATCGCGGTGCACCGTAATTCAGCCGGTGGACATCAGGGAATGTTCCCGGGCCTCATGACCTGCGATGCCACGTGCCTGGGCAAGCCGTGCCGCCGTCGACGCGCTCATTCCACTGATTTCGCAGGCGGCTGCTTGACGAGCGCTGGGGCGATTTGTGTGCGACACCGGAAACAGCGTCGCGTTGGGCCGATCGGCTGATGGATCTGGTGCAGCAGGTCCACGCCTCGCGACGTCGCGGCCAACACGCATTCACACGGGCCGAGTCAGCCTGCTACAGCGCATTGTTCGCCGCGGGCCGGCACGATGAACTGATCGCCCTCATTTGCAGTGACCCGCGCCCGATGTGGCATGAGACTTCCGTGGGTCGGTCGGTGCAAGGTGGCCCGAGGCGAGATCGACGAAGCCATCGCCTTGATGACGAAAGCCGTGAGTCCTTGCAAGCCGATGGCGGGGATCGCGCGCTTCGCTGAAGGCGTCCTCTTGCAGGCGGGTCGTCGCCTCGAGGAGTATGAGAACTATCCACTGGAGGCGAATCGCGCCACGTCCTTCCTCTCAGCGCCCGCTGCCGGGTTTCTCGGGCTGGCTCTGCCAACATGAGGCCCATCCCACGAGCTTGACTGCACCGCGCAGCTGGTTTGAGCTTCCTACCCGCCGCCGTTAGCGCACGATATTGAATCGCTCCCGCAGCCCGACCTTTTCGATCGCCTCGCGAACCCCAGGCCGATCGAGCACCGCCTGCCGTCGACGCTCGATCTCGCGCTCGATGCCGGTCATCGGCGTCTCGAGATAACGCTGCACGCCGAGGAGTGCGTCATTGCGCTGGTAGGGATCTTCCAGCCGCGCAACCAGCTGTGCCGACGCCGCGTCGAGATCCCCCTCGTCGAGCAATGCGTAGAAATAAGAGTCCGGGTCGTCGCGCTGGTGGTCCCGAAGGTACATCAACGCCTGCGCGGCCTCCTCCTTGCGGCCGAGTGCCCGCAGGGCGTCGTGCCTCACCCCCTGCATCTGCATCTTCCCGTAGCCGCTCATGTCCCGGGCCCAGTCGATCCTGTCCATCGCATCGATCGCATCCTGCGGCCGGCCGAGCGCGAGATAGAAGCTTGCAAGGTTGATGGCCTGGCTGACGTTGGTCGAGCCGTTTTCATCGAGCGTGCTGGCGCGCTCGAGCTGCGCCAATGCCTCATCACGCCGCCCAAGATTCTGCAGCGCAATCGTGCGATTGTTCATGATCCAGGGGCGGTACTCCTCCACATCATCATAGGGCGCTGTATCGGGCGCGGCCCGCGCGATGCGCGCGAGCGCTTCTTCGGCGACTCGCAGCACCTCGGTCGCGCGCCCGCTGCCCAGCAGCGCGTACGTGTACCCCATCACCGCCTCGAGCGACCGCGGCCGCGCCCGCATATCGGCCGCCGCCTGCTCGCGGTCTTCCGCGATTGCGCGGTCGATGTCGAAATGCTGCGGCAGCGCGGACACGATATCGGCATACCGCCGATCGACCCGAAGCGAGACGAGGGTCAACGGGTACGTAATTCGCGCGGCGGCGAGTCGCGCGCGTTCTGTGCGGCCGGCGGCGAGCAATGCCACGGACAGGTCGCGCCACAGGTGGCTGGGCTGATGGCCATTCGCCAAATTGTAGTCCGCATCGAACAGCGCCTCCAGCAGCTCGATCCGCGAGTCCGCGTCGGTCACCGTATCGAGTTCGTGGGCGGTTCCCGTGACGTAACCGTCGTCGATGTCCTGCAGGCGTTGGGGCCAGTGCTTCGCGAGCATGACGAGGCTGTGTCCCGCATCCACCCAGTTCTGCGCCCAATAAGCGGCCGTGAAGCGGCCCGCCCAGTCGTCGGCATCCGCCTCCGCGTAGCGGGACGACAGCGCAAACCGATCGAGCGCAGTCAACGGGTCCTTGCGATCAAGGGCGAGCATGCCCGAGAGCAGCAACGCAATATGCCGCTCGGCACTGTCCAGCTCCGCGAAATACTCGCTCCCGATCACCGGTTCCAGGGCAGCCGCCGCACCGTCGAGGTCGTTCTTCTGTGCGAGGGTTGCCGCTGCGCGAATCGACTCACGCAGTGCGTCTGCGGGCCCGTCCGCGCATGCGCCTTGTGCAACCAGCAAGCCCGTCAGAAGTAGCGCCACCCATCGCATCAGGCGATGTTAGCAGTGATGAAAGGGCCTCATTGAAAGAACGCCAGCGTGCCCAGTTCGATGCTGGCGCGCGGCGGCGCTCCGGCCGGCATGTGCGGGTCGTTGAACGCGCCGTGCGGGGAGAAACGCGTAAGCCCGCCTTCAGCGCTGCCGTAGTTCTGGAGGAGGAGGGCCTCGTGCGGCTGCATCACCGGTGCGTAGTACCAGCGCTGGGCAGGGTTGTATTTCAGCAGGTAGTACTCACCGGTTCGATCGGGGTAGATGAGCTCCGTCGCGACGAGATCTTCCGGGTGGACCGTGCGTGCGTCCGCAAGTGCGAGCGGTGAGTCGCAGAGTGGCCCGACGATCGGTCTTGATCAGCCACTCCATCACCTACCGAATTGCTGTGGGGTCGCGTGCCGGGCAGAAGCTGTTCTCGCTGCACGCGAGCATCGACATTGAGCCGCATCAACGTGTCCGGCTGGAACGACTGTGCCGCTATGTGAGTCGTCCGCCGGTGGCCGAGGAGCGCTTGGCGCTGACCGCATCGGGGCAGGTGCGCTACACGCTGAAGACGCCCTACCGCGACGGCACGACCCACATCGTGCTGGAGCCGCTGGACCTGATGGCGCGGCTGGCGGCACTGGTGCCACCCCCGCGAATGCATCTGACGGTACCACAGGGTATTCGCGCCGCGCGGCCGGCTGCGCGCAGCCGTGACGTCGGCGGGTCGGGGTAAAGCCGGCACGGGGCAGGGCGCTGATCAAACCGACGTCGACAAGTCTGCGGCCCCGCGGCACGTGGCGATGAGCTGGGCTCAGCGCCTGAAGTGTTCGGCATTGACATCGAGGCCTGCGCGCGCTGCGGCGGCAGGCTCAAGGTGATTGCCAACATCGAGGAGCCGCAAGTCATTGCGAAGATTCTGGCGCACCTGGAGCGCACGGCGGCGGATCAGCATCAGGTCGAATTGCCGCTCGGGGCGCGGGCACCGCACCGTGCTGCTGATGGACGAAGCAGCGGGCGGGATCGGTGTGCGTCCGCATCAAGGGCCGGGCCGCCAAGGGCAGGGTGTTGGCGGCTGACCGGAAACCGGGATCAGCGGGCAGGTCCCGTCAGGTCCAGTCGGCAAGGGCTTCTGCAACGAAGTCTGCCGTTGAATTTCCGGTCTGCTCAGCGCAGCCTGATCCCAACTCATTCTTACCGCCCCTCCTCCCAATGCTCGCCGCCAAACTGACTGACAAGGGACAACTGGTGATTCCCAAGCCGATTCGCGATGCCCTGCGCTTGGGGCCGGGCAGCGAACTGCTCGTGACAATCGAGGGTGGGCGGGTTGTGCTTGCACCGCGGCGATTGAAATCCGGAAAGAAACTGGGCGACTGGCTGGCCGGCATGCAGCTGCGCACCACTTCTCGCAAGGTCGATCTCGATGCCGACGTCGAGGGCTACACTGAAGAATGATCGCACCGGATACGAATGTCCTGGTGGGGTTGCTGGTGGCCGATGACGCCGAGCAGACGGCTCGGGCGCGCTCGATGTCGATCGGAATTGATACCCCGATGCACCGCCTCCTGTCGGACGATATTGTTTGCCTTCGGCCTCATCGGCCGGAAGATATCGATGACCTGTACGCTGCGGTGACCGAATCCAGCGCCGAGGTCGGCAGGTGGCTGACGTGGTGCCTCGCGGAAGGATCTTCAAACCGCCACCGTTGCCCGATTCGCTTCAGCTTGGCTGAAGCCCCCGTCAGGCGCAAGGAGCATGGCACCGCCATGGAGCAACGCCCGGAGGGAGACCTTGCCAGATCGTGGCGTTCTGGCACTCTGTCGCAGCATGTCCACATTTGTCCTCGTGCTGCTGGTGGCGGCAATCGCGCTCGGTATCCTGGGTATCCACCGGAAATCCGGCGCTCGCGCTGTGGCACGACTGGTCCTCGGCCTCCTGTTCACGCTGTGCGCAGGCGCGACACTCGCATTGCTGATCGGCAGCGTTGTCCTCAGTTCCAGGGGCGGCGGTGTACTTTTCCTGTTTGCGCTTCCCGCCGCTGTGATCAGCTGGGTTACGGGTTCGATGTTCTTCGCCAGCTGGAAGAGCGAGCGTTATTACGATCTCGGCGTCGACGGGAAAATCAGGCAGAACATCGCCAGCCTCGACCAGTCGGTCGCGGACCTGCGGGCGAGCATCGCGGCGAAGACGGCGGAACGGGAGCGCTTCTGGATCAGCGCGAGGCGGCGAGAGCAACTCGCTCACGAAATCGAGCGTGAACGTGAACAGCTGGAGAGATTACCGCTGCTCCGGGCGGGACTGGCGCGACCAGAGGCTTATGAGCAGGACGAACCCTGAGGCCGTGCCCATTGCCGCGTCAGCGCCTTATGGCGCGAGCATCCTTCACTCCCACTCAATAGGGGGGGCAGCTTCCGCTACCCGGCATCCCCACTCTGGGCCGGCTCGGTCCGGCCATAGCCCGACAACCGGGTGACGAATGTGCCGGTGGCGGGGTCGATGCACCAGCCGCGGATGATGCCTTTCTCTTCGTCGCCGTCGAGATCCGACCACAGCACCCAGCAGGAACGCGGCTCGGGCAGGGCTTGGTCACGCTGGTAGCGCAGGCCGAACTGCACCGACTTGCCAGGCTGGAATCCGGCAGCCAGCGCCGCCTCGTACGCCGCCGGGCTGTCGACGAAATCACGCGACACCGGCTTCATCAGCTGGCAGGTTTCACCATTGCCGACGTTGACCACCTGGCCGTTGGCCAGCACCCGGATCCGGGTGCAGGTCTTGTGCGACGGCGACTGCACGTCGTAGAACCAGAAACCGTGCGTGGGGCCCTCCGCCATGCTGGTCGTGACCCCGGCGAGCTCGGCGTCGGCCTGCCACCTGGTTGCCTCCGCCATGGCCTGATCGAGCATCGCACGGGCGGTAATGCCGTCCGCCGGCGATTCCGGATCGGTGGCTGACGCAGCAGCGGCCGGCGCCGTATCACCTTCCGGGCCGGCCGCAGCCGGTGGTGTCTCGCGGCTACCGCAACCAGCGAGCAGGCCGCCCGCAGTGACGAGGGTCAGGAGGACTCTTTTGCATGACATGACATGTCTCCCGGTTTTTCTTCGCGGGCGCAGGCTATACGCCGCTTCGTGTTGCTACGACCGATCGCATCCCGCTCACCGGTACGGCCACGGATTACCGAAGATCCCGGCGAAACCAGCGCGGAATGCCGCCGGTTGCAGCCACTCCACGATGCCGACGAACAATGCACCCCCGCCAAGCGCGAGGAGTATGGCACCACCAAGGCGGGCCGGCAGGTGCAGCAGCGCCTCGCCGAGGCGCTCGCGCCGGGAAATGCCGTCACGGCTGAAGCCGATCAGGAAGCCGAGTCCCTGACAGGCGAGGCCCGCACCGAGCGGGAGGAGCAATCGATGCGGGCGGGCCAGTACTGCATCGCGCATCGCCGCAGCACTCCGGCCGTCGAGATAGAGCAGCCCTGCGGCCAGTGCCGCGAGGCCGGCAATGGCAAACACCAGTCCGAAGGGAATCGCCGCGACGCCCTCGTAGATGAAGTAACGGTACTCACGCCGTGTCATCGTGCCGCCACGGATGAACATCAGCCGGCGCTCCGTGATCGCGAACCACGCGACGAGCAGCCCACTCAGCCCGAGCCCGACCAGACCTGCAGCGGCGAGACGTGACCAGCCGAGACTGAAACCACCACCGAGCGCGGCCAGCGAGAGCGCGGGGGCAATGAAAAACTGCAGCATCACGCGCCGCTCGACGAAGCGCCACTCGGCCTCGTCGGCCGGGATGCGGCCACCCGAGAACGGCAGTGGTGGATCGGGAATACCCGGAGTCGTCGTGGGGCTGCACTCGTCGTGCGTCATTTCCGGCAGATCTCGTTGTCGGTGATCCAGTGGCATTCCTCACGGATCGAGCTGATGCGCGTAATGCACTTGTCATAGGTCTGGATCACCACGCCCTGCACAACCTGCAGCGCACCGGCCTTCACCTTGTCACAGGATGTCAGGTTGTATTGGAAAGCCGAGTCGCAGCGCGCATGCAGCGCTGCCCGATCGCCATCGTTCCGGCATTGCAGTGCATCCGCGTTGGCGCCTGCCGGTTCGCTGCCACCGCCGCCGGCCGTCGGGTCGTAGCGCCGCAGCGGATAGTCGTGCTTGATGCCGCACTGCTGCCAGGCCGAGAGCAGCGACTGGTCGTAGCCGGCCCGGTCAGCCGGTGTACCGCGACGCATCGCGATCAGTGGCGCCTTGGCGGCCGGCTGCGTCATGCAGACCCCATCGACGCCCTTTGGCAGGATCTGCCCCCACCACTGGCCAAGCGCCTGCGCCCGCAGCGCGGGCGCCTGCTGGTCTTCCTGATAGATGCCCTGCAGCGCGCCAGCCCGGATCGCACTCAGGATGTGTGAGGCCTCGCTGCGCTGCCGGGCGTCACCCTTGAGCAGACGGAACAGCGCGTACTGCGCCTGCACGTCGATGTTCGAGCGGATCACGTCCTTGGGTGCCCAGGGAGGTTCGCTGTACACCGGGGCCGCTGGTGCGGGTGGCTCAGCCGGTGGTGGTGGCAATTCCTGCTGCGGGGGTTGCGAGGGTGGCGATTCGCGCATCCCGGGCAGCTTCAGACGGCCCGGTCGCGGCTGCCCCGGCGAGGTCGAGTTGCTCATGGGACCTGGGCCGGGTCGCGTGCAGGTGATCGACTCGAAACCGTCGCAGAACTGCTGATTGCAGATGCCACCGTCGACGAGCGTCCGGGTCGCCGTCGCGCTGCCGATGTCGTGGTCGATGGTGAAACCTTCGGCGCTGGTGAAGCCATTGCGCCGGCAAAACTCGTCCGCTGCCGGCTGGCCGCATTCGCTGCCCCAGACACGGCACAGGTCGATGCGGTGGCCCGCGTATTCAGGCAGCGGGAATACCTGCAGCTCGGCCAGGGCCGGGGCGCCGGTGAGTGCGAGCAGAATGGCCGAAGCCATGACGATCCTCTTCATGTCATTCTCCTGGGTGTCGCAGGCGGATGCGATCGATCCCCGCGAGCAGACCCGTCGACGCGCCATGATGCCCGATGATCTTCAGTGACAGCGGTCGGCGTCCCTGCCTCATCGCAAATGTGCCGAGGGTGAGCGTGACCGGCGCGTTGACCGCCGGCGCATAGCCATCGAACGGCTGCGCAACCGCGTGCTGATCTACCTCGAACGCCAGTTGACCGTAATCGGGCGCGCGCGTGAGATCGATCTCGACGATCCAGGCGCCGTCCTGCGGCACCTCGATCAGGAGATCCAGCACCGCGCCAACTGC
>WBZY01001273.1_pt1 | contig 13036 bp, 13 predicted proteins | sample 5204191 | NCBI WGS metagenome assembly WBZY01 (sample SAMN12344363, study PRJNA552823) | activated sludge metagenome | biome: Activated sludge suspended growth; feature: Anammox Sidestream; material: Wastewater; isolation source: activated sludge from anammox sidestream of wastewater treatment...
CGCCTTCGCATTGGCGACGACCTCGGCTTCGGCAGCCTTGGCGGCGCCCTGGTTGCCCGCGAGGCGCGCGACGACGACGTTGCGCACCCAGAAGATGTGTTCGAACCACAGCCCCCTCAGGGCGTCCTTCGTGTCGGCGAGTTTTGCCGGGACGGTCGCCGGGGCGGGGGCTGCCTCGCCGGCGGCCTCGTGGTGCGTGGCGGACAGGGCCGCTCCGGGCAGCGCCGCGACCAGCGCGGCAGCGGCGAGAACGGGCAACAATCTCTTCATCGTGATCTCCTCGATGTCTGGTGAATGGCATCCGTTATACGCTGGTAAAAACACTAACGAAATACTAATATGCCGAAACTATGGGGGCACTCTACGGCGAGCGACGCAAGGGCCTGCTGCGGCATCTGCTGCGGCACAAGTCGGGCGCGACGGTCGAGGAACTGGTGCTGGCGCTCGGCATCACGCGCACCGCCGTGCGACAGCATCTCGCGGCGCTGATGCACGACGGCCTCGTCGCAACCGGCGCCGAGCGGGCCTCGGGCGGGCGGCCCGGGCGGCTCTATGCGCTCACGGAGAAGGGGCGCGAAATATTCCCTCGCCGCTATTCCTGGTTTGCGCGCCTGCTCGTCGAGGCGATGACGCAGGAGCACGGTGCGGCCGGTCTGCGCACGCGCTTCGGGCGTATCGCCGCGGCCGTGGTTGCGCAGCTCCCGCAGCGCGCACCCGCGACGGCGAGCCGGCGCGAGAAAGTGGCGGCCCTGTCGGAACTGATGGACCAGCTCGGCTACGACGCGCGCAAGGTGAAGGACGTCGGCGGCGCGCCGACCATCGAAGCCGACAACTGCGTCTTTCACGAGCTCGCAATGAGGAACAACGCGATCTGCCAGTTCGACCTCGCGCTGATGAGAAGCTACACGGGCAGCAAGGTCGAGTTGCACGAATGCATGGCGAGGGGCGGGCACGTGTGCCGGTTCCGCTTCCTGCCGCCCGCGTGATGTCCCCCGCCCCGACCGGGTATAGTCGCCCCCCACGCGCCCGTAGCTCAGCTGGATAGAGCATCAGGCTTCGAACCTGAGGGTCGGGAGTTCGAATCTCTCCGGGCGCGCCAAATTCTTGATTTCTGACAGGCAGTTGGCGCCCAACCATCAGGTGTTTTGGCGCCGAAGCCACGTGATTGTGGGACTTTTGTGGGGATCGGTCCCGCAAACCTTCTCCGCGGCGGCGATCAGGCTCGCGAGCTCGGCTCGAGAGTTGTGCGTCGTGATGCGACCGCTCTCGTGACCGAGCAGGTCCTGGCGATCCTCGAACGACACGCCGGCGGCGCGCAGCCTCCGACCCCACTTGTGTTTCAGATCGTGGACGCCTATACGCCTGAATCCCTCGGGCGTCGGCGTTCCCTTCAGCTCCTGCCACCGGTCCGCTGCACGCTCTCGGGCGGCCTTCCACGCCGTGTTATTCATCTTGCCCACGGGTTTCCACTCGCCCTTCGTTTCGTGCGCGAAGACGTACTCAGGATGTATGCCACGCACGCTCTCGATCACTGACCGGGCGACGCGGCTCAGGACGACGAGGCGTTCCTCGCCGTTCTTCACCCGGTCGCCCGGAATGATGAAGACGGACGTGTCGAGCTCTGGCACCTTGATCTCGAAATCCCACTTGAGACCGCACACCTCTTGCTCGCGACAACCGGAATTGCCCTTGAACAGCGCCATCCGCGCGAGGTGATCGGGCAGCTCCTGGAACAGGATCGCCTGCTCTTCGGCGGAGAGCGGGTAGGGCTTGCGGGCGTCCGTGACCGGAAACAGCTTGATCTTCGGTGCGTGCTCCAGCCACGTGAGACCTCGCTCGTCCATCCATTCCGATGCTGCCAGATTCAGGATCCGCCGGACGGTCTCGAGACGCCCGTTGATTGTCTTCGTATTGATGCCGGCGGCGCGGCGCGATGAATCCCTGCAGGGTTCCCATGTGCACTTGCCGCAGCATCAGGCTTCCGATGAACGGGTCGAGCTGCTTCAGGTGCAGACCATCGTTCTGGATGCTCCGCTTGTGGGTGTTCTCCGTCAGGTACTTCGTCGCCGCAGCTCGGAACGTGCGATGGGGTCGGAGTCCGTACAGCCGAGCTTCACGGATCTGATCGACCCGCCGCGCGAGCTGCTCGAACGCCTTGCCGAAGTCACGCGTTCCAGTGCTTTCGCGAACTCGCGTTCCTCCGATCTGCTTGTCGATATGCCAGACCCCACCACGCCTGATGAGACCTGACGTTCTTCGGTTTCCCATGGCCTGCACCTTTCGGATTGAGCCGCGGGACGACCGTTGCGCCGGACATAGTCATCAGCCCACGCATCGAGGTCAACGCGATCGAAGGCGATTACCTGCTTGCCAATGGGGATGACGGTTATGTTTGGCATCGGGCATTCCGATCTTGAGTTTCGACGAACGGATTCTCGCTAGTGGTTTCGCTTCCGTACAGCCAGCAACATATCCGGCAGATGCGCAAATTGACGGTCCCAAATTTTCTTTCGTACGCGGCGCGGTAGTCCCGATCCCGGCAGATGCCAATACCGCCGGGTTCTTTGGCTATCGGACGAGTACGCTCTGGTGGCAGCTGCCTGAGTACGTTTACCTGCCTGATGTAACTGCCGCCCGATCCACCAGTACGTTGCGTAACGCTCGACCGTCACCGCTGGACCGAATACGCCTGATCTTGCCTTGCCGAGCGGCTGCATCGGATGATGCCACCGTTTCATTCGCCGTCACCACGTCGTTCGGGAGCCTCGCAGATGCCAGACGAGTATCCACGCGTCGCCTCGCTCACCTACCGCATCGTCTCCGACGAGACGCACGACTACGCGAAGGAAGCCGCTTTCGACGGCGCGATACGCGCTTTCGATGTGCGACTTCGGCATCGTCAGGCCGTATTTACCCCGCTCGTGCACTTCGGCACCGAGGAGGCCGCGCGCGCTGCCCTTGAGCCTCAGCTGCGAGCCTGGGAACTTGACGCGGTGCTAACGCACGGCGCTGGAACGATGGGGTTCAAATTCCTAAGCGCGCATGTTCAGAAAAATCCTCCGCGGCCGGGAATTATCGAGGCGATCGGAGTTGCCTCGATGTCCCTCGCGGGAATGCGGGCAACGCTCACCGTCACGCACAACACCCACCCGGCACCGCCGCAGGCCTTCGCTGTCGACGAATGCGTGGAGACGCTCGGCGAGCTGTTCCTGCTGGCGCGCGGAACGCCACTCACGCTGCTCTACGTCTCATACAGCATGACGACGTGCCTAGAGCACTACCTCGGGAGCCTGACCGAAGCGGCGGCGTGGCTCGGGATCTCAAACAGCGTACTACACAAGATCAACGAGCTTGCGAACTCGCGCGGCGTCGGTGCTGAGGTCCGCAAGTTCGATGCCCGCGTGCAGCGGTTGCCGCTCTCGCGGGCGGAGCGCGATTGGCTGCTGCGAGTACTCGAGCTGATCGTGCGCCGCGCTGGGGCAGCAACAGCGGGCGTGTCGGTCGGTGAGCAGATCACACTCGCCACGAATCCGTCGCCAGACCAGTGACGAGGGCACAACGCTGGTACTCGCCATGCTCAGGGACTTTATCCGGAGAGCAATCTTGAGTGCACGACGTGACGACCTCGCGCGCCGGATGGGTTTCGCCTGGGCGCTGGGCATCGACAAGCTCTACAAGTTCAAAGGCTTCACAGGCGATCAGCGTGATCACGTGACAGACCTACTCGAACATTCGCGGCTCTACTTCTCGGTCCCAGACCAGTTCAACGATCCGTACGACGTAGCGCCCGTGATCGCACTCGGTGGAGATCCGAAAGACCCCGCTTTCCTCGCCGAGCTAGAAGCGAAAGAACTTGCCAGTCTGAAGCGACGCGGTCTCAACGATGCCCAGATAGAGGCGTATCGAAAGGCAAGCGGCACGGATACTTCGCAGCTCTCGGCGGGAGCGCGCGACGATCTACGCCTTAAGATGCGAAGGGACACGCGAATTTTCTGCATGAGCGCCGAGCAGTGCCACCCGCTGCAGTGGTCACACTACGCGGATCGGCACCGTGGCCTGTGTCTTCACTTTCGTTGTGCGGCGGGCGAGCCACTTGGACTCGCACGAAGGGTCGCGTATCGAACGGATAGAGAGCCGATCTTGTTGCCGCTCGAACGACAGTCACCCGACGAAATCGTCGAGCGGCTGATCCTCGTGAAGGCAGACTTTTGGAGCTACGAGCACGAGTATCGAATTGTTGGTGATGTCGGCGTCGATTGGGGCGCCACACTCAATGGTCGGTATCTGGATATCGATCGCGATGTGCTGACCGGCGTCACGATCGGCATGTGGATGCCCGAGCCGGACCAGACCGCGTTGTTCGCACTAATCGACAAGTATCATCCGGGGCTGCCCGTCTGGAAGGCAGTCGAGGACTTCGATCGCTTCTGGATCAAGATCGAGCGCCTGCGATAAGAAGCGACTCGTCAATCGCATGGCTTGGAGTTCCCAGGATTTAGTGGACACTCCTTCGTCGCCGCCGATTGACCACTTCAAACGCCTCCGGGCTGACGCCGCCAAGGTAACTGTGACGGCGCGTGCGATTGTAGAACGATTCGATGTAGTCGGCGATTTCCCTTGTTGCCTCGTCTCGATCTTTGTAGATGCGCCTTTTGATCCGCTCCTTCTTGAGGCTGCTGAAGAACGACTCCGCCACCGCATTATCCCAGCAGTTGCCTCGCCGGCTCATGCTGGGCTGCAAGTGGTTGGTCTTGCAGAAGCGCCGCCAAGCATAGCTGCCGTACTGAGTACCCTGATCCGAGTGAATCAACGTATTGCGCGGACGCCTGCGACGCACGGCGATCAGAACCGCATCAAGCACGAGCTCGCGGTGAATCGTCGCGCGGGTCGCCCAACCCACGATCCGACGCGAGTAGAGATCCATCACAACGGCCAAGTACAGCCAGCCTTGCCATGTGCGAATGTAGGTTATATCCGTGACCCAAGCGCGGTTCGGCCGAGTTACGGTGAACTGGCGCTTCAGGACATTTGGAATCAAGACCGAAGGCTTGCCAACAGATATCCGGCGCGTTCGATAGCCATGCAACGCACGCAAACCGTTCTGCCGCATCAGCCGCGCGACTCGATGCTTGCTGCAAGTCTCGCCGGCCTCGCGCAGATCCAGAAATACGCGGGGCGCTCCGTAAATGCCGTGACTGGCGGTGAACGAGGCACGAATCAAACGCAGCAATCGCGCATCCTCTTTGGCTCGATTCGAAATCGGATGCTGAAGCCACTCGTAGTAGCCACTCGGCGCGACCTCGAGCACCTCGCACATCACTTGGACAGGATATTCGTGTCGGTGTGCTTCAATGAACTGGTAGGCACGTCGTACCCTTCCGGCACTCATTCGCTTGGGCATCGCCTTCTCCCAGGACTGTGGAACTGAAAATTCTCATGTGTCCACTAAATCCTGGGAACTCCAAGATTGCCTCCTAAGTGCCCCATCTCCGCGTCTCCCGGTAGGAAGGCGCGTGCGCTTCAAGGTAGGAATTACAGTCGGCCAAAGTGACCAAAAGCGCGTTCGAAGCTTCTCCGTCAGGGCGCGCCACCGTCGCGCGGCGTGCGTGACGTCGGGCCGCGACGCCGTGGCAGCGCAATTGCCGCGCACACTCTAAGGTGGAGTCGTTGCGGACGGGGCAGGGTCCCTGCCGTAATTCGTCGCGAGATAGCGCGCGATGATCGCGGCATTGTCCGGCGTGATGGGGGCGCCCATCACGGTGATCATTTTCGTCACCACTTTCTGCCAGCCCGCCGCGTCGAGGAACGGCGAATTCATCACGATGTAGTCGAGGCTGTGGCAGATCGCGCAGCTCGATTGCGTCTCGACGAGCCCGGCACCCGGGGCGAGCCGGATGTCCGACTCGTCGGCAGCGTGGAGCGGCAACGCCGCGCAGCAGGCAGCGAGGAGGGCGCACGCGATCATCGATTCACGTGACATGGTAATCGGCCTTCTGCACGATGTTGTGGTGATAGCCTGCAGGGTTCTGAATCAGCGCGCCTGGCTGCGTGGCGCCGTCCCGCGCGATCGCCCGCACACTCACGGATTGCAGGCCGGGGCCGGATGGCGTGAAGCCAAAGCGCCACTGTCGCCACGCGTAGCGGCCGAGGTCGGGGCCGAGCACTGCCTCGTGCCAGTGGGCGCCCTCGTCGAGGGAGACCTCGACCCGGCGCACACCCGCGCCGCCGTCCCAGGCGATGCCCCGGATGTCGACGCGACGGCCGCGCTCGAGCCGCGCGCCGGGCGGTGGATCGACGATCAGGGAATTGATCCTGATCGATGTGATGGGCGAGGTCTGTGCAGTGTCCTGCGAGTCGAAGCCGCTCGGGCCGAACAGTCCCTTCGGCACACGATAGGCGCTCTTCATCCAGTACCCCTCGAAGGGGCGATCGACGACCTGCAGGTCCACGAGCGCCTTCACCCAGTACGTCGCGGTCCAACCCGGCACGATCAGCCGCGCCGGGAAGCCGTTCCACACGGGCAGGCGTGTGCCGTTCAGTTCGAACGCGATGATCGTGTCCGGATCGAGCGCCTTCCACAGTGGCACACTCTTCGCGAAGTCGGGGCCGGTGAGCAGCAGGGTGTCGGCGCCGTTGGCGACGACCTCGAGTGCAGCTGCGCCGAGGCCGGCGCTCTCGAGCACCTGCTTCAATCGCACGCCGCGCCAGATCGCGTTGCCCATCGCGCCGTAGCCCCACTGCACGCCGGGCACGTGCGGCGAGAAAAGGCCGCGCCGATTGCCGGAGCACTGGTTGACGGCAGCAACCTCGACGTGCTCGAAGCCGTGGATGAGTTCCGCGTAGGTGAACTCGCGCGGGCGTTGCACGCCGGGGCCCGAGATGCGCAGGCGCCAGTCGGCGAGCGACACGTCGGGGACATTGTCGTGCCAGCGCACGTAGAAGGTGTCGGCCGGCGTGTACGCGTGGCGAAATCCGTCGAGCGGCATCTCGTAGTTGGGCGGCCGGAAGCTGCGCTTGATGAGCGGCTGTTTGCCCGGAAGCGAGGCGAGCAGGCTCGATGAGCGCGCACCGGCCGGCAATGCGGCTGGATCCGCGGCCCATGCCGACCGTGCCGCCATCAGCGTGGTCGCGATCGAGCCCGAGGATTGCCTGAGGAATGTCCGCCTGTCCATGGTGCCTCGTTGCGAGCGTACGCCCCGTCGCAGTGTCGGCCGAACGGGCGATCCACCGCAAGCGTGACGCGGCGCGCGGAGTGCTATCGTAAGGTCCGATACAACCGTCAGGCGTGCGCACGACATGCAGGCTTCCGATTCCGACGCACTCGTCGTCTTCGGCATCACCGGCGACCTCGCCTACAAGAAGATCATCCCGGCGCTGGCCGGGCTCGCGAGCCGCGACCGGCTGGAGATGCCGGTTCTCGGCGTGGCACGCGACACGTGGAGCGCCGCGCAGCTCACCGAGCGGGTGTGCGCGAGCCTGCGGGCGCACGCGCCGCAGCTCGACGAGTCCGCGGCCCGTGCGCTCGCCGCGCGCATGCGGCTCGTCACCGGCGACTATCGTGATGCGGAGACTTTCCGGCGGTTGAAGCAGGCCCTCGGCGACGCGCACGCGCCGCTGCACTATCTCGCCATTCCGCCGAGCCTGTTCGGCGAGGTCGTCGCGCAACTCGGTGCGTCGGGATGCGCAGGCGAACACGCGCGCGTGGTCGTCGAGAAGCCGCTCGGGCGCGACCGCGCCTCGGCGCGCGTGCTGAATGCGCACCTCGCGCAGGTCTTCGACGAGGCGCGCATCTTCCGCATCGATCATTTCCTCGGCAAGGAGCCGGTGCAGAACCTGCTGTATTTCCGCTTCGCGAACACCTTCCTCGAGCCGCTGTGGAACCGCGCGCACGTCGCGAGCGTGCAGCTGACGATGGCGGAGGCGTTTGGTGTGGAGGGCCGCGGCAAGCTGTACGAGGAACTCGGTGCGGTGCGCGACGTCGTGCAGAACCACCTGCTGCAGGTCGTGAGCCTGCTCGCGATGGAACGGCCGGGCGCCTACACGAGCGATGCACTGCGCGACGAGAAAGTGCGCGTGCTCGATGCGATCGCGCCGCTCGGCGCGCGGCAGGTCGTGCGCGGGCAGTATGCCGGCTATCGCGCGGAAGGCGGTGTCGATCCCGAATCACGCGTGGAGACGTTCGTCGCGCTGCGCTTCGGCATCGATACGGCGCGCTGGGCCGGCGTGCCGTTCCTCGTGCGCACCGGCAAGGCGCTCGCGGTGACCGCCACGCAGGTGACCGTGCGGCTCAAGGCCGCGGCGCCGGCGCTGTTCGACGGTACGCCCGACGATCCGAACTACGTGCGCTTCCGGCTCGGCCCCGACCGCGTCTCGATCGGCCTCGGCGTGCGCACGAAGGCGCCCGGCGAGGCGATGCGGGGTCGCGACACCGAGCTCCTGATGTGCGACGAGGACACCGGCAGCGCGAGCGCCTACGAACGGCTGATCGGCGATGCGTTGCGCGGGGATCCCTCACTCTTCGCGCGGCAGGACTCGATCGAGACCGCCTGGCGCATCGTCGACGGCGTCGCGAGCGGAGCCGCGGCGCCGACGCCGTACGAGTACGCGGCCGGCAGCTGGGGCCCGCGGGCCGCGGACACGCTGGCGGCCGACCTCGGTGGCTGGGTCGACCCCGGCACGGGGTGCTGAGCGCATGCGCTGGGTGACCGGCGAGGACGTGGCGACGACCGAGATGGCGGCGGCGGAGTTCATCGCCGCGCGCCTCGGCGACGCGATCGCGGCGCGCGGCGTGGCCAGCTTCGCGATGAGCGGTGGGCGCACGCCGTGGAACATGTTCGGGCGCCTCGCGACACTCGGGGTCGCGTGGCCGCAGGTGCGCGTGTTCCAGGTCGACGAGCGCATCGTCGCGGCGGACAGTGACGAGCGCAACTGGAAGCAGTGGTGCGCCACGCCGCTGGCGCAGCGCATCCCGGCGTCGATGCAGCATCCGATGCCGGTCGAGCTCGACGATCCGGCGAGGCGCTACGAGGAGACGCTGCGCGCGCACTGCGGCGACCCGCCGGTCCTCGATGTGGTGCATCTCGGCATCGGCGACGACGGTCACACGGCATCGCTGTTCGTCGGCGACCGGCTGATCGCCGAGGTGGCGCGCGATGTCGGCGTGAGCGCGCCGCGCTTCGGGCTGCGGCGCCTGACGCTGACCCTGCCGGCGCTCGCACGCGCGCGGTCCATCGTGTGGCTCGCGCTCGGTGCGGCCCGCCGGGAAGCGATACGCCGCTTGTACGCCGGGGACCGCTCGATCGCCGCGAGCCGGGTCGCGCGCGGTCAGGCCACCGTGTTCACCGACCCGGCGGCGGCTCCCTAGGCGGCAACGCATGCCCGCCGAACGCATTGCGCACGATCGCGAGGAGACGCGCGCCGAAATCGTCGGCACCCTGTGAGGCGAATCGGGTCATCAGGGCCGCGCTGATGACGGGCGCGGGAATGCCAAGATCGATCGCCTCCCGCGCGGTCCAGCGCCCTTCGCCCGAATCGGCGATGCGCGCGCCGACCTGCGCGAGGGCGGCAGGGTCCGCGAGCGCGCCCGCCGCGAGATCGAGCAGCCACGAGCGGATCACGGTGCCGTGACGCCACGCCTCGGCGATCTCGCCGAGCGGCAGCTTCAGGTCCTTGCGCGCATCGAGCAGCGCGAAACCTTCCGCGTAGGCCTGCATCAGCCCATATTCGATGCCGTTGTGGACCATCTTCGTGAAGTGCCCGGCTCCCACGGGGCCGCAGTACACCCATCCCTTGTCGGGCGCCGGCGCGAGGGCCTGCACGATCGGCAGGATGCGTTCGAACTGCGCGCGCTCGCCGCCGACCATGAGCCCATAGCCTTCGGTGAGCCCCCAGACGCCCCCCGACACGCCGGCATCGAGGAAGCCGACGCCACGTTCGGCAAGGTACTGCGCCCGGCGCTGCGAGTCGCGATAGAACGCATTGCCACCGTCGATGACGAGATCGCCGGCGCCGAGACGTGCCGCGAGGGCCGTGACGTTTTCCTCGGTCGCGTCGCCCGCGGGCACCATCAGCCAGACGATGCGTGGCGAAGGCAGGGCCGCGAGCAGCTCGTCGAGCGACGGCACGATGCGTATGCGTGGCTCGTCGGGCAGCATCGGCAAGGGGGGGCGGCCGTAGCCGGTGACGTCGATGCCGTGGTGCGCGAGGCGCTGCGCCATGTTGGCGCCCATGCGCCCGAGGCCGATCAGTCCGAGGTGCATTGCCCGATGGTAACCCACGCGGCGCAAAACGCGGCCACCGACGCCCGCGAGGGCGGCAGTGGCCGCGCAGGGTGCGCCGCGATGCGTCAGCGGGACGCCGTGCGGATGGTCGACGAGCTCTTGTGGAGTGCGCTCAGCAGCGGGCGGTTCACATCGGCCACGGCCTTGTCGACCGTCTGCGCGATGCACGCGTTGCGGGCGTCGCGGGCGCTGATCGTGCGCTCGCCGTAGCCGGGACAGACCTGCTTCGCCGCCGCCTTGATCCTTGCATAGAGCACGCCTGCGCCCGCGGGGGAGGACAGGTTCAGGTCGCCGTAGAACACCGTCTTCGCAGGCAGCTCCGCCGCACCCGCTGCGAAGGCCGTGAAGCAGAGGAAGGCCGCCAGTGCAAAGGGGCCGGTCAGGGTTCGTGTCGTCATGTCAGTCTCCTCGATGGGTTGTGGAAAGTCGCCGGACATCGATCACGGCTGCACTTTCAGGCGCCCCTCGCCCGCAAGTCCTGACGGTTCCGGAAACCTTTGCTGATCGTTGTCGAATGTTTTTCTGATCGTCTGCCAATCAATGGCTTACGCCGCCCGGGCAGCGGCCTATACTCGGTGCCGCGATGGACCGCGGGCTGCCAACCGGGCGTTTTCGCATCGGCGACTGGATGATCGATCCGTCGATCGACGAGATCGCGACCGGCAGCCGCACGCACAAGCTCGAGCCACGCACGATGCGCGTGCTCGTCAGGCTCGCGCAGGCGGGCGGCGAGGTGGTGAGCGGCGAGCAACTGCTGGAAGAGGTGTGGGCCGGCGTCGTCGTCGGGCCGGCGTCGGTCTACCAATCCGTGTCGCACCTGCGCAAGGTGCTCGGCGACAGCGATGCATCGCCGCGCTACATCGCCACGGTGCCGCGCAAGGGCTATCGCCTGGTCGCCCCGGTCGAATGGCTGTCGACACCGGCCGCACCGGGCGCCGCCACGATCGGCCCCGCGCTGACGCCCACGGCCCCGGTCGCCGCGCCCGCGGTGGCCCTGGACGATACGGGCAGTTTCGCGCGGCGGCGCGGCGACCATCCGGCGCGGCGACAGGCGGATCTGCGCCGTGCGCGCCTGCGCCGTGCGGCACTGGTTGCGGTGCTCGGGGCGACGATCGCTGCGCTGGCGTGGTGGCTGTGGCCGCGTGCGCAATCGCCGACCATTGCCGTGCTGCCATTCGTCGACATGAGCGCCGAGGGAGGCCAGCAGACCTTCTGCGACGGGCTCGCCGACGAGGTGTCGATCTGGCTTGCGCAGGTGCCGGAGGTGCGTGTGGTTGCGCGTACGTCCGCGTTCGCCTTCAGGGGCCGCAACGAGGACGTGCGCCGGATCGGCCGCGAGCTGTCCGCATCGCATCTCCTCGAAGGTACGGTCCGGCGCAGCCGCGACCGGGTCCGCGTCACCGCGCAGCTCGTCGACACGCGCACGGGCTACGAGGTGTCGTCGCAATCGATCGACCGGCCGTTCGTCGACGTGATCTCGATCCAGGACGACATTGCGCGCGCGGTGGGCACGGCACTCGAGTTGCGGCTGTCACCGGCCTTTGCGCGTCGCCTCGGTGCACGCAACCCCGCGAATGCGCGCGCCTACGAGCGCTACCTGCTCGCGCGCGAGGCCTGGCGGCGTCGCACGGCCGACGACAACGCCAGGGCCATGGTCCTTTACGACGAGGCGATTGCGCTCGATCCGAAGTTCGCGCTCGCCTATGCAGGGAAGGCCATGGCGCGCCTCAACGACATTTATCTGTCGGCGGCGCCACGGACGGTAGCCGCGAACGATGCGGGCGTGTTCGCCGCCCGCGCACTCGAACTCGCCCCCGATTTGCCCGAGGCGCTCGCAGCCCGCGCCGCAGTACGCAACGAAGAAGGCCGATACGATGCCGCGATCGCCGACCTCGACCGGGCGCTCGCGGCCAACCCGAACAGTGTCGATGCGCGTGCGGAGCGCGCGCGCAACTACCGCACGCTCGGCCGCCCGCTCGACGCGCTGCCGGATCTCGAGCGGGCCGCGGTGCTCGACCCGCTCGATTTCGCGCGTCATGCGGACCTCTGCAGTGACCTGCGCGACCTCGGCCGCTACGACGCGGCCCGAACGGCGTGCCTGAAGGCCCGCAGCCTCGAGCCGAACGGACCCTGGGCCCTGCTCGAGATGGCTTACCTCGAATACGCGCAGGGCCGGCTCGCCGAGGCGTGGCACTGGTTGCAACTCGGCAGCGTCGATCGTGGCAACGACGCGCTGCTCGCCGATCTGCGCGCGAAGGTGCTCGGCATGGTCGGCTTGCCGGGACGCGCGCGGGCGCTGCTCGAGGGCATGCGTGCGACGAGCAGCGATCCCGAGCGCACCGAACTCGGCATCGCCGCGGCGACTTACCTCGAGCAAGGGCCCGGCGCATTGCGGGACTACCTCGCTCGCACGACGCTCGCGCAATCGTCGCGCGCGGAGGTGCTCCTCACGTTGGCGCAGTTTGCGCTGCTCGGCGGCGATCAGGGGCGCGCCGCCGCATTCGTAGATCGCGCGCTCGCTGCGCCGGATTTCTCGGCCGCGATGCTCACGGGGCCGGACTACCTGCGCTGGGCGACCTCCGGGGGACCGGTCGTCGCCTGGGTCGAGGCGAATCGCGGGCAAGCCGTGCGCGCGAGGCAGCTGCGTGCCACGCTCCTCGCGGCGGTCGCGCGCATGGAGGCCAACGGCGAGGCGGGATTCGGCCTGCGCGTCGTGCGCGCCGAAGTCGAGGCGCTCGAAGGCAAACCCGAGGCGG
>WBZY01001268.1_pt1 | contig 13035 bp, 13 predicted proteins | sample 5204191 | NCBI WGS metagenome assembly WBZY01 (sample SAMN12344363, study PRJNA552823) | activated sludge metagenome | biome: Activated sludge suspended growth; feature: Anammox Sidestream; material: Wastewater; isolation source: activated sludge from anammox sidestream of wastewater treatment...
GCCGCTCGCAGCTAATCGACCTGGAGGTGCTCTGATGACCAGGCTCTTGACCGAGGACGAGATCAGCGAACAGGTCTCGAATTACGAATCCGACCTGCGCAAGGGGATGGGCCTGCCCGCTCGCAACCAGCGCCACTTCCGGCGCCCGGTGGAGCTGCCCTTCACGAAAGAAGAGCGCGAGCGTGTGACCATCCTCTTTGGTGGTCTCACACGCACGCACGACTACGTTCTGCGCGCGGCCACAGAAGGCCTCGGCTACCGCGTACTCGACCTCCCCACCCCCGATAACGACGGGCTCGCCGTGGGCAAGGAGTTCTGCAACCGCGGCCAGTGCAACCCGACCTACTACACGGTAGGGAACCTGGTCCTCTACCTGCAGCGGCTGCGCGCCGCCGGTGAGACCGATATCGAGAAGCGCTACGTGTTCATTACGGCGGGCGCCTGCGGGCCTTGCCGCTTCGGCATGTACGAAAGCGAGTATCGCAAGGCTCTCACCGATGCCGGTTTCGAGAACTTCCGCGTGCTCATCTTCCAGCAGACGGGCGGGCTCGAACAGAACGGCGTCCTCGGCGAAGGCGGCAAGAACGATGGCTTCGTGCTCGACGCCTCCTTCTTCCTGGAGCTCCTCCGCTCCATCATCGCCTCCGACATCGTCAACACCATGGCCCAGCGCATCCGCCCCTACGAGCTTGAGCCGGGAATCACCGACCGGGCGCTGCAAAAGGCGCGGGACCACCTTGCCGATACCTTCCGCAACCATCACTCCGTCTGGATGGCGCTCAGGCGTATCCGCAAGACGTTCGACGCCATCGACGTCGACTACACGCGCATTCGCCCGAAGGTGAAGATAACGGGTGAGTTCTGGGCCCAGACCACGGAAGGCGACGGCTCCTACAGGCTCCAGTCGTGGCTCGAATCGGAAGGAGCCGAAGTCATCACCGAACCTGTGGGGACGTGGATCGACTACATCCTCTGGAGCGGCCTGACGCGTGCCCGGGACGGCCTCGGCATTCGCAAAGGCACGCGCAAGCGGCTGCTCACGCTCTGGGTAGCTGCCTGCCTCTACAAGAGCTTCTACAACTTCTACCGCTCGGCCCTCACCTTCCGCACCGAGCCGCTCGTGTCCCAGCAGAAGCTGGCCAGGTACGCCGGCGACTACTACAACGTGCGCATTGGCGGGGGCGAAGGCCACATGGAAGTGGGCAAGCACATCATGGCCACGGTCCACAAGAAGGCTCACATGGTGGCGTCGATCAAGCCCTTTGGCTGCATGCCCAGCACCCAGTCCGATGGCGTCCAATCGAAGGTGGTTTCGGACCTGCGCGACAGCGTGTTCATCCCCATCGAGACTTCCGGCGACGGCGAGGTGAACGTGAAGAGCCGGGTGCAGATGAAGCTGTACGAGGCGAAGCTGAAGGCACGCGACGAGCTCCAGGAGGTGCTGGACAAGCACGGTGTGACAATCGAAGACGTGCAGGAGTACGCTCGGCGCCACTCGAAGCTGCGCCGCCCCATGCAGGCGCTCCCGCATGAGCACACTGGCACCGCCGCCAACTTCGTCGCCCGCGTGGCCCCCAGGATCCCAAAGAAGCAGCGCTCGGCCTGGCGCTCACGGGCCGAGGCCGGCGCGGGAGGGCAGTAGCGGGCGGGTAAGCCAGCCTGGGCCCCCACACAGGGGCCGTTCGGCCCTGCTGCTCGCTGCGGCGCGAGGTTAGCCTCAATGCGCGCCCGGGCTGTGGCGGGGTGGTGGCTGCGCTTTGCGGGGAGGGCGCAACTACACGAGGAGCCTTTCCATGGCCGTTTACCCCATCACCCGCTACCCCCGCGATCTCGAATTGCGCGACGCCACGAAGGTGGCCGTGCGCCCCATGGCCGCCACCGACTGCGCGCCCCTCCTCGACTTCTTCCGCGCTATCCCCGAGGACGAGCGCTACTTCCTCAAGGACGATGTTTCCTCACCCCGGGTAATCCAGGCATGGGCCGATTCGCTTGACTACGACCGCGCGCTTCCCTTGCTCGCCTTCGATGGCGACCGCGTTGTAGGCGATGCCGTGCTCGTCCGGCGTCGCGGCGGATACCGGCGTCACGCCGCCGAGGCGCGCGTGGTGGTCGCGCCCGACTTCCGGGGCAAAGGCCTCGGCGTTGCCCTCCTCCGCGAGTTCATCGAAATCGCCTGGGACGCCGAGCTGGAACAGGTCGACTTCGAGATGGTGAAGGGCATCCAGGACGACGCCATCCACGCCGTGGAGTTCCTGGGCGGCATCAAGGTGGGCCAGGTCAGCGACGCCGTGCGCGACCTCCATGGCGACCTGCACGATGCCGTCTTCCTGCGCTTGCCGCTGGGGAACTACTGGAAGTGGGCCCAATTCTGACGGGCAGCTTCCGCGGGCCTGCACTCCCCTCCCGCCGATGTTCGCCCCCCGGCACGGTGCGGCCGTATATTCGAACCAGAACCACTCCGTAGAGGGGAAAGCCGTGGCCAACGCATCCGACCCGGGTTTCTTTCAAACCATCTACTCTACCCGGGCGCTGCGACGCTTCGGACCTCGCCCCGTCCCCGACGAGGTCCTCTTCCAGGTTCTCGATGCCGCCATTCGCGCCCCTTCCGGCCAGAATGCCCAGGACTGGCGCTTCCTCATCATCACCAGCCCGGAAACGAAGACGAAGCTGCAGGAGTGGGCGCTCGAAGGCTGGGGGCGCTATCGCGCTCGCTTTGGCAACGACGCCGCCATCGATGCCCTGCCACGGTCGCAGCGTCTCTCCCTGCGCAGCGTGGAGCACCTTGCCCATCACCTGGCCGAGGCCCCTGCGCTGGTGCTTGTGCTGGGACTTTCCGGGAGGCACTCCACCCCCGGGGGGAGCGCCTTCCCCGCCGTGCAGAACCTGCTACTGGCGGCGCGCGCGCTCGGGCTCGGCGGGTCCATTTTCAATCTCCCCCTTGGCCATCGGGAAGAGCTGCACCGGCTGCTCGGCATCCCCGAGAACAACCAGGTCTACTGCCTCATCCCCCTGGGCTACCCTGCCGACCGGCAGGGCCCGGTGCGCCGCAAGCCGGTGGCCGATGTGGTGTTCGACAACCGCTTTGGCCAGCGCTGGGCCTTCGCCGAGAATCAGCCCCCTGAGGGCTGGCAGGACCGCTGGCTGCGGCCGGGCTAGCACACCGGGAGTCGCGCGGGTCGCACCCGGTGCAAAGTTTTCGTCCACGCGTGCCGACAATCCGTTAAGGACGGCCAGCCGCCCGCGGAGACAGGCGTCATGCTCGAAAACGCCGACCCGGCACGCAAGCTCGCCAAACACGAGTACAGCGATATCGCTGGCCGCCTGCGTGAGCGTCTCTACGAAGTCCAGAAGGCCTGCTGGGAGTCCGGCGTAGGCAGCGTGGTGGTCTTCGAAGGCTGGGACGCCGCGGGCAAGGGTACGGCCATCAGTGCCCTCACCCGCCGCCTTGAACCCAGGGGCTTCCGCCTCCACCCCATCCAGGCGCCTCGCACGCACGAGCAGGAGATGCCCTGGCTCTGGCGCTTCTGGAACAGGCTCCCGAACTACGGCGAAATGGCCATCTTCGACCAGAGCTGGTACGGGCGCGTTTTCGAAGACCGCGTCGCCGGCCTCAACAGCGAGCGCGAGTGGCAGCAGGCCTTCAGCGACATCACCGAGTTCGAGCGCGCCATCACGGACGATGGCTACGTCCTCATCAAGGTGTTCCTGCACATCAGCCGCAAGGAGCAGGCCCGCCGCCTGAAGCGCCTCGCCAGGGACCCGCTCTGCGCCTGGCAGCTCACCACCGACGTATGGCACCGGCACAGGGTGTATGCCGCACACGAAGCCGCCGCCGAAGAGATGCTCGAACGTACCGGGACGGAGTGGGGGCCGTGGACCATTGTCGATGCCACGAACCGCCGCTGGGCGACGGTGCGCGTCTTCGAAACGATCATTCGCGGACTCGAAGCCGGCCTCCAGGGGCGAGGCATTACCGTTCCCGAACACGCCGCGAGGGCCGCGTGATGGCCATGCTCGAACGCGTCGACCTGGGTAAGGACCTGTCCCGCGCGGAGTACGGGCGCGAGCTCGTCCGGCAGCAGGTGGCGCTGCGCGAGCTCGCGCGTGAGCTCTACCTGCGCAGGCGGTCGCTCATAGTTGTTTACGAAGGCTGGGATGCGGCGGGCAAGGGAAGCAACATCCGCCGCGTAACGGAGAAGCTCGACCCTCGTGGGTACGAGGTCTACCCCATCGCCGCACCCGTGGGCGAAGAGCGCACGCACCACTACCTCTGGCGCTTCTGGCGCCGGATGCGTCCACCTTCGGAGAAGCAGGTGCTCATCTTCGACCGCAGCTGGTACGGCCGCGTCCTCGTCGAGCGCGTGGAAGGCTTCTGCGGCGAGCCCGAGTGGAAGCGCGCCTACCGCGAGATCAACGAGTTCGAACGGCAGCTAACGAACGCCGGGGCGATCATCGTCAAGTTCTGGCTGCAGGTTTCCCCCGAAGAACAGCTCCGCCGCTTCCAGGAGCGCAGCGACACTCCCCACAAGCAGTGGAAGCTCACCGGCGAAGACTGGCGGAACCGGGAGAAGTGGGGCGAATACGAAGAGGCCGTGGAGGAGATGCTGCTCCGGACCTCCACCCTCACCGCGCCGTGGCGAATCATTGAAGGCAACAGCAAGCTGTTCGCGAGGGTAAGGACCCTCACCATCCTGGTCTCCACCCTGGCCAGGGAGCTTGGCTTCGACGTCGTAGATGATGGCGGCCGGCTTAACCTCATAGCCGCGCGGCCGGGTTCGGGACGCAAGAAGCGGGCGCGCGCCGCCTGAGTCCAGCTTCGCCCTGCCCGGCATTCCCGCGCAGCATCCCTGCGCAGCTTCCACGCGCGGCCACCCGGGGCACCGGATTGGGCCCGGAGGGCTGTTGCCCGCTCCCCTGGCCGATGCGCTAGGCTTGCGCGCATGGGCGGCGATCTCTACGACATCACCATCCTCGGCGCCGGGCCCACGGGGCTCTTCGCGGCCTTCTACGCCGGCCTCCGCGGGATGCGCACCAGGGTGATAGAAGCCCTCCCCGAACCGGGCGGCCAGCTCGCCGTGCTCTACCCCGAGAAGTACATCTACGATGTGCCGGGCCACCCGAAGGTCCTGGCCAAGGACCTCGTCCAGCAGCTCATCGAGCAGTGCCGCCTCTTCGAGCCCACGTTCGTCTACAACCAGCACATCGATACGCTCACGCCGTTCGACTCCGGCCAAGGCCAGGCCTGGCGGCTCGGGACCGCCACCGAGGCCTACCTGAGCCGCACGGTGGTCATCTGCGGAGGCATCGGCGCCTTTGAGCCCAACCGCCTCGACCGCCTGGGTGTGGCCGAGTACGAAGGCCGCGGCGTCTACTACTTCGTCAAGGACAAGCGCCCCTTCCGCGGCCGGCGCGTGCTCATCGTCGGCGGTGGCGACACGGCCGTCGACTGGTGCCTCAACCTGAGAGACTGGGCCGGGGAGGTAACCCTCATCCATCGGCGCGACGAGTTCCGCGCCCACGAGGCGAGCCTCGCTTCGCTGCGCCTTTCCGGGATCCCCATGCTCACCCCCTGGGAGCTGAAGCGCGTACGGGGCGACGGGCAGGTCCGGGGAGCGACCATCTTCCACAACAAGACCGGCGAAGAGCGCGAACTGGAAGTGGATGTCGTGCTCATCAGCATCGGTTTCAAGGCGGACCTGAGCGCTATCGAACACTGGGGCCTCGAGACTGCCGGCGCCCGCCACATCCGCGTCGACGGACATATGCGTACCAGCCTGCCCGGCGTGTTCGCGGCAGGGGATATCGCCGCCGTCGAGGGATCCGAGCCGCTGAACCTGATTGTCACCGGGTTCGCGCAGGCGGCTATAGCGGCCAACGCCGCCAAGCACCTGCTCGACCCCCGCTCGCGCGTGTTCCCCGGGCATTCGAGCGAGCTGCGCCTCTAGAACCTGGTGGTGACACCGGCCGCTGTGACCTGCGCGCGCCTCATGCAAGCTTGCGCCCGATGGTTCAAGACCGCTGCGGCGCACCGATGAAGAAGGGCGGCCCCTGTCCCTGGCCGCTGGAACGCTGCCCGGTGGAGGCACACTCGAAATGGCGGGCCGGCCACCGGGAAGGTGACTCAGCACCCGATCCCGGCCCGGTCCACGCCGCCTCGCCGGCGGCCGCCGCTCCCGAGGGGCTGCGCGAAAGAGACCTCCGCGTTCTTGCCTGGTGGCTGATTGCCGGGGTGCTGAGCGAAACGGTGGATACGCGGCAGGCTTCGGTGGTGGCCGGCCTGATACGCACCCTGGTTGCCCTGGGCCCCGCCGGTGCGAGCGAGGAAGAGGCCCTGCGTGAAGTTGAGCTGCGCGGCCGCCTCATGCATGGCCTGCCCCCGCGCGATGAAGACGAGTGGGCCCGGGCCGAGGCCGCATTCACCCCCGATGCTCTCGCCGAGTTCCGGCGCTGGGGCGGGGAGCTATTGCTGGAAGGCGATGGAGGAGACCGCCTTGAGCCATTCGATTTCGGGCAGCACCGAGCTGGCGATGTTCACGTGCCCCTGCTCATCGATGGTAAAGACGGTGTTTGAGGCGATCTCGGAAAGCCGCTTCCGCACGATGGCGAGGGTCTTGAGGTCGTTGCGGTAGCCCTGGATGACGACGTAGGCATCCGCCTTGCCCGCCACTTTGGCGGCGAGGTCGGCCATGAGGACGCCTTTCCTGGTCCCGCCGGCGTTGATTTCCGAAACGGGCAGCGCGCGGAACTCGGCCACGCTGGGGTTGAAGTTCTTTTCGCCCGCAACCACGGTGAGGGCGATCGCTTTGTCGCTGGCCGGGGTGGGCGTTGCCACCGGCTTTTCGGACGTGGACGTGGGCGTGGGCTGCTCACCGCCGGCCGGGCTCGGCGAAGCTGCAGCGGGCGAGGTTTCGCCGGCCGGTAGAGGCGCACCATCGTCGTCGTCGCCGCAGGCAAGCAGCAGGAGCCCGCTCAGGGCAAGCGCAGGGAGCAGAAGACGCAACATCAGACCTCCGGGGGCTCCTCAGAGGCTAGAACGGGCGGGCACCAGGGGCAACGGCGAAGTTAACGGGAGGTTCAGTTCGTGGCCGAGGTGCCCGGGGTTGCTGCCGGCGGCTCCGGCGTCGTCCCGGGCGTGGCCTCCGTGGAAGGCTCGGGCGACGGGCTCGGCGAGGGGGAGGGAGACGGCGACCCCCCCGGCGTGGGCGTCGCGGAAGGGCTGGCCGAGGGCTCTGCCGGCGGTTCGGTTGTGGCCGTGGCGGTAGCGGTGGCCGTGGGGATCGGCGTCACGGTGGCGACACCGCCCACCCCGGCGGCTGCGGCTGCATCATCAAGGGTGCGCTTCGTGCTGACCACGGCTGCATCGAGGTCGGCCCGCCTTGCCTGGAGATCGCCGAGGACCGCGGCGCTGTTCTCGGCAAGCGCCCGGATGCGGGCCTTCTGCTCCTCGTCGAGCAGCGCCGTTTCGAGGTGCGCCTTGAGCGCCGCGGCGTCGTTCTGGAGCTTCTCCAGGTCGGCGGCGGTGACTCCGCCGCGGCTTGAAAGCTGCACTATCTCCTGCACGCGGGTTTCAGTGTGGCTGAGCTGAACGTTGACCCTGTCGTTGCCGCGCGAGAGCGAATACTGCATGCGCTCGTTCGCCAGTTTGAACGTGTAGTTCCAGTCCCCGGGCACGGCGTTGTCGGCGGTAACCATGCCGAGGGTGAGGACGCCCGCGGCCCCTGCGCCAACCATTACGGTCGCGGCGGCGAGGGCCGTGCGTACGCGCTGCAGCGGAGTGAGCGGCCGCTCCTCCATGCGCTCCCGTGCGGCGGCCAGGAACCTGGATTTCAACGAAGCTTCGAAGTAGTAGCTGGGCTCGCCCGTGGCGAAGGTCTCCCCGATGACGGCGGCTGCCTGGAGGAGGGATTCGAGCCAGCCGGCGTCATCCGGGTAGAGACCAAGCACGAAGGAAGGGTCGAGCCCGTCATCGACAAGCGCCTGGGCTTCGGCGTAGAGGGCTTCGCGGTAGCCGGGTTCACGGTCGAACAGGCGTCCCATCATGGCCGGCGTACCAGTGTTTGCAGCTTTGCGATTGCCTTGTGCTGGAGGACTTTCACGTTATTTTCGGACTTCTTGAGCGCCTGGGCGGTTTCGGCCACGGAAAGCCCGGCGACGAAACGTAGCTCTATCACCTGGCGCTGCGCTTCGGGGAGTTGCCCCGTCGCCTGCCGGACCATTTCGATATCGAGCTGGAGTTCCAGTTCGGTAACGTGGTCGCGGCCGGTATCGGCGATAGACTCACTGAGTGGGGTCGTCGCCGATCGGGTCTTTTGGCGGCGCACGTGCGAGACAACCTCGTTGCGTGCGATGCGGAAGACCCAGGCGCCGAAGGGGAGGCCGCGGAACGAGAAGCCGTCAATGTTGTCGATGATGCGGAGGAAGATCTCCTCCGTGACGTCTTCGGCGTCCTCGCTGCTGGCAAGCCTGGCGTAAACGTAGCGGTAGACTCGCGGGAAGTAGTGCTCGTAGAGCTTCGCGAGGGCGGCCTGGTTGCCGCGTTGAGCGGCTTCGACGACCTCTTGCTCGTCGAATTCGGGCGCCAGCTCGTCCACCGACGTTCTCGCCAAACCAGCCCCCTGGGCCGCGCCGGATTTCGGAAGTCCGTGCGTCCTCCTTTCGCAGGATAGGCACCTGCCTGCCTCTGTACTAGAGATAACGTGCCCCGAAGGCAAAGGTTAATGGCCCCGGGGCCGGTCGAACCCCGATTTCAGGGTGTTTTGCCGCGCTTTGCCACCTGTTTACCTTTCTGTCACTTTCGCGCCACCCGGCTGGCCGGGAGAGCCCATCATCGCTGGGTGAAGCAGCAGGCGAACCGCCGGTCGCCCGGGGGCGGCGGCTTCTGCTCTCGCACTTTCCGGCCAGCGCCGGGCCTTCCCTACACCGTTGCGCGCGTGGCGGTATACTCCCGCCATCCAGCCGAGCAGGGGGTAGCGGCTCATGGCCGGAGCGTTTGCAGGCGTTCGCATCCTCGATTTCACCCAGGGCATTGCCGGGCCCATGGCGTGCATGATCATGGCCGACCACGGCGCCGAAGTAGTGAAGGTGGAACAGCCCGCGGGCGACGCATTCCAGGACCACCCCGGCTACATCACCTGGAACCGCAACAAGACGGTGGTCCGGCTCGACCTTCGCACATACGAGGGGCTCCACGCTGCACGCGAACTGCTGGCCACGGCCGCTGCCGCCGTCTTCGACCACCGCCCCGGCGAGCTCGAACGGCTGGGCCTCGATTCGGCCACGCTCTGCGCCGCCAACCCCGGGCTCCTGCACGCATGGCTGCCGCCGTACGGCCGCGAGGGGCGCTGGAGCCAGCTCCCCGCCAACGACGCTCTCCTCTCGGCGTTGACAGGCGTGGCCTTCCTGCAGTTCAGCTACGAAGACATGCCCGTGCAACTGGTCACCCCCCAGCTCGCCTACGCCCAGGCCATGGTGGGGGCCGCCGCCATTGGCGCCGGGCTCTACGAGCGCACAAAGTCGGGGAAGGGGCAGGCGCTCATGGTCAGCGGCCTCCACGGGACCTGCGCCGTCGAAAGCGGTGGCGCCATCCGCGCGGGCGAAGTCTTCCGCGTGGGCACCAACAGCAGCCGCGGGGGCATCCCCAACTACCGCCTCTACCAGTGCGCCGATGGAAAATGGTTCTTCCTGGGGACCCTCACGCCCCAGTTCTTCCTGAAGGCCCTTGAAGTCACCGGCACGCTCGACATCATCACCATGCCCGGCATCGATGGCGACTTCACCAACCTCCTGTTGCCGGCGAACATCCCGGCGGTGGCAGCGCGGCTCGATGCGGTCTTCGCGGAGAAGCCCCGCGACGAATGGATGCGACTGCTCGGCGAGGCCGGGGTACCGAAGGGCCCCGTGGGCACGCGCGAGGAGTGGTTCGCGGGCGAGACCGTGGCCGCCAACGGCATGCGCATCGAGATGGAGCACCCGACGCTGGGAGCGGTCACCATGCCCGGCGTTTCCGTGAAGCTCTCGAATACGCCGGGCGAAGTCCGCCACCTGGCGCGCCCGGCGAAGGTGGAAGAGCTCGCACCTCCCGCCGCCCTGCCGGCCGCAGGTGCGGACGCCGCCATTGGGGAGGGACCGCTGGCCGGCGTGCGCGTGCTCGACCTCGGCGCTTTCATTGCCGGGACTTTTGCCCCCACCATCCTGGGCAACTTCGGCGCCGACATCCTCAAGGTCGAACCCTTCGATGGAGACGCTTTCCGCACCTACGGGCTCATCTTCATCGGCCACAACAGGGGCAAGCGCAGCCTGGCGCTCGACCTGAAGTCCCCCCAGGGCAGAGAGCTCCTCTACGACCTGGTGCGAGAGTGCGATGTCGTGCTCGACAACTACCGGCTGGGTGTTCGCGAAAGGCTGGGAATCGATTACGCGACGCTTGCGAAGATCAATCCCCGCATCATCAGCTGCTCGGTGACAGGGTACGGTCCTGAGGGCCCGCTCGCCACCGACCCGGGGTTCGACCCGCTTGTGCAGGCGCGTAGCGGCATGATGGCCGCCCAGGGGGGCGACGATGAGCCGGTCTTCCACCAGGTCCCCGTGAACGACACCGCGACGGCGATGATGGCCGCCTTCGGCATCATCGCGGCCCTGCGAGCGCGCGAAGTCACCGGCCGCGGGCAGAACGTGGAAACCTGCCTCACCAACCAGAGCATCCTCTGCCAGTCGGGCGAGCTCACGCAGTACGAAGGGCGCAGGCCGAACCCGGTGGGCGCCCGCGACTGCCCCGGCGTGGGCGCCCTGCAGCGCTTCTACCGTTGTGGCGACGGCGAATGGCTGGCCATCGCCGCTTCCGAACCCGGGCACTTCCAGCAGCTTGCCGCCGCCCTCGGGCACCCCGAATGGGCCGGCCGCATGACGGCCGAACAGGCCCTCGCCGAGCCGGCGGGCTCGCGCCTTGCGGAAGACATCGCCGCTGCCCTCAGCGGCTTCACGCGCGACGACGCCCTCGATCGCCTCTGCACCCGCCACGTGCCGGCAGCCCCCGCGCTCCGGGTGGAGCAGATCTTCTCCGACCCCTTCCTGGCCGCGAACGGCTTTCTCGATGAGTACGACCACCCGCAGTTCGGCCCCATTGCCGGCGTGCGGGGGTATGCCGAGTGGAGCCGCACACCGGGAGGCTTCCGCGGGCGGGCGCCGCTCGTGGGCGAGCACAGCATCGAAATCCTGCGCGAACTCGGCATCGATGAGGGCCGGATCGAGTCGCTCGTAGCCGCGGGGGTCGTGAGGCAGGGCTGACGGCCCCCGCCAGGGACCCGGCGCCGTCAGGGCGCGGGTTCGATGACCGCCGACATGCTCCCCTTGCATTCGGGCATGCGCGGGTCGGCGCCGAAGGCATGGATCCGCTCCTGCTGGCGCCGGGCTTCTTCGTAAGGCCCGGTCATGAGCACGGCCTGCCCCTGGCTATCGACCACACAGGCGATGGCAAAGGCCTTCTCGGCCGGGTACCCGAAAAGACGGCCGAGCATGAAGATCACGTACTCGTAAGTGTGGTGGTCGTCGTCGAGCAGGATGAGGTGGAACGGAGGCTCCTGCTCCGCGCCCGTCTCCTCAATCACGCGCGTACCGGGGGTCGTCGAAGGCTGCATTGGCGCTGATCGTACTCAGGGATGCGGCGCGAGAGGAAGGGGGGCAGCTGCGTCGAACCGTGGCCAGCAGATAGTGAAGGTGGCCCCGGCGCCCGGCTCGCTCTCAACGGTGATTGTTCCACCATGCTGCACGACGATGCCGTGCACCGTTGCCAGGCCGAGTCCCGTGCCCTTGCCCGGGGCCTTGGTGGTGAAGAACGGCTCGAAGATCCGCGTGCGGGTGAGCTCGTCCATCCCCGAGCCAGTATCTGTGATTGTGAGGACCACATAGTCACCCGGCCGGGGGACGAGGCAGTCGTTCGCAAAGGTCTCGTTGCGGCCCCGGATGGTGACAACGCCTTTGCCCTGCATGGCATCGCGGGCGTTCAGGGCAAGGTTGACGAGCACCTGGTCGAGCTGGGCCGAATCCGCACGGATGGGCCAGAGCCCTTGGGAAAGGTCCAAATCGACCCTCACCGCATGCCCGAGCAGGGGCCGGAGGATGGACGATAGCTCGGCGATGGCCTCGCGGAGGTCGATCCGGGCCTGGACAACGGCCTGGCTCCGGCCGAAAGCCAGGAGCTGCCGCGTCATGCGAGCGGCTCTATCGGTAGCCGTCACGATCTCGGCCAGGCCTTCTCTTGCTTCGGCATCCAGGCTGCTGTTGCGGCCAAGCACCCCCGCTTCGAGCTTGATGACTCCAAGCACGTTGTTGAAGTCGTGCGCCACCCCTGCTGCCAGCCTGGCAATGGCGTCGAGCTTCTCCACCTGCAGCAGCCGCTGCTCAAGGGCATTCCGATCGGTGACGTCGACCGCAATCCCGAGCACGCACGTTTCGCCGTTGACAAGCATGGTCTCGGCGAAGTTGAGCGTGTCGTATTCCCGCCCCGTGCGCGAGCGGAAGCGCAATGGGAAATCGTGAACCTGCCCTTCGGCCCGGATCGCCTGCCCGATGGCTCGCCGTTCCTCTTCGATGGGCCAGAACGCCTCCGTAGTTAGCTTCGCCACCACCTCGTCGCGTTCGCACCCGCAAAGGGCGAGGAAGGCCGCGTTCGCCTCGGTGAGGATGCCGTCGCTATCCCTGATCAGCGCCGTGGCCAGGGGGCTCAGTTCGAAGATGCGGCTGAAGCGCTCCGTCAGCGCCTCCATCTCGGCACGGTTGCGAACGCTCTCGGTGACATCGCGGTAATGGATGACGAGCACCGTACCCGCGGCATCGTCGTGGACTGCCTTTCCCGCGGTCTCGCAGTAGCGCCATTCTCCCAGGGCGTGCCGGAAGCGGAAGATGCCCGATTCGACCTGGTCCGAGCTGGTGAACGCCCTGCCCATGGAGGCCAGCGCCAGCGCGCGGTCGTCGGGGTGCAGCAGTTCGAGCAGGCTCCTGTTCCGGAGCTCCTCCGGGGGATAGCCCGTGATGGTCTCC
>WBZY01001347.1_pt1 | contig 13023 bp, 10 predicted proteins | sample 5204191 | NCBI WGS metagenome assembly WBZY01 (sample SAMN12344363, study PRJNA552823) | activated sludge metagenome | biome: Activated sludge suspended growth; feature: Anammox Sidestream; material: Wastewater; isolation source: activated sludge from anammox sidestream of wastewater treatment...
CGATCGCGCCGTGCGCCTGGAGCGAGCGGCGCGCCGCCAGCGCGGCGGCCTCGCCGGCCGCGAGCTTCGCGTGCGAGACGTCGACCGGGCGGCTCGCCGCGCCGGTCGCGACCGCCCAGGCCGCCTTGTAGACCACCGGCCGCGCGTACTCGACGCGCACCTTGGCGTCGGCGAGCTGGTGCTGGACGGCCTGGAACGAGCCGATCGGGCGCCCGAACTGCTCGCGCTGGCTCGCGTAGGCGACCGCGAGCTCGAGCATGCGGTCCGCCGCGCCGAGCGCCTGCGCCGCGGCGGCCAGCGCGCCGCGGTCGAAGGCGGCGGCGAGCAGGCGCTCGGCCTCCGCGCCCGACGCCACGCGCGTTCCCGCGCCGGGCTCCCATTCGACGCCGTGGAGCCGCCGGCCCGGGTCGCTCGCCGGCTGGTGCACGAGGCGCACCGCCGCGCGCTCGACGGCGTGGAGCTCCGGGCCGCGCGCGAGGAGCAGCAGATCGGCCAGGTGCGCGTCGGTCACGAAGGGGTTCGCGGGGTGCCCGACGACCGCGATCGCGCGGCCCGCGCCGAGGGCCGCGAGCCAGCGCTCGGCCGTCGCGCCGCCGAGCTCGCGCACGAGCGGCGCCGCCACCGCCGCGCACGCCGCCACCGGGCCGGGGAGCGCCGCGCGCCCCACCTCCTCGAGGAGCAGGACCAGGTCGCGCTCGTCGAGCCCCATGCCGCCCTGCGCCTCGGGGACGAGAGCGCCCAGCACGCCGAGCTCCGCGAGCTGGGCCCAGAGGCCGGGCGCGTGGCCGCGCGCGTCGGCCCACAGCGCGCGCACGACCTCGGGCGTGCACTCCTTGCGCAGGAACTCGCGGACGGCGCCCTGCAGGAGCTGCTGGTCGTCGCTGAAGGCGAAGCGCACCTCAGCCGCTCCGCGGCAGGCCGAGGATGCGCTCGGCGATCAGGTTGCGCTGGATCTCGTTGGTGCCGGCGTAGATCGGCCCCGAGAGCGAGAAGAGATAGCCGTCGAGCCAGTCCCCGACGCCCGCGGCGGCGGGCGCCTCCGGGAGCAGGTCCGCGCGATGGCCGAGCAGGCGCAGGGCGGTCTCGTGCATGCGCACGTCGAGCTCGGACCAGAAGATCTTGTTGAGGCTCGCCTCGAAGCCGATCTTCCCGCCCGCGAGCAGCCGCGACACCGTGCGGTAGGTCTCGAGCGTGTAGGCCTCGGCGTCCATCCAGCAGCGCACGACCTCCTCGCGCAGCGCCTCGCTGGCCGTCGCGGGGTTCGCGCGGCACAGCTCGACGAGCCGGCGCGCGGTGCTCTGGAAGCGCGCGGGGCTGCGCAGCATGAGCCCGCGCTCGAAGCCGGCGGTCGCCATCGCCACCTTCCAGCCCTCGCCCTCGCCGGCCAGCCGGTTCGCCACCGGCACGCGGGCGTCGTCGAAGAACACCTCGGCGAAGCCGGTCTCGCCGTCGAGCTGCGCGATCGGGCGCACCGTCACGCCGGGGGTGTCGAGGGGCACGAGCAGGAAGGAGAGGCCCTTGTGGCGCTCGCTCGCCGGGTCGGTGCGGAACATCCCGAAGAGCCAGTCGGCGAAGGCGCCGCGCGAGGCCCAGGTCTTCTGGCCGCGCAGGACGTAGTGGTCGCCGTCGCGGCGCGCGCTCGCCTGGATCGCGGCCATGTCGGAGCCCGCGTTGGGCTCCGACCAGCCCTGGGCCCAGACGTCCTCGCTGGAGGCGATCCGGGGCAGGAAGCGCGCCTTCTGCTCGGGCGTGCCGAACTCCATGATCGTCGGGCCGAGCAGGAAGATCCCGTTCTGGTTGATCCGCTTCGGGGCGCCCGCCCGGTAGTACTCCTCCTCGAAGATCAGCCACTCGAGGAGGTCCGCGCCGCGGCCGCCGTACTCGACCGGCCAGGGCACCATCGCCCAGCCCCCGGCGTGCAGGCGCTTCTCCCAGGCGCGGTGCTCGGCCGCGCCCTCGGCGGTGTCGAAGCTGCCGAGCGGCGCGGGCGGCACGTTGGCCTCGAGCCAGGCGCGCGCCTCGGCCCGGAAGGCCTGCTGGGCGGGGGTGTAGACCAGCTCCATCGGGCCCAACGATAAACGATACGGGTCGTATCGTAAACAGGCGTCTCCGGGCCCGGAGGCCGACGCCCACCGACGAGGCCGAAGGACCGGCCCCGTTCAGGCGCGGCGGCGGAGGGCCAGGGCGGCCAGGGCGGCGGCCAGCAGCGGTCCGGCCCCCGGCTCCGGCACGAAGCTCACCCGCAGCGGGTAGAGCGCCTGCGCCGTCGAGCCGTTGTCGTCGGCCGCGAGGAGCAGGCTCCAGCTCCCGTCGTCGAGGCGGGGGCCGAGCGCCAGGCCTTCGAAGTTCGCGGCCTGGGCGGTGGGGCCCGAGGCCCAGAGGAGCGTCTTCGCCACCGGCGCGAAGGAGGCGCCGGCGAGGGCGGCGAGCGCGCTCGTGTCGGACGCGCCGGCGAAGTCGACCTGGTAGATCCGCGCCTGGAAGAGGATCGAGCTCAGGCTGCGCTCCATCACCAGGAGCTCCCCGCTCGGGAGCACGAGGAGATCGACGACGCCGCTCGTCTCGTAGCCCCCGATCGCAGCGCCGGGGATGGGATCTGCGGAATAGGCCCACTGCCCGTCCGGAAGGCCGGCGGCGTCGAAGCGCTGCAGGCGGACGACGCTGCCGGCGGCGAACGAGGTCACGGGCCCGTCGGAGAGCAGCGCGTCCTCGTTGGCGGTCCACAACGCCCCGGACGCGGGATCGCGCGCCAGCGACTCGAAGCTGCGGTTGGCGCGCACCCCCGCGAAGACCGGGGGGATCGCGAGCGACGAGAGCAGGGCTCCCGACACCGGATCGTGACGGCGGATCGCGGGCCCGACCTCGTCGCTCGCGTAGACGCTCCCGGTCGAGGGATCCCAGGCGACGCCCTCGAGGTCGACGCCGCCCGCGAGCGTGACGGACGGGCTCGCGGCGGCGCCGGTCACGGCGCCGGTCGCCGGGTCGACGCCGATCGCGAGCGGAACCAGCGGGGCCCCGGTGTCGCCGACCGCCAGGTACTGGTCGCCGGCGACGCGGGCGAGCCCCGAGAGCTCCCAGGGGCCGCCGGTGAAGGCGAAGGGCCCGAAGCCGGGGTCCGTGATCGAGGCCGCCGCGCCCGGCCGGGCCGGCGCAAGGAGCGCTCCGAGAGCGGCGGCGAGGAACAGGAGCCGGCGGGGGGAAGGGCAGCGGGGGTCCATGCAGGGGGCGATTCTGCCACAGGCGCCGACGCGCGGCGCGCCGGGGCGGGCGAGCCCCTCCCGCGACGGCCCGGGCGCGGCCGTGCCGGCGCGGCCGGCCCCGGCCCCGGGGCTCAGCGCGGGGGCTCGAACTTCGCCTCGCGCTTCTCGACGAAGGCGTCGCGCGCCTCCTGCGAGTCCGGCGAGGTGTAGAGCTCGAGCGTGAAGCCCTGCTCGAAGCGGTAGCTCTTCTTGATGTCGAGGGTCTCGATGCCGTTCAGCGACCACTTGGCGAGCCGCATCGCCTTCGGGCTCTTGCCGGCGATCTTCGCCGCGAGCGCGCGGGCGGCCGCGCGCAGCCCGGCGCGCGGCACCACGGCCTCGAGCCCGCCGCAGCGGTAGGCCTCGGCGGCCGGGATCGGCTCGCCGGTGTAGAGCATGCGCCGGGTCTTCTGCATGCCGAAGAGGCGCATCAGGTGGGTGGCCGCGCCGAGCGCGCCGCGGTCGATCTCGGGGAGCCCGAAGCTCGCGTCCTCCGAGGCGATCACCACGTCCGAGGCGCCCGCGATCCCGATCCCGCCGCCCAGGCAGAAGCCGTGCACCGCGCTGATCACCGGCACCGCGCAGTCGTAGATGGCGGCGAAGGCGTCGTAGCAGCCGCGGTTCACGGCGACGATCTTCGTGCCGTCGGCCGCCAGCTCCTTCACGTCGACGCCCGCGCAGAAGCCGCGCCCCTCGGCGGCGATCACCACCACCCGGACCGCCTCGTCGCGGCCGAGCCCGGCCACCGTCTCGGCGAGCGTCGCCCAGCCGCGCGAGTCGAGGGCGTTGACCGGCGGGTGGTTCAGGAGCAGCAGGGCGATGCCGTCCTCGACCTGGACCTCGATCGACACGGAAGTCCTCCTAGCCGCCCGCGAGCGCGGCGAGCGTCCGTTCCGCCTCGCGCACGATGCGCTCCACCAGCTCCGCGCAGGTGGGCACGTCGTCGATCGCGCCGGCCACGGTGCCGGACGGCAGGTAGCCGTGCACGGGGTCGCCGTCGCTCATGGCGGTGCGGGCCAGGATCGGCGCGTTGGCGGCCATCAGCATCTGGCTGCGCGTGAGCCGCTCGTGCCGGCGCATGGCGAAGCCGGCGGCCAGGAGCTCGCGGAGCGAGGCGCCCGTCTCGCGGCGCAGGGCGAGCGCGCTGCGCAGGGCGAGCGCGAGCCCGCCCACGCGGCCGGTCGCCTCGAGGCGCCGGACCAGCTCGTTGCGCACCACGCGCTGGGGCAGGCCGTCGATCTCGCGGGTCACGATCACGTCGTCCACCGCGGCGTCGAGGTAGCGCCGCTTCGTCGCCTCGGGCACGGGGCTCTCGGCGGTCAGCAGGAAGCGCGTGCCCATCGCGACGCCCGCCGCGCCGAAGGCGAGCGCCGCCACCAGCCCGCGCCCGTCGCGGAAGCCGCCCGCCGCGATCACGGGCACCCGCACGCGATCGACCGTCTGCGAGACCAGCAGCGAGGTCGGGACACTCCCGGTGTGCCCGCCGCCCTCCCCGCCCTGCACGACGATCGCGTCGGCACCGAGCTTCTCGGCCTTCTCGGCGTGCTTCGGGTGCCCGCAGGTGGGCACGCAGGCGACCCCGGCCTCCTTGAGCCGCGCGATCCGCTTCGCGTCGGGCGCGCGGTTGTAGCCCGCCGCACGCACGCCGTGGCGCACGATCGCCTCGGCGATCACGTCGGCGCCCGGTGCGTCCATCAGGAAGTTCACGCCGAAGGGCCGGTCGGTGAGCGCGCGCGTCCGCACGATCGCGTCGCCGACCTCGTCGGGCGGGATCGTCGCCGCCGCCAGGAAACCGAAGCCGCCCGCGTTGCAGACCGCGGCCACCAGCTCCGGCGTCGCCACCCAGCCCATGCCGGTCTGCACGATCGGCACCGGCATCCCGAGCAGGTCGCAGAGCGGCGTGTGGAGGGCGGGGTGCATGGCTAGGACGGGACTTCGCGCTCGCGCAGGCCCTCGGGGTCGATCCGCTCGCGGATCAGGCGCAGCTCGTCGGCGCTCGGCGCGCGCGTCTCGGCGAGCTCGTCGGCGACGGCCAGCTCGAAGCCGCTGGCGGCGCGCACCTCGTCGAGCGAGACGCCCGGGTGCAGGGAGACCAGCCGCATGCGGCGGTCGGGCGTCGCGAAGTCGAAGACGCCGAGGTTCGAGACGACGCGGCGGATCTCGTGGAAGCGCTGCGCCGAGGGGCCGGCGGCCGCCGCGCGGTCGTAGCCGACCCCGGACACCACGTCCACGGTCTCGACGAACACCTTGGGCGTCTGCGCGGGCACCCAGTAGCTGGTCGGGTGGCTCACCGTGTTGCCGGGCGCGCCGCGCATGCCGAGGAGCTGCGCCTTCGGCTTCGCGTGCGGCCCGATGCAGGCGAAGTTGTGGTTGCCGAAGCGGTCGATCTGGCTCGCGATCATGATCACGTGCCGGCGCCCGGACCAGAGCAGGTCGAAGACCGAGCGGAACGGGAGCCAGCCTTCGGCGACGGGCGCGCTGCTGGCGCCCGGACCCGACACGGGAACGACGTCGGCGGCCAGGCTCGCGATCCCGTCGGTCATCATCAGGTCCGGCTCGAAGGTGAGCCGCGCGAGCCGCGCGCCGATCGCCGGGATCGTGCCGAAGCAGGACGCCAGGATCTCGCCGTCGCCGCGGAAGCACTCGGCGACCGCGACGGCGCAGACCTCGGCGCGCGTGGGCCCCGGGCTCGCGGCGGCGGCCGTCACTTCCCCCTCCAGGCCCGCAGCGCCTCGCGGTACTCGTCCTCGCCGGCGAGGTCGAGGAAGCGCGCGCGGAACGCGGTCCAGGCCTCCTCGCCCTTCGCCGCGGCCGCGTACTCGCGCTGGAAGGCCTCGTCGCGCCCGTAGTCGGGGGGGCACTCGGTGAAGTGCGCGCCGCCGGGGGTCTCGACGACGCCGTCCACGAGCCCGCGATGGATGCGCAGCGTGTGGAGGGAGCCGGACTTCGCGAAATCGGCGGTCTCGACGAGCTGCTCGCAGGAGACGAAGCGCCGGCGGGCCGCGCCCAGGAAGAGGTCGTCGAAGTAGAGGTCGGGGCCCAGGTACTGGGCGTTGCCGCGGGCGTCGGCGCGGTTCTGGTGCACGATCGCGACGTCGAGCGGGAGCGCGGGCATCGCCACGAGCTCCTCGCCGTCCGCGTAGGGCGAGCGCACCGTCCGCAGCTCCGGGTGCAGGCGCAGCACGTCGGAGCCGAGCCCCGCGCGCGTCGGCAGGAAGGGCAGCCGGATCGAGGCCGCGTAGAGCCCGAGCTGGAACATGCCCTCGTCGAACTCGACGGCCTCGATGGCGCCGGTCTCGCGGGCGCGCCGGAAGTGCGGGTCGAGCGGGATCGAGTCGAGCGAGACGAAGCCGTAGACGAGCTTGCGGACCTTCCCGGCGGCGCAGAGGAGCCCCACGTCCGGGCCGCCGTAGGACACGACGGTCAGGTCCTTCACCGGCGAGCGCAGGATCTCGCGCACCAGCGCCATCGGCTTGCGCCGCGAGCCCCAGCCGCCGATCCCGAGCGTCATCCCGTCGCGCAGCTCGGCCACGACGGCGGCGGCGGTGGTGCGCTTGTCCATCGACCCTCCCGCGGAGCCAGGCCGGGACGATAAACGATACGCAGCGTTCCGGAAAGCGGGCCGCGGGGGGCCGCGAGCGCCGGGCGCGGCCACCCGCTAAGGTGCGGCCGCTCGCAAGCCGATGCCGGCGACGAAGGTTCGCCGACGGGCCATGCCACCCAGTGACCACGTCACCAGGATGGCGAGGCCAGATCGGCCCCAGCAAGGCTTTCTCCGATCCGATCTCCTCGAGCCCCGACCCGGCCCATCCTGCCGGTCCCCCTTCGGGCCCCTCTTCCGGTCGATCGTTCCGTGGAATGCCGACGGACCCGGCGCCTCGAGCGCCGCCGGTCCGCGATCCGGGTGCCGCACGCGCCGGCCGGGTGGCCGGCGCGCAAGCCACCCCTGCAGCCTCGAACGGCTGCTCTCGAAAGAAGGACATCCTTGATCCGTTTCGAATCCCTTTCCCTCGACGCCGCGCTGCTCTCGGCGGTGCGCGACGCGGGCTACACCACGCCGACCGCCATCCAGGCGCAGGCGATCCCGCTGGTGCTCGCCGGCCGCGACGTGCTCGGCTGCGCCCAGACCGGCACCGGCAAGACGGCGGCCTTCGCCCTGCCGATCGTGCAGCGGCTGGCGGCCGCCCTCCCCGGTGCGGGCGCACGCCCGATCCGCGCCCTCGTGCTCTCGCCGACCCGCGAGCTGGCGACCCAGATCGGCGACGCCTTCGCCGCCTTCGGCGACCGCCTCGGCATCCGCCATGCGGTCGTGTATGGAGGCGTCTCGGACGCCCCCCAGCGGCGCGCGCTGCGGCGCGGGGCCGACGTGCTGGTGGCGACTCCCGGCCGCCTCGAGGATCTCGCCGGAGATCGCGAGGTCGACCTGCGCCGGGTCGAGGTGGTCGTGCTCGACGAGGCCGATCGCATGCTCGACCAGGGCTTCTGGCCCGCGGTGCGCCGCATCCTCGCCACGACCCCCCGCGCGCGCCAGACCCTGCTCTTCTCGGCGACCATGCCCGACGAGGTCCGCCGCCTCGCCGGCTCGCTGCAGCGCGATCCGGCCGAGATCCGGGTCGCTCCGGTGGCGACCCCGGCCGAGCGCGTCGAGCAGGCCGTCTTCTTCGTCGCGAAGCCCGACAAGCGCGAGCTGCTGGCCCACCTGCTCGCCGATCCCGCGGTGACCCGCGCGCTGGTCTTCACCCGCACCAAGCGGGGCGCGGACCGGATCGCGAAGCACCTGAGCGCCGGCGAGCCGGTGCACGCGATCCACGGCAACCGCTCCCAGGCCCAGCGCGAGCGCGCGCTCGAGAGCTTCCGGCGCGGGACGACGCGGGTGCTGGTGGCCACGGACCTGGCCGCCCGCGGCATCGACGTGGACGGCATCTCCCACGTCATCAACTTCGAGCTGCCCGACGACTCGGAGAGCTACGTGCACCGGATCGGCCGCACCGGGCGGGCGTCCGCCTCTGGTGTCGCCTACACGCTCTGCGACGCCGACGAGCGGCCCCAGCTCGCGCGCATCGAGCGGCTGATGCGGCAGGCGATCCCGGTACGCCACGAGCACCCCTGTGCGGGCCGCGCCGCCGGGAGCGCGCCCGCCCCCGCGAGGGGCCGCGGGCGGCCGCCGCGGCACCGCGGGCGCCCCGCCTTCGCCGTCGCGGAGCGCGGGCGCTAGCCGAGCGGCCGTCCGGGTCGCGGCCACCGCCGGGCAAGGAGCTCGGCGCCGGCCGCCGCGGCGGCGAGCAGCGCCACCGTCGCCGCGGCGTCGGCCGTGCCGCGCACCTCGAGGCGCGGCCATCCCCCGAGCGGGACCGTGAGGATCGGCAGCGCGAAGCAGGCCGAGAGGACGGCGGCGAGGGCGAGCGTTCCCCAGGCGGTGGCCTCGGTCCCGCGCCGGCGTCGCCAGAGCCGGCAGGCCGCGCCGGTCGCGATCAGCGCCGGGAGGACGCCGCGCGCGAACACGACCGCGGCGTGCACGGCGAGGCCGACCGCCTGATCGAGCGCGACGGGGCGCGACCAGCCCCCCGCCACGCCGAGCACGGCGCCGAGCAGGAGGTAGGCGAGCGTCGTTCCGACGAGCGCGTAGAGAGCCGCCAGCAGGAGCCGGATCAGCGCCGCCTCCGAAGCCTCGCGAGCAGCGGGAGGAGGAGGGCGAGCTCGGCGCCCAGGCCACAGCTCCCCTTCTCGCCGACGTCGTGCCAGGCCTTGGCGCAGTTCGGGTCGGGCACGGCGCCGCCGGCGCCGCCGTCCCAGTCGATCTTCCCGTCGCCGTCGTCGTCGAGATCGTTGTCGCAGGACGGATTCTCGCGGGTCGCGGCGGCGTTCTTGCAGCCCGGGTCGGCGAGATCCACGAGCCCGTCGCCGTCGCTGTCGATCCCGTCCGCGCAGGCGACCGGCAGCGTGCTCACCACGCGGAGCTGGAGCGTCCCGCCGAAGATCCCGCTGCGCACCACCGTGCGCGCGCCGGTGCCCGGGTCGACCTGGGCGACGAGGCCGCCGCTGCACGCACCCTCCGCGTCGCAGGTGCCGGAGTCGGCGACGTAGACCGCGCCCCCGGCGCCGACCGCGACGCTCTCGGGCCGGATCCAGGCCGCACCGGTGGAGAGCGCCGTCACCGCCCCGCTCGGCACGTCGATGCGGAAGACGCCTTCGCCGAGGGTGTAGTGGGTCCCGACCGCGAGCAGGCTGCTCGCCGACTCGCGGGCGAGGTCGCGCCAGAAGTGGGTGAGGTAGCCGGGGGTCACCTTCGCAACGCTCGGCGGCGGGGCCAGCTCGGCGCGGAAGACGCCGTCGCCGAGCAGCCCGACGCCGATCGTGTAGGCGGTGTCGTCGTCCTCGAGCACGAGCGAGTAGCCGAGGAAGATGTGGAGCTGGCCGGGGTTGCCGCCCACGGGCACTGTGAGCGGCGTCGTCGTGGTGCCCGTGCCGTTCGGGTTCCAGGTGACGCGATGGATGCCCGCCAGATCGAGCGCGAGCAGGTCGCCGGTCGAGGTGGCCACGAGCGGCAGTCCGCCGCCGGAGACGAAGCCGCCGCTGCTGCGGCGCGACTGCGCGCCGGTCGCGAGCGCCACCTCGAAGAGGCCCGCCGGGCTCGACAGCACGAGCCTGCCGTCCGGCCGCTGCGTGAGCCCTTCGGGCTGGACGAGCTGCGCGCCCTCGGAGAGCACCTGCTCGGCGCCGCTCACCGGGTCGATCGCGTAGAGCCGGGCCTGCGCGCGGTCCGCCACCAGGAGGTCGCCCACGGCGAGCTGCGCGGGCGCTTCGACGCTGTAGAGCGCGCCGGGGCACTGCGCGTCGGCCGGGAAGTCGGCCGCGAGGTCGCCGTCGTTGTCCACGCCGTCGCTGCACTCGGGGGCCTCGGCCACGTCGGCGCTGCTGCGGCAGCGCGGGTAGGCGGCGGGGTAGTCGGTGCGGCCGTCGCCGTCGTTGTCGACGAAGTCGAAGCAGGCGGGATCCTCGGACGCGTCGCTCGCGCTCGTGCAGTCGGGGTCGGCGGGGAAGTCGACGAGCCCGTCGCGGTCGTTGTCGGCGCCGTCGCCGCAGTCGAGGCCTTCGCTCGTGTCGCTCGCCGCGAGGCAGCCGGCGTCCGCGAGATCGATCGCGAGGTCCGAGTCGTTGTCGGTGCCGTCGTTGCAGGCAGGCACCTCGCTCTGGGACGCGGAGGTCTTGCAGCCCGGATCGGCCGGGTGGTCGAGGAGGCCGTCGCCGTCGTCGTCGATGCCGTTGCCACAGTCGGCGAGCTCGCTCAGGTCGGCGGCGCTCGTACAGTCGGGGTCGGAGGGGAAGTCGACCGGCCCGTCGCCGTCGTTGTCGAGACCGTCGGCGCAGTCGGCCTCCTCGGAGCGATCCCCGGGCGCGGTGCACTCCGGATCGGCGGGGTAGTCGACGAGCAGGTCTCCGTCGCCGTCGACGCCGTCGTTGCAGTCCGTGGGCGAGAGGATCGCAACGAAGCCTTCGGGGTCGCCCGCCGGGTTGGTCCCCGCGCCGACCACGGTGAACTCACCGAAGGCATTCACGCCGGAGATGCCGGTCGCCTCGTGGAGCTGCCAGCCGCCGAGCTCGAGGCCGTACTCGTCCGCCAGCACCTGCGCGAGCGAGCGCATGCCGTTCGTGGCATCCCACAGGAAGGCGACGTCCTCGCCTGCGAGGTTCCTCGTGGTGCCGACGACCAGGCTGCCGTCGGGCGTGACGTCGAGCGCCTGGCCGCGCGCGCTCGTCTGGCCCGGCAACGCGCCGAGGAGCTGGATCACGCCGTAGCTGCCCCCCGTCCAGCGCACCGGCTCCGGAGCGCTCGTGCTCCCGGGAGCGGTGTTGGCCTCGCCCACGATCGTCGTGGCGTCGTCGGAGATCGCGAGCGCGCTCGTGCGATAGGCCGCGCCGGGGACGCCCGGCAGGCCGTGCATCGAGCCGTTCCAGTAGAAGCCGGTCGGGCCCGCCGTGGCGTCGGTGTCGCCGACGATCACCGAGCCGCTCGTCGTGGCGTCCTGCGCCATCCCGGCCTGGCCACCACCCGGCAGATCCCCGAGATCGCTGATCCCGGTGCCCCCGCCGGCCCAGCGCGCGGCGTTGACGCGCGCCGAGCCGAAGAGCGGCACCTCGAGCCCCGACCCGACCACCACGAGGCCGTTGCCGGAGATCCCCTCGCCGGTGGCGGCGCCGCTGCAGAGCGAGCAGAAGAAGACGCCGAGCGTCTGGAAGCCGCCCGCCTCGGTCCAGCGGAACGCACGGCCGCCGTTGTTCGTGGTGGCAGTGCCGGCGATCACGGCGCCGTTCGCCGACACGCCGTTCGCCCGGCTGAAGGGAACGTCGGCGGCCGGCTGTCCGAGGCCCTGGAGGCCGCCCGCCTCCGTCCAACGCACCGCCTGGGTGCCCGTGGCTCCTTCCGCGTACCCCACGACGGTCGTGGCGTCGGTCGAGACCGCGGTGGCCGTGCTCCCGGCGCTGCCGCCGGGCAGATCGCCCAGCCCGTAGAAGGCGGGAGCGTTCTGCCCGGCGGCGGCGTGCGGCAGGGCCAGCGCCGCGCACAGCGCGACCCAGCGGGAGACCCTCATCGCCGGCGTCCGTGGCGCCTAGGGAAGACCCGCGATGTAGGCGACGCAGTCGTCCAGCAGCGGGTCGACCGGCGGCGTGTCGGTGCTGGCCAGGGTCAGCGTGCCCGTCACGTGGACCGTCCCGAGCACCGGTACGGGCCCGAAGGTCGCATCGACGTCCTGGCTGATGGCGAGGCCCCCACCGGTGCCGCCCATGATCGCGAGCATGTCGCTCAGGCTGATCGGGACGACGGCCGCGATCTCCTGGGTGAAGGCCTGCGGGCCGCCGAGCATGGCGTTGAAGGTCGGGTCCGTGAGGCCGAGCCGGGTGTTCAGCGACATCTCGAAGGCCGCCGTCCCGAGCAGCAGGTTGAAGGCCGCGGAGCCCGAGCTGGGCACTGCCGGATCCTGGAAGACGCAGACGGTCCCGGTGTTGACCAGCCCCCCGAAGACCGGGATGGCCGTACCGGCGATCAGGACGTCGTCGATCTGGATGTCGGCCGGGAGCGCCTGGCCCACCATCGCGCCGAGCAGCCGGAGCAACCCGAGATCGGCCACGATCGTGGTCTCGACGCCGCCGACGAGCGAGGTGCTCGCCGGACCTTCCGGCAACACGAGCGACAGCTCGCTCGGCTGCTCGAGCGCGAGATCGACGGGAATCGAGACGTCACCGCAGCCCGAGCCGAGCCCGATGAAGGCCAGCAGGGCGGCGAAACCGTACAAGGGGCGCACGCGTCGCATCTACGTTGTCCTCCGAAGGGTCGAAAGGCTTCCCCGCCGGCCCTTCTACTGCGAATCCGCCGGCAAATGGAAGATTTTCTTTTGCAAAATCCTTCGGAACGAGGATTCCTGCGGACGGCCAAGGGGTTGGAGAATTGGAACGGAAGCGTTCTGCCGGCTCCTGCGCGCGTGGTTTTCACGACAGGGGCGGCACAGAGCACGCGGCGATCAGGCCCACACCCGGCGCAGGAAGGCGCTGAGCCGCGGCTGGAGCGAGGCCAGCTCGTCCGCACGCCCCTCGGCGACGTAGCGCGAGGCGAGGCCGAGCAGCCCGAGCAGCAGCACCTCGATCACGAGGGGATCGGGCTCGCGGGGGATCACGCCCTCGCGCCACTCGCGGTCGAGCTCGCGCTCGACGCGCACCGAGACCTCACGCACGTAGTGGCGGAGCAGCTTCTGCACGCGACCGCTCGCGCTCTCGCCGAGCTTCTCGA
>WBZY01001348.1_pt1 | contig 13012 bp, 9 predicted proteins | sample 5204191 | NCBI WGS metagenome assembly WBZY01 (sample SAMN12344363, study PRJNA552823) | activated sludge metagenome | biome: Activated sludge suspended growth; feature: Anammox Sidestream; material: Wastewater; isolation source: activated sludge from anammox sidestream of wastewater treatment...
GGCTGCAAGGCGCGGATCGAGCGCGAAGCGCGCGCCCTCGGCGAGCTGGATGGGTCCCTCGCGGAAGCTCTCGATGCGGATCTTCGGCCCGCCGAGGTCGGCGAGGATGCCCACGATCTTGCCGGCCCGCCGTGAAGCCTCCCTCACGAGTTCGATGCGCCGCAGATGTTCGCTCTGCTGACCGTGCGAGAAATTGACGCGCGCGACATCGAGACCGGCGCGCACCATGTCGGTGAGAACGGCGATATCGTCGGTCGCCGGACCGAGAGTCGCGACAATCTTGGTCCGACGGCGCATGGGCCTCTTGCTGCTCAACGCTGCGCGCGCGCCGCGAGCGCCGCGACGGCCGGCAATGTCCTGCCTTCGACGAACTCGAGGAATGCGCCGCCGCCCGTCGAGATGTAGGAAATGCCCTCCGTGACGCCGTACTTCTCGATGGCGGCGAGCGTGTCGCCGCCGCCCGCGAGCGAGAAGGCCTTGCTGCGCGCGATCGCGTTCGCGACCGCTTTCGTGCCCTCGCCGAACTGCGGGAACTCGAACACCCCCACCGGTCCGTTCCAGATGACGGTGCCCGCGGCCTCGATGATCCTGACGAAACGCTCGGCGGTGTCCGGGCCGATGTCGAGGATCAGCTCATCCGCGCGCACGTCGTGGATCGTGCGCACATCCGCGTGCGCGGTGGCCGCGAACTCGCGCGCGACGACCACGTCGGTCGGCAAAGGTATTTCGGTGCCGCGTGCCCGTGCCTTCCCGAGCAGGCCGCGGGCGATGTCGAGCATGTCAGCCTCGTGCAGGGACTTGCCGACCGCGACGCCAGTCGCGGCGAGAAAGGTGTTGGCGATGCCGCCGCCGACGATCAGCTTGTCGACCTTCGCGAGGAGCGACTCGAGCACCGTGAGCTTGGTCGAGACCTTGGAGCCGGCGACGATCGCGACCAGCGGCCGCGCCGGCTTCTCGAGCGCGCGCTCGAGCGCTTCGAGTTCGGCGGTGAGCAGCGGCCCCGCGCAGGCGACCGGCGCAAAATTCGCGATGCCGTGCGTGCTCGCTTCGGCCCGGTGCGCGGTACCGAAGGCATCCATCACGAACACGTCGCACATCGAGGCCATGCGCCGCGCCAGCGCCTCGTCGTTCGCCTTCTCGCCCTTGTTGAAGCGCACGTTCTCGCAGAGCACCGCCTCGCCGTAACCCGTGTCGACGCCGTTCTTCAGCCAGTTCTCGCGCAGCGGCACAGGCTTGCCCAGCAGCTCGGACAACCGCACGGCCACCGGCGCGAGCGAGTCTTCGACCGAGTAGTGCCCTTCCTTCGGGCGCCCGAGGTGCGACAGGATGATGACCTTGGCGCCGTGCTGCATCGCATAACGCAACGTCGGCAGCGCCGCGCGGATGCGGGCGTCGCTCGTGACGACACCCTTGTCCACGGGCACGTTCAGATCCTCGCGGATCATGACGCGCTTGCCCGCGAGCTCGACGTCGGCCATGCGCAGTACTTTCACGGCGACGGCCCTATTTCGCGCGCGACCAGGCGGCCACGACGTCGAGCACGCGGTTCGAAAAGCCCCACTCGTTGTCGTACCAGGAGCAGACCTTGACGAGCTTGCCCTCGCTCACCTTCGTCATCGTGTCGTCGTAGGTGGACGAATGCGGGTCATGGTTGTAGTCGATCGACACCAGTGGCTCGCTCGTGTACGCGAGCACGCCCTTCAGTGGCCCCTGTGCCGCCGCGCGCATCAGCTGGTTCACTTCCTCGACCGTGGTCGCGCGCTGCGCCGTGAAGGTGAGATCGACGAGCGACACATTGATCGTCGGCACACGCACCGCGTAGCCGTCGAGCTTGCCCTTGAGCGCCGGCAATACGAGGCCGAGCGCAGAAGCCGCGCCAGTCTTCGTCGGAATCATCGACATGGTGGCCGAACGCGCCCGGCGCAGGTCCGTGTGGTAGACGTCGGTGAGCACCTGGTCGTTCGTGTAGGCATGGATCGTCGTCATCAGACCGCCGACGATGCCGATCCCTTCGTGCAGCACCTTCGCGACGGGCGCGAGGCAGTTGGTCGTGCACGAGGCGTTCGACACCACTTCATGGCTTGCCTTCAGCTCACCGTGGTTGACTCCGTAGACGACGGTCGCATCGACATCGGCGCCGCCCGGAGCCGAGATCAGCACCTTCTTCGCGCCACCTTTCAGGTGCGCGCTGGCCTTGGCCTTGCTGGTGAAGTGGCCGGTGCTTTCGATCACGAAGTCGACGCCGAGTTCGCCCCAGGGAAGCTTTGCGGGGTCGCGCTCGGCGAACACGCGCACCCGGTCGCCGTTCACGACCATCGAGTCGCCGTCGACGCGCACTTCGCCCGGAAAGCGGCCGTGGGCCGTATCGTGGCGGGTAAGGTGGGCATTGGTGTTCGCATCCCCGAGATCGTTCACCGCGACGATGCGCAGCTCGTTCGTGCGCTTCGCCTCGTAGAGCGCGCGCAGCACATTGCGACCGATACGTCCGTAACCGTTGATGCCGACCTTGATTGCCATGATGCCCGCTTCCTCCTGCTCGCCCTTTGTTGCCGTCAATTGAACAATTTCTCGACCGCGTCCACGACGTGCTCCGCCGTGAAGCCGAAATGCCTGAAGAGCTCCGCGCCCTTGCCCGAGGCGCCGAAGCGGTCGATGCCGATCACCTCGCCACCGAGCCCCACATAGTGCCACCAGCACTGGCGCGCGCCGGCTTCGACGGCGACGCGCCGCGTGACCGCACGGGGCAGTACCGCCTCGCGCCAGGCCGGCTCCTGCGCCTCGAACACGTCGGTCGAAGGCATCGAGACGAGCCGGATGCGTCGGCCTCGCGCGGCGAGCACCCGTACCGCCTCTGCCGCCAGTGCGAGTTCGGAACCCGTGGCGATGACGATGGCCTCGGGTTCCCCTTCGCTGTCGATGAGTGTATAGCCACCCCGCGCAGCTGCGGCAATCTGCCCGGGTGTGCGCGAGTGCTGCGGGAGCGCCTGGCGCGTCAACACGAGCGCCACAGGGCCATTGCCACGCTCGAGCGCGGCGCGCCAGGCAATCGCGGTCTCGACCGCATCGCCGGGGCGCCACAACGACAGGCCGGGCATCGCGCGCAGGCTGGCGAGGTGTTCGACCGGCTGGTGGGTCGGGCCGTCCTCGCCGAGCCCGATCGAATCGTGCGTGTAGACGAGGACCACCGGCTGGTGCATCAGAGCAGCGAGGCGCACGGCGTTGCGCGCGTAATCCGAAAACACGAGGAAAGTGCCACCGTACGGGCGGATTCCACCGTGCAGGGTAAAGCCGCTCATCACCGCGGTCATCGCGAACTCGCGGACGCCGTAGTGGATGTAATTGCCGCTCGCGTCATCGGCGGTCAGCGTGCGCGAATCCTTGCGCTGCGTGTTGACCGAGCCGGTGAGGTCGGCCGAGCCACCCACGAGTTCGGGGATACCTGGACCGATCACATTCAGCACCGCGCCGGATGACGCACGTGTCGCCTGTGGCGCGCCCGTTGCCTGCGCCGCCGCGAGCGCCGCCTCTGCGAGCGCCGCGAAGTCCGGCGGCAGGCGCCCGGCCATGCGCCGCTCGAATTCCGCGGCGAGCTCCGGCCAGGCCTTCTGGTAGCGGCGGTAGCGTCGTTGCCAGCTCTTCTCGGCCGCGGCACCTTTGGCACGCGCATCCCATGCCGCGCGGATCTCCTCCGGCACCTCGAATGGCGGATACGGCCAGCCGAGCGTGGCGCGCGCAGCGGCGACCTCCGCCGTACCGAGCGCCTCGCCGTGCACGACATTCGTGCCCTGCTTCCCCGGCGCACCGAATCCGATGATCGTGCGCGCCAGGATGATCGTTGGCTGCTGCTTGTGGGCGCGCGCCTTGCGCAGCGCCGAGGCAACCGCGCCGGCATCGTGGCCGTCGACGTCCTTGAGCACATGCCAGCCGCAGGCCGCAAAGCGCTTCGCCACGTCGTCGGTGAACCAGCCCTTGACCTCGCCGTCGATCGAAATGCCGTTGTTGTCGTACACCGCGATCAGCTTGCCGAGCTTCAGCGTGCCCGCGAGCGAGGCTGCTTCGTGGGAGATGCCCTCCATCAGGCAACCGTCACCGAGGAAGACGTAAGTATGATGATCGACGATCTCGTGATCGTCGCGATTGAACTCCGCGGCGAGCATCTTTTCCGCGAGCGCCATGCCGACGGCATTGGCGAAGCCCTGTCCGAGCGGTCCCGTGGTCGTCTCGATGCCGATGTCGAGGTCGCGCTCCGGGTGACCGGCGGTGCGCGAACCGAGCTGCCGGAACTTGCGCAGTTCATCGAGCGCGAGCGGATAGCCAGTCAGATGCAGGAGCGCGTAGAGCAGCATCGACGCATGGCCGTTCGACAGCACGAAACGATCACGGTCGACCCAGCGGGGGTTGGCGGGGTTGTGCTTCAGTACATCACGCCAGAGCACTTCAGCGATGTCCGCCATGCCCATCGGGGCGCCGGGATGACCTGAATTGGCGGCCTGAACCGCGTCCATGGCAAGGGCGCGGATGGCATTGGCAAGCTCGCGGCGGGTCGGCATGAGGCTGGGTTACCGGCAGGAAAAACGGGCGCGCATTGTCCAACAGCGCGGCGGGAACGGCAAACCCGCCACGGGGTTCAGAGGGTGCGGCAAACCCGGACGAGCCGCTATAATGTGCAGTCCGACCCTACTGCGCGATCCCGCATGCCCAACAGCTACCTGTTCACCTCCGAATCCGTTTCAGAAGGCCATCCGGACAAGATCGCCGACCAGATCTCGGACGCAGTGCTCGACGAGATCCTGACCCAGGACCCGCGCGGGCGCGTCGCCTGCGAGACGCTGATCAAGACAGGCGTCGTGATCGTGGCGGGCGAAGTCACGACGAGCGCGTGGGTCGACCTCGAAGCGCTGGTGCGCAGAACCGTGCTCGGGATCGGTTACAACCATTCCGACATGGGTTTCGATGGCGCAACCTGCGGCGTCGTGAATGTGATCGGCAAGCAGTCGCCCGATATCGCGCAGGGCGTCGATCGCAAGGACGAGCGCAAGCAGGGCGCAGGCGACCAGGGCCTGATGTTCGGCTACGCCAGCAACGAGACCGACGTGCTGATGCCGGCCGCCATCACTTATGCGCACCGCCTGGTGCAGCGCCAGGCGCAGATGCGCAAGAAGGGCAAGCTCGACTGGCTGCGCCCGGACGCGAAGAGTCAGGTCTCGCTGCGCTATGAAGACGACAAGCCGGTCGCGATCGACGCGGTCGTGCTCTCGACCCAGCACTCGCCCGACGTCTCGACGAAGACCCTGCGCGAGGCAGTGATGGACGAGGTGATCCTGCCCGTGCTGCCGAAGAAATGGCTGCACAAGGGCACGAAGTTCCACATCAACCCGACCGGACGCTTCGTCATCGGCGGCCCGGTGGGCGATTGCGGCCTTACCGGGCGCAAGATCATCGTCGACACCTACGGCGGTTTTGCCCGGCACGGTGGCGGTGCCTTCTCGGGCAAGGATCCCTCGAAAGTCGACCGCTCGGCGGCCTATGCCTGCCGGTATGTCGCGAAGAACATCGTCGCTGCGGGCCTCGCCGATCGCTGCGAAGTGCAGGTGAGTTACGCGATCGGCGTCGCCGAGCCGACCTCGATCATGGTCGAAACATTCGGCACCGGAAAGCTGCCGCGCGAGAAACTCACGCAGCTCGTGCGCCGCTTCTTCGACCTCACACCCTACGGCCTGCGGGAGATGCTCGACCTCGCGCGTCCGATCTATTTCCGGACCGCGGCGTACGGCCACTTCGGCCGCGAGGAAGCGGACTTCACCTGGGAGCGCACCGACAAGGCGGCGGCGCTTGCAGCGGAGGCCGGCGCGCGCGTGCGCGCGGCCTGATTCGTCTCGATACCCGGCCGCCGCTTCGGCAGCCGGGCGTCGACCTGAGGAGCGCTGCGACGGGGCAAGCCCGCCAGGCTCAGGCCGACGTGGATGGTTAACGGCGCTCCCTGACCGGAGACACACTCATGACCGCAGTTGCCAGACCGTCGGGCGTGGCGCCCGACTATTTCGTTCGTGACATCAATGACGCCGCCTGGGGCCACAAGGAAATGGCCATCGCCGAGACCGAGATGCCGGGCCTCATGGCGATCCGCAAGGAGTTCGGCGCGGCGAAGCCGCTGCGCGGCGCGCGCATCGCCGGATCGCTCCACATGACGATCCAGACGGCGATGCTGATCGAGACGCTGAAGGAACTCGGCGCCGACGTGCGCTGGGCCTCGTGCAACATCTACTCGACGCAGGACCACGCGGCCGCCGCCATCGCCGCGAACGGCACGCCGGTGTTCGCGTACAAGGGCGAGACGCTCGAGGAGTACTGGCAGTTCACGCACCGCATCTTCGAGTGGCCGGGCAACCAGCACGCCAACATGATCCTCGACGATGGCGGCGATGCGACGCTCCTGCTGCTGCTCGGTGCGCAGGCGGAGAAGGATCCGTCCGTGATCGGGAAGCCGACCAACGAGGAGGAAACGGCGCTCTACGCCTCGATCCGCCGCCGCCTCACCGAGAGCCCGGGCTGGTACTCGAAGCGGCTCGCCCAGGTGAAGGGTGTCACCGAGGAGACAACGACCGGCGTCAAGCGGCTCTATCAGCTGCAGCGTGATGGCCGCCTGCCTTTCCCGGCCATCAACGTCAACGATTCGGTGACGAAGTCCAAGTTCGACAACCTCTACGGCTGCCGCGAATCGCTGGTCGATGCGATCAAGCGCGCCACGGACGTGATGGTCGCGGGCAAAATCGCGGTCGTCGCCGGCTATGGCGATGTCGGCAAGGGCTCCGCCGAATCGCTGCGTGCGCTCTCGGCGCAGGTGTGGATCACCGAGATCGACCCGATCTGCGCGCTGCAGGCGGCGATGGAAGGCTTCAAGGTCGTCACGATGGACGAGGCCTGCGACAAGGCCGACATCTTCGTCACGGCAACGGGCAACCTGAACGTGATCACGCATGATCACATGCGCCGCATGAAGCACCAGGCGATCGTGTGCAACATCGGCCACTTCGACAGCGAGATCGAGATCGCCTCGCTCAGGCAGTACCAGTGGGAGAACATCAAGCCGCAGGTCGATCACGTGATCTTCCCCGACGGCAAGCGCCTGATCGTGCTCGCCGAGGGACGCCTCGTGAATCTCGGCTGCGGTACCGGGCACCCGTCCTTCGTGATGTCGAACTCCTTCACCAACCAGGTGCTCGCCCAGATCGAGCTGTTTGCACACGGTGAGAAGTACGGCAACGAGGTCTACGTACTGCCAAAGCACCTCGACGAGAAAGTGGCGCAGCTGCACCTCGACCGGATCGGCGTGAAGCTGACGAAGCTCACTGCCGAGCAGGCTGCGTACATCGGCGTCGCGGCGCAGGGACCGTACAAGCCCGATCATTACCGGTACTGACCGGGACCGCGGACTGCGTGATGCGGGTTGCCGGCCCGCGGTGCGGTGATTCATCCGCTCCCTCGCTATCCGGGCGCGCCCTCTTCGAGGGCGTGCCCTCGGAGCGGGGGCGCTCGGCGCACTGTGTCGTCAGGGACTGAGGCGTCGCGTACGCCTCGCTCTGACCCCCGCCCCTCGGCGCCCTCCACGCTCGTCCGCGGATGAATCACCGCACCGCGGGCCGGCAGCTGGCAACGCGCAGTCCGTCGACTTCCTTGAGGTGAGGAACGCAACGTGAGTTGAGCTTCCCTCACCTCAGCGAGGCGGCCTGCGTTGGATGGCCGGCCGCGCGCCGGAGGGAGAACGTGGCATCCGGTGACGAGCGTGGAGGGCGCCGAGGAGCGGCGATCAGCGGCCGGCGTACGCGGTTGTTTCCAGGGTCTGCCGACACAGTGCGCCGGGCGCCGCCGCGACGAGGGAACCGCCGCAGGCGGCGCTCGACCCGTGAGGAACCGGATGCCACGCTCTCCCTCCGGCCCGCCGTGGGCATCCCACCGCCCGCGTGTGTGATCGAGTTGGCATCACGGGAAGGCGGGGTGCACACGACACATAATCCGGCCGCATTCCGTGAAATGGCTCCCGTCACGTCGCAGGGATGCGACGGACTATCCCCCTTCGTTGACCCGGTGGCAGACGGCACGGAGGGACGACCAGGATGCGGGACTCAGGCTCAGCGGCACGCGCACACAACCCCCCGGCGGAACACCCGGGCGGGGTGGCGCGCGCATCCCGCAAGGATGTCGTGGTCTTCACGAGCGACGACGAATTCCTGCTGACACTCGGCCCCGCGATGGACGATCGCTACCGCTCGCGACCGACCGATGGCACCGGCGCGTGGACCGAAGTACTGCGCGGCAGGAGCGGCGTGGCGCTCATCGACGCCGCAACGCTGACGAACGCCCCGGAACTCGTGCGCACGATCGAGGCGGAGTTTCCTGCCTTCGCCATCGCAGTCGTCGCACCAGGCGCCGCACATCCGCAGTGGTCTGGCGCGCTGTCGCGCGGCTCGATCGCGCGCCTGCTCGACCGGGATGCCCTCTCCAATGAGACCATCGCATCCACGCTCGAGATCGAACGGCGCACCGGATCCGCAGAGGCGCCACCCCGGGCAGGCACCGCATCGAACGAGGGATCATCCGGCAGGAGCCGGATGGCCCTTATGGGCGGCGTGGCATTCGCCGTCCTGGCCATCGCTGGCGCCACATGGATGTGGCTCGGCGGCAAGGATGCCGCACCAGCACCTCGAGCAACCACTGCGGCTCACGAGACGGCTCCCACCATCGCAAATGCGATGGTGGGTGACCTTTCGGTACCCGAGCTGCTGTCCGCCGCCCGCGTCGCATTCGCGGAACGCCGCTACGTCGAGCCGGTGGGCAACAACGCACTCGAACTCTATGCGCGCGTGCTCAGCGCCGAGCCAGGCAACGCGGAAGCGGCCGACGGCGTGCGGCGCGTCATCGCCGTCGCGGCAGCGCAGCTGCAGAGCCAGATCAAGGCCGGCCAGCTGGACGATGCGTCGAGACTCCTCGACACGCTGCGCGCGGCTGCGCCCGACGATGCGAACGTCGTGGCGCTCGGGCAGGACCTTGCTGCCGCTCGACCGAAGTGGCTCGTGGCGCGCGCACGCGAGGCCATTGCGGCAGACCAGTACGCCACGGCCGAACGGCTGATCAACGAGATCGGCACACTCGGAGCCGACAGGACCACCGTGCAGGACCTGCGGCGCAGTCTCGATGCGCGTCGCAAGGATGCGGAACTTGCGCGGGCCGTCGCGGATGCGCGCACATCGCTCACGGCAGGCGCGCTGCTCGACAATTCCCCCGACGGTCCGCGTGCGCGGCTCGCTGCCTTGCAGAAGATGGACCGGAAGAACGCGCAGGTCGTCGCTTTTCAGCGCGACTACCAGACGGCGCTTGCGCGCAGCGCGCGCGACGCCACGCGCTCGGGCGACTTTGCCGGCGCCGAGCGTCTGCTGGCAGCTGCCGCGGACATCGGCAGCTCCCGTGAGGTCACGGACGCGCGCAAGGAACTGCAGGCGGCTCGCGACAGCGCCGCCGCGCGGGAGCAACAGCAACGCGCCTCCGCCGCCAGTCAGCGTGCCGAGAAGGAAGCCGCGCAGGTTGCCGCTGCACCGCCACCGCCGAAGATGCCGAAGGCGAGGAAGCGCACGGCACCGCAGTACCCGGCAACGGCCGAGCGCGCCGGCATCGAGGGCTCGGTGACAGTCGAATTCGCCCTGACACCCGACGGCCATACACGCGACATCCGTGTCGTGGAATCTTCACCACCCGAGGTCTTCGATGAAGCAGCCATTTCGGCCGTGCGCAGTTGGCGCTTTGAACCAGTGAGCGCCGAAGACGCGGCGCGCCTGCCCCGCAGTTCGGTGCGGCTCGCCTTCCGGATCGGAGATCGCGAATGAAACGGGCACGCTCCCGCTTCGACTTCTCGCAGCTGCTGCCGGTTGTCGTGGCCACCTCATTTGCCGCGGTGCTCACGCTGTTGCTGACTCTCGGCATACAGCGGGCTTCACAGCTGCAGTCGGCCTCGGCCGCGCTGCAGCTCGCCTCCGAGCTGCGCTCACTGCCGCAGTACTTCGGCACCGAGCTGACGCTCGTGCAGCGCGGGCTCGAGGCCCGCACTTTCGTTGGCGAGCCCCTTGCGGACATCACGACCGCACAGGACGGCTTCGACAAGGCACTCGTGCGCATCGACACGGACCTGGAGGCGGCCGGCCTCGGCGGCAGCGCGGACATCCAGCGCATCCGCGGGGCGCTGGACGCCGCGTGGCGGCGCTTCTCGCCGCTGCTCTCGGCGGTCGGCGGGCACGAGGGGTCACCCTACTCCGACACGCTCGCAGGCTCGCGGCTGAACGCCACGGGGCGCGCGCTCAAGGCCGACGTGGATGAAGCGCTTGCCGCCCACGCCGCGGCGACACGCGACGTGGGAGGCGCGCTCAAGGACCTCGCCGCCGGCTTGCAGGACTCGGTCGGCGATCGGGGCCGCAGCCTGCGCACCTTCCTCGTGATCGGCGCGGGAGTCGCGGGCCTGCTGCTCGCACTGATGCTCTACTTTGCGGTGCGCTCGCGCCGTGCATCGGCTGATGCACGGCGCGCCGAGCGCCAGGTGGCCGACATCCTCGGCACCGTGCGCGAAGGGCTGTTCCTGCTCGATCGCAACCTGTCGCTCGGCGCCGTCCATTCGGCATCGCTGACCCGCATCCTCCATACGGAAATCGTGCGCGACAGTTCTTTCGAGGACCTGCTGCGCCCGCTCGTACCGGCGAAGACACTCGCCACGGCAATGAAATTCGTGAACCTCCTCTGGAAGGAAAAGGTGCACGAGGACCTGATCGACACGGTCAATCCGCTGAGCCAGATCGAAGTGCAGTTCGCCCGCACGGGCGGCGGAACCGAATCGCGCCACCTGTCATTTGCGTTCCGTCGCGTGAAGAGCGTCGCGGGCCCGGGCGAGCATCTGCTCGGCATCGTCACCGATGTCACGGATCGCGTGCAGATCTCGCGCGAACTCGAGCAGGCGAAAGCCGAGAATCAGGCACAGCTCGACCTCGTGTTGCAGCTGTTGCGTGTCCCGGCGGCACAACTGCAAGCCTTCGTGCGCGACTCGGACATGGCGCTGCGCAAGAGCAACGCGATCCTGAAGCAGCCCGGCCGCGAGGAATCCGAATTGCGCGCGAAGTTGAACGGCGTGTTCCGCGAAGTGCACACGGTCAAGGGCGAAGCGTCCGCGCTCGCGCTCACCTCGATCTCCGGTCGCGTGCACCAGCTCGAAGAAAACCTCGTCACCCTGCGCGAACGCGCGAGCATCGACGGCAATGACTTCATCCCGATCGTCGTCAAGCTCGATGAACTGATGTCCTATCTCGCCGGCGTGGGCCAGTTCGCCGATCGCCTCTCCGAGGTACAGCCGAAGGGTGACACGCTGAAATCGGTTGTGCCACCCCTGCTGGCGAACCAGGTGCTCACGACGGAGGAACCCTCGCTCGAGCAATTCCTGACGCAGGTCGTGCGTGAAACGGCGGCCGCGCACGCGAGGCGCGTCGCAGTGTCATGCAGCGGACTCGAGCTGATTCCCGCTCCCTGGCGCCGGGCAACCCGGGAGATCGTCTCTCACATGGCCCGCAACGCGGTCGTGCACGGCATCGAGTCTCCCGAGAAGCGCCTCGCGGCCAGCAAGCCTGAAACTGCGACGATTCGCGTCAGCTTTGAGAGCACCGGCGCTGAAAGCTTCATGCTCACCGTGGAAGACGACGGCCAGGGCCTGCCATACGAACGCATCCTCGATACGGCGCTGCGCAAGGGCCTCGTGTCACCGGCCGACGCGGCCCGCATGGAGCGCCCGGCCGTGTACGGACTCATTTTCCGCCCGGGGTTCTCCACGGCCACCGAGGTGACCGAACACGCCGGGCGTGGCGTCGGGCTTGATGCCGTGAGCCAGACGGTGCGCGGACTCGGCGGCTCGATCGGCATCGCGACCGCTGATGGCAAGTTCACGCGCTTTCGCATGAAACTGCCGGCGCCGGGCAGCAAGTCCGCCGCGACGAGCGCCGCATAGCCCAGCATGAACGCCGCGTGCACCCACCGCCTGATGATCGTCGACGACTCCAACATCATGCGTCGCAAGATCGAGCGATCGCAGGAACTTCCGAATGTCGAGGTCGTCGGCACGGCCGGCAACGGTCGCGAAGCGCTCGAACTGCACGCAACCTCACGGCCGACGCTCGTGACGATGGATCTCACGATGCCGGAGATGGACGGCATCGAGTGCGTCGAGCAACTCGTCAGCCGCGATCCAGACATCCGGATCCTCGTGATCTCGGCGCTCGCTGACAAGGCCACCGCCATCGAAGCGCTGGAGAAAGGCGCAAGCGGCTTTCTCTGCAAACCCTTCACGGAGCGCCAGTTGAACGAGGCACTCGTGAAGCTGATCGAGTCCTGAAGCGGCGCCCATGTCCCTGCAAAACGAAATCGGCACCTTCGTCTCGGCGGTGCTCACCTATTTTGATACTGCTGTACAGCAGGCCGCGGTGGTCGGTACGCCTTACCTCGCGCTCGGCAAGCCGCCGGAGGTCTTCGACTACACCGGCATGATCCGGATCTCAGGCAAGCGCAAAGGCGTAGTCTACTTCACGGCACCGAAGGGCATGCTGTCCGTCATGCTGATGCGCATGCAGGAAACCGACATGAGCGATGCGAACCTGCGCGACCTCGTCGGCGAAGTGGCGAACACGCTGTCGGGTAACGCGCGCAAGGACTTCGGGCGCAACTTCATCATCTCGACGCCGTCGGTGGTCACGGGCAGCTCGAGCACGATCGGCTATTCACCCGACACCCGGCCCATCGTCGTGCCCATCGACTGGCGCGCGTATCACGCGAATCTCGTCGTCTGTCTGAACTGAGGGGCGCGCGGCGGGCAGCGGGCGACGGGCCGGAGGCGTGGAGATTCATCCGTCGCCTCGCGGGTCGAGTGCGCCGTCTGCGACGGCGTCCCCTCGGGGCAGCGGCGCTCGGCGCATGAGATGCCCGGCAGCAGAAC
>WBZY01001349.1_pt1 | contig 13012 bp, 11 predicted proteins | sample 5204191 | NCBI WGS metagenome assembly WBZY01 (sample SAMN12344363, study PRJNA552823) | activated sludge metagenome | biome: Activated sludge suspended growth; feature: Anammox Sidestream; material: Wastewater; isolation source: activated sludge from anammox sidestream of wastewater treatment...
CTCGTCCAGGAGGCCCGGAGCGGGATCGAGAATCTCACGCCGGATCAGGTGCAGGCCGAGCTGGCGGCGGGCAACGCCACCCTCGTGGACGTGCGGGACGCCCCGGAGCTCGCAAACGGCACGATCCCGGGCGCGATCCACGTCTCGCGGGGCATGCTCGAGTTCCAGGCCGACCCGAGCAGCCCCCTCCACAAGTCCGGGCTCGACCCGAACCGCCGGGTGATCCTGCACTGCGCATCGGGCGGCCGCTCGGCGCTCGCGGCCCGGACCCTGCGCGAGCTCGGGTACACGGACGTGGCCCACCTCGACGGCGGCTTCAAGGCCTGGCAGGCGGCGGGCAAGCCGGTCAGCCGTTCGTAGCGGTCTCTCGCCCCCCCCGAGGAAGCCGAACCAGGCCGGCCGCCTGCAGCAGGTCCGGCTCGCCCGCCGGGTCCGGCTCGGGACGGGCGCCCTGCTTTTTTTCTTCCTCTCGCGAGGGGCTTTCGGTTCTAATGGGCGCCGCCGAGCACCTGACCGAAGGGAGGAGAGGCCGATGACGAGCAGGATCCGGATCCAGGCGACGAGCACCCCGAACCCCGCGAGCCGGCGAGCCGCTCGCGCCACGGGCTGGGCCCTGGCGGCGGCCCTCCTCCTCACGACGCTTCCGGGCGACGCCCGGGCCTGGTGCTTCTGGAACTGCAGCTACGCGAAGACGAAGTACCCGATCGTCCTCGCGCACGGCTTCCTCGGTGCCGACTCCTATCTCGGCATCCTCGACTACTGGTACGGGATCGAGAGCTACATCGAGGACAAGGGCGGCACGGTCTACGTGACCGAGGTGAGCCCGGCCAACTCGTCGGCGGCGCGCGGCGAGCACCTGATCGCCCAGCTCGACCAGATCCGCGCGATCCGCGGCGCCCCGACCCTCAAGTTCAACCTGATCGGCCACAGCCAGGGGGGCCTCGACGTGCGCTACGTCGCGGGCGTGCGGCCCGATCTCGTGGCCTCGCTCACGACGGTGGGCTCGCCGCACACCGGCATCGACCTCGTCGACCAGTTCGGCGGCGGGCTCGCGGGCATGCAGGGGCTGATCGCCTTCCTCGGCGACGCCGTCGAGCTGCTCTGGGGGCTGCTCGGCAACGACAACCCGACCGACATGCTCGCCGCGCTCGAGACCTTCTCGCCCGCCGCGATGGCGGCCTTCAACACGCACCCGGTCTTCGGCCAGGGCATGCCGGCGATCCCCTGCGGCGAGGGCGCGGCGGTGAGCAGCACCCCGGCCGGCCCGCGGCGCAACTACTCGTGGACGGGGGACACGCCCTACACCAATGCGCTCGACATCCTCGATCCGCTCTTCCTGATCTCCTCGCTGCTCTACGACGAGGCGAACGACGGCCTCGTGCCGGTCTGCGCCGCGCACTTCGGGGACGTGCTGCGCGACGACTACCGGATGAACCACCTCGACGAGGTGAACCAGCTCCTCGGCCTGACGGCGCTCTTCGAGACCGATCCGCGCGACGTCTTCCGCACCCATGCGAACCGGCTGAAGAACGCGGGGCTGTAGCGGCCTCCTTGGGAAGCAGCGCCGGTCGCGGGCGCGCGGCCGCCGGCGCGGGGCTGCTCGCGCTGGCGGCCGCGCTGCTCTTCGTCCTCGCGCGGGGCGGCGGCGAGCCTTCGCGGCCGGCTGCGAGCGCGCGGGACGGGCGTGCCGGGGCGCCGGCGGGTGCTCCCGCGCCCGAGCCCGGCGGCACGCCCGCGGGCGAGAGCGAGGTGGAGCGGCTCGCGCGCGGGCCGCTGCCGCGCTCGCTGCGCGGCACCGAGGTCGGCGGCGGCCTGACGCTCGGGGAGGACGGCCACTTCGTCCCGACCCCCGACGCCATCGCGCTCTTCGACTACTTCCTCGCCGCGAGCGGCGAGGAGCCCGAGGCGGTGCTCCGCCAGCGGATCGTCGACCGGATCCGCGCGGCCCTGCCCGCCGCGGCGGCAGCCGAGGCGGAGGCGCTGCTCGACACCTACCTGCGCTTTCGCGCGGCGCTGCGGGAGCTCGCCGAGGCGGGCGACGCGCCCGCCGACCTCGAGCGGCGGCTCCAGTGGATCCGCGAGCTGCGCCGCGAGCACTTCGGCGCCGCCGCGGAAGCGCTCTTCGGGGAGGAGGAGGAAACCGTTCGCATCGACCTCGAGCGCCGGCGCGTCGCCGCCGACCCGGCGCTCGACGAGGCCGGGAAGCGCGCGCGCCTCGAGGCGCTCGACGAGCGCCTGCCCGGGAGCGTGCGGGCGGCGCGGGAGCGGGCGCGCGCGCCGAGCGCGACCCAGCAGGAGGTCGAGGCGCTACGCGAGGCGGGTGCCTCCGAGCAGGAGGTCTTCGCGCTCCGCGAGGAGCGCTTCGGCCGCGAGGCCGCCGAGCGGCTCGCGGCGCTCGACGTCGAGCAGCAGCGCTGGCAGGACCGGCTCGCCGCCTACCGGGCCGAACGCGACGCGCTCGTGACCGAGCTCGAGGCCAGCGGCGCGGGCCCGGCCGCGCGCGATGACGCGATCGAGGCGCTCCGGCAGCGGCGCTTCTCGGAGGCGGAGCTCCTGCGCGTCCGCGCGCTCGACGGAGCGGGGCCGTAGCGCGCGCCGCGGACGACGATTCCCGGCCACTCTCTCAGCGCGGCGGGAAGCCCGCGAGCACCTGTGCGACGGCCTCGCGCAGGCGCCGGTTGCGGGCGGCGAGGCTCGCCTCGGCGTCGACCGCGCCGCTCACGGTCCCGCGCCAGAGGAGCGTCCGCGAGACGGGGTCGATCACGTCCACCACCAGCACACCGCGCTGCCCGAGCACGGCATGGGTGCCGCGCAGCGACGGCCGCATCCACTCGGGCGTCATCGAGTAGAAGTGCGCGGCCTCGGCGGCGACCACGTCCTCGACGACGGCGAGCGGATGGACCCAGAAGGTCGGCGCGACGGGGTCGTGCGGATAGCCGCGCGCCGCGAGGCCTTCGGCGACGGCGCTTCGCACCCGCTCGTCGAGGGCGGGCTGTGCCGACGCCGGCAGGTCGCCGCTGCCGGAGGGCGCGGGCAGCCAGTCCCAGGTACGCAGCGTCTCGAAGCGGGTGCCGTGGTTCCAGTCCGACTCGACGTGCAGCGTCGAGCAGCCTCCGCTGGCGAGCAGCCCGAGGAGCACGGCGAGCCCGCGTACCCGGCAGCGTCCCACGGACGCGGCGGTGCGGCTCAAGCGGCGTCCTCGCCGCGCTTCGCTTCCGCACGCCAGTGCGCCCAGCTCCAGGCGAGGAAGCGATCGACGGCGCGCACCACGTGCGCGGTGCGCTGCGAGTGGAAGATCTCGAAGGCGTGCTGCGCGTGGGGCAGCTCCGCGTAGCAGACCGGCTGCCGGGAGACCGCGCGCAGGCGCGCGGCGAAGTGGCGCGCCTGCTCGACCGGGACGAGCGAGTCGAGGGCCCCGTGCAGCACGAAGAAGGGCGGCGCATCCGGGTGCACGCGCGCCAGCGGCGAGGCACGCCGGTACGCGTCCGGGTCGTCGGCGAAGCGCTTCTTCAGCACCACCTTCTCGAAGAAGCGCTTGCGCGTGTCGCGCGGGTCGATGCCGAGCTCGTCGCACCAGTCGTAGACGCCGTAGAAGGGGACGCATGCCCGCACGGTCGTGTCCACGGACTCGAAGCCGGGCTGGTACTCGGGGTCGTTGGCCGTGAGCGCGAGCAGCGCCGCGAGATGGCCGCCCGCCGAGCCGCCCGTGACCGCGACGAAGCGCGGGTCGCCGCCGTGCTCGTCCGCGTGCTCGAGGACCCAGGCCAGCGCGAGCTTCGCGTCGATGAGGTGATCCGGGAAGGTCGCCTTCGGCGAGAGCCGGTAGTTCGCCGCGACGCACACCCAGCCCTTCGCCGCGAGGTGGTTCATGAGCGGCAGCGCCTGCTGCTCCTTGGTGCCGATGGTCCAGCCCCCGCCATGGATCTGGAGCAGCACGGGCGCGCCGGTGGCGCCTTCGCGCGGGCGGTAGACGTCGAGCCGGTGGCGGCGGCCGAAGCCCGGCGCGTAGACGAGATCGCGCTCCACGTGCACGTCCGGGTGGTGGAAGCGGAACGGGTTCAGGAGCGGCAGGTGCTCGCGCGCGGCGTCGCGCAGGCCGATCCCGAGCGTGTCGGCGCGGTAGCTCAGGCCGAGGCCTTCGGCGAGCGCCCCCTCGAGCAGATGCTCCGAGCGGCGCGCCACCGGCACCATCGCGAGCAGCGCCGCCCACGACACGAGCGTGACGCCGAGCCCGACCCAGCCCGGCCAGGCGTCGAGCGCGCCCATCCAGACGAAGAACACGGTGGCGCCGAGCTGCCACGCGAAGTGGTGCGCCACGAGCTCGCTCGTGAGCCAGCCCGCGAAGAAGCTCGGGATCGAGAGCCAGCTCCCCCCCGCCGGCCGCGGCAGGTACGCGTTGAAGGTGAAGAGCGCCCCGACGAGCGTCACCCCCAGGAAGAGCCACGGCCACGGCATGGCGCACAGGATACCCCTGGCTGCGCGGGAGCCAACCGCCCTCGCCGCTGCCGCCTCGGCGGAGCGCGAGGACGTGACACCCGTTCGCTCGAGCCTGCTAGCGTCTGCTTGCGTGGGGGCCTTGGATGCGCTTCTGGTGGGTCAACCAGAACCAGACCTATCGCCACGAGGTCGCGGGGGGCTACCTCTGGTCCCCAAAGCGCAAACGCGGCGGCCAGCTCAACCCGTTCTACGAGTTCATGCGTGAGGTCGCACCCGGCGACCTCGTGTTCTCGTTCGCCGACACGAGGATCCGCGCGGTCGGCGTCGCCCAGTCGTATGCATTCGAGGCTCCCCAGCCCGTCGAGTTCGGTCGCGCGGGCCGGAACTGGGATCGGATCGGCTGGCGGGTCGAGGTCACGTTCCAGGAGATCGCGACTTCGTTCCGGCCCGTCGAGTGGATGGAGCTCCTGCGCCCCTTGCTTCCCGCGAAGTACTCGCCCCTGCTCCCGGACGGCCGCGGGAGCCAGTCCATCTACCTGACCGAGCTCCGGCCCCCGCTGGCGTTACAGCTGGCGGACCTCCTCGGATCGGAGATCAGCATGCTCGCGCGCGGGGAGGTGGCGAGGGAGGCACCTTTGATGGCGCCCGATCGCGAGCAGGTGATTTGGGAAGAGTACCTGCGCCAGCGGATCGAGCGCGATGATTCGCTGAGGGAGACCGACAAGGAGGCCCTGGTGATCGCACGCCGGGGCCAGGGGCTCTTCCGAGAGCGCGTGCAGGCGATCGAGAGCCGTTGCCGCGTGACGCAGGTCGATCGGCCCGAGCATCTCCGGGCCAGTCACTGCAAGCCCTGGCGCGACTCGAGCAACGCCGAACGGCTGGACGGGGAGAACGGCCTTCTCCTCACCCCCTCGATCGACCATCTCTTCGATCGCGGGTTCCTCTCGTTCCGCGACGATGGCCGGCTCCTCCTCTCGCCGGTGGCGCACAGGCCATCGCTCGCTCGCATGGGCGTCCCCGTGGACCGGGAGCTCGAGTCGGGCCCCTTCTCCAGCGGGCAGTGCCGATTCCTCGAGTTCCATCGCGACCAGGTGTTCCTCGAGGTCGCGCGGGCGCATCGTGAGTGGCGGGACCCGCGCGAACCGGATCGCTCCTGACCCGCGCTCGTTCGCCTCGCCGGACGTGGCAGGTATGATCGGTCCCGGGAGGATCCGATGAGCATCCCCGTCGAGCTCGAGAAGCTGCAGGAGGAGGTGGATCGCTACGGCGCGACGGCGTACCTGCTCACGACCGGTGACGACGGCCGGCCGCGCAGCGCGGTGGTGTCGGTGCGCTGGGAGGGTGGGGCGCTCGCCGCCGGGGTCGGCCGGCGCACGGCGGCCAACGTGGCGGCGCGCCGGCTCGTGAGCCTGCTCTGGCCGCCGCCCGAGCGCGGGGGCTACAGCCTGATCGTGGACGGGGACGGCGCGGTGGAAGGCGAGGGGGAGGGGGCGTGCGTGCGGGTGCGGCCCACGCACGGCGTCCTGCACCGCCCGGCGGCCTCCCCGGATCCGGCCGCGGAGGGCTGCAGCGCCGACTGCAAGCCCGTTCTCCGCTGAGGCGGCTTCCGGAGCGGCCGCGCCCGGGCGCGCTCCCGGCACGCTCGCGGCCTCGTGTATCGTCCCCGGGGCCGTGCTCCCGTCCGCGCCCGACGACCCCGCGCTCCTCGATCCGGATGCGTTCCTGGCCGCCTGGCCGGCGCTCCTCGCGAAGCTCCCGCCGGGAGTCGTTCGCCGACATGCCCTCGTGTCGATCCCGGTGGACCGCCCGCCCTGGACCGACACGGGCCTCGAGCTGGCCGCCGGCGAGCAGGTCACGATCTTCGGCGCGGGCCGCGCCTTCCTGGCGCGCGCGCTCGACCTCTGGATGGGCCCCCAGTTCCAGCTCTGGGCGCGCGTCGGCGAGGCGGGGCCGATCTTCAACGGCGCGCGCGACCATCAAGGCTTCGTGGCGGAGCGGTCCGGGCGCCTCTACCTGGGCTCGTACTTCCCGGGTCAGTGGGGCGACCCGAGCGGGCGCGTGTCGACGGACCTGCGCGCGTACGAGGCGATCGAGGGCGGCCTCGCAGCGGCCGTGCTGGTGTGGGGCGACGCCGGGGCGGAGGCCGGCCTCGACGCCGTGATCCGGGCCGGCGACGCCTTCGGGCTCGCCGCGGCCGAGCGCGCGCGCCTCGTGGCGCCCGTCGAGCCGCCGGAGGGCTGGCGCTACCTCTGGCTGCTCGGGCGCTCGGAGATCTTCCGGAGCGACACCTGCGACGGGCGGCCGGCGATCGCGTGCCAGGTCGGGCGCAACGTCGGCATCCTCCAGCGCGAGGTCTCGCTCGCCTTCGAGCCCGGGACGCGGCTGCGCTGGGCGTGGCGGGTCGACGAGCTCCCCTCGGCGGTTGCCGAGGACACGCTGCTCACCCACGACTACCTGAGCGTGGCCGTCGAGTTCAGCGACGGGCGCGACATCACCTACACCTGGAGCCGGCAGCTCCCGGAGGGTCACTCGTACTGGTGTCCGCTCCCGACCTGGGCCGATCGCGAGCACCACGTGGTGGTGCGCTCGGGCACCGAGGGGCTCGGGCGCTGGCACCAGGAGGAGCGCGATCTCCATGCCGACCACCTGGCGCGCATGGGCCCGCCGCCCGCGCGCATCGTGCGCGTGTGGCTGATCGCGGTGGGCCTCTTCCAGCGCCTCGAGGGGCGCTGCTGGTACGCGGACCTCGAGCTGGTGCAGGGGGAGCAGGGGATCCGGCTGGCATGACGGGATCGCCGGCGACCCGGCGGGTCCACGACGACCGCGACCCAGGGGAGCCTGCTCGAAGCTTCGATCGTTCGGTCTAAGCTCTACCTGCGCAGTGCGGCCGCGCGAGGCGTTCCGGGCGCCGCGTCTCGCCGCTCCGGCGCCCTCCCCCTGGACGCAGGTCGAAGGAGACGTCGCGATCCGGTTCCCGTCACCGTCCTCCCCGTGCTCCCGAGCCGAGCGGGGCTCGCGATGCGCATGAGCGGGCCGGTGTGGGTCCGGATCCTCGCGGAGGCACGGCTCCTGGCGGCCGGCCTCGCGCTCGTCACCGGAGTCGCGGTGCCGGCCGCTGCGCAGGAGCCGTCCGTTCGCGACGTGCTCGAGCAGGCGGCGGGCGGCGGGGATGCGCGAGCGCCGGCCGGTTCCGCGGGAGCGCCCGGCCCGGAGGGCCCGGGGGCGAAGGCCGAGCAGGGCGCGGGCGAGGCGGAGATCCCCGGCGCCACGCCCCGGAGCGCCGTGGTTTCGTTCATGAGGGCCGCGCGAAGCGGGGACTACGCAACGGCGGCCGGCTTCCTCGACACGCGCAACCTCGGGAAGGCGGCACGCCGCGCCACCCCGGCGCGGCTCGCGGAGCAGCTCTTCACGGTGCTCTCGACGAGCTGGTGGATCGACCCCGACGCGCTCTCCGGCGACCCCGAGGGCCGCCCGGAGGAGGGCCTCCCGGCGAACCGCGAGGAGGTGCAGCGCATCGAGACCGCCGGCGGCGAGGTGCCGGTCCTGCTCCAGCGCGGCCGCACGGCGGATGGCGAGCGGATCTGGCGCTTCGCAGCGCCGACGGTCTCGCGCATTCCGGCCCTCTACGAGGAGTTCGGCTACGGGCCGCTCGGCGACGTGTTGCCGCGATTCGTGTTCGAGTGGCGGATCGCGGGCGCACCCCTGTGGCAGTGGATCGGCCTGCCCGCGCTGCTGGTGCTCGCCGGCTTCAGCGGCTGGGGGATCGGGGCCGCTCTCCACCTGGGGCTGCGGCGGCTGCTGCGCGCGCGCTCCCCGAGGGCGCTCGAGGTGATCGAGTCGTTCGTCCGTGGGCCGCTGCGGCTTGCGGTGTCGGCCGGCGTGCTCAGCGCCGGACTCGTGCTGCTCCACCTCGGCATCGTGATGCGGACGATCGCGCATGCGGTCGTCCGGACACTGCTGATCGTGGCCTTCGTCTGGGCGTTCCTTCGCATCGTGGACGTGGGCACCCGGCTCGTCCGGCGCCGGCTCGTCGAACGAAACCAGTTGCAGGTGGTCCCGCTGCTTCCGGCGGCGCGCAAGCTGACGAAGGCGCTGATCCTGCTGCTCGCGGTGCTGGTGGCACTCGCCAATCTCGGTTTCGACGTGACGGCGCTCCTCGCCGGCCTCGGGATCGGCGGCATCGCCGTCGCGCTCGCGGCGCAGAAGACCGTCGAGAACCTCTTCGGCGGGATCACGCTCTTCGCCGACCGCCCGATCCGCGTGGGTGACTACTGCCGCTTCGGCGACAAGGCCGGCACCGTCGAGGAGATCGGGCTGCGCTCGACGCAGATCCGGACCCTCGACCGCACGCTCGTGATCGTGCCGAACGCGGAGTTCGCGAACCTCCAGCTCGAGAACTTCTCGGCGCGCGACCGGATCTGGTACCACCCGACGATCGGCCTGCGCTACGAGACGACCCCGGAGCAGATGCGCTACGTGCTCGTGGAGGTGCGCCGCATGCTCTACGCGCACCCGAAGGTGGATCCAGACCCGGCGCGGATCCGCTTCACGGCCTTCGGCCCCTACTCCCTCGATCTCGAGATCTTCGCCTACGTCACGACGCGGGACTTCGGCGAGTACCTGGAGATCGCCGAGGACCTGAACCTGCGCATCATGGACATCGTCGCGCGCGCCGGAACGGGCTTCGCCTTTCCTTCCCAGACCCTGTACCTCGGGCGCGACGAGCGTCCGCCCGCGGCGACCCGCGAGGAGGCCGAGGCCCTCGTCGCGAAGTGGCGCGAGCGGCAGGAGCTCTATCTCCCGAGGTTCCCGCGCGAGGAGGTGCAGAAGCTCGAGGGAACGCTCGACTATCCGAACGAGGGGGCTCCGGTGGTGGACGCGCTCGGGAACGTGGTGCGGAAGGGATAGCGCGCGATGCGCCCGCGGGTCGGCGCGCGGCTTCCGGGCGGCGCCGCCTCAGCGGGCTTCGTGGGGCGCGTCCGCGGTGCGGAGCCCGAAGCGCTCCTCGTAGCGGGTGAAGCGCTCGTGCAGGGCGCCCGGGTCGAGCCCGAACTGCGCGGGGTCGTAGTGGTGGCGGCCGCGCGCGTGCTGGCGATGGGCCCGGCCGTAGTGCTCGAAGCCCGCGACGACGCTCGCGGGCAGCTCGAGGTCCGCGGCCGCGTAGACGCGGCGGGCGGCCGCGATCGGGTCGGCGACGAGCGCGCGGTAGTCGAGGTCCACGAAGCGGGCGGAGCCGCGCAGGCCTTCGCCCGCGCGGAACGCGAGCGCGCGGTCGAGCCAGAGGGCGGTCTGCGCGGTCTGGAAGCGGCCCACGTCCACGGGATCGACGGCGTCGCTGTAGGTGGAGCGGAAGACCGCGAACAGGCTCGCGCCGGAGGCGATCGTCTCGACGACGTCGCGGTGCAGGTGCACGATGCAGGCGCCCGGGAAGGCGGCGACGAGGCTCGGCAGGGCGGCCAGGTGGGCGGGCGCCTTGAGGAGCCAGCGGCGCCCGTCGCCGGCATCGAGGGCCTGGAGCATCGCGCGGTAGCGGCGGTACGCGCCGCCGAAGGGCTCGCCCTCGAGCCAGGCGGCGTAGCCGTCGAGGCGCACGGTCGAGGGGAAGCCCCAGTTGCGGAAGTCCGTGCCCATCGCGAGCACGCACTCCTCGGGCAGGCGGGCGCCCGAGTCGTGGACGACCGCGAGCGCGGGGTTGAGCGCGTGGAGCCGCTCGTGGTGCGCGGCGGCCCGATCGATCGCGGCCTCGCGCTCGGCGCCGCGTAGCGGGCCGAGGCGCCACGGCGCCCCGAGCTCGGCCGGGAGCGGCGCGCGCAGGCGCGGGTCCGTGGCGAGCAGGCGGAACAGGAAGGTGGTGCCGGTGCGCCAGCCGCCGGTGATCACGATCGGCGCGCGGACGGGGCGCTCGAGAAGGGCGGGCGTCGCTGTCAGGTGTCGCGCCATCGCGAGGCGCGCGCGCAGGCGGCCGGCGGCCGCATCCCCCGCCATGCGCGTGCCGAGCGCGTTCAGGCGGCCGTCCTCGGCGGCGGAGCCCAGGTAGCGCTCGAAGCCGGCGCGCCAGTCGCCGTCGCCGAGGGCCTCCGCGGGCTCCTCGCCGAGCGCGCGGGCGAGCACGGCGGCCGGGTCGAGGCGGTAGCGTTCGGGGTGCGCGGCGCGCTCGGCCTCGGCGGCGGCGTGGAGGGCGCGGGCCGCGGCCGGGCGGACCGGCGGCGTCCAGGCGCCGCTCATGCCGGACGCGCGGCCCCGGCGAGCGGGACGACGCGCGCCACCGGCAGCGCGGGCGGCCGGACGGGCTCGAGCCAGCGCAGGACGAAGAGGCCGGTGGGGCGCCCCTCCGTGTCGAGCCAGCCGGGTCCCCCCGGATCCCCGGCGGCGATCACGAGCCGGTAGCGGCCCCCGTCGAGCGGGATCCGGGATCCCGTGAGCGACACCTGGCGATGCCGGTGGTCGAGCGAGTTCAGGAAGCGGCTGTAGAGCAGGACGTTCCAGTAGCGGCAGGCGACCGCCTCACCCTCGAGCACCAGCGCCTCGCCCGGCGCGAGCCGCCAGGCGCCGCGCAGGTAGTGGATGCCGGGCTCGGTGAAGGCGGCGCCGCCCTGCATCTCGCTCCAGTGCCGGACCTGGTTCGGCCGCGATTCCTCCTCGGCCTCGGCGGCCGCCCAGAGCGCCGTCACGCGCGAGAGGGTGGGCCCGAGCCTCGCGAGCCGGCGCGCGAAGCGGGCGGGCTCGATGAAGGGCGGCGGCGGCCCGCCGTCGAGCGCCTCGATGGCACAGCTCCCGGGCGCGTCGTGGCGGACGTCCTCGTAGAGCTGGCGGACCCAGATCGCGCTCGCGCCCTCGGGCAGCGGCAGCCAGTCGCCCGCGGCGGGGCGCTCGCCCCCGGCCGTCACCGTGAAGCGTCCCTCGCGGTCGAAGTGGAGCGCATCGCTGTCGAGACGCGCCGCAGCCCCGGCCGCCGCGAGGCCCGCAGCCGCGTAGGCCGTGAGCGAGACGAAGACCGCGCCGCCGCGCGTGCCGCGGATCCGGTAGCGGCGATCCGGACGCACGTCGGCCACCCAGTAGCGGAAGTCCGGGTTGTCCATGAGGAGCTTCTGGCGCCAGCCGTTGAAGGGCACCAGCTCGGGGCGCTCGCGGTCCACCTCGAAGCGGCCGAGCTGGTTGTGGAGCGCCCGCAGCAGCGCTCGGTAGCCGTCGGCCTGCTCCGCCGCCGACAGCTCCGTGCGCCGGGCCAGGCGCTCGCCGGCCTCGCCGAGGCCCGCGACGAATGCCCGCCACGCCTCCGCTGCGTCGACCGGGTCCTGCGGCACCGCGCCAACCTACCACGGGGCTCTACCCTCGGGACCGGAGGCCCCGTGACCACCCCCTACGAGCTCTACTACTGGCCCGAGATCCCCGGCCGCGGCGAGTTCGTGCGGCTCGTGCTCGAGGACGCGGGCGTGCCCTACGTGGACGTGGCGCGCCGGCCGCGCAAGGAGGGCGGCGGGATCGAGGCGGTCGTCGCGTTCTACGCCGGGAAGAGCGCGGGCCACCCGGTCTTCGCGCCGCCGGTCCTGAAGGCGGGCGAGCTCGTGCTCGCGCAGACGGCCCTGATCTGCCACTTCCTCGGCCGCCGTCACGGCCTGGCCCCTCCCGACGAGGCGGGCGAGCTCCACGCCCTCGAGCTCCAGCTCACGATCGCGGACCTGGTCGCCGAGGTGCACGATACGCACCACCCGATCAGCGCGTCGCTCTACTACGACGACCAGCGGCCCGAGGCGAAGCGGCGCGCGGCGCACTTCCTGGAAGCACGCCTGCCGCGCTTCCTCGGCTACTTCGAGCGCGTGCTCGCGGCCGGCGGCGCCGGTCTCCTGGCCGGCGACCGCGTCTCGCACGCCGATCTCTCCCTCTTCCAGGCGCTCGAAGGGCTCGCGTACGCGTTCCCGCGTGCCTTCGCGAGGGCCAGCGCCCCGACCCCGGGGCTCCTCACACTGAGAGAACGCGTTCGCGAACGACCCCGGCTCGCGGCCTACCTGGCCTCCGAACGGCGCAAGCCCTTCAACCAGGACGGGATCTTCCGGCACTACCCGGAGCTCGACCTCCGCTGACCCCTCTCCCCGGCCCGGTTGACGGTGAAGCCATATGGCGCAACAATCACGCCATATGGCCAGACCCTCTGCTCTCAGGGACCGCGAGCCTCCCGGGGCGCCTCCGGCGGGGCCCGGCGCACGCCCGGTCGAGGAGATCCTGGCCGTGCTCGGCGGCGGAGGGGCGCTCCCGGACGCACCCGCGAGCGCCGGGGATCTGCTCGCGCGCGTGCGCGAGGGCCTGCCCTTCGCGGCCGCCGCCGCGGTGATGGAGGGCTACGGCATCCCGCGCGACGACCTGTGCGCGGTCCTGCACCTCTCGCGGCGCAACTTCCTGCGCCGCCGCACCCAGGGGCGGCTCTCCGCCGACGAGTCGGACCGGCTCTACCGGCTCGCGCGCGTGCTCGCCCACGCGAACCGCGTCTTCGAGGACCCCGCCGCCTCGGCCGACTGGCTCCGCACGCCGAACCTCGCGCTCGGCGACGCGCCGCCGCTCGCGCTCCTCGACACCGACC